>Ga0181517_10001259_pt1 | contig 28887 bp, 28 predicted proteins | sample PEATcosm2014_Bin_31_FD_119748 | JGI IMG/M metagenome (GOLD analysis project Ga0181517, IMG submission 119748) | Peatland microbial communities from MTU Mesocosm Facility, Houghton, MI, USA - PEATcosm2014_Bin01_30_metaG | ecosystem: Environmental > Terrestrial > Soil > Wetlands > Peat | place... | reverse complement strand
GGGGCTAAAGCCCATGATTGTGCGAATCTTTTCGGCACGGCTCAAGCCGTGCCCTGATACAAACGGAGGTTGCCCCGCCTGAGAAAGCCACGCCCCGGTCGGGGCTTAGTTTAACGCCTATGCTTCCGCCTGCCAACCGGCCTTCTTGCCGCTTCTCAGGGGGCGGTCACGCGTTCTTCCGCCAGCCTCAAGAAACTCTCCTCCCGATCCACGTGCTTGCTCGTCCGCCTCGGACGGAATATAGACCTCCTCGTAGTCGCCGCCCAGGCGTTCCTCGGACGCCTCTATCAAGTAGCGAGGAATTCAGAGGGTATCCGGCCAGACTTGGCGAAGATCCTTCCGAACTCTCCAATTACCGCGGAGTGACTTGAAAAGGCCAGGCCCTCGCCGTCCAGAAATGCTTCGGCAAGGTAGAACATCGTGTAGTAGGCCCGCGAGACGGCGTCCTCGGCAAACCCCTGGGCTAGGAGCGCCCTGGAAGCAGCTAACTTCCTTCGCGCTTTATGAAGCAGATTGACCTGCCGTTCCGTCATACCTCAATCGCTTCGCGACAGACATTGCGGAGTAACGGGCTGCTCGAACGGCGGAAGCGCTCCTCGTCCATGAATACGCATTGAATGACCGCGTCGTACTCCAGGCAAACCGAGCAGACAATTTCGCCGGTACGAGTGATCTCCTCACTCGGCCGAACCCGCCCCTTCAGCACCACCAGAAGGTCGACATCCGACCAAGGCGCAGCGTCCCCCCCGAGCCTGAGACCCGTACAATAGCAACTTCACTAAGCGATCGCCATAAAGTTCCTGCAACTGGCGCCGCAAGGCGGCCAGTATTGACCCGAGCCTCGCACTCAACCGAGGGCCGGCGCGTTGCAGTAGTCCTTCAGGCATTGGCTTCTGGGCGCCTCTCCGATCTGCCACCCACGCCATTTCAGTGTGACATAACTGGGCGGCCTGGAAAGGGCGGAATGCCGGCGATTGGTCCAATCAAGCGCAAAGACCTGATCGCCGGCCTCCGTGCGCTGGGCTTCGCGCCGCCTGTGTCCGGCGGCGATCACCAGTACATGAAGGGGCGCGGAAGAAAGCAGCCCGGCCGCAACCAATGAAGAACGTCGGCGGGGACGCCGACGTGGCAGGCTGGACGCCCGCTCTACGGGAATCGCCGCGGCTTGCGAAGCTACCCCTTCGCGCCCACCAGAATGAGCCGCACATCCATCACATTGGTGTTGGTGGGGCCGGTCTTCACCAGGTCGTTGAGCTCGCCGAAGTAGCGGTAGGAATCGTTGTCGTCGAGGTACCGCCGGGCATCGGGCTTACGCTCGAGCGTATGGCCATCGGCGCAGGCCCCCGCCGCGTCCGTGGGGCCGTCGGTGCCGTCGGTGCCGGCGGAGAAGACCAGAACGTCCGGCAGGCCGGCGATATCGATGGCGGCGGCCAGGGCGAACTCCTGGTTTCTGCCCCCCAGGCCCTGGCCGTGGAGCACAACCGTGGTTTCCCCGCCGGTGATGATGCAGGCGGGGGGCTTGACGGGTTGGCCCGCACGCACGATTTCACGGGCGATGGCGGCGTGCATGCGGGCGATTTCGCGAGTTTCGCCTTCTATCTCGCTGGCCAGGATGAGGGTGCGGTAGCCCAGTTCCCGCGCGCGCCGGGCGGCTGCCGTCAGGGCCAGGCGGTTGCTGCCCACCACGGAGTTGGTCACGCGCCGAAAAATCGGATCGCCGGGCTTGGGCGTGTCGGCAATCTCGCCCAGCGAGCCGCCGTTGATGCGATCGTACACGGATTCCGGAACGTTGGCCATGAGGCTGTACTTGCACAGCACATCGGAAGCCGTGGTGAAGGTGGAAGCGTCGGGCGCGGTAGGGCCGGATCCAATCACATCGAGCGAATCGCCAATCACGTCGGAAAGCAGCAGCGACTCCACGGTGGCGGGCGCTGCCAGGCGGGCCAGTTGGCCGCCTTTGATGCCCGAAATGTGCTTTCTAACAGCGTTGATCTCGTGGATATTGGCGCCGGAAGCCAGCAGCAGGCGAGTAACTTCCTGCTTCTCCTCGAGCGAAATGGGCGCGGCGGGCAGCGGCATGAGCGCCGAAGCGCCGCCGGAGATCAGGCACACTACGAGGTCGTCTTTGCCGGCGGTGGCGGCAATCTCGGCGATGCGGCGGGCCCCGGCCACGCCGCGCGCGTCGGGCACCGGATGGCCGCATTCGTTCATTTCGATGCGCTTGAGCCTGGCGGTATGTCCGTCCTTCACGTTGATCAGCCCGCCGGTAATGCGGCGGCCGAGAATGCGTTCGGCGGCCTGCGCCATGGAGGCGGCGGCCTTGCCGGCCCCGATCACGAAGATGCGTTCGAAACGGGAGGCGTCGATGCGTTGCAGGCGGCGCGCGACGGCGTCGGCGGGGTCGGCCGCGGCCAGGGCGGCCTCGAAGATGGAGAGCGCGTTCTTGCGCAAAAGACCGGCGGCGCCGGTATGGGTGGATGCTTTCTTTTTCATTTGAGTAGAGGGTGGGCGAGGATGGCTTCCACGGTGGCGGCCGGGTCGTCGCCCTCGACGGCGACGTGGATGTGGGCCAGCCGGTAGCCTTCCCTGCGGGACTGGTAGAGGGCCGCGAAGCGGACCGGGTCCTGGGCCAGCGGGCGGAGCGGGTCGGCCGCCACGCGCCGCGCTACGATTTCGAACGGGCAATCGAGCCACACGGTGATGCCGTTGTTCTCGAGCAACGCGCGGTTGGATTCGATGGTAAAGGCCCCGCCGCCCAGGGCCACCACGGCGGGCTTGCCGACTTCAACCGATGCGACGCGCCGGCGGATGGCTTCCGTCTCGATCCGCCGGAACTCCGGCTCGCCGCGCGCGGCGAAGATCCGGCCGATGGGCTGGCGCTCGGCCCGCTCGATTTCCGCATCGATATCGAAGAAACTCCACCCCAGGCGCTCGGCCAGGGCGCGGCCCACGGTAGACTTGCCGGAGCCCATGAAGCCCACCAGGTAAATGCCCGGCGTTTGCTTGAGCTTGAGGTTCATGCGGTTCCGTTCAGTTTGGCGAGACGCTCCTCGAGCAGCGCCGGGAACACGCTCGCCAGGGCCGCCAGAATCCAGCAGGCGCGCGGGGTCACGATGGTGCGCGCATCGCGTTCGAGCCCCCGGCGAATGGCCTTGGCGCATTGGGCTGCGTCGATGGCGAAGACGCGGCCCTGGACTATGCCGGCGGGCGGCCGGCCGGCCAGCGCATTGCGCTGAAAATTGGTTTTGACGTAGCCCGGGCAGACCAGCATGGTCCGCACGCCGTCGCGGCGAAGCTCCATGCGCAGCCCTTCGGTGAGCGCCCCCACGGCGGATTTGGACGCGCTGTAGAGGGTGAGCCAGGGCAAGGTGACCTTGCCGGCGATGGATCCGACGTTCACGATGCACCCGCGGCGGCGCTCGCGCATATGCGGTGCAACCAGTTGGGTCATGCCCAGCAGGGCGAAGAAGTTCAGCTCCATGAGGCGGCGGGCTTCCTCCATCGGAGCCTCCCAGGAGGGCAGGTAGAGGCCCGCGCCGGCGCAGTTGACCAGCAAGTCGATGGCGCCGTAATGCTCGAGCGTGCGCTCCACCACCGCGCGCCGGGTGTCCTCGCGGGTGATATCGCCGGGGGTGACCAGCGCCCCCGGAGCGGCCTTGTGGAGCGCCTCTTCGGAGCGCGCGGTGAGCGAGAGCCGGACGCCGTAGCGCGCGAGCTCCGCCGCGCAGGCCGCCCCGATGCCTTCCGAGGCGCCGGTTATGATCGCAACTATACCTTCGATTTGCATGGCGCAACGAGCCAAGACGCTTATTGCTGCATAATATTACCATGCAATTGCGGCTGCTTCCGCTGTTTCCGTTGCGCGTGGTGGTCTTTCCCAGGACCACGCTGCCGCTGCACATCTTCGAGGAGCGCTACAAGGAAATGGTGAGCGAAGCCATCCGCGACAACACCGAGTTCGGCATCGTGCTGGCGAAGGAAGAAGGCATCCTCAACGCCGGTTGCGCGGTGGTGGTGGAGAAGGTGTTTCAAATGTATCCGGACGGCCGGATGGACATACTCGCACGGGGGCGCAGGCGGTTCGAGATCCAGTCGCTGAGCGAGGAGAAGGCCTACCTGCAAGCGGATGTGACGTATTTCGACGACGAGGACTTCGAGCCCGTGCCGGAGGAACTGCGGGCGCAGGCCGTGGCTCACTACCAGGTCCTGCGCCCGCTCGCCAGCCCCGAAGGACGCGGCGACGCCGACCTGGCCGATCCGCAGCTCAGCTTTCAGGTGGCGCAGTGTCTGCCGGACCTGGACTTCCTGGCCTCGCTGCTGCGGCAGCGCTCGGAGAAGGCGCGATTGCAGGAGCTGAACCGATACCTGGCGGCCTACATACCGCGGCAGCGGACCATCGAGCGCATGAAGGGCCTGGCGCCCACCAACGGATACGGCCCAACGCCCGCCGGCCTGTAGAACATGCCATCGTTTCTGATAATGGACGCCGACGATACGCTCTGGGAGAACAACATCTACTTTGAGCGAGCGTTCGAGGAATTCGCCGCATTCCTGGACCATTCATCGCTGACGGCGCGGCAGGTGCGCGACGCGCTCGACGAAATCGAGGACGCCAATAACAAGATACACGGATACGGCTCGCTCAACTTCGGCCGCAACCTGCGGCAGTGCTATGAGCGTCTGGCGGAGCGGAAGATCCGCGAGGAGGATCTGAACACCGTGCTGGGGTTCGCAGAAAGGATTCTGGACTGCCCCATGGAGGTGATCGAGGGCGTTCCGGAAACGCTAGAGTATCTCTCCGCGCGGCACGACCTGACACTCTTCACCAAGGGCCATCCGGAGGAGCAGAAACTCAAGATCGACCGCTCGGGCCTGGGCAGTTACTTCGCACATACCGCGATTGTAAGAGAGAAAGACGCAGCGGCGTACCGCGAGTTGGCGGAGCGGCGCGGGATGGAGCCGGAGCGGACGTGGATGATCGGCAACAGCCCTAAGTCCGACATCAATCCGGCGCTGGCAGCGGGGTTGAACGCGGTGTTCGTGCCGCACGCGCATACCTGGGTGCTGGAGAAGCAGGAGATCGTCGAATCGGGGAAGGGGAGGCTGATCGTGGTGGAGCGGTTTGGGGATTTGCGGGGGTGGTTCTGAGGGGGGGGGCCAACTGGGGGCTTCCGAACCGCAAACACGACGCTAACGACGTTATCTCGCGCCGAATCGGTGGCATACTCGCGAAGGCAAGAGAGCCGGGCTATTATAATCTGAACGTCTCCGGAGGACTTCCAAAATGATGCGAATATTGCTTGGCGCCATGGTTCTAGGCTACTTTCTGGCTGCGGTGGGTGTTTGGTTCAACCGCGGCTCAGAGAAAATTGTAACTACGTTCGGTCTCGGCTTAGCCGCGATCGTCGCCGCGTCGATCTCTGTGCTCGTTTTCGGCGCTGATGCGCCGATCCACAGGGCGTTCAGTTCCAAAGTCACGAGTGACGGCACCAGCCACCTTCCCTTTGAGTTCACGGGGTTCAGCGCTATTCCTGCCGGGGATCTGATCTCGGCGGCGGACGAGCTTAAGGAGCATCCAGAACTACGGGATGCGGACGATACATTAGACGCGACTCTCTATCACCACCTCTTGCAGAGGGGGATCATCAGTTGGCTTCAGGAGAAATACTCCACGAGCTGGGAAGCAGACGTCTTGCCAGTTGATCTGGGCGAGAGCCATGGATACATGTTCAGGGGCAAACCTGTGCCGTCCATGGTCTATAAACCCACGGAATTAGCTCAACAGATGGCGGGGAACAAATTCGCTCGTATGCCGGGCCCGTTCGGTCCGACAGTCGGGCTAGCTTTGCCCCCAGGAACCAAGTTGACGGTAACGTCGCCGCACTGGGACACGCAGGTCGGTGAAGTCGGTACCATAGTTTTGAAGAATCGATACTCCACCATCACGGTTGAAACGCAATTCGCATCTAGACGGCCTGGCGTGGGCTCATATGCTCAAATCTTTGGCCTCAGTGAAGACCAAGCGAACGCAGTACGGACCAATCTATACTTGGTCATAGTTGACGCCAGCTACAGATGGTTTCTTGCGGGAAGCCCGGAAATGCCCAGGTACCGAAAATGGGCATCGGACATCGCCGCTGGGCTTGAGAACCAATTCGACGAGCGCATCCTTTGGTCCAAAGCCCGCGACTCATTCCTCCTGCATGGTGTGGGCGTCCCGGTGCCAATCACTTCCTTGAGGGCCTTCCATTCTTGGAACGCCGCTACGGGCCAGAAGTGATTCCCGGCATCACATCCCCCATGGCAAACCGGTGACGGACGGAAGGTTCCCGAGCGGCGCCGCCGCAGTTTCTCTCTTGACACGCCCGTCACGTCGCCGGGGCGCCACATGGAGGCCGCGAAGCCAGCCCGGCCTATTCGCTGGTATCATCGAAATCAAGGGCCAGACTCTATGCGCTATACGGTGATTCTCGAGCGGGAAGCGGACGGCGGATACGTCGCCACCATGCCGGCGCTCCCCGGCTGTGTATCCCAAGGCGATACTCGGGATGAGGCCATGAAGAACATCCGCGAAGCGGCGGATCTCTACATCGAAGACTGTATCGCCGCCGGCGACCCGGTCCCGACTGAAGCGGGAAGGGAATACTGCGACATCCTGACCGGAACCTACCAGTGAAGCTCCCGGCGGACCTTTCCGGCCAGGAACTGGTGAAGGTGCTTTTGCGGGTAGGATTCGTGGTGAACCGCCAAAAAGGGAGCCACATCGTCCTTAAGCGCGACAGCCCCTATGCCCGTGTCGTCGTGCCGGATCACAAGCGAGTCCGTCCGGGAACTCTGCGGCAGATTCTAAACGAAGCGGGCGTGACCGTCGAGCAACTGTTGGAACTACGCTGAACCGCGTAGGAACCGCCGCAACACGCCACGGGAGGATTCGGATCATCAGCGCTCGAAGACTGACCCGAAACGAAAGACGAGTCTATGAGGAAGCTCAGGGATAAGGCAAACGACGAGTTGCGCCCCGAATACGATCTTCGGCAGTTGCTCAAGACAGGGGTGCGAGGCAAGTACGCGAAACGCTACCATGCAGGCACAGATCTTGTTCTGCTGGACCCGGAGATCCGGAAGGCCTTTCGCAGCGAGAGAGCCGTGAACGAAGCCTTGCGCCTGGTTCTGGAGTTACGCAAGGTTGGCGGCGGCAGAGCCCACGCTTAACAAGGGAGGCCGACCGCTCACCAAGCTGACCGGCCTGAGTTTCGAGCCATGACCACTTTCCGAGACATACGACGGGCCGATAGGGCGCTTACCGAGGACCAGGCGCGGGAGATTCTGGCGCGGGCGGAGCACGGGGTATTGGCCACCGTGGGGGCCGACGGATGGCCTTACGCCGTCCCTGTGAACCACGTGCTGTGCGGCGACGTGCTCTATTTTCATTGCGCCCTCGAAGGGCACAAGCTGGAGAACATCGCGCATGAAGAGCGGGTCTCGTTCTGCGCCGTGGCGAGCGCCAGGGTGCTGCCGGCCGAGCTGTCCACGCTCTATGAGAGCGCCGTGGCATTCGGCCGGGCGGCTCTGGTAACGGATCCCGCGGAAAAGCGGCGGGCGCTCGAAGCGCTGGCCGTCCGCTTCTGCGGAGAGATGACGGCCGAGGCGGAGAAGACCATCGCCACCTCCGGCGCCCGAACAGCCGTGGTGCGCATCCGTATCGAACGAATCACCGGCAAAGCGCACCGTTCCGCTTGAAGTCGCAGGCACTCGTTTAAGCTCCGCCTTGCAGCGTGCTAACATGCCGCTGAAAGCTGAAAACGCGAACGGCCGGAGCTAAGGGCATGACAGGAAATAACCAGTTCAGTCGCCTACAACCGCTCCCTCACGGTCGCGGCTCGTTAAGAGCCTGGCGAGCCGCGACCGTTAGGGAGCGGTTGGAATCCCTAAGTGATCCGGCATTTCCCGCGCATTCGGAAAGAGGTGTGCCATGAAGCGATTCATCGTTATCGGAGCCGTTGCCCTGGCGTTGCTGTGCTGCTGCGTCACGCTATTGGCGCAAACCGCGCCGCCGGCGGGCCGCGGCGCCGCCGCGCAGCCGCCCGCGCCCGCGCCGGTGCGCACCCCGCACACTTGGTGGCGGGACCAGGGGCCTGGGGCCGGCCGCGGCGCTCCCCTCCCGAACCCCACGAAGATGCCGTTGATCTCGGTCAAGGGCAATCGCTTCGTCGATCCGGACGGCAAACCGGTGTTATTCCGCGGGCTGGCCATCTCCGATCCCGACAAGCTCGAGCAACAGGGGCACTGGAACAGGGATCACTTCGTCAAAGTCAAGGAGATGGGGACCATGCTGGTCCGCATCCCGGTCCACCCGGTGGCCTGGCGGGAGCGCGGCGGAGTGGAATACCTCAAACTGCTGGACCAGGCCGTGCAATGGTGCACGGAGCTGGACATGTACGTCATGATCGACTGGCATTCCATCGGCAACATGACCTCGGGCGTTTATCAGGACCCTATGTACGACACCACCAAGGAAGAGACCTTCGGGTTCTGGCGCGCCATGTCCCGCCACTTCGTCCGCAACAACACGGTGGCCTTCTTCGAGCTCTTCAATGAGCCGGCGGCGTTCGGCAGGGTCAACTGGGAGACGTGGAAGACCATCGTGGAAGATGAGATCGCCATTATTCGCGCCAACACGCAGCAGGTGATCCCCATGGTGGCCGGTTTCGATTGGGCGTACGATCTGACCCCTCTGCACCTCGACCCCATCGCGGCGGAAGGCATCGGCTACACGGTGCACCCCTATGCCAATAAGCGGCCCCAGCCGTGGGAGCCGAAATGGGAAGAGGATTTCGGCTTCGCGGCCGCCAAGTACCCGCTCATGGCTACGGAATTCGGCGGATTCGCCGCGCCGGGGACCCCGGTTCCCGCTCCCGGCGCCGCGCCGGCCGGCGGGCGCGGAGGCTTCGGCGGCGGGAGCAATGCCGCTTACGGCCCGGCGATCATAAAGTATCTGGAGGGCAAGGGCATCAGTTGGACGGTATGGTGTTTCGATCCGGAATGGGGTCCCACGCTCATCAGCGACTGGAACTATACGCTCAACTCGTCCGGACAATTCACCAAGGCCGCCATGCACGGCGAAATCAAGTAGGGAAACACTGTTTCTGTGGGACAGGCCATCGCCTTTTGTGGCCTGTCATGCCCCGCCATGGGTGACAGACGGCAAACACCGATCGTCTGTCCCACCTGGCTCAACCCGCCATGCGCAGCAAATGGCGGTACACCAGGGCCACCGGCAGGCCCACCACGTTGAAGTAACAGCCGTCGATTTTCTCGATGAACTTGGAGGCCAGGCCTTGAATGGCGTAGGCCCCCGCTTTGTCCATGGGCTCGCCGCTCGCCACGTAGTCGCAGATTTGGCGAGCGGTCATGGGCGCGAACCAGACGCTGGTGGAGGCCCAATCGAGGATGGTCTCGGCGGAGCCGCGCAGGCAGACGCCGGTGATGACTTCGTGGCGCCGGCCGGAAAGCGAAGCCAACATGCGACGCGCTTCGCCGGCGCCAGCGGGCTTGCCGAGCATTGCTCCATCGATCACCACGGTGGTGTCCGCGCCGAGCACCACCTCATCCGCGGCGCAGGGAACGGCCATGGCTTTCAGACCGGCGAGGCGGCGGACGCAGTCCTCGGGCCGTTCGCCCGGTTGCGGGGTTTCATCCACCGGCGCCGTGCGCACCACGAAGGGAATGCCCGACTGGCGCAGAATCTCGGCGCGGCGCGGCGACTGGGAGGCAAGGACCAGCATGAATCCATGCTAACAGCGCGGCCATGACCGTCTGGCGAGCCGCGACCGTCAGGGAGCGGTTGTACTCGCTTCGCGACGAACCCTGAGACTGACTCGGCCCGCGCAGTGATACTATGGCGTTCCCATGCGATTCTCACGAGCTTTTGCGGTGTGCGCCGGCGCGCTTTCGCTTATCGTTTTCGCGGCGTGGATGAGCGCGCAATCCCCCGCGCCGGTCCGTGTGGCTGCTACTCCGCCCATGGGTTGGAATAGCTGGGACTGTTACGGTACGACCGTGACCGAGGCCGAGGTGAAGGCCAACGCCGATTACGTGGCCAGGAATCTGAAGGCGCACGGATGGCGGTACATCGTGGTGGACATTCAGTGGTCCGAGCCCAATCCCCAGGCCCACGGCTACCGGCCGGACACGGAACTGGCGATGGACGGGTTCGGGCGGTTGATTCCAGCCGAGAAGCGGTTCCCGTCGTCGGCCGGCGGCCGCGGCTTCAAGCCGCTGGCGGATTATATCCACGGACTGGGATTACAATTCGGGATACACATCATGCGCGGCATTCCGCGGCGCGCGGTGAAGGCCAATCTTCCGGTGGCCGGGAGCAAGGCGCGGGCCGCGGAGATCGCCGACTCGTTCTCGGTCTGTCCATGGAACACCGACATGTACGGTCTGGACATGAGCCGCCCCGGCGCGCAGGATTACTACGATTCGATTCTGAAGGCGTACGCCGATTGGGGCGTGGATTACATCAAGGCCGACGACATCGCGCGGCCCGCGCACCGCGAAGAGATCGCCGGCCTGCATCGCGCGATCCTGAAGACCGGCCGGCCGATTGTGTTGAGCCTTTCGCCGGGTCCGGCGCAGGTCAAGGACGCGGCATTCCTTCAGGAGAACGCGAACCTGTGGCGCATCTCCGACGATTTCTGGGACGACTGGAAACTGCTGCGCCAGAACTTCATCCTGATGTCCATCTGGAGCGGTTTCGGCCGGCCCGGCGCGTGGCCGGACGCGGACATGCTCCCCCTGGGCCATATCGGATTGCGCGCCGAACAAGGCGAGGATCGCATGACGCGATTCACGCATGAGGAACAGCGAACGCTCGTGAGCCTATGGTCGATTGCGCAATCGCCGCTCATGTTCGGAGGCGATTTGCCCGGCAACGACGCGTTCACGCTCGCGCTGATTTCGAATGACGAGGTCTTGCAGGTGGATCAGCGCGGCTCGCATGGCCGTTCCTTCGCGGAGGGCGGCGAAAGCGTGGCTTGGATGGCCGACGGGGAGCCTGGCGTAAAGTACCTGGGCGTCTTCAACGTGGGCGACCGGAGCCCCATCGACACGCGCGTGGAGTGGCGGGCCCTGGGCCTGAGCGCGAAGTGCGCGCTGCGCGACCTCTGGGAACACAAGGACCTGGGAACCATCGACGGCGGATACGTCTTCCACATTCCGCCGCACGGCTCGGGGCTCTACAGAGTCGGCCCGGCGCGGTAAGTCGCGCCGGCCCGTCTTATCGCTGGATGCGCGCCGATCCGCCCTTGGCGAAGGCGCGCACCTGCTCTACCGTCGCCATGGTGGTATCGCCCGGGAACGTGGTCAGTAACGCTCCGTGGGCCCAGCCCAGTCTCACCGCTTCCTCCGGCGTCTCGCCGGTCAACAGGCCGTAGAAGAAGCCCGAGGCGAAACCGTCGCCGCCGCCCACGCGGTCCCAAACGTCCAGTTCGCACACTGGCGACGTGTAGTTCCGGCCGTCCATCCACGCCACCGCCCCCCAACTGTGGTGGTTGGTGGAATGCACTTCGCGCAGAGTGGTGGCCACCGCCTTGATGCGCGGGTAGCGCTCCACCACGCGATCGATCATGCCGAAAAACACGCTCGCATCGAGCTTCGATTTGGCCGCCACTTCGGGCCCCGGAATCCCCAGGCCCTTTTGCAGGTCCTCCTCGTTGCCCACCAGCACGTCCACGTTCTGCACAATACGCCCCAGCACTTCCCGCGCCCGCTCGGCGCCGCCGGAGCGGCCCCAGATCTTCTCGCGGTAGTTAAGATCGAAGGAAATTACCGCGCCGGCGGCGCGGGCCGCCTGCATGGCCTCAATCACCAGCTCCGAGGTGGTAGGGGAAAGCGCCGAAAAGATTCCCCCGCTGTGGAACCACCGTACTCCGCCGGCGAAAATCGCCTTCCAGTCGAAGTCTCCCGGCTTGAGCAGCGCCCCGGCCTCGTTCGAGCGGTTGTAGAACACCACCGGAGCGCGCACGCCGTAGCCGCGATCGCTGTAGACGGTGGCCATATTGGGACCGGTCACGCCGTTGTGCTGAAACCGCTTGTAGAAGGGCTTCACGCCCATGGCCCGCACGCGCTCCGCGATCAGGTCGCCGACGGGGTAATCCACCATGGCGGCGGCTATGCCGGTGTTCATCCGGAAGCAGTCCGCCAGGTTGGCGGCCACGTTGAACTCGCCGCCACTCACGTGTATGTGGCACTGGGTGGCCTTGCGAAAGGGAATGATTCCGGGGTCCAGGCGATGAATCAGCGCGCCCAGAGACAACAGGTCCAGCGCGCCGTCTTTGCGAATTTCGAGAGATTGGCTCATTTGGTTCCTATATTCGGACTATCCCGCGCCGCGTCCGGGCGTGTCAAGCGCGAACCTCTCGACTATCCGTTTCGCGAAGCCGAATGGCACCGGCGGAACGTTGACGCGCCGGCAGTTTTCCGGGATTGTGGAACGGGGTGGCTCCCGGGGCCCCGCTATTTCACCCGAAGCGGGACTGGCAATAGGCGAGCCTCCGCTGGACCTGGGAACGGAGCCGCTCCGGCGCCAACTCCGGGCCCGCCAATCGTCCGTCCTCGACCGCCTCTGCGATGCCATCCCGCCTTTCCCCACTGGAGCAGTTCACTTCGCCGTACCCCAGTTCGGCGGCGATTTCGCACGCGCGCCGGACCACTGTCAGCGCTGCGTCGGAGGTCGTGTCTGACGATCCGGCGTGATGGCGCCGGATGCAACCGCACATGGCCGCTGGAAAACCCCATCGCTCGGCCAGCACTTCGCCCGCCTCCATGTGCGTGGATCCGAAGCTCGCTAGCTCGTAGGAAATCGATTCGTCGATATCCTGAAACTCCCGCGCCAGCAGGTCCGCGTATTCCTGTCCCATGCTCATCAGCAGCCCGAGCCTTCCCACATCGTGGACCAGGGCCGACGAATACAAGCCGTTGCGCGGCGCGCCGCGCGCTTTTGCAAGAATTTCCGAGATAAACGCCGTAGCGAGGCTGTGGGACCATATCGGCTGCACAAACGCCATCCGCGGCGAGCGGCGCAGGTAGAACTGCATGGCGATGGTGAAGGAGAGCGAGCTCACGCGTTCCAATCCGAGTACGGCCACGGCATGGCGGATTCCGGAAACCCTTGTCTGGAAACCGAATTCGGGGGAATTCGCCACCAGCAACAGGTCCGCCGCCAGAGCCGGATCGGAGCCGAAGATGTCTTCATACTCATCGAGCGCCGAGTCGCTTTCGATGGAGATGGACAGGAGGCGCAGTACGGTGGGGTGAAATGGAGGAAGCCGGCTGAGGCGATTCAAAACCTCCGAGCGGTCGGGCGCATCTTCTAACACACGGTCACCTACCTGGCATCAGCCGTCAAAGAGACGTCAACGGCGATACGCATCGGACGGCCGGGCGCGTGTAGTAGTTCGGATCGGCGAACTTCTCCGCGAAGATCCGCTCCCAACGCGCGTTATCCAGACATTGCCGGCATCGGCCGCACCTGCAATGAATTCTCCGCGCCCCACCCGCGGCGGGCCGGGCGGCAACCTGTGCGCCACGCCTGCGTCCGGCCCGGACGGCCATTCCGCTTCCTCGCATCAGCGCACGAATCACCTCTTGGCTCGATAGTTCCATCGCCTGCTCCTCGGATGGGGACCGTCGTAACCGGCGGTCGCCATCGCGATTGTTGCCCTGCCATTCTTATCGGCTGGCGCATTCCCTTTTTCTACTCAAGCCAACTCCGAGGACGCGCCGCATAGAGCCCGACGCCCCCGCCGCGGACCGTGTGAAAATGGGGGTTCATGACCACCCGCCTCTATTGGGCCATGGGGACCTATGCCGTCCTGGCGCTGCTGGCGTCGTTCACCCTCGACGGCGTGTTCCGGATCGCGGTATGGATCTTCCTGGGCGGACTGGCGGCCAAGACGCTTATCGCTTATAAGGCCGGCTGGTAGTACGTCCCTGTCCCTTGGAACGCTCCCGCGTTCCATTCTGAAACGTGTTCCGTTTTGGCACGCCTCACCTGCGGTCATCTTTCTGAAAATAGGGTGTTTATGCCTGTGAAACTAAGTGGCCCGAAGGTTGCATTTCTTCCCATCGTCCGGGGCATTCCAATCCGGGAGTCCCGACGAGAAGAGGAAGAAAGCGATGCAGGCTCGAAGTGTATCTGTCCGCCGGCGAGCGGGAAACTGGCGGGAAACACGTGACCGAATCGTGCTCGAGAATCTTTCGCTGGCCAAAGCGATCGCCATTCGCGTACACGAGAACCTCCCGGTCCATGTCGACATCGAGGACCTGATCCATGCGGGCGTGCTGGGGCTGATCGATGCAGTTGAAAAGTTCGACAGCGCCAAAAACGTGGCCTTCCAGAGCTATGCGAAACATCGCATCAAGGGCTCCATCCTCGACAGCCTGCGACAATTGGACTGGGCATCCCGCGACCTCCGCAAACGCCAGAAACAGGTGGACGCCTTGACCCGGGATCTTTCCGCGGAACTCGGGCGGCCGCCGGGCGAGGCCGAGGTGGCGCGCGGCATGGGAGTTTCCGTGGAGCGCTGGCGGACCATGTCGATGGAGTTGCGCACCGCCGGGTTGGCGCCGCTGTGCGGCCCGCGCCCCTCCGATCAGGATCGCGACCGCGCCGAGGAATTCCCGGCCACTCCGGACCTGCGGCCGGACCTCATGTGCGAGCGCCAGCAGTTGCGAAAAACCCTGGCCAAGGCCATTGAAACTCTGCCCGTGCGCTACCAGAAGGTCGTATTCCTGTACTACACCAACGAGCTGACCATGAAAGAGATTGGAGACGTGCTGGGGGTGAACGAGAGCCGCGTTTCCCAGATTCACAAGACCGCGCTGAAAAGGATGGCGGTGGCTCTCGAATCGGAGGGGATTCACTCCGCCCAGGCTTTTTGACCTGAATCCCGAAGTTGGAAGCCTTGTATCAGGGTACGGCTTCAGCCGTGCCGCAAGCCGCGCACACTCAAAGGGCTTTAGCCCCCGTCTGTTCGGGAGCGTGAGAAGGATTTGCGCGCCTTCGCGCAGGCTAAAGCCCAGCGGGTCTACTTCTGAGCTTGGCCCAGTTCCTTGTCGTTGGGCGTGGCGGGCTCCGGTCCGTAGTGCTCCCTCATGACCATGTTCTGGTCCATGTAGAAGGACCGGCTGCCGCTCGTCCCATACGTGATCGGCGTCGCGGTCACCGCATAATTGTTCCCGTCGCCGGTCACGGCGAACCTGTAACCACCCTTTTCTCCCAAGGCGAGATCGCTGCCAATCAATCCGGCGCTGGCGGGGCTGGATGCGCCGCCGCCCGGCGCTGGTCCCAGTTCGGTCAGCGACTTGGCGAACCGCCCGTACTGCGACTGATACTGGACCTGCATATCCCTAACGGTCTGCACCGCCTTGATGGCCGCGGTTTCGCGGGTGTACATCTGCACCTTGTTGTACTGCGGCACCGCCATCGTAATGATGATCAGAATGATGGCAATCACGATCAGCAGTTCGATGAGGGAGAAGCCCCGGCGGCGGTTGGTCCTTCGTGCGTAAGACATGCTCGTCCTTTATCGCTCTTATTCTATGACGATGCGGCGCCGCAACGCGTGCAGGCGATCATATCCGGTAGCGCGCCGCAAGAAACCGCGCCAAAGTCTTCGCCGCGACGCCTCGCGCCATGGCGGAGCGATGCCGGTAACGGGCTACACGGCTACGGCCGCTTTTCCGTTCCACGCATACATCTTGCCCGTGCGCACAGCCAGCACGCCGAGCAGCATGGGCAGGGTGGAGGTGAAGCCCGTCTCCACATCCGTCAGGGGCTTCTGGCGCGACTTCACGCAATCCAGGAAGTTACGCTCGTGAATCCCGTCCGATGCGTCGTTGTAACGGAAAGACTGCAAGACCGGCTCGAACGGCGGACCTGCCTGCTGTCCACGCCCCCCGCCTCCCGGCAGAGGCCTCGCTTCGTAGCTGGTGCGGTTCACGTGCAGCGCCCCGGTAGTGCCGTAGAAGAACACGCCGTGGTCGTTGGTGAACTCGACGCGCGGCATGTAGGTGTTGGCATAGCTCATCAGGAACTTGTCGTACTTCCAGGTGATGGCGTAGGTGTCGGGCGGCTGTTCCGGATTGGGCGGGTTCACCCGCACCCATTGCGCGGAAGCGCTGACCGTCAGGGGTGTGAGCGCGCCCAGATACCAGTGCACCAGGTCGGCTATATGCACGCCCTGGTCGGTGATGATTCCGCCGCCGTAATCGTAGAAGCCGCGCCACATTCGCTGGCGGAAGGGGGTGTAGGGCTTGCGCGGCGCCGGACCTTGGAACAGCTCCCAGTCCAGGTCCGCCGGCGGGTCGGTGGGCTGCTCGGGAGGCCGCGAGTAATGCCCCTGCCAGTGCAGCTCGGCGTGGTAGATGTTTCCGAATTTCCTGTCCTGCACCCATTTGCAGCACATCTGGAAGTGGTCCCAACTGCGCTGTTGAAGGCCCATCTGCACGATGCGTTTGGACTTGTTGACGGCCTCCACGGCTTTCTGGGCCGCCTCGATGCTGTTGGACAGCGGCTTTTCGCAGTAGGCGTCTTTTCCGGCGTCGCACGCCTCCGCCAGCATCTGGGCGTGCCAGTGGTCGGGGGCGGAAATCAGCACCGCGTCGATGTCCTTACGCTCCAGTACGCGGCGGTAATCGACATAGGTCTCGGGCTTGCTGGCGGTTTTCTCAAAAGCCGCGGCGGCTTTGTCGCGGTTTGGTTTGAAAACATCGCACACGGCCACCATTTCGCAATCCGGGAAGCCGGCGAAAAGTGGCGCCATGTGGCTGCCGCGCTGCCCAAAACCGAGCACGCCCATGCGAATCTTGTCATTCGCGCCCACGGCGGAGCGCGACATAGCGGCGGTTAATCCGGAACCCACCAGGAAGGCTCGTCTCGAAGTCATACCTATCCCTCCTCACATCGCGGAAAATGGCGGCCCATCGCGGGCCCCTGTCTTGGAATACCAGAAGTTGCGCTTCGGCGCAATCGGGAGGGAAGGCGCGACGTGGAGCCGCGACTGTACGCGGCGCGCATACGGAGGATGAAAGACCCAGCGTCCCGAGGAGTCGGGACGCGGCAGACAGGAGTGTCTGCGCCACGTACGCAGCCGCACGGTGAACGGGGATTTTCGAGGGAGAAAAGGTTGGCAGGCGAAAGCGCCTGCCCCACAAGTATGGAAGCCCTTCGACGGCAGGGTGGGACAGACGCTTTTGTCTGTCAACTGTTTCGCGGCGGCGCGTCCACCGGTTCGATGGACGCGCCGCCGCGCCGATGGCGTTACTGGTACGCCGCTTGAATCGAGTTGCTGTTGTAGAACTGGAGAAACGCGAAGTCGAGACCGGAGGCCGTAAACTGCGCCGGGTTGGTGTAGTTGCTGACGGATAGCGTGCCCGGTATGGGGATCCCGCTCACCGTTCCCGTCGCCGGCAGCGAGAGCAGCACGGAGGCCGGAACGGTAAACGTTCCCGCGCTCACCGGCGCCGTGCAGTAGAAGTATCCGCCCACCGAAGTGCTGCTAGACCCCGAAAACGCACTTCCGGAAATCTCCACGTAGGTGTTCGAATTGCCTCCCGTCCAGTTGACGGTCACACCCTTGGAGCGGGTCACGGTGGTGATGCCGCTCGAATTGGTCCAGGTGAGCGGAGCGGCCACCGTTAGGCTGGTGGTGAACGCGCCCACATCCGGGCCGCCGCTGCCGTTATTGAAACTGAAAGTGCCGCCCGAGGTGGGGATGAAACTGGGCGACGCGGGGTTGTAGTAGAGACCGCTCTGCAAGGTCAGGGCCTGGTTCCCCAACGGGCCGGTGACATTGACCGCCGAGCCGGCGTTGAGGTAGGTCGGCAGCGAGTTGGGGAGAGTCCCCGCGTTGGCTAACGTATAGGTGTACAGCGTGCAACTGCCTACCGAGGTGGTGGATTGCGAGAGGGACAAGAACTGCGCCGAGGTGTAACGGACAAACGCGGCCGAGGCGGAATCGGACACCGTCGTGCTGCCGGGTATGGTGACCCCGCTCACCGTGATCGACTGCGTCGTGCTGGTGGTCTTGCCTATGCCGATGAATCCATAACTGACCGTCGACTTGCCCGCCAGGGTCTGGAGTTCGCTCGCGGTAAGAATGGAGGTGGTCGGGTCGGTGCAGGTCCGCGTCCCGGACGGCGCCACCGGGATCGTGCCGTAGTTGCTGACCACGCTCGGGCTGCCGGCGATAACCGCCACCGAAACCTGACAGCCCGTCACGCCCCCGGGCACGATCACGATGACCTCATCGAGGCCCGGGTATTGGGAGCGGCCGCGATAGTCGACCGAGGCGCTGACGCCGCCGATATCCACCTCAATCGGCAGACTCGTCATATTAGTCTGCGGTTGCGGGAAAGTGTTTTCGCTGCCCGACACCGGCCCCAGGCCGGAACCCCAGAGAACGATGTAGTCGCCGGGATTGGCGGCGTTGGTGGAGCTCAGCAGCGAGTAATTCACATTCGCGTTCTCCGCCGCCGCCGGCCCGGACCCCAGGTTGTTCAAGCTCAACATGCCGAAGCCGCTCGCCACCACCTGAATCGCCAATGGCGCGCTGGTCTGATTGTTGTAGGTAACCGTGATGGTCCCCGCTCCCGCCGGCGTATTGGACGGCAGGATGCCGGCGATCTGCGTGGGCGTCACATAGTACAGGTACGGATGCGTCGTAGCGCTCCCTACCGTCACATTGAGGGTGCTCCCAACCAGGGTCGTTTGCAAGGGGGCATTTTGCAGCCCCGTGGAACTCCCCGACATATTGCTTCCGTACAGCGCGAAGATGGAACCCTGGGCGATGCCGTAATTCGGCAAGCCGGGCAGGGTGTAACTGTAGTTGTTGAGTATCCCCCCAACGGTCGGCTGCGCGACGGCGGGGACGACCGCGAGCGCAAGCGTGGCGAACAAAAGGCATAGCTGAACGGGAACTTTCACGTTTTTTCCTCCGAGGGTGAGGCGAGCTGGCGCCTCACTCGATGTCTGACTAGTATATCTCGCGCAAGGGGCGCCGGCTCAGGGGCCGATACCCGGTCTAATGTATGAAAGCTCACATTTCCGGCGCGGGCGGGTCAGTGATCTGTGAACCCCCATCATCAAGCCCGCGCCCAACCACCTCACGATACAATCGGGGTTCCGGCCGGCCATGCCCGCTTCCATTCGCGTATCCCCGAAATTCCGTCCGGCTCTCGATCCCGGGTTCGTCCCAGCCTCGCTGTGGAACCGGGCTTACCGCGCCGCGGTGGCCGAGAGCGTCGGCCAGCCGCTCGCGTTCGCGCTCGCGCGCGGCGACGGCTCGGTTTCCGTCTTTCATGCCCCTGCGCTGCCCCACGAAGGCCCCAACATAGCCTTGAACCATCGCTACGCCGAGCGCCTGTTGAAATTCCTGCTCTGGCAAAAGGGCGGATACCGGATCGCCATCGCCGGCGATCCGCGCATCGCCGCTTATCTTCGCGGCCTCTACTCCCTCCAGGGCGCCCGCGCCTTCGACTTCCACTTCATGGGCGAGAGCGTCTACGGCCACCCCATGGCTCTCGAAAGCGTTTCGCTTGACGCTTTCCCTCAGGAACGGGAAATCTCCGCCCCGCTGGGCCGCCATCTGGACGGCTGCCGTATCGGTTTCGATCTGGGCGCGAGCGATCGCAAATGCGCCGCCGTGATCGATGGCGAGGTGGTTTTCAGCGAGGAGGTGGCCTGGAATCCCGGCGCCCAGGCCGATCCGCGGTATCACTTCGACGGTATCGAGGACTCGCTCCGGCGCGCCGCCGCGCATCTTCCCCGTGTCGACGCCATCGGCGGCAGCGCGGCGGGGGTCTACGTGAACAACGAGGTGCGGGTCGGCTCGCTGTACCGCGGCGTGCCGCGCCATCTTTTCGAGACGCGCGTGCGACGCCTTTTCTTCGATCTGCGCGAAGCCTGGGGCGGCATTCCCTTCGAAGTGGTCAACGATGGCGAAGTCACCGCCCTGGCCGGTTCCATGGCCCTAGGCGATAACGCCGTTCTGGGCGTCGCCATGGGCAGCAGCACGGCTGCCGGTTTTGTAACGCCCCAGGGCGCCATCACCACCTGCCTGAACGAGCTGGCTTTCGCTCCAGTGGATTACCGCGAGGACGAAGACGCGCCGCGCGACGAGTGGTCCGGAGACCTCGGCGTGGGCGCGCAGTATCTTTCCCAGCAGGCCGTCGCGCGGCTGCTCGAACCCGCCGGCATCCACCTGCCCGCCGCCATGACGCCCGCCGAACGGCTGGAGCGCGCGCAGCGCCTCATGGCCGCGGGCGACGAACGCGCCCGCCGCATCTATGCGACCATTGGCGTTTATTTCGGCTATGCCATCGCCCACTACGCCGATTTCTACGAGGTTCGGAACCTGCTGGCGCTGGGACGCGTAATGACCGGCGAAGGGGGCGACCTGATCCTGTCGCTCGCTGCGAGCGTACTCCGCGAGGAATTTCCCGAGTTGGCCGAGCGCGTCCGCTTCCACATCCCCGGAGAAACGGAAAAGCGTCACGGGCAGGCCATCGCCGCCGCCAGCCTGCCTGCTATTGTAGAGCGGGCCTCCGGCCTGCCATGACGGCATTCGTGCCGGCATTCTTCCTCGCCCACGCACGGCTGTACATTGAGACAAGTGAGAAACCGCCATGCAATTTAACCAGCCCGCCGCCGACATCTTCATTCCCGACGGCATAGAGCCCGCCGCCGCCCTTTCGCGCACCACGCACCTGTGCGTTTCGGCCCACCAGGACGATATCGAAATCATGGCCTACCACGGCGTGGCCGAGTGTTTCGGCCGCTCCGACCGATGGTTTACCGGCGTGGTGGCCACCGATGGCGCCGGCAGCCCGCGGGCCGGAATCTACGCCGATTACTCCGACGAGCGCATGAAACAGGTGCGCATTGCGGAGCAGCGCAAAGCCGCCTTCGTGGGAGAGTACGCCTGCCAGATTCAGCTAGGCTATTCAAGCTCCGAGACGAAGACTGTGCCCGCGACGCCGCTGGTGGAAGATCTCAGCCGCATCTTCCGCGCGGCCCGCCCGGATGTGGTCTACCTGCACAACCTCGCCGATAAGCACGATACCCACGTGGCCGTGGCGCTGCGGGCCATCGCCGCCCTGCGCGCCGCCGGCGGGTATAAGCCGAAAAAGGTTTACGGCTGCGAGGTCTGGCGCGACCTGGACTGGCTCCAGGACGACGAGAAGCGCGCGCTGCCGGTCTCCGCCCGCTCCAACATCGCCGCCGCGCTGGTGGGCGTTTTCGATTCGCAGGTGAGCGGGGGCAAGCGCTACGATCTCGCCACTGCGGGCCGGCGCCTGGCTCACGCTACTTATTTCGCCTCCCACGGCACGGACGAAGAAAGCGCCCTGAACTTCGCCATGGACCTTACCCCGCTGGTCCAGGACCCCAGCCTCTCCATTGCCGATTACGTTTTGGGTTTCGCGGACCGCTTCCGCGCCGACGTCGCCAGGCGCCTGGGCGCGGTTGGGTAATCCTGCCTCAGTTCAGACTCCTGCCCTCGCTTCGCCGGGCCGGCGTTTCACCATCCGGAAGCTGATCGCGATCAGACCGAGCGTGGCGGCGATGTAGGCCATCCAGAGCGCAGCCATGAGCGGTTCACCCAGCCAGGGCGATTTGAAGGCGGTGAGGCGGTTTAGCATTTCCGAGAGGCTGGCTCCGGCGGGATGAAATGCCGCAAGGGGGCCGTTGGGACGGTGCGCGATCAGGCCGGTGTAGTAGGGAATCGCGATCATGTGGATGGTGTAGAGGTCGAGCAGGGCGAAGAGCGCCACGCCTGCGGGGGCGACGAAACGGCGGGCCGCGCGCGGCGCCAGGGCGCGGAGGCCGGCCACCGAGAGCGCCACTTCGGCGGCGGCCACGGCATACAGATAGCAGCCCATGGACGTGGGAACGCCCCAGATGGTGAACATCGGTATCACGTGGTAGAGCTGGCCCAGCCAGAAGGCGATGAAGAACCCGGCCAACAGCGCCAAAGGCCGGGGGTCGAAGGACCGGCGGCGGGGGAGGACGAGACCTATCGCGGCCAGCGCGATCAGGAGATAAAAGAGGTGGTACATCCAGCTCCGGACGGTGAGGGAACTCCACGCGCCAAAATAGAGGTGCGAAAGCAGGATCGAATCGATGGCCACGCCCCAGGGAACACGGGCGATTTGCCGCAACTGAGCGCCCAGCCCCGCGTGGGGAAGCAGCGCCGATTCCCACATGCCGGTAAGCGTGCCGGTGAGGAAAAGGTTGCGGATGTACCACCATCCGGAAACGGCGAAAGCGACGATTGGCACAAGCAGCGCGCGAGGGCGCCGGCATTTCCAGAGGAGCAGCGCGGCGACGGGAGGGATCGCCGTCAGGAAGTAGGCTTTGGCGAGGAGGCCGGCTCCCAAAACAAAGCCCAGCGCCAGCGCGCGGGAGCGCGTGAGGCCGTCGCGCAGGACTTCGAGCAACAGCCAGATGGCCAGCGTGAAGAGCAGGACGGCGATGCCGTCATTGCCCACGCGCGCGACGTCGATCAGGAACTCCGGCATGACGGCGACAATGGCAGCGCAGCCGAGGGCTACGGCGTCGTCGCCAAAAACCGGGCGGCCGATGAGGAACGCGAGCGGAATGACCAGCGACACGAGGGCCACGCCGAAGCAGCGCAGCAAAAGGACCTGCGTCGCCAGATGGGCCGAGCCGGCCGCCCACAGGAGCGGCGTCATGAGCCAGCCGTACAGCGGACCCTGCAAACCTTCGTAGGCTTTGAGATTGCCGACTGCGTCTTCTCGCGCTAAGGAGGACGGGATGGCGCGGAAGCGCGCTTCGCGTCGGGCGCGCTCTTCGGTGGGCAGGCGCCAGAAAGCGTCCTGGGTCAGTGCGGGCGGCGGCAGATAGCGGCACTCCCAGGGAACGGGCGCGAGCTCGAGCGAAGCCGCGATGTCACGGCCCACCGGCGCATCGCGCGAGACCAGCGGCTCGCCCCTAAAGGCCATGCGCTGCACTACGGCGAAGTGCGCCCATTCGTCATAGCCTTCCCAGAGGGGAAGCGCGGCGCAATAGAAAAACGCCCTGGCCAGGAACAGGAACCAGATAACCAGGGGCCCGCGGCGCTGAAGCATCTCCATTCGATAATAGCCGGTCGCGGGACGCTCGAACGCGGAGACGCCGCGGAGGATTTCCGGTATCCGCTCCGCGTTGTCTCAGCGCCCTTGCGCCTGCATATCACGCGTTCGGATTCACGGACGCGAGGGCGGCGCGCTCGAAGGCCCACGCTCTAATGTGGTTGATCTGCTCGTGCATGGTGCGCGACAGGGGAACGATCTTCACGGCCGTGCCGATCAGGTCCTGGTCGGTCAGCTCCCGGTCCGCCAGGCGCGCCTTGGTTATGGCCGAAACCACGCACTGCTCCACCTCGGCGCCGGCCCAGCCCTTGGTGAACTCGGTCAACTGCTCGACATGGAACCGCGTCGGATCGAGGCCCCGCCGCTTCAGGTGAATCTTGAAGATCTCGATGCGTTCCTCGTCGTACGGCAGGTCCACGAAGAATACCTCGTCGAAGCGCCCTTTGCGAATCATCTCGGCGGGCAGAAGGTCGATCCGGTTGGCCGTGGCGGCCACGAACAGCCCGCGCGTCTTCTCCTGCATCCAGGTCAGGAAGAAGGCGAAAATCCGGCCCTGCTCCCCGCTGGTCTCCGTGGAGGTGATCCCCATCTCGATCTCGTCGAACCACAGCACCGCGGGAGCCAGGTCCTCCAACATCCGGCACGCCTCCACAAACGCGCCCTCGGGCTTGCCGTGCCGGCCGGAGAAAATCTCCACCATGTCCACCCGGTACAGCGGAAGCTGGAAGCAGGACGCGATGGCCTTCACCGAAAGGCTCTTGCCGCAGCCTGGGATGCCCATCATGAGCAACCCCTTGGGCACGATTTCGGCGCTCACCTTGTCGCGCATGTCGAACAGCTTGCGCCGTTCGAGCAGCCACTTCTTCAGTCCGTCCAACCCCCCGATCTCGGCGATCTCGGTGCGCTCGGAGATGAATTCGATGACCCCGCTGCGGTTCACCAGCAGGCGCTTCTCTTCGAGTACCGCCGGCAACGACTCCGGCCCCAGCCGCCCATGGGCGGCCATGGCGCGGCGTATGGCGTAGCGCGATTCGTCGAGGGTCAGCCCCTGCAGCGCCCCCGCAATCTGGTAGATCACCGCGTCGCTGGTCTCGCCGCCGCCCTCCGCCGAAATCCGCTGCGCCTCCTCGCGCACGAACTCCGCCAGTTCCACCGGATCGGGCGGCCGCAGGTCCAGGAACACCACGCTGCGCTCCACCTCCTCGGGAATGAAGCGCACCGGCGAGCTGATCACCACGAACTTCCGCTGGTCGAGGCAGCTCTCGTAGACGTCCCGCAGCCGGCGCCGGATTTCCGCCGACGCCCGCAGCGGCTCATGGAAATCCTTGAGGTGGAAAATGGCGGCGCCTTGGTAGGAGTCGATGAAATCCAGCGCCTCTCGCGGCCCCTGCGCGCCATCTTCCACGGCGCCATCGTCGCGGCGCATTCCCTCCGTCAGGCTCCAGGTCCAGACGGGCGCCGGCCGCCCCGCGTCCGCCCTCAGGCTGACCTCGCGCAGCACCCGTACCACGCGCTGTTCTTCGGCCGAGCGGATGTAGGTGAGCGGCCGTCCGGATTCGAAGGTCTCCCGCACCATCCGCGCCGCGCGGCTCTCGGCGGCCGGCGGGGCGGCGGCAAGCTCTTCCTTCAACGTGGTATTCGACATGTCATCGTGGTGGGGCAGGCGGCCAACAGGGAGCGGGCGCACAATACCCACCTCCCAGGGTAATCCCAAGACGCCGCCGTCTGTTCTGACGCGCGGGCGCCATGGAAAGTCGTACGTACCGTTGTCGCGCCACGAGCGAAATAATCGGCTACCATCGGAGAGGAGGCCACTGTGAGCCGCGTTCAAGAAATTGCGGACCAATTGCGCACCCTCTCGGGCGCGGAGCTTCGCGAATTGCGGGCTTGGCTGGATGCGTACGCCGACCAGATCTGGGACGAAGAATTCGAGGCTGAAGTTGCCGCCGGCAGGTGGGACGCACTCGCCGAGAAGGCGCTGCGGGACCATCGGGAAGGCAGTTCCACTCCGCTTTGAAGCATTACGCCGCGCCGGCGTTTTGGGAGGCCTTTGGCTCGCTCGACCCGGCAACACAGAAGGCGGCAACGGCCGCGAGAAGGGCGACCGGCGCCGCGCCGAACTGCTAGGCCACCGTGGCCAGTCCATTCCTCTCGACCAGCGATAGCAGCTTGAGCGAGGCCCCGGAAGGCCGCTTTTCGCCGCGCTCCCACTTGCTGACAAGGCTGCTGGTGACGTTCAGATAGTTCGCGAAAACGGTTTGGCTGACGCGTTCTCTCTCCCGTATCGCCTTGATCTCTTCAGGCTCCAATGGCCGGATCGGCGTAAGGCAGGCGTTGTCGAAACGCCGCATCGTCTGCTTGTCGATGGCCCCCACGTCATGCAATGCCTCCATGGTCTCATGGATGGCCGCCATCGCATCGCTTCGATACTTCTTGCTCATTCGCTTTTCACCTCCATGAAATCGCCTCTCTTCAGCAGCACCGCGAGTTGCTTCTCCGTCAACGCCAGGACGTGCTTTGCGGCTACCGAAAAGGTCCTTTGTGAGACAGCGCAACATACCTGACCTGCGGGCAGATCACCTCACACGGCCTCTTCCCTGCTTTGCAGTTTACCGCTATTCTGAAAGAGGCATGGCTAACAGAACTCAAACGGAGCTTCAACAGTTGCTTGATGCATGCGCCGATGGAAGCGGCTACGGCGACCCTGATGCGAGGCTCAACGATGATCGCAAAGTCCAAGTTCTTCTTGCAAGGGAACAATTCAAAATTGGCGAGAGACTAAATCGGCTAACCCTCCTGCTAGTTGTCGTGGGGCTACTCAACGTCGCGGTACTCGCATTCCAGATCTGGGGTAGCCACTGAACACGTTTCGGAAACCAGTGAGTTTCGGGACGGGGTCCGGACCCTGCAAAAGGGGGCTTGCGTGCCCCCGTCTGCCCGGCCGCACGATTCTGGCGCCCTCTCGCCTTTTCGAACCCTACGGCGACCCCTGCTCCCCAATCCTCCGCCTCCAAACCCCCAGCAGCGCCGTCCCAATCAATATCAACGCCGCCAATAATCCTACCCACAGGCCACTCACGCCCCATCGGAACGAAAAGCACAGCGCGTACGCCAACGGCAGCCCCACCAGCCAATAGCCGCCGAAGTGGGCCAGCATCGGCGTGCGCGTGTCGCCCAGGCCGCGCAGCGCGCCCGTGGTCACGGTCTGAAAGCCGTCGAACAACTCGAAGAACGCCGCGATCCGCAACAGCGTTACGCCGATGCGGATCACCGCCGGGTCATGGGTGTAGATCTCTACGATCCACCGCGGAACCACCCACAACGCTACGCCGGCCGCGCCCATGAAAAGCGCGCTCAGCAGCACCGCCGACCATCCCGCTGCCGCCGCGCCGCGCGGGTCCTTTCTCCCCACCGCCTGCCCCACCCGTACGGCCGCCGCCGAGCCGATCCCCAGCGGGACCATGTAGGTGGTCGAAATCACGTTCATGGCAATGCCGTGGGCCGCGAGCGACGCCTCGTCCAGGCGCGCCGCGAACACGGTCACCAATCCGAACACCGCGCCCTCCACCAACATCTGCGTCGCCGCCGGAATGCCCAGCCCGGCCAGGCGCCGCAGGCGCTCCGCGTTCCAGCGCCATGAGATGCGCATGATCGCTCCGCGCTCGTGCCACGCCACCGCGGCCAGCAGCACTCCGGCCATATAGAGCCTTGCAATCGACGTCGAATATCCCGAACCCTTCAGTCCCAGAGCCGGAAAGCCCCAGTGGCCGTACATGAGCGCGTAGTTTCCAAGCCCGTTGACGATGTTGGCGCTCACCAGCGCGAAGGTAATCGGCTTGACGATGTTCACCGCCTGCAAGTACCTGCGGAAGGCCGTGAACCAGAGCAGCGGCAATATACCCCACAGCAGCGCTTCCACATACCCGGTGAACGGGGCCATCACGCGCGGGTTGATGCCCACGGCGCGCAGAATCGGCACGGTCGCCAGCATCGCCGCCGCCAGAGGCGCGCTCAGCGCGGTCGCCAGCCACAAGCCATCCACCAACGTGCGGCGGCAATCGCGCCGGTCGTTGGCGCCGAAGGACTGCGCCACCAGCGTATCCATCCCCAACAGCACGCCGGCGCCGCTGATCACGATGGGGTAGAACAACATGCCGCCCAGGCTGCCGGCGCCGATGGCCGCCGCGCCCAGCGGCCCGGCCATGATGGTATCCACCGTGCCCATGGCCATCCAGCCCAACTCCGCCAGGGCCAGCGGCGCGGCCATGCGCAGCATGGGACCCATGTGGGGCCAGGATTTCATCCTGCCGCCGGCTTTCTGGCCGGCGTTCTTCGCACCGGCACAAGACGCCGGCCCGAAGCCCGGCGGCAGGCCGAAAGGCCTGGCCCCACATCCAGGTGACCCGTTTCGCTCATGCGGCCTATGCCTTCGGGTGGGCCTTGTCGTACACGCGCATCAAATCGACCAGCGACACTTGCGTGTATTTCTGCGTCGTGGAAAGGCGCGCATGCCCCAGCAGTTCCTGGATGGCGCGCAGGTCCGCGCCGCTCGACAACAGGTGCGTGGCGTAGGCATGGCGGAAGCTGTGCGGATGGATGGAGGAATCGCCGGTCAGAAACGCCGCATAGAGGTTCACGATGCCTCGAATGCCGCGGTCCGTCAGCCGCCCGCCGCGGTGGTTCAGCAAGAGAGCGCGCTCGTCGCGCATCACCGGGCGCTCGGCCAGGTAGCGCTCCAGCGCGGCCTTGGCCTTGCCCGGCAGCGGAACCTGCCGCTCCTTGTGCCCCTTGCCGCGCACCAGGACCCAGCCTTCGGCGCGGTCGATGTCTTCCAAATCGATCCCCGCCAGCTCGCTCACGCGCACGCCGCAGCCGTAGAGCAGCTCGAAAATAGCCAGGTCGCGCGCGGGGTGCGGGCGCTCGAGCTGGCCCGCCGCCACGGAGTCGAGCAGCGTATTGGCCTGCTCTTCGGTCATCACCTCCGGGGCCCTCTTCGGCGCTTTGGGCGTGTACACCAGGCGCGCCACGTTGGTCTTCACCAGCCCGTCGCGGCGCAGGAACGCGAAGAAGCCGCGGAGGGCCGCCAGCTTCCGCCGGATGGTCACGGTGGCCAACTTCCGTGCGTACAGGCCCATCAGCCACTCGCGCAGCGTCAGCGTGTCGAGCGCCGCGGGCTCGGGCGGCTCGGTCTCCGGCGGCGAAAGGTATTCGAGAAACTCCGCCAGGTCGGCGGCGTAAGCCCTGGATGTGTGCGGCGAAACGCCCCGCCGCTCCAGCTCCGCGAGGTAGCGTTCGATCTGCGCCTCGAGATCAGACATGCGCCGCCCCCTCCGCGCGGTATCGATCGAGCGCATTAAGCGCGCGCCGGCAAACCTCGGCGTGGCGCGCCTGCTTATCGCGGCGCAACCGGTTGTGGGTCTCCTCGTCGAGCGGAGGCAGCAGGTCGAAAGTGATGTTGGCCGGCTGATAATGGGCGGGGTCCGCGCCGGAAACGTAGCGGCACAGCGAGCCCAGTGCAGTCTCGAAGGGCAGCGCGCGCGGCGTTCCGCCGGCGGCCAGCGCGGCCGCGTGTATGCCGGCCATCAGCCCGGTGGCGATCGCTTCCACGTATCCTTCCACTCCCGAGATCTGCCCCGCGAAGAGCACCTCCGGCCGCGCGCGCAATTGTAGCGCCGGCGTGAGCAGCGCGGGCGCGTTGATGTAAGTGTTCCGGTGCATCTGCCCGAAGCG
>Ga0181517_10001258_pt1 | contig 28935 bp, 27 predicted proteins | sample PEATcosm2014_Bin_31_FD_119748 | JGI IMG/M metagenome (GOLD analysis project Ga0181517, IMG submission 119748) | Peatland microbial communities from MTU Mesocosm Facility, Houghton, MI, USA - PEATcosm2014_Bin01_30_metaG | ecosystem: Environmental > Terrestrial > Soil > Wetlands > Peat | place... | reverse complement strand
CTTCCATCAGAACGACAGTGCAAAACAGGTGCGCCGCTTGGTCAATCGGCTGGAAAACCTTGGTTTCACCGTTCAAATCGCGCCCAAGGCTGCGTAATCCACGGTTTGTTTCTTATTAGGGCACGACTTCAGTCGTGCCGATAAAGCCAATCAAAGGAGCTGGGCTTTAGCCCCTGCTAAAGCCCAGCTCCAGCGCCTCACTCGGATGCGCGCATTTTTCCGTAGCCTTATTAGACTAAAACCGTGTCCTCTAAAAAAGGCACCTTTCGCATGTTCAAAACGTTCATCCGATTGCCACGCGCCAGCCTCACTCCGCCCGCGACCCCACAAACGTGAACCGCTCTTTCAGCTTCAAGAATGGCCGCTCAAAGAATCGATAAGACAGGTGCGCCAGCGCAATGCTCGCAACCAGCACCAGCACGCTTCCGACGCCGTCACGCACGCCGGAACTCAGATGCAAGCCCGCCAGCCGCCGCCCGATTGCCGGTCCCGCCTTCTCGAAAAGCACAAAGAAGACAAACGAGTGGAAGATGTAAAGCCCATACGAGATGCGTCCCAGGTAGGCGAGCCACTTTGGCACCAGTCGCGCCGGCGTCCCCAGCGCGCTTAAGAAGAAGAACAGTGTTCCCGCCAGCACCAGCAGCCAGCCTGCGAACGCCCCCGCCAGCGTGGGTTGCGGGTTCCAGCTTTGCACGTGGAAGCGCAGCATGGCCGCAAACCAGCAGCCATAGCCCAGCACGAAGCCGAGCAGCCGCGCCGGCACCGGGACCCGCAGGTTGCGCCCGTGCAGGCAGATCGCCAGCAAGGTGCCCGCGGCGAAGAACTGGAACTGCACAAAGCTGTTCGTCCACTCCCCGTTGTCGCTCGGCGTGGGGTGCAGGGCATACATCAGCACAGTGACGTAAGCAGCGGCGAACAGCAGTCCGGCGGCCCACTTGACCGCCCGCCTGCCGCCCAGCGCGGCCACCACTGGAATCACAATGTAGAACTGTTCCTCCACCGAAATGCTCCACAGTGGGTCTACCGAGCCGGCGATCCAGCCGTGATGCACGATGTACCAATTGCCGGCGAAGAACGTGAACGCCAGCCACGCCAGCGGATCGCCGGTGCTGACCCCGGCCACAAAGCGCCCCAGTAGGCCCAGGCCAAGAAAGGCCGCAAAATACAGCGGCCAGATCCTCAGGATGCGGCGCATGTAAAAGGCCTGGATATGAATCCGGCCCATGTGCTCGCGCTCGCGCAGCAGCAGGTCGGTAATCAGGAAGGCGCTCAGCAAAAAGAACACCGGCACGCCGAAAGCGCCCACCGTTCCAATGCGGAAGCCCCACAGGTCCCTCGCCGGATCGGTGCCCACATAGTCCATGCGGTGAAAGCTGAAGACCGAGAGAAAGGCAAAGAAGCGCAGCGCGTCCAGTTCCGGGCGGTAAAGGCGGGCAGTTTCCGGCCTGATGGGCGATTCCGGTTGAGCGGAGGAAGGTTGCGCGGCATTCCGCGCCGTTTTCAAAGTTGTCATCTGTGTCTGCTGGTCTTTGCGGCGAATTTGAAAGTGAAACAGTACCCCGATTGTTTCACGGGCAGGATGCACCTGGGAGCCCGTTCTCGTTCGGTTGATCTCGTCTCCGTACTGACCTCAACCCCGCGCTTCCTTCTGGCGCGGGCCACGCGAAGCGCCCGCCCCCACGGCCAGTGGGTGCCCCTTACCGCGCTTTTTGCGGTAAGGGTGGGAAGCCAATCATCCTTTGTATGTTCGGATCAACAAGCCATCAATTCACTTGCAAAAGCCGCGTTTTTTGGCTAGCTTTTCTGCGTGGCCTCGCGCCAGGCGTCGCCATTCCGATCACCCGCGCACATCTCATCTCGATGTTCCGATTTCATTCCCCGAAAGGAAGATCCGCATGAGCAAGGTCCGTATTCTCGCAGGAACGCGCAAGGGCGCATTCATCCTCACCGCCGACGGCACGCGCAAGGACTGGGCCATCAGCGGCCCTCACTTTGCCGGGTGGGAGATGTATCACCTCAAAGGCTCGCCCGCCGACCCCAATCGCATCTACGCCTCGCAGTGCTCCGGCTGGTTCGGACAGACCATGCAGCGCTCCGACGACGGTGGCCAAACCTGGAACCCCATCGGCAACAAGTTCCTCTATGACGGCGTCCCCGGCACCCACCAGTCGTTCGACGGAACGCCGCATCCCTGGGAGTTCAAGCGCGTCTGGCATCTCGAACCCTCGCTCACCGATCCGGACTCGGTCTATGCCGGCGTCGAAGACGCTGCGCTCTTTCACTCCTCCGACGCTGGCGCAACCTGGACCGAGCTGGCCGGCCTGCGCACCCACGGCACCGGTCCGGCCTGGCAGCCCGGCGCGGGCGGCATGTGCCTGCACTCCATCATTCTCGATCCCTCCGACCCCAAGCGGATCTACATCGCCATCTCGGCCGCCGGAGCCTTTCGCAGCGACGACGGCGGCGTCAACTGGAAGCCCATCAACCGCGGCCTTTACTCCAAATACATCCCCGACCCCACCGCCGAGGTCGGCCACTGCGTCCATCACATCGCCATGCATCCTGCGCGCCCCGGCACCCTCTTCATGCAGAAGCACTGGGACGTCATGCGCTCCAACGATGCGGGCGACAACTGGACCAAGATCAGCGGCAATCTGCCCACCGACTTCGGCTTCGTGATCGACATCCACGCCCACCAGCCGGAGACGGTCTATGTCGTCCCCATCAAGAGCGACTCCGAGCATTTCCCCATCGACGGCCAGCTCAAGGTCTTCCGCAGCCGCAGCGGAGGCAACGAATGGGAGCCGCTGACCAAAGGCCTGCCGCAGAGCAACTGCTACGTCAACGTCCTCCGCGACGCCATGGCGGTCGACTCGCTGGACGAGTGTGGCGTCTACTTCGGCACCACCGGCGGGCAACTTTATGCGTCGGCGGATGCGGGCGACAGCTGGCAGGCGATTGTTCACGATCTTCCCCCGCTGCTCTCGGTGGAAGTGCAGACGCTGGCATGAGCCAGGCAGCAGAAATCCGCGTCGAACTCCCCGCCCACCTGCGCACGCTGGCGCGGGTGGACCACGAGGTCCGTATCGCCGTCCCGTGTCCGGTGACAACGGCGGCCATCCTCAATGCGATTGAAGCCGAATACCCCATGCTGCAGGGCGCAATTCGCGATCACGGCACGCTCCAGCGGCGTCCGTTTATCCGTTTTTTCGCCTGTGGTGTGGACCTGTCGCACGACCCTGTCGAAGCGGAACTGCCTGCGGCGGTGGCCAGCGGCGCGGAGCCGTTCATCGTCCTGGGAGCCATCGCCGGCGGGTGAGCCTTGACTTACTGGAACACAACCTCGACGTCTTCAACGGTCTCGTGGTCGGCGGGGGCGTACTTCCACTTCATTACCGCCTCTTTCGCCGCTTCCACCAGAATCTTTTCTCCCATGACCGTCTTGACCTCCTTCACGCTGCCGCTGGGCGTGACGGTCGCATTCAGCATCACCGTGCCGGCGATCTTCAGCCGCTTGGCCATCTCCGGGTAAATGGCTTTCACCTTCGTCACCACAACGCGGTCGTCGTCCGCCTTGGCCGGGAGCGCCAACGTCAAGGTGAGCGCCAGCCCGATGGTGAGGCCGGCAAGAGTTTTCAGCGTCTTGCGGTGAAGGATGGGGTATGAGAGCGCAATTCGGCCCATTTTGACTCCTTGAGCAATAAGAATGAGTACTCAGGTTATCGGCTCTGGTTACCATTCATGCAGCAATACCAGCGAATATGGGCAGAAATTAACAATCCACCCGTGCCACACTGAAACCGCTCCCAAATCCGCGCCGCTCAGTTTGCAAAATAGTTGTTGCAACGAATATCTCGCCGCCGCATCTCATCCTGTGTACCACCCAGGAGGTCAATCATGTCCCTTCGTCCCGTCCAACAGATCCTGCACACCAAACCCACGCTCGAAGGCGCCGGCGTCAAACTCCAGCGCGCCTTCGGATTCGGCAAGACCAAGGAGTTCGATCCCTTCCTGCTGCTCGACGATTTCCGCAGCGATCACCCGGAAGACTACATTGCCGGATTCCCCTGGCATCCCCACCGGGGCATCGAGACCATCACCTACGTCCTGGCCGGCGAGGTCGCCCACGGAGACAGCCTCGGCAACCACGGCCGCATGACCGCCGGTGACGTGCAGTGGATGACCGCAGGCAGTGGAATCCTCCATCAGGAGATGCCCAAAGGTGATGACTTGGGAAGGATGCACGGCTTCCAGCTCTGGGCCAACCTGCCTGCCGCCTTCAAGATGACCGATCCGCGATACCAGGACATCCCGGCCAGCGCGATTCCCGAGGTCACCGAAGACGACGGCACCCATGCCCGCATCATCTGTGGCGAGTTCTGGGGCAAGCGCGGCCCTGTGGAGGGCGTGGCGGCCGATCCCAGCTATGTCGACATCTCAGTCCCGCCCGGCAAGCGCCGTCGCATCAAGGTAGAGACCACCCGCAACGCCTTCGCCTACGTCTTTGCCGGCGCGGGAACCTTCCGCGACGCATCGGACCCGCAGGCCGTGCTCACCGAGTCGGCTGTTGATCCCAATGCCGCGCCGGTCTACGATGCCGCCAACCACTCGCTGGTGCTCTTCGACCGTGGCGACGAAATTGTCGTTCAGGCCGGTCCGGAGGGAATCCGCTTCCTGCTGGTCTCCGGCAAGCCGCTGGAGGAACCCGTGGCGTGGTACGGCCCCATCGTCATGAACACCGAGGACGAACTCCGCCTGGCGCGTGCCGAACTGCAGAACGGCAGCTTCATCCGGCACAGGTGAGCCCATCCGGCACGGATAAGTCTCCGCCACAAACGAAAACAGGCCAGTCGCTCTCCGTGGCTGGCCTTTATTTTCGTTGCGGATTGCGGCGCGCCGCAGAGCGGAGGATACTGTATGCATGGCGACGCAGCCCATCGATGGCCGGCAGATTTCCGTTGACGAGTACCTCTCCACCGGCTACGAGCCCGACTGCGAATACGACGATGGCGTCGTTCAGGAGCGGAGCTTGGGCGAGTTTGAGCACTCCTTTTTGCAGACCCTGTTGGCGACCATCTTCACCAACAACATGGACAACTGGGGCGTCTACGGCCTGACCGAGCAGCGCGTGCAGATCGCGCCGCGCAGGTTTCTGGTCCCCGATGTCTGCGTGCTGCGCCTCGGCTCGCCGCGCGAAAAGATCCTCACCCACCCGCCGTTGATCGCCATCGAGATCCTGTCTCCCGAAGACACTCTGCGCCGGATTGCCTCCAAGTCGCTTGAATACCTTGAATTCGGAGTCCCGCATGTGTGGGTGATCGACCCGCAAAAGCGCGCCGTTTATGTGGGAGCGGAAACGGGACTGTCGCTTGTCCCTTCCGGCGAACTCGCGGTGCAGGGAGGCCCAATTCGCGTCCGCGCCGCCGAGCTATTTGAAAAACTCGACCGGATTTAGGGGCTGATCATCCAGCCAGAACAAGCCGCATTGCGGACGGGTGCGTTATCGCCCGCTGCACCGCGCGCTTCCTCAGCAAAGGCTCCTCGACGCCTTCGAAGGGAAGCGTCGCGGCCAGCACATTCATCGGTGTCAGGCCGCGCTGGCGCAGTGAGCGCAAGCTCAGCGAGTCGTGCCGCTTGGCCAGCCGCCGTCCGTTGTGGTCCACCACCAGCCGGCAGTGGTACCAGTCGGGATCGGCAAAGCCCAGCGCCCGGTTCAGCAGAATCTGCCGCGCCGTCGACTTCAGCAGGTCCGCCCCGCGCACCACTTCGGTGATGCCCATGGCGGCGTCGTCGGCCACGCAGGCAAGCTGATAACTGGGCGTGCCTTCCTTGCGCCACACCACGAAATCCCCAAAATCCCGGCCGGCCACAAAGCGCTGCGGCCCCATGTTCAGGTCTTCGAACTCGATCGCTTCGCCGTCAGGAACCCGAAACCGCCAGTTAATGCCGTCAGGCTTTTCAAAATCCACGCTGGTGTGTCCCGGCATTTGCGGCACTCCCTGCAAATGCCGGCAGGTGCCCGGATAAACCGGCTCGTCGTTCAATGCATCGGTCGAATTGTTTGCGTTGTCCGGAAGTGAACTCTCGTGCGGCGCGCTCAGCGCGGCCTGCAAATCCTTGCGCGAGCAGCGGCAGGGGTAAAGATATCCGCCCGTCATCAACTTGCGCCAAACGGCCACATAGCTCGCGTGGCGGCGGCTCTGCGCATAGGGAGCGCACGGGCCGCCCCGGTCCGGACCTTCATGCCAGCGGATGCCCAGCCAGCGCAAATCTTCGATTGCCGCATCGGCATACACGGAGCGGCTGCGTTCGCCGTCCAGGTCTTCCATGCGCAGAACCAGTGTTCCGCCCGCATCCCGTGCCCTTTGCCACGCCGTCCAGAAGGTGCGCGCATGGCCCACATGCAGATAGCCAGTGGGCGAGGGCGCGAGCCGTCCGCGATAGCTCGAGAAAGGTGTGGGAGCAATGGTGGCCATATCTGACCCAAGTCTAGCCACCCACGAATCCCCGGCATATAGGCAGCTTGATTCCGTAACGATCTTGGTTCCTGCCGCGCATCCGCACCGCTCTCAGTCCGAAGTCCCGCGCCCATCCCCTTCGTCGCCGTGGTGATGCTCATATTTCCCCAAGCTCTCGTTCAAATGCTTGGGATCGACGGAAATCTGCACCACGTCCATCTCGTTGCCATCCAGGTCCAGCACGAACAGCCCCATCCGGTCGCCCTCGGGATGCGAAAACACCAGCGTCTGTTCTTTGCCGTTGCGGCTGGTTTCGCGAATCATCCGCTCCCAACCGGAGCCGAGCTTCTCTTCCACCATCTGGTTCAGCTCGTCGCCGTTCACCGCTTCCTTGAAGTCCTCGATCTCCGCAACGTGCATGTCCGACACGCCGCCTTGCGTGGACTTGCGCGCCACCAGGCTGATCAAGCCCATGAACGGAATCCGCGTTGCGTGCACATGGTAGCGGCTCTCAACAGCCCGCACCACGCCGTCGAAGTCACCCTCGCCGCCCGCCGCCAGCACCGCCGCCGGAATCATGATCGCAATCGCCAAGCAGGGAACAATCCAGATCCGTCTCATTCGTCACCGCCTTTCTTGACTTTTTCGCTGGCCTTTACGCTCTTTTCCACATCGCCCAGCGCGCTCAGTCCGCCGATGCCCTTCAGCTTGCCCAGGTCGTCCATGTGGATAGGCCCCAGGATCAGCACGATGGTCAGTTCTTTCGGTTCCACAGAAAGCACAAACATCCCGTGCGGTTCGCCGTTCACCAGTTTCACCAGCACGTCGGTGGTTTCGCCGGTCTTGCGCTGCCGTTCCCGCACCAGCGGAGACCATTCGGGCGTCTCAAACTGCTTGCGCAACTGGTCGATCTCCTCCTTCGAGTACTGGCCTTCCTTGTCGAACTCATAGGAGCGCACATAAATCCCCTCCAGCCCCTGGATCAGCTCGCGCACGTTTGCCTGGTCCTTGTCCTTCCTGTCCATGAACTTCGCCGCGAACGCCAGCATGTTCTTGCCCAGCGTCACCTCGGTCACGTTGGAGGCGCGCGCCGCCAATTCCTTCTCCGCCTCCGGAGGCAGCGGCAACTGTCCCGCTCGTGCAAAGGCCGGCACCGCCAGCATGGCCGCTCCCAGCAACAAAACCATCATCGGATTCTTCATTGATTTCGCTCCTTACCCTCTCGGCTTCCTACTGTTGTTCGCGCCCGTGTTCCGCCAACTGCCGGTTCATGTGGTCCAGTGCGTGGCTGGTCAGCCGCAGCGCCAGCATCACCTGATCCCGCGCCGCTTCGCCCTTGCGTCGTTCTTCGCGCTGGCGCCACGCAAGCCCGCCCCACGTTGCCCCGCCGGTCAGCACGGCGGCCAGCGCAACCGAAGCGGCCAGGCGTTGCCACTGAAGCGGAAAGTGCAAAATCTTCCCGTTCCGTCTCCGTGCCCGTTCCGCCATCAGATTTCTCTTCAGGCTGGGCGGCGCGGGAACCCGTTCGAATGCCTGCCGCAATTCCTCTTCAAACTCGTCCATCGCTGCTTACTCCCCCCATCAATCTCGAATCCCTGCTGCTCCGCTCCCGCACGTACTCCTTCAGGTGGCTTGCGGCCCTGGCCCGCAGCAGTTTCAACCCTCGCTGCAAGTGGCTTTTCACCGTTGCCACCGGCGCGGCCAGTGTCGAAGCGATCTCCTCCGGCGTCAAGTCTTCCTGGTATCGCAACACCAGCGCCGCACGCTGCGCTTCGGGAAGCGTCGCCAGCAAAGCCTCCAGCCTTGCTCCCATGCTTGCCCCCAGCGGACGGGCCGCCGTCTCCGCTCTCAGGCCGTGTTGTTCTTCGATCTCCACCCACAGATCCACTCTGCGCACCCTCCGCCGCCGCAGCGCGTCCGCCGAGCGGTTCATCGCCACCCGCCGCAGCCAGAATGTGGCATGTGCGGCGGATTCCAGTTTGCCCAGGTGCCGGTCCATCTCCATAAACACATCCTGTGCAATCTCTTCGGCCAATCCCCGGTCTCCGGTCATGCGCAGCGCCAGCGAAAACACCATCGACTGGTGCTCCTCCACGAGTTGTTCGAAGTCCGGCTGCCAGTCGTGGGTCATGTTGTTCGCTTCTACTCTCTTATCCGCAGGAATGCGGGCGTGGGGATGCAGAGAATACGCGCACGGCGAAAAAAAGTTCGGCCGGGATTCCCTCCCATCACCTCCTCAACCGCGTTTCTGCCGTACCTCCCGTCGCGGGGTAGCAGAAGGCAGCGCCCCCGCATCAGCTGCATAGCCTGCGGAAAGCCTCAAATTCGCCCGGCCTTATAAGCTCGGCACCGCCATTTCCGGCCCCTGGTCGATGAAGTGTACCGCCGGCCTCCCGGCCGGCTGTAGCGTGGACCTCCTGGTCCACGCAGTTTATTTTTTTGTTTAACTTGCGAGTTAATCTTCCGATCCCCCTGAATCGCCCTGGGAATTCTCGCCCCTTGTTGCGTAGGATTACCCGTCCCGCGCGCACAATGAAAGATCGACGCAACCTCAACCCTGCTTGGACCGCCTCTTGGGAATCAGCCCTCTTTGCATGCCAAAGCGCGCCGCATCGCCCCCTCGTTTCCCGCGCAGAGGTTTGGTTTTGCATCGAAGAATTGGCCTGACCCCACCCCCCCCCACCCATTTTCCAAACAACCCGGACGATTCCCGAACAGCCCGGGAGAATCCCAACAAAACCCGAAGAAAAAACCGCCCAAAACCCGGATTTATGCACCAAACACGGTGCTTTTACTTTCCCTATCCGCGCTGCTGAACCCTCGCTCTTTCTCCCGCGTCTAACCTTAGTGAGTGGAAGGTTCGGCCGCGCACGGTCGCGGATAGAGCATCGCAAAGGGTGGAATCGGCTTTGAGAGAGAGAAAACTGCGCACACGGTTTGGCTGCGGGTCGCTGGTTGCGGCCGCCGCGCTGGCGGTCTTGGTGTCGGGCATTGCAGCTCAGCGCCTACAGGCGCAGGACAAGGACACCTTCACGCCCATGGCTCTCGATGCCGGCTTTGGCCGCATGGACATCACCGAGCCTTCCATCCCGCCCGAGCAGATCATCCGCCAGTTCGCCGCCAAAGAGAGCGAGTTTCAGCAGGCCCTCAATCACTACACCTTCCGCCGCGTCGCCCGCGTGCAGACCCTCGACGACGACAACAAGGTCAGTGGCGAGTATTACGAAGTGGACGACGTCATCTTCGACCCCGATGGCCGGCGCACCGAGAAGACCGTCTATGCGCCGGAAAGCTCCCTCAAAGACATCATGATGACCCCGTCCGACATGCAGGACATCCAGCACGGCTACTCCTTCGTCCTCACTACCCAGGAGATCGCGCAGTACAACGTCAAATATGTCGGCCGCCAGCATGTGGACGAGATCGACTGTTTCGTCTTCGATGTCGAGCCCAAGATCATCGAGAAGAAGAAGCGTTACTTCCTTGGCCGTGTCTGGGTCGACACCACCGACCTGCAGATTGTTGTCACCAACGGCCGCATGGTCCCCGACGATACCCGCAAGAACAACGAGGACCTGCATCCGCCCTTCATGACCTGGCGGCAGCAGGTCGATGGACACTACTGGTTCCCGGTCTACACCAAGGGCGAAGGGATTCTGCATTTTGCAGGCGGTCACGGCTACATGGCCCAGGACGTGCACATCCGCGACGTCATCAAGTATTCGGACTACAAGCGATACGGTGTAACCACCAAGCTCATCTACGAGGGCGAAGTCACCCCGCCAGCCGCCAAGCAGCCGGAAGGGAAAACGCAAAAGTAGGGAATAGGGAATAGGGAACAGGGAATAGGGAATAGGGAACAGGGAGTAGGGAGTAGGGAACAGAAAAGCCGCTACGACAGCCCTTTATTCCGCAATGCTGTCATCATCGCTACCAGCATCCGGCTGACCTCTTCTGAAAGGTTCTGCGCGAGTTTGAGAGACTGTTCCGAACCGAACCCCAGCGCGGCTGCGATCGTCAGTTGCGTTTGCACTTCGAATGTGGACCCGCGTGCGTGCCCCAGAAAAAGAACATACTCGCCTTTCGATGACCGTCCATAACCCTCGGCGATGTTGCTGGCGACAGAAACAGAGGCTCGTCTCAACTGGCTGATCAGTCCGAAATGTTCCGTGGCGGGGAAGATGGCTGTAACTTTGTAGATTTCCAAAGTCAACTGAACAGCGCGCTGCCAGACGACGAGATCCTTGAATGAAGCGCCCATGGTTCTCTCCTCAATCCGTTCTTGCATGTACGAATTGGCCCGAGACTACAAACGTCTCCACATCGGAATCATGCGGGGGTAACCACCTTCGCTTAACTGGCCCTGTCTTCGCTGTTCGCTGTTCCCTAATCCCTGTTCCCTGTTCCCTGTTCCCTGTTCCCTGTTCTATTGACGGCGCACCGCGCCGTCAATAGAACAAATACTTCCGCCAGCGATCGTCTCCTCTTCCCAGCATCCTCATGATCTGCCGGCTGGTGTGCAGCGAAAACGGGCGCGGCTCCCGCAGCAGCGCCATATCGTCCAGCTCGTGCAGCATGCGGTTGGCCTTGCGGCGGTTGCAGGAGTGGCAGCAGGCCACCAGGTTTTCCCAGGTAGAGTTGCCTCCGCGCGAGCGCGGAATCACGTGGTCCAGGGTCAGTTCCGTGGCCGGCAGCACCACGCCGCAGTACTGGCAGGAATTGCGGTCGCGCAGCAGGATGTTCTTCCGCGACAACGCTCGGGTCTGGTAGGGAATCCGCCGGTATTCCAGCAGCCGAATCACCGACGGCATGGCCACGCGGCTTCGCTGGGCATGGAGCGTCATGCCATGTTCCTCCTCGGTCCGCGCCACTCCCTTCAGCACCAGCACCAGGGCCCGCCGCGCGCCGCAGATGTTGATCGGCTCATAGGAGGCGTTCAGCACCAGCACCGGCATTTGCAGCAGGTGGTTGGGCTGAACGTGTTGCTGAACCGCGGCCGCGTCGCCGCCCATTCCTGCGGCTTGCCCTGCGGCCCGCGACAAGGACTTCTGCATGCGTGCGTGAATCATGGCTTTTCCCAGCGACATCTCTTTTCCCCTCGTTAAAAAGATGGTTGGTCTTGCGATGAATGGATGCTTCCCTCATAATCTGCCCGGCCCGCAGAATGTCCCGCGTAATGAAAAGAAAAACGGTCCAGGGTTGGGGCCTGCGCTGTGCCGGCCATGTCAATGTCGTCGTTCTCATCTTCGAAAATTGCCTCGCCGGAGCGGAACGCGATCGTTCGGGTGGCCCGCGCCAGTGTCGCCACCCAAACCGAAGCGGCTCCGGCCTTCACCAGTGCCTGGGCTGCCGCGCGAACCGTGGCCCCGGTGGTGAAAATGTCGTCGATCAGCAACACATCCCGCCCCGCCACCGCACCCGGTTCCGGAACCGAAAACACTCCCCGGACGTTGAGCCTCCGTTCGCGGCTGGTCAGCCCGGTCTGGCTCTCGGTGGGGCGCAGCCGCAGCAGGGCGCTCGAAGCCAGCGTCAGCCGCATTGGGGGATGAGTGCGGCGCAGAGCCGCAATGGCATGAACGGCCAGCGACCGCGCCTGGTTGAAGCCTCGCTGCGCATATCTGGATCGGTGCAGCGGCACCGGGACCACCAGCATCTCGGCGGGAGCTTCGGCAGCCAGTTGTCCGATTGCCACCGCCACCAGTCCGCCCAGCCGCCGCGCCGCCGGGTGCACCCGGTCGTATTTGAGCGCGTGGATGGCGGCCCTGAGCGGATCCCGGTAAGGCCCGTAGGCAACTGCTTTCACAAACGGCGGGGGAACCATGCGGCAGACCCGGCAGAGTCCGCTCCGCAGCGGACCGCCCTCCGGAATCGCGGCATTCGCCGCGGGCGAGTCCAGCAGGTCACCGCAGCGCGCGCACAGGGGTCCGGTCAGGATGGGCATTTCCATCCAGCAGGCAGCGCAGATTGGCACAGGAGATAGATGCGGCAGAGGGGAGCCGCAGAGAGTACACAAGGCAGGCAGGAGGGTACAACTCAGAGCGTCCACAGGACTTCGCAGCACACGGGCTACCGCGCGCCACCGGGTGGACCCCGATGGTGGAACGTCGAACGTCAGTGAACCGGAGTCCCTGCGGAAGACGCACCTCAATCCCAGGCGGCTAGGTTACTCTGGAACCGGTCTGGATACACACCGCCTTGCGACCAAGTATACGCGCGGTTCGTGGCCGTTTCCATGAATTTCGGGCCATTCCGTGGCCTCTGCGAAGTGGAAGCGGCCAGCGCCAGCCAGCCGTCCAGCCCTTGCGATAGACTTCAAACCGTGGAGGACTCCCGTCGTTGCTTGCGTATAAAGTGTTTTCCGGTGTTCTGATTGCCGCTCTCTCGTTTCCTGCCGACTGTCTTGCGCAGCAGGCGCCCGCCGCGCAAAGCCCGCAATCGCAACCCGAAGCCGCGGCTCAGACCGCAGTCCTGGAACTCCCGGTCCGGCCAGAAGCCGGCCAATCCGCTCCAACCCAGGAGCCGCAGCCTGCTCCCAAACAGCAGTCCGGCCAGTCCGGTGGCATGTCCAGCGGCATCGCCGGCGGCCTCGGCGCGGCTCCGGTCTACGACGAGAACAAGCGCCCCATCACTGCTGGCGGTTTTGTCGACTCCGGCCCCATCGTCTTTCAGGATGTCACCAAAAAGGCTGGCCTTTCCGGCTGGGTCCACAAGATGGGCGTGCCCGAAAAGCGCTTCATCGTCGAAACCAACGGCTCCGGCGTCGGCCTGCTCGATTACGACAACGACGGCTGGCTCGACATTTATCTAGTCAACGGGTCCACCTTCGACGCCCTAGACGGCAAGGAAGAGCCGCCCCACGCCGCCCTCTTCCACAACAACCACGACGGGACATTTACAGATGTTGCAGCCAAGGCCGGCGTCACCAACGACCGCTGGGGTTACGGCGTCAGCGTCGCCGACTTCGACAACGACGGCTGGCCCGACATTTATGTGGGCAACTACGGCAAGAACCGCCTCTACCACAACAACCACGACGGCACCTTCACCGACATTGCGGAGAAGGCTGGCGTTGCGCTCGGCAACTGGTCGCCGGGATCCACCTGGGGCGATTACGACGGCGACGGACTGCTCGATCTCTATGTCACCGGCTATGTGCACTTCGACCGCGACAATCTGCCCATCGCCGGCACCAAGGCTGTGGGTTACGCACAGTGCCAGTATCGCGGCGTCCCGGTCAATTGCGGACCGCGCGGTCTGAAGGGCGAGCCCGATCATCTTTTCCACAACAATGGGGACGGCACTTTCACCGATGTCACGGTGAAGGCCGGCGTCGAAGACAAGGACGCCTATTACGGCTTCTCCACCATCTTTGTCGACATCAACGGCGACGGCAAGCCAGACCTGGTGGTGGGCAACGACTCCGAACCCAACTACCTCTACATCAACAAGGGCGACGGCACCTTTGAGGATGACAGCTACGTCTCCGGCTTCGCCCTCAACAAGGACGGCCGCGAGATCGCTTCCATGGGAATCGCCGCCGGCGACTACGAAAACAACGGCGAAATCGACTTCTTCGTCACCGACTTCGGCGACGACTACAAGGTGCTCTTTCACAACGACGGCGATGCCAGTTTCAGCGATGTCAGCTACAAGGCTGGCGTAGCGCAAACCACCATTCCCTTTGTCGGATGGGGCGACGGTTTCATCGACTACGACAACGATGGCTGGCTCGATCTCTTCATGGTCAACGGCCACGTCTATCCCGAGGTCGATCAGCACGATTGGGGCACCACCTTTGCCGAGCGTCCGTTGCTTTTCCATAATGTGCCCGACGTCAAGGGACGCAAGTTCGAATACGTGCCTGCCGTCAAGGGAACCGGCCTGGCCGTGGTGCTTCCGTCGCGCGGCGCGGCCTTTGGCGACTTCTTCAACGATGGCAAGATCGGCGTGATCATCAATCCCATCGACGGCCCACCGGTGCTGTTGCGCAACGTCAATCCCGATCACCACCACTGGGTGGAACTCAGCCTGGTTGGCGGTGTCGATCCCAAGACCGGCAAGAAATCCCCGCGCGACGCCACCTGCGCCACTGTCTTCCTGAAGGCCAACGGCGTGCGCATGCGTCAGGATGTCCTTTCCAGCGGCAGCTACATCTCTTCGAACGATCGCCGCCTGCACTTCGGCCTGGGCGATGCCACCGACGCGGGAACCGCCGAGATCCACTGGCCGTCGGGAGCAAAGGAGTTCTTCAAACTTCCCGCCGAGGATCGCATCTTCACCATCACCGAGGGGAAGGGAATCACCGCCGCTCTATGCGGAGGCAATCCCTGCGCAGCCTCCAGTCCGACCGCAGCACCCCCAGCAAGCAAATAGCGAATGGCGACCACGCCATCGCAGGTTTATGGGATTGAAAGTCTTTGAGGTAACTTTGTGGCATTCTTCCGCAATCGTATCGATCAGCTTTGCAGGGTCCGGAACCGCAGGTCATTGACCGCCTCGCTCCTGACCCGCGGCCTGGCGCTGGCGCTTACCGCGCCGCTCGCCCTCTCTCAGGCGCCCGCGCCGCAACAGCAAGGCGGAATGGGCGGCATCGCCTCGGCCGGAACCTTCGCGCCTGTCCATGATGCACAAAACCGTCCCATCACCGCCGGCGGCACCGTCGACACCGGCATCGTGGTCTTTGAAGACGTGTCGAAGTCCTCCGGGCTGGCTTCCTGGCAGCACGTCATGGGGACAAAAGAGAAGAAATACATCCTGGAAACCGACGGCTCCGGCGTCGCCCTTCTCGACTACGACAACGATGGCTGGCTCGACATCTACCTCGTCAACGGTTCCACCTACGATGCAGTGAGCGGCAAGAAGACCCCGCCTCATGCCGCCCTCTTTCACAACAATCACGACGGCACCTTCACCGACGTGGCCAAAAAAGCCGGAGTCACCAACGACCGCTGGGGCTTTGGCGTTGCCATCGGCGACTTCGACAACGACGGCTGGCCCGATATCTTCGTGGCCAACTTCGGCGGCAACCGCCTCTATCGCAACAACCACGACGGCACCTTTACCGATGTGGCGGAGAAGGCCGGCGTCACCCTCGGCAACTGGTCCGACGGAGCAACCTGGGGCGACTACGACGGCGACGGCCGGCTTGACCTCTTCGTCTCCGGATACGTCCACTACGATCTGAACCACGAGCCCGATCCGACCGATGGCTCCGTGCCCTTTTCTTTCTGTCAGTTGCGCAGCGTGCAGGTGATGTGTGGTCCGCACGGATTGCCCGGCGAGCCCGACCATCTCTTTCACAACAACGGCGACGGCACCTTCACCGACGTCAGCGTCAAGGCCGGCGTCTCTGACCCCAACAACTACTACGGCTTCACTGCGACCTTTGTGGATGTGAACAACGACGGCAAGGTTGACCTGCTGGTCGCCAACGACTCCGAGCCCAACTTCCTTTACATCAACAAGGGCGACGGCACCTTCGAGGACCAGAGCTACGTTTCCGGCTTTGCCTTCAACAAAGACGGCCGCGAGATCGCCGCCATGGGGCTGGCGGTGGGCGATTACCTGAACAACGGCCTCATCGATATGCTGGTTACCGACTTCAGCGATGATTTCAAGGCCCTTTACCGCAACGACGGCGACGCCAGCTTCACAGAAGTTGCCGACCAGGCGGGCATCGTCCAGCAAGCAATCCCCTTCGTTGGATGGGGCGACGGCTTCCTCGACTACGATAACGACGGCTGGAAAGACATTATGATGATCAACGGTCACGTCTATCCGCAGGTCGATCAACACGATTGGGGAACCACCTTCGCCGAGCGCCCGCTGCTCTTTCACAATAACGGCAAGGGCAAGTTCGACTATGTTCCCCCGGTCAAAGGCTCCGGTCTGGCTACTCTCACTTCTGGTCGCGGCGCGGCCTTCGGCGATCTCTTCAACAACGGCAAAATCGACGTGGTAATCAACCCCATCGACGGTCCGCCGGTGCTGCTGAAGAACGTCAACCCTGACAAGCACCACTGGGTCGAACTGAAGCTGATTGGCGGTCCCAAAAGTCCGCGCGATGCAGTTGGCGCAACGGTTTATCTGGACGCCAACGGCATGCGCCAGCGCGAGGATGTTCTCAGCGGCGGCAGCTACATCTCATCCAACGACCAGCGCCCGCACTTCGGCCTGGGCGATGCCACCGATGCCGGAACCGCCGAGATTCACTGGCCTTCCGGAGCCAAGGAAACCGTCAAGCTGACCGCCGAGGACCGCATCTTTACCATTACAGAGGGGAAGGGCATCACCGGGGTGCTGTGCGCCAAACAGCCCTGCCTGACCCGTCCGCGGCCCGCCGCACACGCGCCCGCCCACCAGGCCGCCACCGGAAAGAAGCCGCAGAAATAGCTTTCTCCGGGTGCCCCACCCTCGCCGCGCCTTTGTCTTTGCGGCTAGGGTGGGAAGCCGATTACCATCACTCGCCGTTCCAGCCGCTCCAAAAACAAAAGTGCCTCATGTCTGCAATCGTCTTCGATTGCAGGCATGAGGCACGGAGCTTCCCGTTAACGGGCCGTCCGCCGCTCGACCGCCCCGCTGCACTTCGCCCTAAAAGACGCCGGCCAAAAAGACCTCGGCAGCGTGTGCTTTCTCCTTGGCGCCGCACTCGGCCAGCACCACCGGCGACAGCGTTATCACCGGGCAATGCGCATGTGCCAGCACCTTGTACACAACGCCGTGGCGGGTGATCGCCGCGAACGCCGATGCTCCCTGCGCGCCCAGAACGATCAAATCGGCCTGTTGCGCCTTTTCCTGGTAGAGCAGTTCTTCGGTCGGATCGCCCGGAACCACAATGGCCTGCACCGAAATCCTGCCTTGCAACTCCCTCGGCACCAGCGCAAGCAGATCCTGCTCGACCTGGTCGATGGTGCGGCCCGCCAGCACTTCGGCGCGCTCCTGCGGCCGGATCACGTGCTGAAACACCAGTCGGGCATTGTGTTGCGCCGCCAGATCGGCGGCAAAGTGGGCCACCACGTAGCTGCTTTCCTGCAGGCTGACCGCACACAGGATGGTGCGCGTGGCAAACTGCCTGAAAGTGCCATCCACCACGTCGGGCCCGACAATGTAAACCGGAACCTTGGCGGTGCGCAGCACGGCCTCTGCCACCGACCCAACCAGAAGCTTTCCAATCGGGCCCGGTGAGTGCGTTCCCATCACGACCCGGTCAATCTTCCGCTCTCCCAGGAAAGCCAGAATCTGATCGGCTGCCAGTCCCGGCCGCACCACGATTTCGCAGCGAATGCCGGATTCCCGCACCTTCTCGGCGAGCGGTTCCAGATGTTTGATTTCAGCGCGCGCGGCGGCGGCATAGTCGTAATACCGGATACCCGAGGTCTCCGAAGCCGCCACAACCAGCGTGTCATATGCATGAAAGAGAATGAGATCCGCGCCAAATTCGACGGCTTGCGCGCGCGCAAAGGCGAACGCCTTGTCATTGGCGGGAATCTCGGAGGCAAAGAGTATGGTGGAGGGCTTGCTCCACCCTGGCTTGCTCAGAGCGGCCATGGGAACCTCCTGCAACGTGCGGACTAATCTTTGGCCACTTGCTGTTGGGTTACGGTGCCGGGCGGCACAGTTTGGTGTGACGGGCAGCACTATGACGGCGCTACAACTCCCGCTCCCGGAAACCGGGATCCGGGATCAACCAATAACGACGCGGCCTGAACGGCGATCGTTCATTGGATGAGCGAATTGTGCGCTCATTTCCGCCCCTTGTCCAGTGCGCCATGGTACCGCTTCACGTTACCTCGGAATCAAGTGATCCTAATCACAGCCCGCCGCACTCCAACACTGGTCTTCTTGAATGGAATCGTGGCGCTCCGGTACGGTGATCCCGCTCAATCCCCAGGCGCAGGTCCATCCTCGTCCTGCCCCGATTTCTTAGGAGGTTCCATGCAGCCGATGCACAACATTCCCGCCCGTGGCGGGCTGAATTTTGATGAAACACCCTTCCTGGCCATCTGGGAAGTGACCCAGTCCTGCGATCTGGCCTGCAAGCACTGCCGCGCCGCCGCGCAGCCCATCGCCCATCCGGACGAACTGAGTACCGCTGAAGGCAAGGCGCTGATCGATCAGATTGCCGCCATGCATGTGCCCATCTTCGTCTTCACCGGCGGCGATCCGCTCAAGCGCAAGGATGTTTTCGATCTCATTCGTTACGCCTCCGAGAAGGACGTAAAAGTGGCCGTCACCCCCAGCGCCACGCCCCTGCTCACCCGCGAAGCGATCTTCAAGCTCAAGGAAGCCGGAACCGTGCGCCTGGGAATCTCGCTGGACGGATCCACTCCCGAGATTCACGACAAATTCCGCGGCCTTCAGGGAGCCTACGCGCGCACTATTCAAGCCATCGAATGGGCCAACGAGGCCGGACTGCCCATCCAGGTGCACACCACCATCAGCCGCCACAACGTCCACGACATGGACAACCTGGTCGCCCTCTTCGAAAAACTGGCCATTGTCATGTGGAACGTATTCTTTCTCGTTCCCGTGGGCCGTGGGCAGTTGGACGATCTGCTCAGCGGCGAGGAATTCGAGCAGGTCTTCGGCAAGATTTACGAGTTGTCGCAGCGCGCCAACTTCCAGATCAAGACCACCGAGGCCATGCACTACCGCCGTTACCTGCTCCAGCACAACCTGGAAGAGCGCAAGATGGGCCAAGGCCATCCCGGCGGCCACCCGGGCGGGCATCCCGTTGCGGTTGCGGAATACGATCCCGGCGCGCCCACCAGCGCTCCTGCCGACCGCAACATGGGCTGGGCCACGCGCCGCGTCAACGACGGCAAGGGCTTCCTCTTCGTCTCCCATGTCGGCAACGTCTATCCCAGCGGATTTCTGCCCATCCATGCCGGCAACGTCAAGGAAACGCCGCTCCAGGAGATCTACCAGAACGCGCCCATCTTCAAGTCTCTGCGTGATACCTCCCAGTTGGAAGGCAAGTGCGGGGCCTGCGAATTCAAGGAGATCTGCGGCGGATCGCGTGCGCGTTCCTATGCACTGACCGGCGACCCGCTGGCGGCCGAACCTTGCTGCATCTATCAGCCGCGCAACTGGGACCCCGAGTTGGAGTCCAAGGCCGCGGCCTTCACCCCGGCCGTCTAACCTGCTCTACAGCCAGTACTGTAGCCGTGCGTTTTTGTAATTCCTGCTCATAGTTTGGGCGCCCCAGGTCCCCCCGCTTTTGGGGACCTGGGAAAGCACAAATCCACGTGGCTACAGTACTTGGGCGCCTTTCCAGATACATCCGTCAGGTCAGGTTGGGTGGGAAGCCATCACCCTCTCGGAGCACCCCGTTCCACAATCGCATCGGCAACACGCGCCGCTTCCACCGCCGCCCGCGCCTCGTGCACCCGCACCACCGAAGCTCCATGCAGAATGGCCGCCACCAGCGCGGCGATACTGGCTGTTTCGCGCCCCTCGACCGGTGCATCCACGCCCCCATTGAGCGGAGCCAGCGTTCTGCCCAGAAACGACTTCCGCGAAACTCCAGCCAGCAGCGGCCGCCCCAGCGCAAGCAACTCCTGCTGCCGCGCCAGCAAGGAGTAATTCTCATCGAAGCGCTTGCCGAACCCATAGCCAGGATCCAGCACGACAGATTCATTCCCAATCCCTGCTTCGGCGGCGCATTCCATGCATTGCCGCAGGCCCAGCAGCAAAGAGTCAACCAACTCGCCCGGACCCAGCGCGGGCTGCGTGCTCCACTCTTCCGGCCTGCCCCGTGTATGCATTAGCACCACCCCGCACCCGGCCCTGGCGCACACCTCCGCCATGCGAGGATCCCACGCAAACCCGCTCACGTCGTTGACGATCTCCGCCCCCGCCGCGCACGCCGCCCGGGCCGTCTCCGCCTTGTAGGTATCTACCGAAAGAACCGCTTCCGGCCGGGCGCGCAAAATCCCTTCCAGCACTGGCAGCAGGCGCGCCTGTTCCTCCTCTGCGCTCACCACGGGAGCAGCCCCGCCCGCTCGCGACCCCGGCCGAGTGCTCTCCGCTCCCAGGTCCAGCAGGTCGGCGCCTTCATCCAGCATCTGAATGGCCCGGGCCACAGCCGCCTCCGCGTCCATGAACCGGCCGCCGTCGCTGAACGAGTCCGGCGTCACGTTCACGATGCCCATCACCAGCGTCTGCCGCCCCAACTCGATGGTCCGGCTGCGCAGCTTCCAATTCGCTATCTCTCGTTGAAACCCGTTCATTCCACGATGGTACGCCGGACCCTGCCTCGGCTGCTAAAGCGTTTCCCCAGATGGTGTTATCCGAGGCACACCGGTTGCGTTGGCGCCACCGTCGGGGAGCGGCAACCTGCCGCCGAAGCAGTTCGCCACACAGGGGCTGGGGAAATGCCTTAAACTCCCGGCATGACGTTTACGCGGAGCATTTTGGCGGCCTCATTGGGGGCTCTTCTTCTTTGCGGGGTTCATCTCCGTTCCCAGGCCCCCAAACCCGCGGCCCAACCCGCTGCGCCAGAGGCTTCAACCGCCGACCGCATCCAGACAATTCTCGCCGAGCCCGCTCTCAGCCACGCGCAGTTCGGCATCAGCGTGGTCTCGCTCGATGGCAGCCCGATCTATGCGCTGAACGAGAGCCGTTTGATGATTCCCGCCTCTACCGCCAAGATGGTGACCACCGCGGCCGCATACGCCCTGCTGCCCGTCGACAGACTCACCTGGACCACCCGCGTGGTGGCAGAAGGCCCGATCGACAGCCAGGGCGTCCTTCACGGCAATCTGGTCCTGCTTGGCGCAGGCGATCCCACCATCGATGCGCGCAATTATCCCTATCGTGCCCCGCAGGCCGCCGCTTCGGTCACGCCCGACAAAACCGAATCGCCCCGCAACGCCGCGGATCTGCTGGACCAACTGGCCGCACAGGTTGTACAGGCCGGTGTCCGCTCCGTCGACGGCCGCGTCATTGGCGACGACAGCTTCTTCCTCAATGAACCGTACGGCGTCGACTGGGCTTGGGACGACCTGCAGTGGGGCTACGGCGCGCCTGTCTCCGCGCTCACCTTCAACGACAATGTGACCGGCCTGACCATTGCCCCCGACGCGCGTGGCGCGGGTTCCCCGCTCGATCAATGGCTTCCGGAAGTCGGTTATTACACGCTCGAAAACCACATGACCGTAGCGTCGAAAGGCGAAGCAGCGCACCCAGGGCTCGATCGTCGTCCCGGCTCTACCATGGTGCGCGCCTTCGGAACCATCCCGGCCGATGGCTTTCACGTCAACCTCGCCGTCGAGGACCCGGCGCAGTTCACCGCCGCCGTTTTTCACGATCTGTTGCTGAAGCGCCGCGTGACGGTGACCGGTGAGCCTGCCGCGCGCCACAAGTTCAGTAGCGGCACGGAGAGCTTCACCGAGGAACGCGAACAGCCGCTGTCGTTGGCCTTGGTCGATTTGGCCACCATCGCCGCTCCGTTGGACGGCCGCAAGGTTCTGGCCTCCCACGTTTCCGTGCCCGTGGCTGAGGACATTACCCTCACCAACAAGATCAGCCAGAACCTGCACGCCGAGCTGATTTTGCGGCTGCTGGGCAAAACCTGCGGCGCGGACGGCAGTTTTGCCCAGGGAACCCGGGTGGTGCGTCAGTTCCTGGTCGGAGCCGGAATCGAAGACAGTGACTTCTTCTTTTACGACGGTTCGGGCATGAGCGCAGACGATCGGATGGCGCCGCGCGCCTTCACGCAATTGTTGGTGTATGCGGCTCGCCAGCCATGGGGAGTTGCCTGGCGCCAATCCCTGCCCATCGCCGGTGTGGATGGCACGCTGGCAGGGCGATTCGAAACCTCGCCGCTCAAGGGGCGCATGTGGGCCAAAACCGGTACCCATGCAGAAGCGAACGCGCTGGCGGGTTACCTGACCGCGGCCAGCGGCAGAACGCTGGCATTTTCCGTCCTGGTCAACGGCCATCGCCCAGGTAGCCGGGCCGAGTTGCAAGCCATTGACCGCATTGTCGATGTGATCGCTGCCACGCAGTAATTCTTTGCCGGCCTGTATCATCGGAGCCAGTATTATCGGGGCCACTATTCTTGGAGGAAGATGCGTACTCGTTCCCTTGTTGCTTTCATGCCTCTGCTGGTTGCTGTGCTGACCATCTCCGCAGCTCTGGCCGGTTGCCGTTCGCTTCCGCCTTCCAAGCCCGAGGCTTTGTGGACCGTTGAGGAGGCGCGTGGCGCGCAGGTTTATCACGCGAAGTGTTCCAAGTGCCATTACCCCACCACCACCCACGGGCTGAACGGGCCGGGATTGCAGGCCATCACCAAGATCAAGGCCATGCCGTCCGGCGCGCCTCCCACGGATGAGCGGTTGATCCAGGTGATTCTGCACGGGCGCGGGAACATGACTCCGACCCAGCTCAGCGACGATCAGATGAGCGATCTGCTGGCCTATCTGCACACCCTTTGAGCTACGAAGCCATGCTTGCGAAGCGATGACCGACGCGATGCGCAAACCCGAAGTACAGGACGGCGGTGATCCGCCGCAACGCCAGGAATTGCTGCCGCTTCCGGCCATGGCGGCCATCAGCCTTTATCTGCTGGTACTGGCCGGGGTGATCGTTGTCGGGGTGGTGGGCACCCGGCATTACCCGCTCTTGTTTCTTGTTTTCGCGGCCAGCCTCATCGCCGCCAGCACCGGGCTCCTGCGTCTCAAGCGCTGGGCCTGGGCCATGGCTCTCGGCGCGGTCTGCCTGCTTGTGGTCTATCAGTTCTGGTTTTTCGCCACCTTGCACCAGTCGCCCGCTCTCGTACAGGGTCTGCTGAATCTGGTCTTCTTCCTCTACCTGGTCCGCACCGAAGTGCGCGAGCGACTGCGGTAAAGCGGCTACCAAAGCACTTTGCAGACCTTCGCGTCGAGTAAGTCCCGGTCTGCGGTGACCAGTGTCAATCCGTTTGCCAGCGCTGTGGCTGCGATCAGCCGGTCCATGGGGTCTTTGGGAAACGGATCGCCGAAGCTGGATGCGTGCAATGCGACCTGCCGATCGACGGGCAATACGACAAAATCCGCCTCCAGTTCTGTCAGGAAAAGGTCGCAGGAAACAAGAAGCTCCAACCTGTTCCGCGAATTCTTGTGGGCAATTTCCCACAGTGTCATGCAGGAGATGGCAATCGGCTCTGCGGCCGCTTCCGCGGCAAGAATGCGGGCCCTGGCCTTTCGCGACAACTTTTCAGGAGCCAGTTCAACCCAGAGTGCGACGTGCGTATCGAGAAGGATCACTCCGGGGGCCTTTGCTCGAACCGGGCCCATTTTTCCTCGAAGATTCGATCCCACTCATCGTTGCTAAGTTCCGACGAAACCACGTCCCCCGTGATTCTTCCCAGATGCCGGAGCCTCCCGAAGATGGACGCCGGGGCTTGCTGGGTCACCTCCGTCCGGACGGGCACAACCCTGACCAGGGGCTTGCCGCGTTTGGTGATCAGCACCGGCTCATCCGAGCTCTCGACCTCGGCCATCACCGCCAGACATTTGGCCTTGAACTCGCCGATTGCCATGGTCCGCATGGGTGCCCCTCCTTGCGAGTCCAGTGTATTCCTGACCATGGTCATTCGCCTATGGTCAAAAGCGGACCGCCCGCGGATTCTTCTGCCTTGCCCTGCGCCGCCGAAATAGCCAGCTCATCCCGCTTCCGCCGCTACAATAAAGAAGTGATGGACCTGATTCAGATTGAACCCGCCCGCAAGGCCCCTGCCCCCAAACCCGAGTGGCTCAAGGCCCGCGCGCCGGTGGGCGAGAACTACCACGATCTGAAGCAGCTTGCCCGCTCGCTCAATCTGCACACCGTTTGCGAAAGCGCGCATTGCCCCAATATCGGCGAGTGCTGGCATCACAAGACCGCCACCTTCATGATGCTGGGCAATCTTTGCACCCGCCGCTGCGGATTCTGCGCCGTTCCCAAAGGCCGTCCCGAGCCCATCGACTTCGACGAGCCGCGCCGCGTGGCCGAAGCCGTGTCCGCGCTTGGACTCGAGTACGCCGTCATCACCAGCGTCAATCGTGACGACGATCTGGTCGGAGGCGCGCGCGCCTTTGCCCTGGTGATTGAAGAGATCCGCCGCCAGGCCCCCGTCTGCCGCAGCGAAGTCCTCATTCCCGACTTCCAGGGCAACGAAGAAGCCATTCGCATTGTCGTCGAGGCTCGCCCCGACGTGCTGAATCACAACACCGAATCGGTGCCTCGGCTCTATCGCGTGGTCCGTTCCGGCGCTCGCTACGAGCGGACGTTGCGGCTGCTGGAATACTCCAAGGAAATCCGTCCGGAGGGCATCACCAAGTCCGGCGTGATGGTCGGCCTCGGCGAAGAGACGGCGGAATTGCTCGACGTCTTCCGCGATCTTGCTGCCGTCGGATGCGACATCCTCACCATCGGCCAATATCTGCGCCCTTCGCGCGACCATCTGCCCATGGCGCGTCTATACACGCCGCGCGAGTTTGCCGGCCTCAAAACGGAAGCGCTCAGGATGGGCTTCCGCCACGTCGAATCGGGTCCGCTGGTGCGCTCCAGCTATCACGCCCATGAGCAGGCAGCCTCGACCGGTCTGACAGTGCTCTCCTGAAGCGAACTCTGCCGCTTCGCTTCATCTGCGAAGAAAATCGGACATTGCGTCGCAATTCCGCGTCAGCGAGTTTCTCCCGCGAAGCCGGCATCGCACTTGAACCCTCCTGCGCTTGCAGTATTTTCGATTCTGCTCTTTACAGAAGCCCCAGGCTCAAGGGGCTCTTTCCCCAAGAAAAGGCCACCTTGCACGATCTGACAATGGCAGCATGGGAATCGAAAATGCTCTGGAATCGTGTTCGCATCGGCTCCAATTTTCCGAGCGCGATAACCGCCCCTGCGGCTTTCTCCGCGGCGTCAAAATTTCTGGACTAAAATCCTCCAAAATACCTTGACGCAGAAACATTGTGAGTAGAAAGTTTCATGAATGGATCGTGCACGCTGAAGTTCGACATTGAGGTGAAAAACGATGCGGTCAGTTTGCGAATCCATCTGCAAACTCCTCTCTTTCCCTGTCGCGCTGGCGCTATCGATAAGCTTGATTGTGCCCGTGTCAGCCCAGCAGGATGCGACTACGGCGTCGCGAAACCCCTTGGCAGAAATCCTGCTCGCCAAAGGTATTTTGACGCCCGACCAGGTGAAGCAACTCGAACAATCGACCAGCCAGCAGCAGGCAGATGAGCGCTTGGCGCGCATCCTGCTGGATAAGAATGTGATCTCTCAGGCAGACTACGACCGGGTAGTCGCTGGGACAGGCCACACAACGACGGTCGCTATGGCTGCTCCCGATGAATCCAAAGCTCCGGTCTCCAAGCTATCTGCAAGCTTTGACGCGCAGGCGCCCCCTAATCCAACCGAACCTGGAGCCCCCGCGCCCGTTGCCAAGCTCCCGGTGACCGAGGTGATTTCCGCAATCACTCCGATTCGCCCTTTCCCGGTGGGAGGAATGGGCCGCGAGGCGATGATTCCGGCATTCAAGAGCAATGGCGTTGGCTTTGCTCCCTACGGATTCATCAAGGCAACGGCCGTTGAAGACAGTTCCTCGCCGAATGGAGACGACTTCCCCCTACCAGGATTCCTGAGCGACACGGGGCCCGACGGAGCACCCGAGTTTCACGTCAAGGCACGCAGCACGCGCTTCGGAACTAACCTCGCCTGGTATGACTCCAGCGAAAAGTGGAGCATCAACGGCAGGATCGAGATGGATTTCGAAGGCAACTTCAATCGCTCCGACAACCGCAATCTCTCCAGCGTCCGCTCCAGCAATCCCTCGCTGCGGCTGGCCTGGGGACGTCTCGACTACAGCCCCGACAAGCACAACACCTTCTCCATGCTTTTCGGCCAGGATTGGACCCCGTTCACTTCATCCACCCTTCCCAATATCCTGGAGAGCACCGGCGTTGGCATCGGATTCGGCGTCCTCTGGGAGCGCGCACCGCAGATGCGGGTTGGCTACACGTACAAGGCTCCCGGCTTCCAGATCATGCCCGAGTTCGCCGTGCTCTTGCCTGCCGTGGGCCTCACTCCGTCGGCTGCGAACATTTCCAACCAGTTGGGATACGGCGAGCGCCAGGGGCCGGATTCGAATCGTCCCGATCTCGACGCTCGCCTTGTGACTCAATGGCAGCTGGATCATGCCAAAGGCGTCGCGCCGGCACAAATCATCTTCAGCGCCATGCGCGGAAATCGCACCGCCGTTGTTTTGGCCTCGGCTATCCCGGCGGCTTACCTGAGCACCTTTTCTGCCGGCGCGACGGGCAGCAGCCATACCGACGGAGTTGACGTGGAATGGCAGTTGCCCACCCGCTTTGCCACCCTGATCGGAAAGGTATACTCCGGCTCTGAGCTGAGATACTTCTTCGGCGGCCAGCTCTACAGCTACTTCAACGACACTGCGGGCCTGACCGCCCTGGCGACGGTCGCTTCAGTGGACGGTGCATCCAACATCGTTCTGGGAACAACTTCGAGCGGGCAGAAGGTGGTTGCGCCGGAACGTCCGGTTCGAGCCGATGGCGGTTATGCACAACTGGGCCTGCCGCTCAGCCGCATCTTCGACGCGCGGCCGGGTAGCCGCAGTGCCGGATGGACGCTCTATGCCCTCTACGGCGTGGATCAAGCCAAAACACGCGACCTGGATCGACTCGGAGCTTCCGGAAACCGCCGCTACGGTACCATGGCGGTGGGCATGCTCAGTTACAACATGAACCGCTGGGTCTCGTTCTCGCTTGAACAGTCCCTCTACACCACTCATGCCAATCCCGAAGAACCCAAACCGCTCTTCAAAGGCGTTCCCTCGCGCGAATGGAACGATGTACGCACGGAATTCGGGCCAATCTTCAACTTCTAACCAGTAACTCTTTCCTACCGCAGAGCGGCGGACAGACGGATTCCGCCGCTCCGTGGGAAAATGGACCTCTCAGCAGCAGCCCATCTTGACGGTACTTTCTTCCGCCGCGCCAAACGACTCCTCCGGAGCGGGCGCGCCGTGCAGCGCTTTCCAGATGCGCCGCACCGCGTCCGCCGCCACCAGAACCACGCCGGTGATAAAGATGGCCATCAGTGTCGAATCCAGATATCCCTGGAAGGCCGTCGCCGCATTCCTGGTCAGTGGCCAGAAGATGTTCTCGATCGACAGTATCCCCGCGGTCACCGTCGTCGTTCCCACAAATAACGCTGGGGCGCCAGTCACCCAGGCATAGCGGGTCTTGCCCATATTCACCAGAAACACCGTCACCACCGCCAGTGCGATCGTCGCCAGCAACTGATTGCCGGTTCCGAACAGCGGCCAGATGGTCGAGATATTCCCCGTGTAAATCAGATATCCCCAACTCCACACCACCAGCGCGGCCACCAATACTCCGGCTGGAATCGATCTCTGGTTGCCGAGCGGCTTGTAGACCTTGCCCAGCAGTTCGTGCGTCACATAGCGCGCCACGCGGGTTCCGGCGTCCACTGTGGTCAGGATAAACAGCGCTTCGAACATGATCGCGTAGTGATACCAGTAGCCGATCAGCCGATCCATCCCCGGCAGGCCGCGGAAGATATGCGCCATGCCTACGGCCAGAGAGACCGCTCCGCCGGTGCGCCCAGCGAGCTTCTCGCCAACCTCGCGCGAAAAGTAATCCAGATCCACCGTGTGCAGGCCCAGCTTGGCGAAAACCGCGGGCGCGGCGTTGATGGCAAAATAATCTCCCTGAGCCAGCGAGCAGGCTGCGATCAGCGCCATCACTCCCACCAGCGACTCGGCCAGCATCGCCCCGTAGCCGATGAACCGCGCGTCGCCCTCCCTGTCCAGCATCTTCGAGGTGGTCCCCGAAGAGATCAGCGAGTGAAATCCGGAGATGGCTCCGCAGGCGATGGTCACAAACAGAAACGGAAACAGGGTGCCTTTGATGATTGGGCCGCCACCGTGAATGAATCCGGTTACGGCAGGGAATTGAATGGCCGGGTGCACAATGAAGATCCCCAGAATCAGCATGGCGATCGTGCCCAGCTTGACATAGGTCGAAAGATAATCGCGCGGCGTCAACAGCAGCCATACCGGCAGTGTGGAGGCGATGAATCCATAGAGCGCCAGCAGCACCGTGATTTGGTGAGGACTGAAGGTAAGCACCCCGGACCAGGGCGAAATCGCGAAAAAATGCCCGCCAATCAGAGCCGCCATCAGCAAAGTGACGCCGGCGATGCTCGGCACAGCTACGCGAATGCGGCCGCCCGGGCCTTTGAACATGTAGATCCCCATGCCCAGAGCAATCGGAATGGTCATGCCAATGGTGAAGATACCCCACGGGCTGGCAGCCAGTGCGTTGACCACCACGATTCCCAGCCCCGCCAAAGTCACCAGCAGAATGAAAAGCACGGCGATCATGGCCACCAGCCCCGCAAAGGGACTGATCTCGGTGCGCGCAACCTCGGCCAGCGACCGTCCTTTGTGGCGCACAGAGGCAACCAG
>Ga0181517_10001247_pt1 | contig 29118 bp, 23 predicted proteins | sample PEATcosm2014_Bin_31_FD_119748 | JGI IMG/M metagenome (GOLD analysis project Ga0181517, IMG submission 119748) | Peatland microbial communities from MTU Mesocosm Facility, Houghton, MI, USA - PEATcosm2014_Bin01_30_metaG | ecosystem: Environmental > Terrestrial > Soil > Wetlands > Peat | place... | reverse complement strand
GCCTTGCGATCATCCGCCTTGTCCGCCGGCGGACAATCCGACTCGGTGGTGATTTCCGCATCCGTCAGCGGCACCAGTTTCCGCTTGTCCACATACGCCTGCCACGCCGCCGTGTTGTCATGGACCGTGTAACTCGTCGCCAGCAGCGGCAGGTAATCCAGCGTCACTGGATCGCGGTAATACAGACTTTCCATCACGCGCGCCTGCAACACGGCGGCGGAAACATCTGTGCTCAGCAGGGGCGAGATGTTCGCCACCGGGGCTCCGAGATTCTGAACCAGCCAATCCCCCTGATCGTATTTCCCATCCGCGCGCAGCTTGCGAAGACCGGCGAAGGGATCCACGCCCTCGAACGACGGTTCTGCAGTTGAACCGCTGTTAGCTCGCGGCGATGATGCCCCGCTCTCCAGCGCCCGCTGTATCGCCACCAACGCCTTTAGTTGGTCCGCCCCATTCGCCTGAATCTGCCCCACAAGAATGTATTGCCGATCGAACTCCTTCATCGCCAGCAGCACCAGCACTATCAGCAACCCCAGCAGGCTCGCCAGGATCATGTCCTTCACGCTAAATCGGTTTTCCATCGGCAACCTCATCTGCGCCGGCCGCGGGAATTTCGCCGGCCATCATTCCCGCAGGCCCGGCTGTCTTATCCGATTCTCACGACCGCCCCGATCGCTGCGATCGCGGGTCCAGAATATCCCGTAACCCGTCGCCAACGAAATTTAATGCCAGCAGCGTCACCGCCAGTAAGGTACACGGAAATACCAGCAGCCACCACCGCGAATCGACCGGATTCAGAGCCGCGATCAATCCCTCGCTGGCCAGCGATCCCCATGTCGGCAGCGGCGGCTGAATCCCCACCCCCAGAAAACTCAAGAGCGATTCCTGAAGGATCGCCTCCGGAACCGTCAGCGTCGCATACACCGTGATCGGCCCGATCAGGTTCGGCAACAAATGCCGCGTGAACACGCGCCACGGCCCCGTCCCGATCGATCGCGTCGCCTCCATGAACGGCTGACTCCGCAAACTCAGCACCTGCCCGCGAATCACCCGCGCCATCGTCAGCCAACTCGCCAATCCGATCGCCAGAAACAACACCACCACGTTCGCCAGCCGCGGCGCATGCAATAGCGACCCCAACGGCCGCTCCAGCCCCAGCTTGAACAAAATCACCATCAGGATATACGGCAGCCCATACAGCACATCCACCGTGCGCATGAGCAGTCCATCAACCCATCCGCCCATATACCCCGACACGGCCCCGACCGTCACGCCCAGCACCACCGCCACCGCGCTGGCCGTCAATCCCACCGCCAGACTCAGCGCCCCACCCAGCAGGCATCGGCCCAGGAGGCTCTGCCCCAGCTTGGTCGATCCAAACCACATCCACGCCGGCGCAAGTTGCGGCCGGGCTTCGGCCAGCTCCGAATGCTGGTTGTCGAAATAGAAATCCCCGCCCTTGCCGTTGTTGGTCGTTGCCGCCGTTGTCGCCGGCAAACTTCCCACGCACGCCAGCACGATCACCGCCAATACGCCGCCTCCCGTCAGAACCCGGCCGCTGCGCAAAGCCCGCTTCCATACCCCGGCCGGGCTTTCGAGGGTCGTTGTTTCCACAATTGTCATGCTCATGCCGTCACGTCGATACGGGGGTCCACCAGCGCGTATCCCACATCCACCAGCAGGTTCAATCCCATCAGCAGTGCCGAGTACACCATCACCGTCCCCAGGATCAATGTCTGATCGCGGTTCTGCACGCCGCGCACGAAATGCTGGCCCAGGCCGGGGATGTTGAAGATGTATTCCACCACGAACGACCCGGTCATCGCCCCGGCGGCGGCCGGGCCGAGGTAACTGAACACGGGCAGCAGCGCGTTGCGGAACGCGTGGCGCCAGATGACGTGATAAGCGCCCAGCCCCTTGGCCCGCGCGGTGCGGACGTAATCGCTGCCCAGCACATCCAGCATCGCCGCCCGCGTCAGCCTCGCGATATACGCCAGCGGCAGGAGCGAAATCGCCACGCCCGGCAACACCATCTGCCGCAGCGATCCCCACCCCGCGCTGGGAAACCAGTGCAGCGTGTCGCTGAATACAACTATGAGCACCCCCGCCGCCACAAATCCCGGCACGCTGATTCCCACCAGCGCCGCCGCGAGGCTCAGCCAGTCGAACACTCCGCCGCGCCGCACCGCCGCCAAGACCCCGATGGCGCTTCCGCCGATGAACGCGATGGTCAATCCGAGCAGCCCCAGCGAGATCGACACCGGCAGCGCCGCCCGCATGACGTCGTTCACCGACCAGCCCTGATAGGACATGGTCGGGCCAAAATCGCCGTGAAGCAGCAGTCGCTGCGGATAATATCCCAGGAACGCATACCAATGGTCCGCGTGAAACCGCGTCAGCAATTCCGCCTTCACCAGCGGGTCCATGGGTTTTTCATCGTTGCCGAACGGCGTACCCGGCGCCACCCACGCCAGTAGAAACGTGATGAGATAGATCACCGCAAGGATCAGCGGAATCTGCAACAGCCTCCCCACGATGAATCGCGTCATACGCCGGCAGTGTACCTCAAGACAAACGCCTCGCGAAATCTTATAAACTCCCTCGTGTCTGACGCCCAACGGCTGGAATCGGCCCTGCGAAATCTCCCTGGTTTCGGAACCCTCGTCAAAGACCGCGGGTATCGCCAGATCTGGCGGTTCTCGCTCGACGGCAAAACCTATTACCTCAAGTTCTATCCCCGCCGCGGCCGGTTCATCAAACGCCTGTTCCGCGGCAATCCCGCCCTGCGCGAATTTCTGGCCCTGCAAAAACTCCAGAAGGCCGCCGTCAACAGCCCTCGCGCCGTCGCGGTCCTCGTCGGATTTCACCTCGGCGAGCAAATCGGCGACGCGGTCATCGCCGACGCCATCGAACCGGCCGTCGCGCTGGATGCCTATCTCAATCAACTTCGGCTGGATGGGCAAATTCCCGCCGATATCCGCTCGCTCTCGGCGCGGATTCGCCAGGTCATCCTTCGCCTGGAACAGGCCGGGCTCGGCCACAGCGATCTGCACCTGGGCAACATGCTTCTCCATAACGATGACGTGTATCTGCTGGACGCCTACGCCATTCGCCGTGACGGCATGCGTCCGAGCGATCTCTTTTTGCTCGCCCACAGCGTCGGCCGATTTGCCACGCGAACCGATCTGCTGCGCGGCTGGCGCGAACTGGGCCCCGGCGGCCCGCTGCCGCGCCGCAACCCCGTTTCCTCAAGACAATGGCGAAAACTCGTGGCGCGATCCACGGGCGACAACCGCGCTTTCGGCCGGCTGGATTCGGCCGGGTTTTGCGGGTTCTTCTTCCGCCAGACACCCTTCGCCCGCCGCTGGGCGCCGGCCAGCCGGCTTGTCATCTCCACCGCCGATTGGCAGGCCGCGTTCCCCAAACTGCTGGACGATCTTCACGGCGGCCGGCTCGAACCGCTCAAGCGCAGTCCCTCCGGCGATGTTTGGGCCGGCGAGGTGACGCTCGGCGGCACGGCCGTGCCCGTGGTCGTCAAGCGGCCGTACAAGCGCTATTGGTATCGCTATTTCAACGAGATCGGCCGGGGCTCGCGCGCCCGCCGAGCCTGGCGCAAGGCCTGGACGATCATCGTCCGCGACATCCCCACCGCCTGGCCGCTTCTGGTCATGGAACAACGCCGCTTTGGCTACGTCACCGACTGCCTCACCGTCTTTGAGCGCGCCCAGGGCCCCACCCTGGCTGATGTCGATCTCGAATCCCTCGGCGCCGACGGCCGCGAGCTTCTCCTGCATCGCGCCGGCGCGGTTCTGCGCACGATCGACACACTGGGCTATTCGCATTTCGACGCCAAGAGTTCCAACTGGATCGTGCAAAGCGACGACCTGCTGGGCCCGCGCCCCATCCTCATCGACGTGGATGGCATCCGCCACCGCCAATGGCACGCCCTTGGAATCCAGAGACTCTTGCGCAGCATGATCGATCATCCCCAATACAACATCGAGGATTCGCTACACCTCTGCCGCGGCTACGCGCCGTTCTCCCGCTTGCAAAACCCGACGCCGCCCGTATGTGCAGCCTGCGGCCACGACCTCCGCGCCAGCCCCGACCGCTGCCCCGAATGCGGCACGATCCCGCCCAAGCGGGAGTAGGATCGAATCCGCCAGCCCCACACTCTCTCTGCGCCTCCGCGCCTCCGCGTGAGATATTCTTCTTCCCAGCCTTGCATTCCCCGCCCGCGCTCATTTACCCTGCCAGCCAGCACACATGTCCGACTCGCTCAACCTGAACCTCCCCGAAGCGCCGCGTGTACTCATCGTCAAGCCCAGTTCCATCGGCGACATCGTGCATGCCCTGCCCGTGCTGGCGCTGCTGCGCAAACGCTATCCCCAGGCGCATATCACCTGGCTGGTCTCGGCCTCATGCTCGGCGCTGTTGGACCGTCACCCGCTGATCGACCGCACGATGATCTTCCATCGCCGCGGCAATCCCATATTCGCCACCATTCGCCTGCTCGCCAGACTGGCCGTCGAACGATTCGACATGGTCATCGACCTGCAGGGCCTCTCCCGCAGCGCGATCTTCGGCGCTGCAACGCGCGCCAGCCTGCGCATCGGCCCGGCCGACGCTCGCGAGTGGGCGTATCTCCTGTACACCCATCGCATCCCCACCGGCCGGCGGACCGTGCATGCCGTTGAAGGCAATCTCCGCATCGCCGAAGCGATCGGCCTGGGCCGCGAGCCGGTCGAATTTCCGCTGCCCGACGACCCCGCCGATCGCGCCGCCATCGAACCGCTCTTGCCGCGCCAGCCGTTTGCCGTCCTGATCCCCGGCACCGTCTGGAAAACCAAGCGCTGGCCCGCAGAGCGTTTCGCCGAGCTGGTCCGGCCGCTGCGCGAGCGATTCAACCTGGCCACCGTTGTGGCCGGCGGCCCATCCGACATCAAGATGGCCGCCGCCATCCCCGCCGATGTCAACCTGGCCGGAAAGACCACGCTCCGTCAGTCGATCGCTTTATTGCGTAAAGCCGACCTCGTCATCGCCAACGATTCCGGCCCGATGCACATTGCCGCAGCGCTGGATCGGCCCCTGATCACACTCTTCGGCCCCACCGATCCCAAGCTGACCGGCCCCTACCAACGCGAAGAATCCGTGCTGCGCCTGGCGATCCCCTGCTCCCCCTGCCACAGCCGCCGATGTTCCCACATGAGCTGCCTGCGCTGGATACGGGCCCAGGATGTGCTGAGTCTTGTGGAATCACAAATAAACCGCAAAGGCGCAATGACGCCGAGATAGAATCGCGCAAAGAGCGTTTGATGCACATCGCAAGCGCGTTCAAGCTCCCACAATTTTGCCGCGAAAAGCCGATCTTTGCGTATTGCCTTCCTCCGCGCCATCGCGTCTTTGCGGTTTATTCCTATTTCCATCTCACTCCCGCGCCAGCACGTTCACCAGGCAATGCAGACTTCCATAACTTGTATAGCAACTTGTGCAGTCAACCGTGCAGACGCGATATCCCAGCCCGCGCCACACGGCGGCTGCCGCGTCGTTCAAGACTTCCGCGCCGCGGTACGTCGGCATGTAGACGATCCGCTGCCCGGCCACCGTCTCGATGATGACGTTCACGTAGGTCAGGTAGGTTTTCCCATCGACGGCCGGTGCCGCCGGGATGCGCACCACTTTATACCCCAGCGCCGCCGTCTGCCGCGCCACGGCGTCAAATGTCGCCTGTGTCGCGGACGTAAAATCCGCACCGCCGGGAAGCGGGGGCAGTCGCGTGGCGTCCCCGGCCGCATCCAGCAGCGCCCTGGCCATCCCCGGATCGGCCACCAGCATGGTGTGATCCCCGGCCGGCATCATGTACATCCCCGCGTGATGGTCCGGCGCGGTATCCAGCAGGACGATCTTGCGGTGCAGCTCCCGCGCCAGTTCATCGGCGACGGCCGTTGGATTTTCCACCGTCTGCTGCACGTTTCGCCGCAGGACGGCGGGCGTAACGAACACCGTATCCCCATCGGCCAGCAAATCGCCCGCGTCAAAATCCAGAATACTGCGCCGCGCCGCGACGTGCGCGATCTTCTGCGAAAGATCGAACGCGATCTTCTCATCCCCCAGCCGGGCCGGCCAGACGCCCGCCCCGTTTTCCCCGCGAGGACACAAGAGCGTCGTCGGCCCGTCCCCCTCCGGCAGCAGCGCCACCCAGCGATCGCGCGACCAGGCGGTGATCGCGTGGTCCACGACCACCGGTATCAATTGACATTTGATCGCCCCCACGCGGCCGGCCAGTTCATCGAAGGCCGTCCGAGTGGTACACGCTGCGTACACTTTCACGCGGGCGTCCAGTTGCGGGAGGAAGCTGCGATACACGTCCGCCGCCGCGTCGGCCCCCGTGGAGTATTGGATCACCACCGCCGAGAGCGCCGACCCCCCTTCATCCATCATCGGCCCGGACGGCGAACCGGCCAACCGGGGCAGCCACGCCAACACTCCCGCCGCCGCCAGCGCGCCCAGCAGGATTCCCACAACCGCCGGCCGGCTTGGTTTTCGCATCGTGGACCGTTCCGAAATCTATCCCTCGCAAAGGCGCAAGGCCCGCAAAGGTATTTGCGAGTGAACTTATCGCCATGCGCTCAAACGCATCACCCGGTGCTTGTTCCCAATTTGCTTTTCTTTGCGCCTTTGCGCCTCTGCGAGTGATTCTTCTCCCCCGCCAATCATCACTGGTTGATAAGGAACACCGGCTGTGTCGTCGCCGATTGCGGCGATACAAGACTCTGGAACATGATCGACTTGGCCGGCTGAACCGATGTCACCCTGCCAATCAACGTCGCCGTCACGCCGGCGGGAATCGGCTTGCCCGAGCCGTCATCGGCCACCGTCACGGTCTTGGATTCATAGGGGGCAAGGGACAATTCCTGTGTCGCCTGCCGCACAATAACCGGCGGCGGCAGAGAGCGGGCCATCGGGCTTCCCTGGCCGAAGTAACTCACCGTCAGATCGACCGGGATCTCGATCTGGTCCGGCGTTGTGTTCGTCGCCGTCACCTCGATGTTCAACGGCTGGCCCGCTGCGATCGCATATTGCCCCCGCGCATCCTTGTCGCCGCAATTGACAACATGCGCCACAATATCGCATCCCCCGGCCGACAGCGTCGGCACAACAATTGTCGGCCGAACCGCCCCATTGTCCGCCTGCAAGCCGCGCGGGACAAAAATGCCCAATATCAGCGCGAACGTCCCCGCCGCCCAAACGCCGCCGACCAGCAAATTCCGCTTGTTCATAAGACGCTCCCTCAGCAAAAGACCCGTTCGATCAACGCTTGCCACAATACCTTTGACGACGGCGGAAGCTGAAAGTTCCCGCCTATTTCAGTGCCTGGGTTGAAATCACCTTGCCATTTTCCTCGAATCGAACCGCGCTATAGTCGCCCCTGGGCACCGACACGATCAGCGAGCTGGAAAATGTAGCCGTGCCGGGCGGATCGGATTTGGCGCTATAGCTGAGCGTCAGCACGCCGCCGGATTCGGTCGCGCCGGTCATGCTGTAATTCCAAAACACGCCCCGCCTGATGACCGCCAGTACGATGTTGTTGTCAAACACATTGTTGGCAAGGCGATGCGAACGGTCGCCCATGACATATCCGGCTCCGAACACGGCATCGAACGCCGCCCGGTCGCGCGCCACGACAATCGACAGCGGCGCGTTGGGCTCGAACTGGTTCGAGACGAAATATCCGCCATAGACATCAAACGCCACCGGCCGGGTGGCGGGTTGCGTCGTCGCGTCCGCCTGGCCTGGCCGGGTTGTGGGCTCGGTTGTCGCTGCCGCAGCCACGGAAATCCCGATCAGTGACACACACGCCCATTTCAGCATTGATCCGATCACGGCTGAAGCCTCCAACAAAAAGCGAAAGTCGCTGGTGAACGGCCATTGGTCACCAATTCACTTGCCACCGTCTATTTGACGCCGGACCGGCCGCAAAGTTTCAAAATATCGCACAACCGCTACAGGCCCAGTTCCTTGAGCGCATCACCCGCCCCGGCCAGGTGCTGGGGGTCCATCTCGCTGTAATTGCGGCAGAGTATCACGCCGGGAGCGGCGGCCTTGAACGCCGCAACTACCGCCGCCTTAACGCTTTGCGCCGTGCAGCGTCCCGCGCCGGCCGGGACCGGCACGTCAATATCGATCCCCGGCCAGACCGCCACCCTTCCCGCACCGCCGTCGTCCAGCGTCCGTCTGGTTTCGCGGGCCACATAGTCGGCCGACAATCCCGCCGCCAGCACGCGGTCGTATGGCGCTTCCTGATAATTCAGCATTTCATAGAAAATCGGCAATGCCTCTGCCGGCGGCACATCGGCGAACACATTCTGGCACACGCTGTCGGTAAAGCTCTTGATCCGCTCGCCGGCACAATTGTTATAAAGGACCGGTTTGATGAAGTCGGAATAGCTGGCCATCGCCGCGTAATCCATTTCAGCCCGATGGAACGGACTGAACGACACATTGTGCCAGATGTGCCAACCCACCGGGATCGCCGGCTTGATCGACTTGATCAGTTGATACATCGTCTTCTGCAAATCGGCCCGGCTGTCGATCCACAGACTCTCCCAAGCCAGCAGTTCCGGATATTTCAGCAGCAGCCGGAAGAATCCCACGAACGCCCCGTCGCGCGGCCGCTGCCGCAACCGGCCGGCCCGAACGTAGGCTTCCAGTTCCGCAAATCCCCTTCGCGCCCGCTCGACATCAATACCGCGGTCTTTCCCCTTTTTAATGCAATAATCGCAAAAGCACGTAGCCCCGCCCGGATCCGCCGTCGCGCCGTGATGATACGCGCCCAGCGCGTTGAACAATCCCCCCTGCCGTTCGCTGGACCACATGTAGCCGCCGATGTCGTACGATCGTGTATAGTCCTCGGCCAGCCCCAGCACATATCCGCGGTAGCCCGGATTGTTGTAACACGGCCCCGACGGATGCGTATCGCGCCTTCGGCCGTGAAAATCGACCTCGTAGAACTCCTGCCAGTTCGCCAGCGCCACCCGCGCGTTATCCTCAAGAACCCACGCGAAGACCTTTGTCCCGATCTTATTTCCGGCGTCGATGGCGTGTTGAAGCACATCGACATTGCCGGCCTCGGGGGCGCGCATGTCCTGGAAGGTGAGATTGGTGCCCTTGTAATACTGCATGTGCGGCATGGCGAAATTCCCGCCGCGAAATGCCCCGGCGCGCAACCCCGATTGCGAAGCCAGATGCGTATAGATAAACGGAAACAGCGCGTTCACTCCCGCCCGCTGCCGCATATCCGCCAGAAGCGGGGAAATATCATTGGCCAACAGCGGCCCCACCGCCATCTGAATCCCCACCATGGGCGCGGGCTTGGTCGCCGCGGCGCCGGGCGCATCCGCTCCATCGGCCGCACCACCGCCTATGGCCGCGAACCCCGCCGCCGCCATCGTCGCTCCGGCCGCACGCAATACGTCCCGCCGGGTGATTTCGCTATCGCTCATGCGCGGCCTCCTCGTCTGGCAAACTGGTCGCCAGTCAATGGCGAGAACGCGCACAGCACACCGCTGCACGCATTCGCGTCATCCCTTCCGGCCCGGAAATCCCGCCCAACCGCCTACTGCGCCTTCAACCGGATAATGCTCGCCGACAGTGGCGGGAATTCGTGGGTGAATGTCGCGGCGGCATCGGTGATCGTGCTCTCCTTGGGAGCGACGTTCTTCGGGTTGGCGATGTTGTTGACGGCCGTGGCGGGACCGGTCAGGACTGTCAGACTTGCCGACTTGTCCACGCTCTTGGCGCCCTTGATGTCCAGTTCGACGGACAGGACCCGATCCTGCGGATTGACGATCTTGAGGATCACGTCGCCCGTCTTGTCATCATGACTGGCGGTGTAAAACATCGTGTCGGCCGGAAGATCGGTGGTCATGGGCAGTAGCGTGGTGCCCATATTGGCGCCGAACATGGCCTGTGCCCAGTAGGAGGCCGATCCGAAGCTGCTGAGCGTGTCGTAGCCGATCAGGTCGGTCGGCCATTGCATGCCGCCGGGATTGACGTTCACGAACAGAGGCGCGTACGAGGCCAGAAGGACCAGGTCGCTGTTGTTTTCCATTTCCGTCATCCATGCGGCATCGGCAATGCCGGAATGGAGATCGGCGGTCGGGTTGCCTTCGCGCGTGGCCCATTCGCCGACGAAGATCTTCGGCCCGTTGCGCGCGGCGCGGTCGTACTTGTGAATCTGCCCGGCGGCCAGCATGGCGGCGGGAGTTCTCAGATAGAAGTGATCGTCCACAACATCCGGCGTCCGCGCCCGAACAGTCGTGGTGGCAATGAGCTTCAGCGCCGGATACTTGGCCCGAATCGCATCGAAAAACGCCGGGAAACGTTGCTCATAGCCGCGATTCCGGCCGCTCAGACCATCCTCATTACCGATCTCGACATACGTCAACTTAAACGGCTCCGGATGCCCATCGGCCGCGCGCTGCTTGCCCCATTTGGTCGTCTGGTCACCGGTGACGTATTCAATCTCGTCCAGCGCCTGCTGCACATACGGCTGCAGGGCGGCCGGTTCGGTGATCGTCGTTCCGTTGAGCGTATATCCGGCGAAGACGGCCAGCAGCGGCTCCATCTTGAGGTCTTCGCACCATTCCAGGAATTCCAGCAGGCCCATGCCGTCGCTGGAACGATATCGCCACGGGCTCAGATGCCCCGGCCGGTTTTCCAGCGGGCCGATCGTGATCTCCCAGTTGAAATAGTTGGCAATGTCGTTGCCTTCGAGGTAGTTGCCGCCGGGGAAGCGGAGGAACGTCGGATGCATTCCCGCCAGCATGTTCATCAGGTCGATGCGGTTGCCGTTGGGCCGATCGTTGAACGTCGGCGGCATCAGCGAGACGAGGCTGAACCAGATGCTGCCCTTGCTGGCGGCCGAGATGACAAATCGCGTCTGGGCAGTTGGCGTCACATTGCCGGTGGCGAGGGTAAGCTTGTACTTCTGCCACTGGCCGGTGATGGCCGGCACGGTTCCGGTGGCGTAGACGGTTGCGCCGTCGTTGCTTTCGATATCGGCCGTGAGGGGACCGACAGCGCCATCGGATCGGGCATAGAACGAAGCCTGGTATTTGGTATTGGGCTTGACGGGAATGCCCCAGAACCCGTCATTGGCGACACCGACGCGCTGGCCGGCGGCGACGGCGGTGATGTCCAGACGCAGGCTGACCTGCAAAGCGGTCGTGTTGACGGGGTTGGCGGTATCGGTGGCCATCGTGCCGGTTGCACCCTGGCTCTGCACGACGGACCAGTGCGGCACCGCCGACGCTGCCTCGCCGGCCCCGCGTCCGGCGGCGCCGCCGCGAGCGGGTGCGGCCGGAGCATCCTTGAACGTGCGGTTCTGGATGGTCTCGGCGTACAGGCCGCCGTCATAGGAATAATTGATCTCTTCGGTCATCAGGCCGTATAGCGTCGGGCTGATCTTGATGCCGGGCTTGTCGACTTCGACCATGAGATGGGAAGTCTGAGCGGAGGCCGCCGCACAGATTGCCAGAAAAGCCGCGAATGCCGTCGTCGGCACAACTACGCTCAGTTGCCAGATTCCGCCGCTCGTCGTAGTCCGCCTCGTCATGGAATGCTCCTGTTGAGGGACAGTTGTTGGTTGCCAGCAATAAGTGGCCCGGTTCCTTCTTATTCGTCCGCGATCTGTAAAACGACCTGACCTGGCCGGTCGGCGTTTGTCCACCGGCCGCCACGGAGTGATATCGTATAGCGAATCGGCCCCAACGCCAATGGCGGATTACAACCTTGGCTCTTCCAGCGGCACCGGGCAGATGTCTTTTCGGCGGCAGGTCTTGCAGCGGCGGCCTTCCCAGAGCGTGTTGAATTGCTCCATCACCGCGTCGATCAGCGGGGAGGATTCGGTCCAGATTCCCCATTCGATATTTCGCCGGCCGTCGGATTTGGCGCCCAGGCCCGCGCCGGTGAGGTTGGCACTGCCGAGATACATCGAGCGGGTATCGATGATGACGCACTTGGCGTGAAGTCGCGGGCAGCGGCGGATGACCAAATTGGCGGGCAAGGCTCGGCGAAGCTGGATCAGGGCGGCCGAACTGGGCGTGCCGGCGTGAAGCAGGCGGATCTCGACGCCGCGATCGGCCAGCTTGCGCAGGGCCTGCACGATGCTGATCGCCCGGCGGCCACCGGCCTGGGGAATAAGCATCGCCTTGAAATCGGCCGTCGCGATATCAACGCAGATTTTCGCATTCAGGATGCCGCCGGTGACGATGCGGCGATAGTGGTCGGCGTCGAAGACGAGTTCGACGTCGTCCGTCGAGGTCGGGGCGTCGAGCAGGGGGAGACGCATGGGGTTCTTATCGGCATTGGCGAGGGAAGGGCGTGACAAGGTGACAAGGTGACAAGGTGACTTGGTGACTTTGGGAAACCGACCGATTTCACGTTAGTTCGTCACCCACCTTCACCTTGTCACCCTGTCACCTTGTCATCCTTTCATCCCCTCACGGCGCGGTCAGCGTCACCTGATGATGTTCGACGACCTCGACACCCTGCACTCCCAGCGCGATGCCGTTCTGATACGGCGGCTTGTCCTTGTCGTGGATGTAGATCGGGGCATCCTGCCGCAGGGGGAGAATCTTCAGGAGCAAGTCCTTCGAGTAGATGTCCGGGGCGAAACGGTTCACGCCAAGGTCGAATGTCGTGCCGTTGTAGAAGTTGTCGTCGATGAACTTGTCGCCGATGTACAACCGGGCCACATCGCCGGTGTAGTGGATGCGGAGCAGGAGATCGCGATCGGACGCGCCGGGCGGAAGATGGATTTTCCAGACGGCCGCCTGGGCGAAATCGGCATCCGATGGCTCCTGGGCATTGTGGCTGGAGCCGGGAGCGGTGGCGAGGGAAATCGTCCGCGGCGGGCCGGCCTGCTGGGTTTGTTCGAGATCGACTTTCAGCGGCGCGGACGGCGGAACTTTGAACGCGTATTTCCGGAAGATGCCGTCATTCGATTCGGTGATATTGGATGTATCGCCGCCCAGCGCCGCGGGAGCGGGGAAGATGCTCACCGCCAGATCGGCCGGGTTGTCGCTGGCGAGATTGAGCTTGTTGCCGTCGATGGTCAGGCCGGCTTTGGTGATGAAGAGACGATCCCGACCGGCCCAGTTGGCTTTGTAGAGATTGAGGCTTGTGGGCTGGTCGAGAAGGATGATCTTGAACAATTTCCCAGTATCATCTTTGTTGACGCCTCCGGAGTCTAGTCCGACGTTCAAGTCTCGCAATATTTCGGGCTCACGCACGATGCGGCCAGTGTTATCTATCATCGCGGTGGTTTCCCACATAAAATCGGCCTCAACGCCCGGCGTCTGGGCAAACACAGCGTATGCAATATCGCCATCGACCAGCGAGCAGATCGGTTGGGCCGACGCACGGGCGAACTTGATGCCGGCAATATCAAGGTTGAACGGCCAGAAGAAAACCGAATCGGCGGGAATATTGGCCGGCTGGGCGGGGAGGAACATTTCCTTGCCACCGGCGAGCTTTACATCGAATTGCACGCCCTTCTGCTGCGGCATGGTATTTCGCCGCTCGTAATTGCTGACGAAAAGCAAACCGGCCGTGCCGTCGGAGCGTACCGTCCAGCGCAGCGTGGATGTGTCGTTGTAATCTTTGGGCGCCGGCGCCGTCGCCACCGGCTGCATCGGGACGACCTGCGAGCCAAACTCGGCCAGAAACAGGTTCAGCCGGCGCAGCTCGTTGTAATGATCGCGAATCTGCCCGAATTCGCCGATCGGCGCCTGGAAGTCATAGGTCTTCACCGGCATGTCGTTGTAGTTGGTCATCAGCGACGACTGGATTTCCATCAGCGTCGCCCCTTTGACCTCCGGCTCCGGGTTGGTCCCGCCGTGATACATGTAATAACCCAGCAGATTGCTGCCGGAGGCGAACTTGTTGACGGCGACGGCGGTGATGTCGTCGGGGAACATGCGGATACGGCGGTGATAGCTGGTCATCATGCCGCCGCCGAGTTCGCAGCAGAGATAGGGATAATCCGGCGTGAAGCCGTCACTGGGGGCGAACGTGAAGGCCAGAAAATCGCGCGGGTCGCCCATGGTTTTGGGGCCGGAGGACCAGAACCCCTCGGCGTACGAACCGGCCAGCGGAAGAATCTCACCATACGGCGGCTGATTCTTGGTGGTGGCATCGCCGGCCCAGCCGGTTCGGGTGTACAGCGGGACATCGATCCCCTGCGCGATGGCGAGCTTCTTCAGCGCCATCAGATAGGACATATCCCCGCCGTATTCGTTGTCGAACTGCACGCCGACGATGGGGCCGCCGTCTTTCCAATAGAGGCCAGTGAGTTGTTTGGCGATCTGCGTATACAACTCGGCGGCATATCCCATGAAGGTGGGATTGGTGGAGCGAATCTCGAATCGCGTTTGCGGATTGACGCTTTCGTCGACCAGCCATTGCGGCAATCCGCCGTTGCGGACTTCGCCATGATCCCACGGCCCCAGCCGCACGACCGCCATCAGGCCGACATCCTTGATGGTCTGTTCAAACGCCCGCAGATCGCGGTCGCCGGACCAGTCCCACTGGCCCTTGATCTCCTCGTGATGAATCCAGAAGACATAAGTGGAGACAATGGTGATTCCGCCGGCTTTCATCTTCAGAAGCTCGCTGCGCCACTGCGAGCGGGGATAGCGGGAGTAATGAAATTCCCCCATGACGGGGATGATGGGCTTACCATCCATGTCGATGCCGATGCGCGTGACGGTGATGACATGCCCGTCGGGGCTTTTGTTGGAGCCAAGGGCAAAATCGCCGACGGATTTGGGCTGCACGACGGCCGACACGTCAACAGAATGCACGTCGGCGCGGGCGCCGGAGTTAACGCAAAGAAAAGCGGCGCAGAGCAACGCGGCGATCGCCAAGGTCTTTCCCCCTCTCCCTGTCCTCAGGGGGAGGGTTGGGGTGGGGGTTAGCCTTGAGGGCAATCCTAGCGGGCTTAGCTGTCCAGAGCCACCGGGGGAGAACCCCCACCTCATTCCTCCCCCTGAGTACAGGGAGAGGAGGTCAAAACGGAAGGCGGGCAGTTCGATTGCGCGCGTCCCCGACGTTGAGTTGCACTGGAATTTGTCCATATCGAGAGCATAAGGAAACACGCAATACTCCGAAAGGCATTGGCCTTGCGAAGGACGCAATGTGCGAGGCAATCTGCGGCCCTTCAACTTCCCCCTCTCCCTGTACTCAGGGGGAGGGTCGGGGTGGGGGTTCTTGACGCGCCGGCGGAACACGCGATTCTATGATCATGCTCGGACGGCACGATCACACACCACGGCTGAGAACCTTTGCCAGGCGACTTCGATGCCAATCCACCGACGCCGAGCGGAAATTGTGGAGACTGCTGCGGGGAGAACAACTGAATGGCTTTCAATTTCGGCGACAGCATCCGATCGCCGGATACATCGTCGATTTTGTTTGCCTCAAGGCAAATCTGGTGGTCGAACTGGACGGCGGCCAGCACACCGAACCGGCCGGCATTGCCCACGATACTCGGCGCACACAACGACTGGAGGAACGCGGTCTGCGCATCTTGCGCGTGCCGGACGATGTGATGCTGAAGGATCCGGAGGCGGTCCTGCGAACCATCCTTTGCGAATTGGAGGCGTTTTGACCCCCACCCTGGCCCTCCCCCTGAGTACAGGGAGAGGGGACAAGAGGAGAATACCGGCCGATTGCGTCACGTCCGCAAAACGCACAACGCTCCGAAAGGCATCGGCCTTGCGGAGCGCTGTGGTAGAATGCGATGGAAAAATCCGCCCGGCGGGGATTATTTCACGAGGTTGATGCTCGTGCCGGTGACGCCGACGGGGTTACGGCCGTCGTAGGCGACGGTCACTTGCGAACCCGTATCGACGGTCATGGAATCACAGATGACCTGGTTGCCCAGTTGGCACGAACCGCCGCTGCAGCCGCAGCCGCAGCAGTGGCAGTTGTAGTTGGGGCAATAGATCGTGCCGGACATGCAGATGTTGCCGCAGGTGTTGCGATTGTTCTGATTCCACCAGTTGTTCCAACCCCACCAGCCGCTGCCGGTGTCGGTGCCGCAGTTGCCGCCGCAGCAGACGCAGCAGTTGCTGGCCGAGCAACTGTGGTCACTGCAGCAGCAGCAGCAGTCTTTGAAGGAACCGCTGGTCGGCGGGGTGATGTTGCAGGTGCAGCCGCCGGAGAAGTTCAGGGAGCCGCACGTGGTGGTCTGATTCCAGCCGTAGCCGCTTGTGGTGGCGACGCAGACGAAGCAGCAGTGGGGCGCGTTGAGCGTGCAGCCGTTATCGACGTTGACGCCATTGCCCCCGACGATATAGGTTCCGGGTGTCAGGGTCAGTGTGCTGTTGTTCTGCACATAGATTCCCTGGGAGTAATATCCGCCGCAACTGTTGCAGGTGTAGTTCTGGTTACCGGACCAGCCGCCGATGTAGAGCTGGCCCTGGTCGGAGCCCCTGTTGCTGGGCTCGCAATAGGTTCCCGAGCAGGGATCGCTGACGCAGGAGCATCCGGTAATGCATTTGGAGGGCACACAGGAAGTGCCGTCGCAAGTGCAGCCGCCGCAACAATGCAGGTGCGTGCCGCAGCAGGTTGAGCTGTTTTTCACGCTGCAATTGCCGCCGCTGCCGCCATGGGAATTCACCCACACGCCGCCAGTGGACGAGCCACTGGCCGAGACCGCGATCGTGGATGAACTGGTTTGGGTGTAGGGCGTGCTTGTGGAACCGGAGTTGTTCAGCACCACAACGCCGCTGCCCTGGGTCGTGTCCTGGAAGGCGACGGCGACACGCGTAATGTTGGCGGTTTTCAGGCCAACCAGAGAGCCGAACGACAGCGGCATGGCGCTGTTGCTGCCACCGCTGCTCATGCGGGCCGTCACCTGAATGGCGGTGTACGGCGTGGCGCCGGCGGTGAAGGTGCCGGTGGTGCTGTTGTAGGTGCCGAACACAATGTCGTTGGCGGAGCTGACGGCGACGGTCGAACCCGCGGCATTGTTATATCCGGCGGCGGCAACGGCGGCGGCTTGCGCGGCCGAGGTGCCGTTGCTGATCTGCGCGGCGCCAGCCAATGCGGCAGCGTCGGCGGCGTCCTGAAGTTCCCGGCCCACGGTGTAGGCGTGGCCGGTGTCCACCGCCAATCCGATGAGCACCAACAACGCGGCCAGGGTCAGGACGACCCAGACAGTGACAAATCCACGATTCTGTGCCGATTTCAGATTCTTCATACGACTCCTTACGATAAATCGCGGCCGGGGCCGGTCTCATTTGACGAGATTCACGGTCATGCCGGTGGTTCCAACCGGGTTACGGCCGTCATAGTCAACAGTCACTTGCGAGCCGGTATCGACGGTCATGGAATCGCAAATGACCTGGTTGCCAAGGTGGCAGCATCCGCCGTTGCAACCGCAGCCGCAGCAGTGGCAGTTGTAGTTGGGGCAATAGACGGTGCCCGAAATGCAGATGTTGCCGCAGGTGTTGTTGGAGGGGCTCTGGCCCCAGTTGCAGGGATTGTTGTGGTCGCAGCCGGAGTTGCAGCCGCAGCAGACGCATTGGGTGCTGGCGGAGCACTTGTTGTCGCAGCAGCAGACGGAGCAGCCGCAGTAGGTGCCGCTGGTCGGCGCTGTGATATTGCAGTTGCAGCCGCCGGACAGATTCAGGCAGCCGCACTGGTTCCCGGAACCGCCGCGGGTGAGGATGAATGTGCAATTCGGGGCATTGAGCGTGCAGCCGTTATCGACGTTGATGCCGTTGGGGCCGACGATGTAGGTGCCCGGCGAGAGATTGAGCGTGCATTTATTCTGCACGTAAATGCCCTGCGAGAAATACCCGCCGTTGCTGGAGCAGGTTTGCGTCTGGCCCGGCTGGAACCAGCCAGCGTAGAGGCAGCCCTGGTCGTTGCCGTAGCTGCTCGGCTCGCAGAGGTTCGAGCAGGGATCGGACACGCAGCCGCAGCCGGTGATGCATTTGGAGGGCACGCACGAGGTTTGATCGCACGTGCACCCGCCGGCGCAGTGCAGGTGCGTGCCCGAGCATGAGGAACCGCTGGTCACGCTGCAATTGCCGCCGCTGCCGCCATGGGAATTCACCCACACGCCGCCGGTGCATGAACCGCTGGACGACACCGACACCGTGGAGGTGCTGGTCTGCGTGTAGGGAGTGGACGTGGAGCCGGAGTTATTGATCACGACCACGCCGCTGCCCTGGGTGGTGTCCTGGTAGGCGACGGCAACGCGGGTGACGTTGGCGGTGTTGAGGCCGACCAGTCGACCGAACGACAAAGGCATGGCGCCGTTGCTGGAGCTTGAGGTCATTCGCGTGGTGACCTGCACGGCGTTATAGGGCGTGGCGCCGGCACTGAACGCGCCGGTGGCGGAGTTGTAGGCTCCGAAAACGACGTCGCTGGCGGAATTGATGGAGACGGCTGACCCGGCGGCCTTATTGCTGGCGGCTGCCGTCACGGCAGCGGCCTGGGCAGCCGAGGTGCCGCTGGTCAATTGCGCGGCGGCCGCCAGCGCGGCGGAATCCGCGGCGTTTTGCAGTTGGCGGCCGACGGTGTAGGCGTGGCTGGTGTCAACAGCCAGGCCGATAAGCAACAACAGTGCCGCCAGAGTCAGGATGACCCAGACGGTGACAATCCCACGGTGACCATGAACTTTGATCGTCTTCATTGTCTGTGCTCCTTGGCTAACGCCATACCGCTCCAGTTCCCGCACACCCCACCCCCCGCCGTCGTGCAGCCAGACGGGTGTGCGTCATTCGTTCATTGACCCAGATTCTCCGTGGCCGTTCCCGTGGTGACGGGGTTGCGGCCGTCGTAGGCCACGGTCAGCGCTGCGCCGTTGGTGACCGCAATGTCGTTGGCGATGATCTGATTGCCGAGCGAGTTGGTCCCGCCGGAATAGGCGATTTGTGACGACGGCAGGTAGATCGTGCCGGTGATGTTCTCCGTGGTGCCGTTGGCGACAGTCATGGCGTTGGACGCAGGTGTGGTGCGGTCCTGAAATATCGCCATGCCGGCATAGGTGCCGCTGCTGGGCGGCGTGATGTTAACAGCCGCGTTACCGGCGAAGCTGACCGTGCCGTAGCTGCTTCCCGAGCCGGTCAGATAGAACATGCAGTTGGTGGCGTTGAGCGTGCCGCCGTGCGAAATCGAGAGCCCCGGCGGCCCGAGAATGTATATTCCTGCGTTCAGGGTCAGCGTCGCTGATCCGGCCACCTGAATCCCGCCCGAGTAATAATAGACCGCGGTTTGACTGCCGGTACCTACGGTTTGGGTGTTGGCGTGGTCGAGGTTGATGGAGCCGAGGTCCGCTGTCTTGGTGGGCGCCGCCAACGTACTGAGCGGGTCGGCCAGGGGCGCAACGCCGGTATTAACCGTGGCGTTAATCGTCGGGTTGCCCGACGTGTACAGTTCTCCAACAATATCAAGATTGGTGGCTGTGAGGCTGCCGCTGGCGGTGATGCTGGCGGCTTTTGCGGCATTGCTGGAATCAACATAGATGACGCCGCCCGTGCCGCCGACCACCAGGGATGCCGCACCGCTTATTGTGAGCGCGCCGGAGCCGCTCGGGTCCAGGGCGATGAAGCCGGCGCTGGTCGTCCCGCCGCTGCCGGCGAAGGCGACGGCGGTGCGCGTGACATTGCAGGTAGAGATCCCGACGAGCTTTCCGAAAGTCAGATTGAGCGGTCCGCCTGGCGAGCCCGATGCGAGGCGAGCCGAGACCTTTATGGCATTGTACGGTGTGCCGGTGGTCGTGTTGTAGTTGCCCTCAACGACGTCGCTGTTGGCCAGTTGCACGCTGGCGCCGGCGGCTTTGTTGTTGGCGGCCGCATTGATGGCGGCGGTCTGGGCGGCGGAGAAGCTGGTGGACAATTGGCTGACGGCGGCCAAAGCCGCGGAATCGGCGGCGTTTTGAAGTTCAACTCCGACGGTATAGGCATGACCGACGTCCACCGTCAAGCCGACGAAGGCCAACAGCGTCGCCAGCGACACTGAGACCCATGCCGAGATGAATCCGCGATGATATTGGACGCTGCGAGCGTTCATTGCGTACTCTCCTGCATTGGAGCGGCATGTTTGAACGCCTCGGCGGATTCACGATCGCCGCGGGCGCTGCACAGAACCGCCTCGTTGTGATACGCGTCCGACGCCGGCATGATCTGGCGATACAACGCCAGCGATTCGCCGTAGCGTCCCATCAATCCCAGCGCCGCCGCCAGGTTCGAGCGATAACGCGCCACATCCGGCGCCCAACCGGCCGCCCTGGTGAAGGCCTCCGCCGCCGCCGCGTGATCGCCCCGAACCATCTGGCACATGCCCAGATCGTTCAGAAGAATCGCTTCGTGGGGCGAGAGCTTGAGGCCCGCCGTCAGCGTCTTGATCGCTTCTTCATCCTGATGATGCCGCATCTGGATGGCCGACAGGTCGCAGTACGCCGGCATGTAGGTCGGATGGTCGTGAATGATGCCGACCAATATCACCTGGGCCTGGTCGTCCTTTCCCTGTTCGGAAAGAAGCTGTGCTAAGACATACAATGTTCCGGGCTCCGGGGCGCGCTTGGCGCCATTTTCGAATTCCACGTCCGCCGGCGTGGCCTCGCGCGGGGCCTGCTGGGGCGGCGGCGAGGAGACACATCCGGTCACCAGAAGCAATCCGGCCACGGAACAGATCAGCCACGGACGAAATGCGTCCGATAATGAGCTATTCATGATCACATGCCTCCCGTCGTGGCCGCCGCGGCACCGCCGGGTGACGCCGAGCCACCGCCCGATGCCCCGCTCGCCCCCGAGCCCGCCGAGCCTCCGCTGGAATCGCGACGTCCGGCGTCGGCCTTGAGAATCTGCGCCACGTCGTTGCCCAGTGCGCCCTCGCCGCCGGCGGCCGCGTCGTCGATCTTCACGTTATCGGCCGTCAGACCCAGCCGGGTCAGTGCGCTCTTGATCGAATCGGTGCGGGCAGCATACAGCTCGTCGCTGGCATCGCCGCGCCGCAGAGAGATCTCGCCGCGGCCGGCCTGACGGAAGCTGTCGGCCAGCACGGCCAGATCGCGCTCGCCCAGGCTGTTGAGCAGGGCCGTGCCGGTTTCAAAGTGGTACGGGTAGATCGTGTGCTGTTCGAGGATGGCGTTGCGGATGCCGGTGTCGCGGGTGATATCGACGCTGGCCAGGTCGGCGCGCCGGTCGGCCAGTGGATCGTCCTGGGCGGCGGGACCCGGATTGCTGGAACACGCGGTGGCCAGCAGCGCCACGGCGGCGGCCATTGCCGGCTTGTGCCATTTGTTCGTGTTTCTCATATCGCTCGACTCCACTTCTCCCGCGCTTGGCGGGTCAATTCCTTGGCGAATAAAATTTCCTGTCTCTAATGGGCTCCCAAAGCGTGGTACAGCAGGATGAAGGCCGGACCGGCCGTCACCAGCACCAGCGCCGGAAAGATGAACAGCAGCATGGGAAGCATGAGCTTGACGCTGAGTTTTTCAGCCGCCTCCTGGGCGCGATGGCTGCGGGCTTCGCGCATGGACTGGGCAAAGAGTGTCAGGGCCTCGGACATGCTGGTGCCGAAACGTTCGGACTGGACCAGCACCGCCGCCAGGCTGTGCAACTCATCAGCGCCGGTGCGGCGGGCCATATGCCGCATGGCATCGGCGCGGGCCGCGCCCAGGCGAATCTCCAGATTCGCCAGCACCATCTCATCGGCCAGCAGCGGGCTGACCTGGCGCATCTCGTCGCCGACCGAATTCCAGGCCATGTCCATGCCCATGCCGGAACTGGCGCAGACCTCCAGCAGGTCAATGGCGTGCGGCAGGTACACGCGGATGTGATTGCACCGCTTCTTGCGTTTGGAGCTGACGACCATGTTCGGCAGCATGAAGAGCCCCACCACGATCCCGCCGCCGGCGATCATCTTGGAATGCGATGACAGGCTTGACGGCGCCACCAGCGCCAGGGCCACCAGGACGCCGACCACCGCCAACACCATCTTCGTGCCCAGGTACACCGAGGGGACGTTCGGCCCGTCATAGCCGGCCTGAATGAGCTGCTCGCGCAGTGTTGCGCTGGCCGGGCCGGAGCTGACGGCGGTGCCGATGTTGCCCATGACGCCGGAGAGTTTCTGGCCGTCGCCGGGGTTTCTGTCCTGTTTGCGCGACGCGGGGTTGGCGCCGGTTTTGTCGAGTCGCGCCTGCACGCCGCTGCGTTTGGCTTTGCGCAGCATGACAAAGGCGGCGCCGGTGGCGACAACGGCGATAAACACCATCGCGCCGACAATCAGTTGTTGTTGCTGTTGTTGAATCATGGCCGACTCCTGTTACACAACGACCTTGCCCAGCCAGTTCATCAACATCCATCCGAAGAACATTCCCAGGATGGCCACCGCCGAAACGATGTCGCCGGAATGGGTGGTGTAGAGCGGGCGCATGTACTCCGGGTTCATGAAGCTCAGCCCCACGAACGCCAGGATGGGCAGGGCCAGCAGGACGCGCTTGCTGAGCTGGGTCTGGGCTGTCAGGATGCGGACGCGGCGAGCCAGGCGGTTGCGCTCGCGAATGACCTCCGACAGCCGCCCCATCAGGTCGGCCAGGTTTCCGCCGCTGTGCAACTGGATCACCACCGACGTGGCGAAGAGCCGCAGGTCGTCGGACGGACTTTGCGCCGCCGCGTCGCGCAGGGCACTGTCCATGGCCACACCCAGGGATTGCTGCTGGCAGACGCGGCCGAACAGTTCGCCCACCGGCGCGGGGATTTCCTCGGAGATCAGCCGGAACGAACCGACCAGGGGATGTCCGACGCGCAGGCTTCTGGCCGCCAGTTCCAGGGCATCAACAAGCTGCCGCTCGAACAGGGCCTGTCGCTTGGTGATGCGCTGAGTCAGGTAGATCCAGAAAACAACGCCGACGGCGATCGGCGCTGCGCCGATCATCAGGGGCGTGCCGGTGACAATGAATCCGAGTATCGCCGCCACGACAGCCGCGCCGCCCAGGCGAAGCAGGGTGGCGGACAGGGACAACTGCCAGCCGGCGTCCAGCCGCATCTTGTCGATCTGCGCGTAGATGCCCAGGTTGGGCCGCTGGTCCGGCACGGTCGCGGTGGCGACCTCGCCGTCCTTCCACAGTTGCAGCACGCGACCGTTTTTCGCCCGGCTCGGATCGGCCAGAGCCAGCCGCTTGCTCATCTCATTGGCGCGGCGAGTCCGCCGGGCCACCCAGAGCAGCGTCCCAATCAGCCATACCGACAGTATCAGCCCGAAGGCCGCCGCCTCGCGGATCAGATTCAGTAATTCCTGGCGATCCATATTGCACCTCCCGATCCGCGGTTATCCGACCTTCTTCATCCCGCCGAACGCCTTGCCCGGCGCCACCGGCGCCGCCGCCGGCACGCTCGACGTCGACATCACCCGCCGGTCAAAGAGATCATCGGGCAGATCGGCGCCTCGCTCGCGCAACTGGTCGAGAATCTGCGGCCGAATGCCGCACGCCTCGAAATGCCCCTTGGCGCAGCCCTTGTCGTCGATTCCCGTCTGCTGGTACTGGAATATCTCCTGCAGGCAGATCGTGTCGCCCTCGATGCCGGTGATTTCGGCCACCGCCAGCACCTTGCGCTTGCCGCCCACCAGGCGGCCCAACTGCACCAGGAGATCCAGGGCGCCGGTGATCTGCTGGCGAATCGCCGACATCGGAAAATTCAGTCCCGCCATGCTCACCATGTTCTCGACGCGGCGCAGAGCGTCGCGCGGCGTGTTGGCATGCACCGTCGTCATCGACCCGGCGTGACCCGTGTTCATCGCCTGTAGCATGTCCAGAGCCTCGGCGCCGCGCACTTCGCCGATGATGATCCGATCCGGCCGCATGCGCAGCGTGTTCTTCAGCAGATCGCGCTGGGTGATTTCGCCCTTGGATTCGATATTCGGCGGCCGGGTCTCCAGCCGGACCACGTGGTCCCGCTGCAACTGAAGTTCCGCCGCGTCCTCGATGGTCACCACGCGCTCGCCGTCGGGAATCCAGCGCGACAGCACGTTCAGGAGCGTCGTCTTGCCCGATCCCGTGCCGCCGGCGATCAGGATATTCGTCTTGCACTTCACGGCGGCCTGGAGGAACGTCACCATCTGCTCGGTCAGCGCGCCGACCTCGATCAGCTTGTCGGCGCTGACCGGAATGGTTCCGAACCGCCGGATGCTGACGGCCGGGCCGTCCAGCGCCAGCGGCGGGATGATCGCATTGACGCGGCTGCCGTCGGAAAGGCGGGCGTCGAGCATGGGCGAGCTTTCGTCAATGCGCCGGCCCACCGACGCGGCGATGCGCTGGATGACGTGAATAAGCTGGGCATCGTCGCGAAAGCTCGCGGTGGTCTGTTCCAGCCGGCCGTATTTTTCGACGTAAATCTGCTTGGGCCCGTTCACCAGGATATCGCTCACGTGCGGATCGCGGAGGAATTCCTCGATCGGCCCCAGGCCGAAGATTTCATCCATCACCTCGCGCAAGAGCTGGGTCTTTTCCGGCGCGGAAAGGGGCGTGCGCTGCTCGCCCAGCAGCGTGTCCACGCGCCGTGAACATTCGGTGTGCAGCAGTTCCGGCGCCATCCGCCGGGCCTCGGTCAGGTCCATCGTCTCCAGCAGCCGCCGGTGAACGTTCGCCTTGATCTTGGCAAAGGCGTCCTCCGACGAACCGTTCTTCGCGCCGCCGGGCCGGGTGGAAAACATGGCGTTTGGTGCTCGACTCATGGGCTGCATTCCCTCCGGTTAAGCAACGGCCATCTGGCCGGTCGATGTACTGGCGTTCTGGTGGACCGAGGCAATCGTGCCGGCCAGATCCTGCAGGGCCCGGCGGAATTCGCTCTTGGGCGCCGCGTCACACAGAGGCTTGCCAAGATTCACCGCCTCGGTCACCGCCTGATAGTCGTTGGGAATCGTCCCCAGGTCGTCCGCCTTGGACAGGCCCAGGGCCTTGAACGCTTCCTCGACGCTGATCATCGTGGCCTTTTTTCGATAGCGGTTGGCGATGATGTAGATCGACTCGGTCGGCACGCCGCGCTCCGTCAGTCCCACCAGCATCTGGTGCGCCACCCGCAGATCCTTGATCGCCAGTTGCATCAGCAGAATCGTCGCGTCGCTGCGCTTGGCCAGCGCCGCCGCCGCCGCGATCGGAATCCGCGGCGCGTCCAGAACCGTCCATCCATACGCCAGCTTGCACGCCGCGGCCGCCTCGGCCAGACGCTCGGGGTCGAACGTCCCCACTTCGCCAAGCCGCGTCAGCGACGTGCTCAGCAGCGCGTGCAGTTGCTCGCTCAGCGACAGCGACGTGCTCTTGATCAGCTCCGCGTCGATCGGTCCCTCCCGGGCCAGAAGATCGAAAACCCCGTATTGGCTGTCGGCTCCCATGTAGCTGGCCACCGAGCCGTACGCCGGGTCCAGATCGACCACCAGCGACGGCCCGTTCTCCGTGTCCTTGGCGCACAAGTGCAGTTCCGCCGCCAGGTTCACCGCCACCGTCGTCGCGCCGCAACCGCCGCCGGCCGACAGGATCGTCACCGCCCCGCCCTGGCGGCTTTCCTCCGCCTGGCGGCACAAACGATGCACGACATCGTTCAGCTCGGCCGGCAGTTGCTGCTTGAGCATGTAATAGCGGGCCCCGATCTGCATGGCCTCGAGCATCAGCTCGTTGCGGAGTTTTTCGCTGGCAACGATGAATCGCGTCTCGCCAAAGCGGCGAACCAGCGGCTCGATCGCCCGCATCAGCCGGTCGGGAAACGCATCCACGTCCACGACGACGGCATCGGCGGCGGGATCGCGCTTGAGACGATCCCCCAGATCCGCCACGGTGCGGCAGATATTCTCCGGGGTCAGCTTGCCGTTGTTGCTCAGCGCGGTCGTGACCGTGCCGACCATCGCGGAGTCATTCGACAGCAGCAGGACCGTATGGGAAGCCATGTGTCAATTCTGCCAAAAGTGTTTCCCCTGCGCCGCGATGAGCCCACATGCCGGGCGTCAGCGATCATCAACCCTCGCCGAGCCGTCGTTGCCGGATGCATCGGCCGGACCGTTGTTAGTTGATGGCACTTCCACCGCGGCGGGCTGAGTCGCCGGGACCGGCGTCCCCGCGGCGGGCGCTGCGGCGGCGGTCTTGGGCGCGATGCCCGTCGAATAGCTCGCCCAGGCGCCGGGACCGCGCAGATCGTTCAAACCCGCCGACTGCATTCGTGCCGCATCTTCCGGCGACACCGCGGCCGGCCGGTCGCTGCCCAGTTCGCCCATGAAGTAAAACTGCCAATCGTCGGGGTCCGTGTGCAGGTCGCCCGGCAGGCGCTGCGGCACGGCGCTGGTTTGCGGCTCGACCAGCGACGCCGTCACCAGCAACACCAGTTCCGTGTCGTCGGTCTCGTAGCGCACCGACCGGAACAGGGCGCCCAGCACCGGCAGATCGCCCAGGCCCGGTATCCGCGAGCTGATCGCCTGCGTTTCCTTCTGGATCAGGCCGGCCATCGCAAACGACTGGCCGCTGTTCAATTCCAATGTCGTGTCGGCCTTGCGCGTGGTCAGCGACGGGATGTTGAACCCGTTTTCCGTGACCGAATTCACGCTGCTCGGTTCACTCACCTCGGGAACCATTTCCAGGCGGATGCGCCCGTCGCCCAGAACCGTCGGCCGGAACGTCAGCAGCACGCCGAAGTCCTTCCAGTCGATCGTGACCGACGCCCCCGAGCTGGCCGTTGCCGTGCTTCCGGATGTGGGCGTGCTTCCGCCGCCGCCGCCGGATTGAATCGACGGCACCGGGAATTGCCCGCCCACCTGGAAGCTCGCCTCATGGCCGGTCAGTGCGGTCAATTGCGGCTCGGCCAGGACGCGGACGTATTGATTCTCCGCCAGCGCCTTGATGAATACGTCCAGATCGCCCGATGGCAGACCGCCGAACATCGTGACCGACGGACTGACCGAGTTGGGCAGACCGATGCTGCCCGCCGGATTCAGGGCTCCGCCGGTTGACGAGCCCACCTGGAATCCACCGGTCGCTTCCGTGCCGACCTCAAAGGCGTTGATGCCCAAGGCGCGAACCGCCGTCCGGTTGGCCTCGGCGAGCGTCACCTTGATGGACACCTGCTGCGGCCCGGCCAATGTGGTGGCGTCCACGAACTTGTTCGGGACGGTCGTCTCCAGATAGCGATGCAGAATATCGGATTCCTCGGCGCGGCGGAGCGTGCCACTGACGATCAGCACGTCATTGCTCATGTGAATGTTCAGGTTCGCGCCGGGCAGGAGATTCTTCAGCGCGCCGCGGATGGCCTCGAAATCGGCCGTCACCACCACGTGGGCTCGCTCGGCGTTGCCGTTCTCGCCCAGGAACATCAGGTCGGTTGTCCCGATGGCCTTGCCCTGCACGACGAAGTTCTTCAGATCCACCGCCTGCTGGATATCGGCGACCTTCTGATCGGCGACCGTGACCGTCTTCACCGGCCAGGGCGCCTTGAGCAACACGGACTGCCCGACGTTGATGTTGATGGGCGCTGCCTCCGCCATGCTCTGCAATTGCATCGATTCCGCCGGCGCCGTCGTCGGCGTGTCACCGGCCGCCGCTCGCGCCACGCCCAGTGCCAGCCAGCCAAGGCCGACGGCTCGAATCACCGGCCACAACCGGCTTGCCAACATCTCCGCTTTGTTCTGGTTTGCTTTCATGGTTCTTGTCCCCGTTCCGTGTAGGGTGTCTTGGGGTTCGTGTTTCCGGCTCTGATCCTGTCACGCGCTTACGGCTGTTCCCCGGGGCTGCTGGTGCCCGCGGTTTCCCCGGAGTCCGCGGCCGGGATGACAAACGTCTTGGTCTCCACGCCACTGCTGCGGATAATCTGCATCTCCCACTGCGACGGCTGGGGCGTTTGGGCGTCAACCGGCGCCGTTGTCGGCGCGGGCGCCGGCGCGATCGTCGGCGTTGCCGCGGTCTTGCTGCGGTTTGCCAGCTTGACGAATGCCTCTTCCAGAGTGTTCAGCGCCAAACCCGTCGACCCCGAACCGATGCGAATCGGAGCGGCGCTGACCATGGCGCCTTCGCTCAGCGGCTCGCGTTCGGCCGCAGCATCGTCCATCGGATTGCGCAGGCTCAGCGACAGCGTGCCCTGCTGCATGCCCAGGTCCAGGGCCTTGGCCTGCTTGGTATCCACCAGCAGCGTGATGCGATGCGCGCCGTGTTGCGGTTCGTTGTGATCGTCCGGCTTCACCGCCGACACCACGCTGATCTGCTCGATCGCCAGCACCGGCACGTCTTCTATCAGTGTCGTCGCCAGAGCGTCATGATGTGCGTTGTCCGGCCCGCTGCTCTCCGGCCGCAGCGACAGCAGCACATCCACCATCGCTCCCGGGTACAGCAATCCGTCCAGGCCGGCGTAATCCGACACCGAAATCCCCACCGCCCGCTTGCCCGGTGGAATGACGGCCGACACCTTCGCGCCGATCTGACCGGAGAACATCGTGTCGGTGAACGGAGCACCCTCGGCAATCGGTCCGGCCAGAACCTTGCCGATCACATCGTTGGGCGTGGTGGCGAATCCCACCGGAGCCCGGTCGCGCGGCATCGTCTTGACCGTCACGTCCGACGATCCGATCACGGTCATCGCCGAAAGCGACCTGGCCGCGCACGGCACCTTCACCTCGCCGCTGTCGGTCGTAACCGCCGGCGGTTTGATGAGGGCCGGAACCTGCGGAGTGCCCTTCATGGCCCCGACCAGAATCGCCGCGCACAGGGCGGCAACCAGGCCCAACAACATTAATCCGGCGACTGCCAATTTCATGGTCTTTGCCTCTTTCTCGTCAAGCCACTGCTTTCGACCCGTCGTCGGGCCACATTCCGCCGCGATGGCGACGGACCTCTTATTCGCCTACTCCTTGACCATCGTCACCGACGCCGAAATCGAACTCGGCATCGGAATCAGCGACGTACCGGTCACTTCCAACTTGCTGTAGGTCACGCTCAATGCCACCGTTACCGTCGCTCCCAGCGACGCGGTGCTCACGTCCGACGGAGTGAAGGTCGTCGTGTATCCGCTGCCGCCCATCCCGTATCCGCTCATCATCGTGCTGATTTCGCTGGTGACCGTCGCG
>Ga0181517_10001246_pt1 | contig 29132 bp, 22 predicted proteins | sample PEATcosm2014_Bin_31_FD_119748 | JGI IMG/M metagenome (GOLD analysis project Ga0181517, IMG submission 119748) | Peatland microbial communities from MTU Mesocosm Facility, Houghton, MI, USA - PEATcosm2014_Bin01_30_metaG | ecosystem: Environmental > Terrestrial > Soil > Wetlands > Peat | place... | reverse complement strand
CCTGAAACGACGCAAGCCGGTGGAGAAATCCGCCGGCCTTTTTCATGCCCGCATCATGCTCGAAAAGTTGATCCCGTTCTCGATTGGCAAATCTGAGATCCGTTCGTCCCGGCGCTAACAGTCGGTCCGCCCGACGTAGAAATGTTCCCCGCCTAACTCGCTCTGGAGGATGTAAACGTAGGAGAACGGGTCCATAGGGTTGCGCTGCCGCCAGTCTTGGTTTTGCGCCGCGCTCCGAACGGGTTGTTGCTTGTTTTTCTTCTCGAAAAAGACTGGCTTGCCGAGTCGTGGTTCGGAGCGCTGCCACCTGCCTAAGCTCCTGCCCGCCTTCGCCTTCGGCTACGGCGCGGCGCCATTTCTTTGCTCGGAGAGCAAAGAAATGGCGGGAGCGGCGGGGCTCGAACCCGTAACCTCTGCCGTGACAGGGCAGCGCTCTAACCAATTGAGCTACGCCCCCGCTAGGGGCAGCAGAACGTAAGAAACCTCGAGGCAATCGTCAAGTGAATCCCTGCAGTATGATCTAAAAAGTCCGGGCAGCAGACGCCAAGGAGGTGGGGGTGGGGAACCCCGCTGAAGAAACGTACTGCCACCCGAACACGCTCAACATACGCATGCACCGCAAGGTTTGTCAACTGATTATTGAACGACTTTTTTGGGCGGAACCCCCCTTCCCGGGACCCCCCGGCCAACCCGGTTGCCCCGCCGCCACCGCGCAGTCTCCACGCCACATGGTGAGGGGTCCATGGATGGGGAGCCTCTGCGTTCCCGGAACGCGCATTGAGACCATGAATCGCGCCGGTCTTCTCCGTCCCCCCATGCTGGCCGCCCGCAAGGGCTGGGGTGAGGGTTGGGGCGCACTGCCCCGGAGTTTGGGCGAGAACCCACCCCAACCGCTCCCGCCTTATGCTCCCTTTCCTCCTCGGGAGGAGAGGGCTGGGGAGAGGAGGCCTCCTTCCCTATGTCACCCAACCCCTGAACCAGTGGGGCTGGGGTGAGGGGTACACGCTCCTGACGCTCCGACGCTCCACGGCCTTCGCCACGCTGTGGCCGCCTTTTTGTCTCCCTCCCGCCGTCGGCCCGTCCGCCATGGACAAGCGAATAAGCTTGCCTTTTTTGAACGTCCCGGTCATCATCATCCCCTGGAAGGTCTTAGTTTCTTGAGCATCAACAAAAACGAAAGAAAGCTCCTATGAAACGCCTGTTCAAATTGCTCCTCGCATCGAACTGCTTGCTGGCCGCCTCAATAAACCCCGTTTCCGCCTATAGTCCCTGGCCATGGCTCACCTTTGACGAGAATGGAAATGGATACGAGGACGGAATCCTCGGCCAGCCCACCCCGAGTCCCGTGCCTGGCCTTTTGCGTCCGGACCCTTCGGGCGGAATAATAGGGATCCCCGTCTTAGTCTATTCTCTGCCCAGCGACGGCTACTATAACTACACCCAGAATGGGGATGTTGCCCTGGTGAACCCCAATTTCGGCGGCTCCGTGTCCCAACTGCTCCGTTTCTACTACGGTCAGTTGATTATTTATGCCAACGACGGATATGGTTTGCCGGCGGATACCGGATTGCCGGCCTTCACCAACGCCGTTCAGCTCACCAACAATGGCTTCGCCGGCACGGTGTGGCTTCCCGCCGACGGCCAGCCCGGCGCACTCGTCGGCATAGCGCTTCCAATCGGAGCGCGCGCCGCCTATGAGTTCGTCTGCGAACTGCCCCTTTTCGTCACCCCACCGTCAGGCGGCACGGGGACCCTCGCATGCTGGCTGTCCCAGACCAATCTCGTCATTTCCTGGTCCACGAACCTGACCAGCTGTTCGTTATATCAAACCACCAACCTCGCCCAGGCCAACTGGACGCCGGTGACAAACTCCGTCGCCACCTCCGGCACCAATAACCAGGTCACCATCCCGATGACGCCATCCGGCGCCGCGTTCTTCAGGCTCCAATCCCAATAACGCCCCGGGCAAAACCAAGTGCTGCAAGCGGGCCGCGCCGCAGCATCGCCAAAGCGGGTCGCCAGCAAGTGGTGGCCCAGGGCCAGGTGCGGGGAGCCACGCCTCGTGTTCCGCTGCCCATTCGGACGAAGCCCGGGATAAGCGATTGAGGCGAAGGAGCCTCCCCTCCTAACCAACCCGGAGGGTTGGCAGAAGGTAGGCCGGGGGTCGGAGCCCTTGGTGGAGACCCCCGGTAAGCAGGTCGGAGGCTTTTTGCATCCTGAAAGGATGCGAGAAGGCTGCGCCCCGGGTCGCCGTTCCGCCCCCCTCGCCGGCCTCGCGGATTCGCGGGCGTAAATATCGTAACGGCGCGGGTATTCCCCATGCCGTTTGTAAGGTTTTTCCTAAAGTCCCGGCGGCCCTGGCCGATAGGACTACTGGATGGCACTCTCGTGCGTCGGCGCGACGGCCTTAGTGAAATCGGCCTTCGCAGAGACCGCCCTCTATGCCCTGGGGCGTTTTGTGACAACCGAATACACGACGTGCTTGATCCGCCTCGCCGGAAAGCTCTGGACTATCTGCTCATCCGGGCATCGTCCGGCGCTGGATTCTCACGCTCTTGGAACCGAACCCACCACAAACCAAATTTAGCCAAAACACGACAAACGGATATAAAACAAAATGGAAAACGTGAAAAACCAACAAGTGAAGACAACCATCAGGTCGGGCATTCAGTCAGTGCTGTTATTCCTGTTGGCCGGCGCCATCGCGGGCAACGCGGTTCCGCTTCGGGCGGAGGGCACCAACGCCGAAAAGGTGAAGGAAGCCTTGAACGTGATGAAGGATGAGGCGGCCAAATTGGGCGCGCCGAAGGCCGAAGGTTCGAGTCTGTTCTTTGGCACGACGAGGATGAATGGCAACTACGCGCTCGTTGACAGTCTGAAAACGCGTTTTAATTGTACCGCCACCTTCTTTTCCAGGAAGGGAACCGATTTTCTCCGGGTCAGTACCAATGTGCTGAACGACGGGAATCGCGCCGTGGGCACCACTCTGGACCCAAAGGGACCAGCCTACGCGGCCATTTCCAAAGGGGAACCCTTCTATGGAATCGTTGACATCCTTGGAAAGAAATACGAGGCGGGTTATGAACCAGTCAAAAACGCAGCCGGTCAAACCGTCGGGGTCTATTACGTAGGCTTCCTCCTCGAATGACACGCGCCTTCTGCCGCGAATCCAGGCCGGTCGCCCTTGCGCAACCCCTCGCGGGGCGGCTCGCCCATGCTTTCAGAAATCCCTCAACTCAGTCGTGAGAGCCAGATGAATAAAAAAACTACGAGTTTGACCTTCCGGATGCTCTTGGCCTTTGGCCTTCTGTTGGCGGTCATTCTGGTGTTGGGAGTGCTCGGAGTGGTCAACATGAAACGGGTCGGACGGCTGTCCTCTTCCCTGGCAACCGAAAACGTCCCGGAAATCTCCCTGGCCAACGATATCGAACGCCGGGCCCTTTCCATCGGGCCAAGCCTGCGGGATTATGGCTACACCGACAACGAAGCGTTTCTGGCCGAGGTCCGCTCACAGCTCGGCGAGATCAAAAAGTCGCTGGCCGACGCCAAGGCCCACGGAAACAGCTCCCCCCGCCTGAGCAAGCTCAAGGAAGCCGCGGTTTCAGGGGAAAAAGCGGTCTTCGATTTCGAGGCGCTTACCGAACAGCGGGCCAAACTCACCGAGGCGCTGGAAACCGAACGGCTCACCTCCTTCGCGGCCGGGAGCAATTTTGTCTCCATTTGCTCCTCGTTTCTCAAGACCCAAATGGCAGCCATGTTGGGCAACATCCGCGCCGCAATTGACGGCGATCAACTGGAAACAAATCTGTGCCGTATCGAGTGTCTCTCCGGCATCGTTCAATCGGGAAATCTGTTGGTGGCGAACACCTGGAAGGCGCAAGCCAAACGCGATCCGCGCCTCCTCTCGGACTCCCTGAGTTTGCTCGAGTCCTTCAATACTCAGCTCGACAAGCTCCAAAAGGTCACCGATTTCGAAAACGACCTCAAGCGCATCGCCGATTGCCGCGCCTCCAGCCAGAAGTATCGCGAAGCGGTCTTGCGTTTCCAGGAAAAATGGGTCCAGCGCGAGGACCTTGCCCGGCGACAAACAGCCCTCGCCGCCAGCGTGGTCGAGCAAGCTCAAAAAGTCGCCTCCCAGGGCCTGGAGGACACCACGAGCGCCACCAAACAGACGGCCGAGGTCGCCGCCTTTTCCTCAACCCTCGCAACTATTTGCGCGGTCGTCGGCGCAGTGCTCGGAATACTCCTTTCCTCCCAGACCACCCGGTCCATCGCGCGCCTCCTAAGGCGAATCTCGGAGACATTGTCGAACACCGACCTGCAGGTCTCGGCCGCTTCCAGCCAGCTCACCGTTTCCAGTCAGGCCCTCGCCGAAGCCTCCAGCCAGCAAGCGGCTTCCCTGGAGGAAACCGGCGCGTCGCTCGAGGAAATGTCCGGCATGACCAAGCGCAATGCCGACAGCGCGCTGACAGCCAAGGATCTCGCCGGCCAGGCGCGCATGGCCGCGGAAACCGGCGCTGGCGATATGCGCGCCATGTCCGGCGCCATGGAGGCGATCCGAACTTCGTCCGACAACATCGCCAAGATTATCAAGACCATTGACGAAATCGCTTTTCAAACCAACATCCTGGCGCTCAACGCCGCCGTCGAAGCGGCTCGTGCCGGGGAGGCTGGCATGGGCTTCGCCGTGGTTGCCGAGGAAGTCCGGGCCCTGGCCCAGCGCTCTGCCCATGCGGCCAGAGAAACCACAGCCAAAATTGAGGACTCCATTGCCAAAAGCAAATGCGGGGTCCAAATCAATGAAAAGGTCGCCAAGGGCCTGTCCGAGATCGTCGACAAGGTGCGCAAGGTGGATGCCTTGGTGGCCGATATCGCCTCCGCCTGCAAGGAGCAGAACCAGGGGATATCCCAGGTCAATACCGCCGTGTCGCAGATGGACAAGGTCACGCAATCCAACGCGGCCAGCGCCGAGGAGAGCGCCAGCGTGGCGCAAGAACTTAGCGCGCAGGCGCAGACGCTCAAGGAGGCTGTGGCCGAATTGGCGGACCTGGTAGGCGGAGCATCCGCTGGAGAGGCTCAGACCAAAGCGACAGCCGCCCCAATGCGAGCACTCGCCGGCCGTAGCGCTCAACCCTCCCGCCACACCAAGCCGCAACCTGAATCTCTGCTCCTGTAGGATGCCAGAAGGCCGCGCCCCCGGCTCGCCATTCCCAAACTCCCCCCCTCCCCTCGCGGGCCGCGCCGATTCGCGCGTGTAACATATTGCAACGGCACGGTAACGCCCGCGTAACGCCCGGCAAAAACCGCGGCAAACACCTGTAAAACCAGGGGTTTTGGAATGCTGCCTCGCGGCGTAACGCGGGATGTAACGCTGCGGTTAACGCCACAGATCTTAGATCTTAGAAATCAGAGATCATATTCTAAGCTTACAACAAAGGGCGATTAAGCCTCTGACGCGGTGGAGGAAATAAGAAGAACGCCCGGAACGCGAGGCGCCTCTTAGGGGTGCGCCCGTCCCCGGGCGCAGCGGGCAACGATTAGCGCCTGATTCCAGATGTTCGAATGGCCTCGCCCAATCAAAGTCCGCTTTTCGCGTTCTCGGGTGCGGCAGCAATCGCGAAAGAGCGGCCGCCAGGCACAAGTCTCAAATCAGCCGGTGTTCGGAGCCCGCTGCGCCCGGGGACGGGCGCACCCGCCCTGGAGTGCGCCCGTCCCCGGGCGCAGCGGGCAACGATTAGCGCCTGATTACCGGTATGTCGATTGGGCTCGGCGTTTTGGCCGCTCGATGGACGTAACAGGTTCGACAACGCGCGGGCGGTAGACCGCCGCTGCCTACGGATCTTCCCGCAAACCTGCCGGGCACCCCCCAAAAATGCCCTCCAAGCCGCCCAAAATCCGGCTCTCCGGTGCCAAATCCAGGTTTTCGACCCCCTCGGGACCCGCATAAACAGGGCCTCCCGTGAGGGTTCAAAAAGGTGCAAAATGCGGAGGTTGTAAGAAGTGGCGAGGATGGCGCATGGTTGAGCCCGTATGGAAGACGAAAGGCAAACTATGGAATACGAAAAACAAAAAACAGGTCGGAAACCACACATCACCCTTCAAGTCGTCAAGCGGGTCTCCCGTCGCTTTGGCATGGGGCTCCCCCTCGAAGACGCCCTAGCCAAGGAACAGGATCCCTCCATCAACACCGAATCCTGGGCCAAGGCTATTAAGAGACATCCCCAGTTCAGCGCTGTCTACAACTCGGCCAAAGGCTCCTTTTACGACGAGGCCCTGCGCCGGCTGATTAAGGACAAGAACCTCAAATGGCTCTGCTGGGTCCTCGAACGCCGCCACTCCAAGGACTTTGGCCGCACCCCAGGCCCCACCGTCAATGTCACCCAGACCCAGGAGATCGTCGGCGTCCCCAATGAGCTCCTGGCCCGCGCCCGTGAGTATGCGAGAAACGCCAAGTAAAAAGGCAAAACGCCCAAACCCGGCCTCCGCCAAGCCCAAGCGGCCCCCCCGCAGCCCCAAAAACCCCGGAGGGACGAGCTCCCGCGAGTCCCCAGTACCTCGCCCAGGCCGCGGGCCCTCACGCGGCGCTCCGGACGTTTCGCAACAGACTCCTGGCGCGGCAAAAGCGAAAGCCAAGCCGCGACCCCAGCCAAGCCCAAGCGCCCCCGCCAAGAAGCACGCTCCCCATGTTCCACGCTCCAAGGCTCCTCCCTCCTCGGCGCCTCAGAGCGAAGCGCCACCCTCCCCGCTCCTCGACGCGTCGAAGCGAAGCGAAGACGGCCCCGCACTCCCCGCCGAACCCGCCGCCCCCGCCCCGAACGAAGCGTCGGCGCTGTCCACCCCGGACGTCTTTGCCGCCACCATCCTCGGCATGAGTCTCTACCCAAAGCAGTGCGAGGTCCTGCGGGCGCTGGTGTCGCCCGAAGCCCGCATCTCCTTCCGCTCCTGCAACGAAGGCGGCAAAACCCGCCTCGTCATCGCCGCCGCCATCCTCTGGCACCTCTCCATGTTCCCCAAGGGCCACATCATCTCCACCAGCGGCAGCTACCGCCAGATTCGAGACCAGCTCCTGCCCGCCCTCCACGCCTACAGCAGCCAGTTCCCCGCCTGGACCTTTCTCCACACCCCGCGAATCCAAACCCAATCCATCAATTGCTTCTGGGAAGGATTCAGCACCAACGACGCAGGCAAGTTCGAAGGCCACCACGGAAACGGCTGCGACCAGCCGCTGATGATCATCGTCGACGAGGCCAAAACGGTCAAAGACGACATCTTCGAAGCTATCGAGCGCTGCAAGCCTACCCGGCTCCTGATTGCCAGCTCGCCCGGCTACGCCGAAGGCGAGTTCTACCGCTCCCATACCACCAAGGCCAAGTTCTACAAAACGTTTGTCCAGCGCGCCGCCGATTGCCCCCATTGGAGGCCCGAGGACATTGCCCGGATCAGGGCCCGATGGGGGGACAAACACCCCCTCGTCCTCTCCATGATCGATGCCGAGTTCATGTCCTCGGTCGCCGACGCCGTTCTCGACCTCAAGGCGCTGGAAGATCTGCTGGCCGATCCGCCGCTCGAAAAACGCGGGACCGATCGCAAAGCGTTCTGCGATTTCGCCTGGGGCGGCGACGGGGACGAAAACGTCCTCGCCTATCGCGACGGCAACGTGGTGAGCATCGAGGAAACTTTTCGGTCCGATAACTTGCACGGCATCTGCGGCCGCTTCATCGCCGCCTTCAACCGGCTCGGGCTCACGCCGGAGGAGATCGAAGGCGACGAAGGCGGCGGCGGCCACCTGATCATCGACCAGCTTTGGGCCATGGGCTGGCGCATCGGCCGCGTGAACAACAACGAGGCCCCGCGCCATGACGATCATTACGCCAACCTCGCCGCCGAAATGTGGTTCGAGGGCGCCCAGCAAATCGTCCGGCGCGAGATCATCCTGCCCGGCGACGACGACATGCGGGCGCAAATGCTGGACCGCAAGCGCGTCCCGCACGCCAAGGGAAAGCTCGCCATCGAGACCAAGCGCGACATGAAAAAGCGCAATGTCTCCAGCCCCGACCGCGCCGACGCCGTGTTCGGCTGCATGACCCCGGTCCGGCGCCTGGTGTCCTTTAATCTCGGAAACAAAGGCTCCGCCGGCTCTTTCGCGGAGCAGCTCCGCGAGATGGCCGACGCCGAGGATCAGCAACCAGGAATACCAGGAGCCTATTTCGGATGAACCGCTCGACGAACCTGATCCCCGCCGCCCCGGCGCCACTCCAAGGAACTTGGAGAAACCAACCTGTCGCCCTTCGGCGTAGCGCAGACCTCCGGTCTGCTGTAGCGCAGGCCTCTGGCCTGCATAGACACCCGAAGTCCACTTGCACGCGCAAACGCCCGCATCTTCCGCGTTCCATGCCAGCACAAACCCAAATTACACCGGGATAAGAACAAGGCGCCCTTGCGCCCCCCACCAAAAACTATGAGCAAATCACGTTTCGAAACCGCACATAAAATGATGGTTGACCGCCTGCCTTGGGAAACCAAGCAGCGCATCTTCTCCACCATGCGCCACGAAGGCTTGCGCCGGCGCAACAAACCCTTCCCCACCGCGTCCGACGGCCATTACCCCGAAATCGACATGGCCATCCGCAAACAAAAACCGTTCTGGCTCGGCCAGGTCACCGCCGGCAACCGCCTGGCCTCCTTCATCTCCCTCGTCGAGCAGGCCGACGCCCTGAGCGAGGCGGCGGCCGATTGGTTCAACTACAAGCTCTTCCAGCGCTCCGCCTTCTTGCAGAAAATCCGCACGGTGGTGGACACCATGCTCCTGCGCGGGCGCGGAGTCTTGAAAGTCCGCACGGACCCCTTCAACAAGCACGAGCTGGTGTTCGAGGCGGTCGATCCCATGTTCCTGATCGTGCCGGAGATCGCGGCGGACATCGACGTTGCGGACGAGTTCGTTCACATCCAGCATTGGACCCCTGCCAAGTACGAAGCCAACCGCCTGTTCGACCAGGACCCGGCCACCCTCCAGGCGATCCGCGGCGCGCAGTCCACCGACACGCTCCTGCAATACACGCTCGACAAGGAGTTGCGCGAGGGAATTACCCACTCGACCGACAACAACAAGATTGTGCTCTGGGAGCATTGGGTGAAGTCGTCCAACGGCTACACCGTTTACACCTACTCGCCGCAAAATCCGGATTTGAAAATCCGCGAGCCCTACGGCTGCCCTTACAAGGTCGATGGCGAGCCGGCCTGCCCGTTCATTTCGTTTGCGGCGGAGATCAAAGACGAAGGCTGGTATTCCCCGCGCGGCCTGGGCGAGCTGCTCGCGCCCGTCGAGGCCTATCTCACCAAGCTCTGGAACGAGAAGGCCGACGCCATCACCTTCTCGAACCGGCCCGTCCTGACCGCCGACGGGGATATTCCGAACATCGCCAATATCCGCTGGCAGCCGGGCGAGATCATCCCCATGAACCTGCGGGGCGTGCAGATGCCGGCGCCGCCACTTTCTTACGACCAGGAAATGATGTTCGCCCGCGGCATCGGCGAGCAGCAGGCCATGACGCCGGATTTCGGCATCGTCCAGCCCGACGGTTCGGGCGGCAAGGCCCGGACCGCGACCGAGAACGATCGCATCTCGGCGCTGCAGTCGGCCGGCATGAATGACAACGCGCTGATGTTCCGGGATTCTCTCACCAAAGTCTACCGGCTCTGCTGGGCTCTCCTGGCGCAATTCAAGGGCGGCGATTTTTCCTACTACGCGGCCGGCCGGCTCGGCGTGCTGCCGGAGGCAGCGTTGCATTTGTCCTACCTGATCATGCCGGACGGCTCCCCGGACGGCTGGAACGCCCAGCGCAAGGCGCAGCGGGCGCTGGCCCGCCTCCAGGCCTACCAGGGCAACCCAAATGTCAGCGCCGAAGAGCTGACCAAAGAAGCCCTTTACGCCGACGACCCGCGCCTTGCCCTCAAGGCGTTCATCCCGACTAACCAGAAAGCCAACAGCGAGGCCGAAGACGAGGCCGTGGAGATCCTCGTGCTTGCGGAAGGCTACCCGGCCGCCGTGATGCCCGGGGAAGATCACGCCACCCGGATCCTGGTGGACCTGGGCTGGCTGTCGAAGCAAGGTTTGCACGGCGTGCCGGTTGACCCGGTGGCGCGCCAGCGCGTCCAGGAGCACCTGGCCCTGCACTGGCAATACCTGCGGAAAACCGATCCCGAAGCCGCAAAAGATCTGGGCCGCAAAATCGCGATGGAAATCTCCGCCGCCGCCCTGCCCAGCCCCGGTCCTGGCGGTCATGGCGGCCCTGGCGGTCCTGGCGGACGGCCACCATTAGGACAGCAACCGGGTCCCGGCGGACGGCCTCCGGCAGGTGCGCGCTGAAAGCGCCCTGGAGTTTGGACCTCTTCGTGGCGTGACATGGCCTGCGCCACGGAGCGGCGCCTGATAGCTTTGAAGAACAGAACACCAGAGCTTTATTAAACCTCTGTTTTGCCAGGCTACGGTCCGCCTCGGGTTGGGTCCGTCTTGTCAATTACCACATCCTCCAGCCATACAACCCCCTGGAACAAACCCGAATTGCATAGCGCCCGATGACGGTTGCCGACCAGGTCCACGTAATCGACTTCGTGACGTTGCCCAAGGAAGAAGGCGTACCTGGCTTTGGTGAATGGCTGTCTCCAAAAGGGCAGCTTGCGGATGCGGATAACGGCGCCGCCGTCTTTTTCAATCGCCTCGCGAATCCGGCTTCGGTGGGCCGCGCGCAGCAACAGAGGGATGCCGATGAAAAAGCCTGCCAGGGCGAGGATTCCCAGCCACTTGGAGCTGAAGAGCCAGGGCGGCAACAGAAGCGCGCCGACAAGACAAAGCAGCACGAGCAGTGCGCTCAGCGCCGCATACACACCCGCACCCAAATTCTCGCGCTCACTCATGATTCAGTGGCAATCAGATCAACGCCGTGTCGATGCAGCGATTCTATACAGAGCGCCACAGGCCGCAACGGCCTTTAATATGCCGCTCCTATGGAGCTCCGGACGGTGAACGGGAACCGGGATCTACAAAGATGCCGCTCCTACGGAGCTCTGGGCGACCTTTTTCAGATTGAGTCTTTGGCCCGCGTTTCCTAGAACACCCTTGTGCGAACGAAACTTCTCAAAGACATCTCGCGGCTGGTGGTGAAAGTCGGCACCGGCGTCCTGACCGACAGCCGGAAGCAGCCGGATGCCGCGCAGATGGAACAGCTTGTGGGCCAAATCGCCGAGCAGCGAAAAGCCGGCAAGGAAATCGTGCTGGTCTCCTCCGGCGCCGTCGGGGCCGGCATGGGGGCGCTGGGCCATGAGAAACGACCGGCCGACCTTGCTGAATTGCAAGCCTGCGCCGCCGTGGGCCAGTCCCGGCTCATGGCCGTCTATGAAAAGCTCTTCGCCGCCCATGGCCTTGCGGTCGCCCAGATCCTCCTGACCCACGAAGACCTCGAGCACCACGATCGGCATCTCAACGCCCGCAACACGCTGGTGACGCTCTTGCAGCATGGGGTGGTCCCCATCATCAATGAAAACGACGTGGTCTCCTTTACCGAACTCAAGTTCGGCGACAACGACATGCTCTCGGCCCTGGTGGCGTCGCTGCTGCCGGCCGATCTGCTGGTCATTCTGACGTCTGTGGACGGCGTCATCGAGAACTACGGCACGGCCGGCGCACGGACCCTTCCCCTCATCGAACGCATCGACGCCGCGGTCGAGGGGATGGCCGGCGGGACCGACAGCGCGACCGCCGTGGGCGGGATGGCGTCGAAGATCCAGGCGGCCAAGATTGCGGTGCGCTCGGGCATCCCGCTGGTGATCGCCTCGGGCCGCAAGAAGCGGACGCTGGCGCGAGTGCTGGCGGGAGAGCTGGAGGGGACGCTGTTTGTGCCGCAGCCGATGCGGCTGAAGGGGCGCAAACGGTGGATCGCCTTCTTTCACCACCCCAAGGGAACGCTGTTCGTCGATGCGGGCGCGCGGAAGGCTTTGCGGGAAAACGGCAAAAGCCTGCTGCCGCCCGGTATCACGCGCTGCGAAGGCGATTTCCATGCCGGCGAGGTCGTGCGGGTCTGCGATTTGAACGGCACCGAGTTCGCGCGCGGCATTGCCGGATTCGGCGCCGTGGAGATTCGGGCCGGCCAGCTCAAGCGAGTTGAGGTGGTGCACCGGGACGATCTGGTTATCTTGTGAGGAGAATGAGCAAGATGAAAAAAAACGGAACGATGAAACGGCAACCGGCCATCAACGACCTGCTGCGCGTCATGGCGCGGCTGCGGGCGCCCAACGGCTGTCCCTGGGATCGGGAGCAGGACCACCAAACGCTGCGCTGGCACGCGGTGGAGGAGGTCTATGAATTGATGGACGCCATCGAGGCCGAAGACGATTACGAGATGGAGGAGGAGCTGGGGGACCTGCTGTTGCAGGTGGTTTTTCACGCGCAATTGGCCAAGGAACGCGGCGCGTTTGATTTCGAAAAAGTGGCCCGCCGCATCACCGACAAACTCATCCACCGGCACCCGCATGTCTTCGGCAGCCTGGACGTCCGGAACGCGGAGCAGGTGCTCACCAATTGGGAGAAGCTCAAGCGCGCCGAAAAGCACGGCACGCGCCACGCGCGCGCGTCGGCCTTGGACGGGATTCCCAAACACCTGCCGGCCCTGCTGCGGGCGGAGAAGCTGATCAAGAAAGGCCGCCGCGCCAAGATCGCGCCCGAGCCGCCCCGGCGCAAGCTCACCCGCGCCCAGGTGGGCCGGGAGCTGTTCGCCCTGGCCCAATACGCCCAGGGCCGGAAGTGGTCCGCCGAAGACCTCCTCCGCGCCGAAACCTTGCGCCAGGAAAAGGCCTGGCGTAAACGGGAGTAATCATGTTACCAACCGGCCGGAAACTTCTCTTCGCCTGCCTGCTCCTGGCCGTCCCGCTGTTGGTGTTGGCGGCGATTCTCTCGGGGAGCCGGCCGGCGCCGGCGCCGCCGCTGCCAAACCCAAACGGCTACGATGATTTCGTCTCCGCCGGCGACGCGATCGTCGGCGACGTCACCAGCTTCGCCTCTCTGACACCGGAGCAGCTTCGCGGGCTGGTTTCCTCGAACGCGGAGCCGTTGCGCCTCACGCGCCTTGGATTGACCCGCCAATGCAGGTTTCCCCTAGAGGCCGCAGCGACGAACATTGCGGCGGGTGGTTTAGGGTATGTTAACTTGTCCCTGTTCAAGAGGGAGGCGCTTCTGCTGGCGGCGGAGGGCAGACTGGCCGAACTGGATGGGCGTCCGGCAGATGCCGCGCGCGATTATGCTGACGCCATCGCGCTCGGGAACCGGATGAGCCTCGGCGGGCCGCTGATCACGCGGCTGGTGGGCATCGCGTGCGAAACCATCGGCGCGAGGCCGCTTGTGAAACTGGCTCCCAATTTGAGCTGCGACCAGGCACGCCCGATCCTTGCGGCGCTGGAGCGGATCGACCAGGAGCGCGTGACCTGGGACGAAGTCTCGCGGGCCGAAAGCCGGTATATGCACGCTTACCTCGCCCAGGAGCATTACTACCGCCGCCCTATTCTCTTGGCGATGGGTTGGTGGCAGTCCCGCGCCCCGATGCGGCGCTCGATAGACCTACATCTCCTGGCGGTGGCGCGCCTGCGGCTGATCACCGCCGACCTAGCCCTGCGCTGTTACCAATCCGAACAGGGCCGCCTGCCGGCGCGCCTGGATGACCTGGTCCCCCAATACCTGCGGAGCGTGCCCCAGGACCCCTTCCGCGAGCAACCCCTCGTCTTCCGCCCACAAGGGACCAACTGGCTGATCTACAGCGTGGGCCCCGACGGAATCGACGACGGCGGCAAACCGCTGGTCAAAAGCAAAGCCGGGACGCGCGGCGATGTGCTCGCGGACTCAGCGTGGTGAGCACCACGCCCAAATCCGCACGTAAGGAACCGAATCCGAGGGAGCGTGGGAGCGGAGACGTATATAATCACGAACTACTCTAAACACGCGAAAGAAGCCCTGTTTCCGCGTATTCCGCGTATTCAGCGGTCCTCTCCCCATGTCTTACGCGAGGTTTTGGAACCACGGATTGCCGCTTGCCAGGATTCGAAAGTAGCGTATAAACGACGGGCAGCAGGAAAGGGCCGTAGCGTTTCAATGTGCGGTCCTTTTGACTTCATGTGTGCTCCGGGAGCAAGTCGGACCCTCCAGGCGACGCATGAGACAGGTTTACGAAGAGACCAGTAACCATTCAACACGAGAGAAGCATCATGAAAACCAGAAATCGAATCCTCACATTGGCAACGTTTATTCCCTGGCTGGCACTCGCCGGCCCAGCGCAGGCGGAAATCGTCGGTTTCGCTCCCGATTCCATCGCCGGGGACGTAGTATTCATAACCGTTCCACACGTTGGAGCCGTTGCGTCGGCGTTTGCCGAAAGCGGGTACACCAACAGCGGCTACGATAGCGATTATGGCACCTACACCTGGAGTAAGACCAATGCCGATGAGGGTCTTGCGACGCTGACGTGCTTGAATCCGGCCCGTCATTATCAAGATGTCTGCGTATACGACCTTCACTTTAGCAATGCCTATTCGGGAAGCGTTACGGCCACAGTGAATGGCGGAGAGAGCGTCTCTGTGGGAATCTTCACGCTGGGCGGCCAGCCCTCAGGCCAAGTCACCGGCCAAGTCACCAACACGGCCAATCTGCTCTGGGATTTCAGCAAGCTTACCAACGAGCTTCAGGAGATCGCTTTCACCAACCAGAGTTTCGCCCTCGCCTATAGCGACGCCTTCACCCAGGATGGGCGCGGCAAGTTTTCCGGATTCGCCGCCGAAACCGCGGCGACCGTGGTGACCGGGCTTGGCAATGACAGCACGCCGTTCACCAACGACATCACCGCACCCTACATCGTCAGCGGCTCGGTAACCTCCTCCAAAGGCAAGGCCAAATGCCTGTTCACCACCAAACTTTCCGGAGGCGTCGAAAGCGACAGCCGGGCGCGCAACTTCGTCTTCTCCGAGAGCTGCACCATCACGTTCGACGCGCTGGCCGGGGAAGCCTCCGGCCGCTGGAGCTTGAGCGCCAAGCTCTCCGGCGGCGGCGGACCTACCCGAACCAGCTCCACCAACGGCACCTACGGCCCCTTCCCGCTAACCGACTACCTGGCCGAGGCCGGCGATGGCACCTGGACGCTGGCGCTGACCTTTGACGCGGCCAGCGGCGACAAACTCGGCGGCACGGCCACTGTGACCTTGAACAGCGGCCAGGTCTATCCGTTTAACTTCTCCGGGACCTACGCGCCGCACACCGGCCAATCGAAGCTCAACCTGAAGGGTGTCGATGCTGGAGCAGGCTCAGTCCTGCAGGTCACGCTTCAAGGATCCAGCATCATCCAAATTGCGGGCCAGGTGTCGGGCCAGTCGATCAGCCTTAAGGAATAGCGTCCTTCGCCGGACCACCACCTAAGAGCCTATCCCGACAGGCAGAGTCTCATCCGGAGGGCCGAGCTCTGCGAAGCCCAAATATTGGGGGCTCGCGGACTCGGCGTGGTGATCGCAGCCGATGGTGTATTCCCATTCCAGCGCCGGCTCCATGGGCGGGTAGAGGCGGATCGAACAACCGGCCAAAATGCGGCAGAGCGAACACGCGGTCGTCCCCCCCCAACGGAACCTTAGCGCGCCGCTCTGCCGCTGCCCTGGCGAACCTTCCGCCGTTCCGACGGAAAGATCGCGCGAATGGCCCGGCTGCCCCTCATCCAGGCTAGACCCACCTGCGGCGGGATTCGCCAACCCTTGCCAGTTCCCTGCCATTCCGCCCAGAGATTCGAGATTCCCGGCGCCTGGGTTACGCGGAATGTGGAACCTGGACGTGAATGCCCCAAAGCGTGGAAGCCCCGCTCGCCTACCGGACTCGGCCTACCAGTATTCCGGGTGCGGCTGGTGGTCGTTGTTCCAGAGAGAGCGGACCGCGGAAGTCGCGTTGGTCCAATAGGATTGCTGGGCGAAGGCGGCATGGCCGTCACAGAAAAGGGCGTTGGCCCCGCCGCTGTGCCACGACCCGACCCCCGGTTGCCCGGCATAGACCACCAGGAAAGGAAAGGTGATATACAAGGCGTTGGAAGGCTGGTTCAGGCCGCTGGAGGGGACATCCAGAAAGGCGCCGCTGTCCGCAAAGGCAATCATTTGTGATGGTGCCGTCACGCGCCGCTCCGGCACTTGCTGGAACCAGCCGTTCAGGCCGTCCCTGACAAAATCGCCCCCCAGCCCCAGTGTGAGCTGAGGCAGGCCGTTCCAAACCGCCCCCAGCGCGTTATACCCGTAATGAGGATTTATCGTCGAGCCTGCCGGGTGAAAGAGGCTGACGAACATAGCTGATGGGGCCTTGGGCTGCGGACAATACAGCCCCGCTTCCGAGTCCAGCGGCCGCAACGCCCGCTGCCAGCTTCCCAGCCCGTCCCCATCGCTGGCCAAGGGATAAAAACCTTGTTCCTCCACGTAAATATTCAGCGCCACGCCCAGCTCGCGAAGGTTGGAGACGCAGCCCGCCACATAGGCCTTGCGTCTGGCCGAGGCGAGCGCGGGCAGGACCATCGCAGCCAGCATGGCGATGATCGCTATCACCACCAGCAGCTCCATCAGCGTGAAGCCGGCCCGGGATCCGGACGCCGAAACCCCGGGGCTGCTCCCTTCACGGCCGTTGGCTGTGCGGGCTCTCACGGCCTCGTATAAACTCGGAAAAACTCCTGCGGCCCCGATGCCGGAGAGGCGTTGGTCCACGGACTCCTGGATGGCAAATCCACCAATTGCCAGGCCGGCTCCGCAAGGTCGGCCGTGGACTCCACACGATAGCCGCTCCCGCCCGCGGCCGGGCTCCAGGTGAGCACGGGATAGGAGTTCTGAAGGCCTATCTGGAGATGATTCACCGGGGTCAGCAGGTCCTCGAAATCGCTGGCTTGAAAGACCCGCAGCGATTGAATGCCCGCCGGCACATTCGTGGCGGGACACGAGAGTTGGCCCGCCAGACCCACGCCGCGAACCAGCCAGTAATAATTGGTCGCGGTCACGGTGAGGGCGTTGCTTCCCGAGATGCTGATTGCCTCCCTTTGCAGTTCCTTCACCCGTAGCGCCGGCGGCTTGAGACCCCCGGGGACGACAAACGTGCCGTACCCGTCCACCGTGTCAAACGTTGTCAACTGAACGGATTCAATCACATCCTGGTACTCAGTGGTAAAATCGGTGTCCCATTCCCACGCCTGCCCGAACTGCACCGGGACAGGAAACTGCAGCGCCGGCGGATAGAAGACAATCACCGCGTCAATCGGCGCGTCAATCGGGTGATCAAAGCCATAGTAAAACCGCCCCTGGTTGGTCGTCAGGCTGTAAAAGCTCCAGGATTGGTCGCCGGTGGATTCCGTGGTCATTCGTTCGGCATAGGTGGCGCCGGGAAAGGAGCCGCCCGACTCGGCGTCGTCACTCGGCGCGACAATATCCATGCGCTGGATGAACTCGCCGGCTTGCTCGGGCTGGGAAAAATCCCAAACCTGGGCCGCGCCGCTTTGGGCCAGCCAGTTCGTGACGCTGCCCGGCACCGCGTTGGTGCTCGAGTAAGCCAGGTAATACTCGCCGATCTGGCTGGGAAAATCCGAGGCGGAGAAGATGATGGGGGCGTTGGTTTCACCCAGCGACGACGCAGTGTTGGTCACCAGGATGTCATCCAGGTACCACCCGCGCCCCCAGGCGCTGCCGTCGCTGTCAAACTCGAAGCGCAGCACGTGCCACGCCCCGGTGTAACCGGCAAGGCTGATCTGCACGTTGCTCCAGGTCCCCACGGCGCTGCTGACCCGCCAGATCTCTGTCCCGTCTATCAGCACGCGGCCGTAATCATCCGTCGGCTGCACGGATGGCATCACTTGCCAAAAGCTCAGCGTCGCGTTCGTGCAGCCGGTCAGATTGATCGCTTGCTGCATGAAGGCGCTCATCCCGTTCTGATACTCCGGAATCGGCCCCGCCAGCGACAGCCCCTGAATCCAATACTCCGTGCAGGCATCCGAGCAGAGCGTCCAGGTAATCGTCACCTCCTCCTCCGCCGTCCCGCTGAATGACCAGCTATCGGTCACGAATTCATGCGACCCGTTGTGCGCGGCCGCCGGATCGTAACAACTCGCCAGCGCCATGCCATTCGCGGCAATGGTCACCGGCGAATACCCGCCCCCCTGGCAACCGCTGCTCGCCGATGTCAGGTGTGTCAGCGTCAGTGTATATTGGCCGCTGACGGCCGGAGTGAACTGGAACGTCAGCGCCGGGCTTCCCTCGCCGCTCATGGCCCACGCGGGCCCGTCCGATCGGTACGTGAACTCGGACGGGGCATAGGAGCCCGAACAGCCCGCCTCCACATCCCCATCCGCCGAAATCGTGGCGCCCGTAAAATCCACCGTTGCGCAAACGTTCGTCGGCTGGCTTCCGGCGCAAAAGCACTTCCCCTGGCCGGAATGCGTCCCCACGCCGCCGAAGCTCGAATCCACCGCCTGCCACGTCGTCGCGGTTCCTCCCGGGATCGAGGTGCCTGCCGACCATTGGCCGGGAAAGGCCCCTTCAAATCCTTCCGATAGAACGGTTACGCCGGCGCAGGCCGGCGGCAAAAACGCCGGCAACAAAGCCAGCAATGTCATCAGTCGAGGGTTCATAGGTCAGTTTCGGTTTTTGAATTATCGAGTGGTTCCTCCCGGACGGTCCGCGTCCTCCAGGTCGCGCAATTGACGGCGCAGCTTTTGAATCTGAGAACTGGCGGGCTCCAGCCGCTGCCACCGGCCCAGGAAGACCCGCGCGGAATCATAGTCTTCCAGATCAACGGCCAGCTCATGCCACGCTCGGCATTGCGCCGCGGTGGCGTCTGGATCCAGGGCGGCCCGGCGGACGTTCCGCCGGCAGGCCGCCCGGAGCGAGTCGGCATTGGTGGCCCCGCCGCGAGCCAGCTCATTCTCGACTCGGGCCGCCAAATAGCGTGCCATCCGCGGCATGTTGGGAATTACCGAGGACGAGTCGGCGCCCAGTTGCAGCAAGTCCGCCTGCGCTTGCAGCACCGGCTGGGATTTAGGGCCCTCGGGCGGGTGCCGGTTCTCCAAAAGGAACGCCGCCCAAACCGGCATTGACGCCTCAGGATGATGCCGCCAGCCCGACTTGACCTTGTCGATGGCCGCCTGCCCGTTGACCAGAAAAGGAACCGCCAGGGCCTTCAGCCCATCGCCGGCTTCCAACAATCCTCTCTTCACGCAGGGAAGCTGAGGGAGGCGAAGGTCTTGTGGCACGGCCCCGTCCGCCGGCGCGGTCTCGGAAAACACCGAGGCCCCCTGAAAGAGTTGAAGGTGGGGAAGGAGTTGGCGTATCGGAGCCTCCACGAAGTCGTCGGAGCCGCAAAACGCAGCCAGGGCCGCGAGGCTTCGGCAGGCGTCATCCAGCCGGGCGAGCATGTCGGGGCCCAGCTCAGACTTCATGCCGGCGAGCCTGGCGTGCGCCGCCGCGGAGTTTCCTTGCAAGGCCAACTCCACCGCTTCGACGGCTTTTGCCGAAGGATCGTCGGGGTAAAGAACATCGAAAACGCGCGCGTGAATCTCCAGTTCCTGGCTGTGGCCCTCGATAAACTCCAGTCCCAGGCTGTGCCGATGCGCTCCGTGGTGGAACGAGTTGAGCTGCAAGGCGCCATGCATCAGGTCCAGCGCCTCCGGTGTGGACTCCGCCAGCAATCCCCGCGCGAAAAGATCGTCGGCGCCCGTCAGGCCCAGCGCCAGGGCCTCCCGTACGTGCTGGATCCCCTGGGCCCCGGTTGCGGCGTCGAACATCTCATGCTCCCCCCACCGCAGCAGAACCGTCGCGCGCCGGCTGCCCAGGTCCGATCGCCGCACCAGCCTGGACAGCTCGTCGCGCGACCGCTCGGGTTGCGCCAGCACCGTCCAGGCTTCCGCCCGTTGCAGACCCAGATCCACGGCGTCCCCATACCCCCCCGCTTCCGCTTCATCCAAATGCCCCAGCGCCTCCTGCCACCGGCCATTGCGGGCCGCCAGTTCGGCGCTGCGCAACGCCGTCACCTGCCGGGCTGCGTCCCGCTCCGCCCTGAGTCCGCGGGCGACAAAAAAAGCCCCGGAAACCAGCACCAGCGCCGCCCCTCCCAGCATTACATAGCCAGGATTGCGCTGCCCCCACTTCTGCAAGCGCATCATCGGCCCCGGTTTCCGGGCGCTCACCGGCCGGGTTTCCAAGGCCGCGCGGATGTCCTCAGCCAGCGCCGGCATGCTCCGGTAACGCGCGGCCTTCTGGTAGGCCATCGCCTTCTCGCATACGGCCGCCAGGTCGCGCGAGACCCCCCGATCCATGTGCCGCACCGGCGCGGGCGGACCGCGCAGGATCGCCGCCTGCAACTCCTCCCGTTCAGGCACCTTGCCATCCGCGCCGCAATACGGTGGCCGGCCCGTCAGCAGCTCATAGAGCATCACCCCGATCGAGTAGATATCCGTCTCGGGCCCAACCTCTTCGCCCCGGCCGGCCAGAATCTCCGGCGGGGTGAACAAGACCGTAATCGGCTGGCCCGAGCTGCCCGTCGTTAGCCCACACGCCGCATCGGCCCTCAGCGCCGCGCCGCGGTCCGTCTCCACCTCCCCTTGGTTGAGCGCAACCAGCGGTTCCTCGAAATCCCGGCGCGCCTCGGCCCGAACGTGCGCGGACCCCCAGTCAATAACCCGAACGTCGCCGAACGAGCCGACGAGCACGTTGTCAGGCTTCAGATCCCGATGGATGACGCCGCGGCTGTGCGCGTGGGCCATCACCTCGCAGACTCGCGCCAAAAGCTCCAGCCCCCGGCGCGTCGTCCATTCCCCGTCCTGCGGATCCCGCGTCCGCCGCCAGACGTCCGCCAGGCTCGTCCCCGGCAACAATTGGGTCGTGTAAAATGGCCGTCCGTCCGGGTCCAGGCCGACGTCGAAGATCGGCAGCACTCCCGGATGTTCGAGCTGGCTGGCAATTTGGGCCTCGGCAAGAAACCGATACACCATCGGCGCCGAGGCCCGGCCCTCCGGGCTAAGCCGCTTCATCGCCACCAGGCGGCGAAATTCAAAATCCCGGACCTTGTAAATCTCTCCCTGTCCCCCTTGTCCGACTCTCTCCAAAATCTCGTACTTCTGGAAAAAATCCCGGCGCCCCAGCCGAGCCCAGAGAGCGTTTCCCGGAGAACTGGATTCCGAGACGCCGACGCCGCCGCTCCCGTTTGTCTCCGCCGTCCAGGTTTGCGTCCGTGCTTCCCCAGCTTCCGTCTCCTGCACTCCGGCCGCATGCAACGCGCCGCTGAACAAACACTTCGGGCAGACCGCATAAGGTGCGTCCGCGCTCAACCGACCGCCACAGGTGTCGCAGTTTCTCATCGATCCCTTTTCCCCCAGCCGGTCCTGGCGTTGCGGCCGTCCTGCCGCCCATACGCTGATTCGAGAAGCCGGCCGGCCAGGTTACGCTTCCGACCGCTCGCGCCGCGCGCTGGCCTCCCCTCCGGGCTCGTCAAAAAGCGACATCAGGTACTTCAGTTCGCCCCGGATTTCCTTCTCGTCCGGCCCCACCAGTTTGAGGACCTCCTCCCGCAGGTCCGCTTCCAGCCGCCGCCGGAAACGGTAATGCGCCTGCTTGAACGCGTTGGCCGAAAGCCCCAGGTGGCCGGCCGCCTCCTCCTGGCTGATCTCGCCCCGAAGATGCGCCACCAGGTATTTGGAATGCCGCGAACTCCCGGCGGCTCGATGCAGTATCTGCAAGGCGAATACCCGGTCGAATTCCCTTCCGAACTTCGTGTAGGCGTCGTCTTCCGCCCCCCCGGCCGCAAGTTCCCCTTCCTCCAGCGGGATAAAGCTGCTGCCACCCCCGGCCTTGAGCGTCTTCCGCCGCTTCCACTCGTCCTGCAGGAACCGCCACAGAACCTGGCAAAGAAAACAGCGAAACCGTGTTTCCGGCCCCTGCCGGGCCGCATGCAGAAACCCGTTGCGCTGGCACCACGGTTTCATGACCCGCGTTTCGAAAAAACTCTGCGTCAGATCCTCCGCCTCCTCCGGGCCGCACCCGCGCCGGCGGAAAAAATCTCGTATGGCTGGCCGGTAGCCCTCACAGAAGTCAGCCAACGCCCCCCAGGCTGACGCTTCGTCCCCAGCCTGAATGACCCGGATAATTTGCGTCCATTGGGTCGTTGGAAAACAACCAGACAATGCCTCGGTTTTCGGGTCGCTCATAAGCCTGCTCCAGGATCCCGCTGATGATGCCAGAAGAGCCCCGCCCGGACAAGGAGATTCAAGCGCCCCTGAAGGGGGGATTGCCATACCCCCGCAAAATATCCTTTACCAATTCCGCTGCGTTCAAGTAAGGTTCGCTTCAGAATCTGGTCGGCTCCTCGCGTATTGTGCGGCTTCGACTGGTCGTCATCGGGATAACATCAAAATGAAGGGAAAAAGCATGAAAATCAGCGTAATGATTGCCAGCATGGGGTGCTGCCTGGGGCTCTTGACCGGCTGCGCGGGACCAAAGATGATCACCTCCCAGCCCAGCTCCACCAAGGTAATGGGTCCCATTCCACCGAAGGCCAGGCTGTTCGTAGCCACCACCTGCGGGGATCCCGTCGCCAACTCCGTCGTTCGCGCCAAGCTGGCTAAGGCGCTGCTCCGCACGGGCAGGTTCTCAAGCGTCGAATATGGCACCGCCACCTCCGATGGCTTGCAAATGACTCTGGAGATACACGCCAAGCCTTCGCTGTGGAGACAACGCGCCTTTACCGGCGATTTTACGCGGGTCAGCGCCGGAGGGGGCATTGCCTCTGGCGCCACAGAACTGGTTTCTTTTCATGAATCCCGAAGCGGTGCCGGCGGCCTTTTTGGCGCGGGCGGATGGACCACCTGTGGAGAGAAACACATGGTCAAAACCCTGACGCGTTGGCTCGTTCGGGATTTAGCGGAGCGCGTGGAGCAGGCCCCCGCCAACGAGCAGTAAAGCGGCCGCCGCCTCCAGACAACCGGGCCAAAATAAAAAAGTGCAAAGAACCGAGTTCTTTGCACTTTCATAAAACTGCAAGAGGGATTAAGGCTTCTTGTTGAGATTCTCAAACGACAGGCTTTCCACCGACTGAATTTTCTTCATCTCCTGATGAGGCTCCGTGATGCTTTCGTATTCGACGGTTTCGGTGACCTTGCCGCTGGCATCCTTATGCACCGTTACGCTTTTCGTGTAGGTGATAGGTACGCAGCCTGTCATCGCGAGAACCGACGCCATCATCGCTACCGCTATTAGTTTCTTCATTCTGTCTTTCCTTCTTGGGCCGTGGTTGTTGTTCGAGCGCCCCCAAGGCGCTCAAACTCGGCACGGACGGCCCGCCGCCGCCAAAACCGGATACGACGTGGCGCGCACGTCAAGGCAGGGAGCGCGGATACTCCAGCAATCGCTTCCTGGCAAGTATCGCCTGATAGAATGCCCTTCCAGGGAAATACCAAATGGGAAAATGCATCTCTCTAACCGCCGACCAATCACAGATTCTCCACAATCCCATTAACTCGAGGAATCCTATTGTGGACAACCTCTTCCTCGCAAGCCCAATCTGAGATGCCGTCGAATTGACCCAGGGCTTCTTCTGTCCGGACAGTGACAGTAGTGCGCTACAACTTCAACCGCAATGGTTTGCAACTATTTCAGCCGGTGGCAGAATTATTGCGAAGCGGCTTGCCATAGGCACGCAAAACGCTATAGTACATTGCTATTGGGGATTGGGACTACGTTCCCGGTTCCTCAATATGTTGCGGGTCCGGATTATAGTTGAATCGGAACCGCCTATATAGAGGGCTCCTGCGGGAGCCCTTGTTTCTTATTTCACTATGGACCGAGTCGCCATTTTCGTCGATGCCGGCTATTTCTTTGCGCAGGGTTCAGTTCTTCTCGCTGGCAAAAAAACCTCGCGTGGGGATGTCTCTCCCGATTTTGACAAGATCCTGGACGCGCTGGAAGAATTCGCGGCTCGCATCGCCAAGCTCCCGCTACTCCGCATCTACTGGTACGACGGAACCTCCACAGGCCCGACACCGCAACATATCGCCCTTGCCTATAAGCCTCGCGTGAAAGTGCGGCTGGGATTCGTCAACACCTCCGGACAACAAAAAGGCGTTGACTCCCTCATCGTCACCGACATGATCACGCTGGCCCGCAACCGATCCATGTGCGATGCCGTCCTCATGTCCGGCGATGAGGACATCCGCGTCGGCGTTCAGCAAGCGCAAGAGTTCGGCGTTCGCGTTCACCTGCTCGGAATTACGCCGTCCAGGGGCAGCCAGTCCCAGTTCCTTCTGCAGGAGGCTGACACCACCCACGAATGGGGTAAGGCCGAGATTTCAGCCCTCCTAACCTACACCCCGAGGCTAGCGCCCACGCCAGCGCCAGTGCTAGCCACCGCACCGCCGCCGGTTGCTTCTCCACTCCCGACTTCCCTGAAGACACTGGCCGAACTTGCCAAACAGGCCGCTGGCGAAGTTGACCAATCTCTCCTGGATGGCTTGGTCAGGAACTATGCCTCCAGCGGGCAGCTCCCCCCAATCATCGATCGCCCGCTCATTGGGCGGGCTGGCAAGTCCTTCGGACGTCTCGACCAGAAGCAGCTCAAGGAGCTCAGGAGCGAATTCGTGGCCGCGATGAAACTCCGACTCCCCTCAAAGTGACACATAGCGTCCGCTTCCGGGACCGCTATTTCTTTAAAAATCCCTGCCCGCCGAGCCAATCGGCAAACAGCTCGATCCAGTGGTCCGAAGGCAGGTTCTGCTTTCGCATGCCGAAGCCGTGGCCGCCCTTGGCCAGCAGGTGCAGCTCGGCGGATTTGCCCTCCTTGGTCCAGTCGGTGTAGATTGCCACGCTATGGGCCGCCAGGCCCAGCGGATCGTCGGTGGCCGCCAGGATGAACATCGGCGGCGCGTCCGCCGGCACGGGCGGTTTGCCCGTCCAACTGTATTGGAGGTAGATCGGAGCGACAAAGTCGGGGCGCGATTCCGGCTCGTAGCGCAGCCCCACCGAAGCCGCCACAGTGCCGCCGGCGGAGAAACCGATGATGCCGATGCGCCTGGGATCGACCCCAAATTCCTTCGCATGACGGCGGACATAGGCGACGGCGGCCTTCCCGTCCGCGGTAGCCAATTTGATAACCGGAGCGACCACGGCGTCCAGGTTCGTGCCGGCCGCGTAGATTTCCGTGGTCGGGTCATCCGTGTGACACTCCACCAGCCGGTATTTCAGAACGAAGCAGGCTACCCCTTTGGCCGCAAGCCAGCGGGCCACGTCGAGGCCCTCGCTATCGATGGAAAGCGCGTAGAAGCCGCCTCCCGGACAGATCACCAGCCCGGCACCGGTGGCCGTGGAAGGATCAGGAGACACGACAGTGAGCGTCGGGTTGACGACGTTATAGACGAGGCGGGTGTTCCAGGAGTTATGGAGGTTTTCCTTCTCCTGCTGTTTCCAGTTTTCCGAACCCGGCGCCGGGCCGTCATACAGGCGAATGACCTGGGATTGGGCAAAGAGGCTCATCGAGAACAAAGAGAGAATTAAGGCGATGGTGTTTTTCATTTGGTCCGCCTCCATGATGCGAACTTTACGGCCGTTGGCAAGAGTCTCCTAAAAAATGTTCTGGACAAATTGGATGACTAAGCGGTAGGATTGCGCCTCGTAAGCCAGGGTTTAGAGAGAACACTATGAAAAGCATGATTTCGAGGATGTGCTCTGTTTTCAACGCATGCCGGCTTCCCTTGTGGCGGCTGACAAGGATCATCATCAGCACCCAACGCCTCTGGGCTGTCGTTTCCACCTGGATTTTCATTGCGGCGCTCGGCTCGCGCGCCTTCGGGGCTGTCGATTGGCCTGTTCTCGGCTTTACTCAAGTTGTGACAAATGGTTTCAGCTCTCCCACCTGCATTGCCGCGGCTGGAGACGGAAGCCAGCGGCTCTTTGTAGCGGAGAATTGGGGGCGCATCTGGATTATTCAGGGCAACTCTGTGCTGGCGCAGCCGTTTCTGGACATTACCAACCGCGTGTGCAACTCAAATGGAAATCCCATATTGCCAACCAGAGAAGGTCTAACCAGCGTGGCCTTCCCCCCCGCCTATTCGAACAATCCCCATTTTTATGTGGATTACAACCGAATCACCGACCACGCAACCGTAATCTCCAGGTTCTTCCTTACGACCAACGCGAATGTCGCCGACACGAACAGCGAGCAAATCATCATGGTGATTCCGGAAACGGCGAATTATAACGTCGGGGGCCACATCGCCTTTGGTCCCGATGGCTACCTCTACATCGGGACAGGTGATGGCGGGCCGGAGGGCGACACTCAGAACCACGCGCAGAACCCGGCGTCCCTTCTCGGCAAAATCCTTCGCATTGATGTCGAAAGCGGCAGCTCCCCCTATGCCGTGCCGCCCAGCAATCCCTTCGCCGGCAACACCAACTATGCCCAGGAAATTTGGGCTTTGGGTCTGCAAGACCCGGCAAGCTTCTCCTTCGACCCGTTAACGGGCGATCTTTACATCGGGGACGTTGAAAACCCGTATGAGCAATATCAAGAGATCGACTTTCAGCCGGCCGGCTCGCCTGGGGGGCTGAACTACGGTTGGCGAATTACGCAGGGGACCTCGAACAATGTCGTTCCCCCCGGATTCACGAATTTCGCTTCGCTAACTCTTCCCGTTGCCTGGTATATGCCATTAACCTACCCAGGGATGGGCGACTGCATAGACGCGGCAATCAGCGGGTACGTCTATCGAGGGCCGAATGAGCCGCGGTTGAACGGGTTATACTTCTATGGGGACCTTGATGAAGGATGGATCTGGGGCCTGACGCGAGCGGGCACAAATTGGGTTACACAGCCGCTCCTGGATCCTCCGGACACGGGCACCAACTTCTGGATCTCCGCTTTTGGACAAGACGACCAGGGACAACTCTACCTTGCCGATTATTGGCATGGGCACATCTACCAGATCGGGGATACCCAGCAGGCATGGACTCCGGTTTTCTCCCCCGCCAGCGGAACCATCAACTCGAACACCGTGATTATCACCTGCCTCACCACGAACGCCGAAATTCATTATACAACCAACGGAGTCGGTCCGACGCTTTCGGATCCGATGGTCGTCTCCGGCGGGACAATCCCCGTCACGTCCGGTTTTACAAACAAGGCCCAGGCTTTCCGATCCGACCTGACTCCGAGCGCGGTTGCCAGCGCCATTCTCACATGCAAAGTAGGAACGCCGGTCTTCAGCCCGCCGTCGGGATCTGTAACCAACAACACGCGGATCAGCCTGAGCACCCCAACGCCAGGAGCCGCCATCTATTACACCATCAACAATTCGACCCCGACCACCAACTCCCCGCGTTATTCGGGGCCGTTTCTGTTCTCAGGAAGCCTTACGTTGAAAGCCCTGGGAGCTGCGGTTGGGTATGCCAATAGCGCTGTCGCCACGGCAACCTATTCAGAGGCCCAGGCGGCAACTCCTGTGTTCTCTCCTGCTTCCGGGCCCATTACCAACGGAACCAGCATTTCCATCTCCTGCTCAACACCCGGAAGCAAGGTTTACTACACGGCGGACGGGACGACCCCGACCACGAACTCCGCGATTTATTCCGCTCCGCTGGCCATTACCCAGGATACCACCTTGAGCGCCCTGGCCGCGGCTCCAAATGATCTCACCAGCGGAGCTCGGAGCGTGACTTATACCCTCGCGCAGGTGCCGACCCCCACGTTCAGCCCCCCTCAGGGGCCGATCACGAACGGAGCCGCGATTTCAATCTCCTGCTCAATGCCCGGCAGCACGATTTACTACACGGTGGATGGAACCGCCCCCGGCACCAACTCTCCCGTCTACACCGGCCCCCTGGCGCTTTCCGGGCCCGTTATTCTGAATGCCTGCGCCTATATCGCCCAGCGCCAGCCAAGCGTTATTGCCTCCAACTTCTTTAGCTTCTTCGATATGCAACCGCTGGTGGTCTCGACCCTGGCTGGGGCGGCGACAAGCGGCTTTACCAACGGGCCCGCAAGCTTGGCGCGTTTCAATTGCCCTCAAGCAATCTGCAGTGACTGGCGCGGCAATTTGTTGGTGGCGGATACCAGCAATAATGTCATCCGCAAAATCGATCCGACCGGCCAGGTCAGCACCTTTGCCGGCAGCGGGGGCGAGTTTTCCGGTCCGACGGGCGTGTATGCGGACGGTTTTGGAAACGTGTATGTGGCGGACAGCGGGAACTGCAACCGGATTTGCAAAATCGACCCCAACGGAGTTATTACGACTTTCGCTTACGTGACGCCCTCGGCTCCCGGGACGTGCAACTATGCCTCGGCTCTGTGGCAGCTGCGGATGGGTCCTAACTTCGCCCTCCTCGCAGGTTACTGGGCCAGCGTTTATCAGGTGTTCCCGGATGGGTCGGTCAATCAGTTGGCAGGCACCGGGGCGAACGGTCCCGGCGGATGGGAGTTCGTCGTCGGTGCGTGCAATGACCAACACGCTGATGTTTACTCGGCAACCGGGGGCAATCTCTGGAAAACTGTGCTGAATATCTCCACGACATTGTTTGCGGGCGGCAACAGCGCTTTCTCTGACGGCCCTCGCCTGCTCGCGGGCTTCAATAATTTGCAAGATGTGGTTATTGATTCGAGCAACAACATCTATCTCTCGGACACCACCTGGATTAGACGACTGGCCCCTGACGGCTGGGTCAGCACGCTGGCCGGCACGGGGGTCGCCGGCTACAAGGATGGCCTGGGGTCTGTCGCTCAGTTCAATAACGCGGCGGGGATGTGCATCGATACCCAGGGGAACATTTATGTCGCTGACGCGGGCAATAACTGCATTCGCATGCTTCAGCCGAGTCTTTCGCCGGTGAGCGTGAAGTTAGGGCCGGCGACGCTTTTGTCTGGCGGAGGCATCCAGGTCCCAATGATCGGCGTGGAGGGCCAAACCTACGTTATTCAAGCCTCCACCGACCTGGTCAACTTGTAACGTTGCGCGCTTTTCCGTGGGCTGGTTCTCAAATTGAGTCGTGGTGGAAGCTCCGTGGTTTGCGGGCTGGTTCGTAGGTTTGGCCTGGGGCTGATGGTGGCCATGGCTAACGGAGGG
>Ga0181517_10001245_pt1 | contig 29191 bp, 18 predicted proteins | sample PEATcosm2014_Bin_31_FD_119748 | JGI IMG/M metagenome (GOLD analysis project Ga0181517, IMG submission 119748) | Peatland microbial communities from MTU Mesocosm Facility, Houghton, MI, USA - PEATcosm2014_Bin01_30_metaG | ecosystem: Environmental > Terrestrial > Soil > Wetlands > Peat | place... | reverse complement strand
CCCCACGCGCTCGCGTCGACCACTGCAGGCTGTCCCGCCTGCCATCCGTCCACGGTCAGCCCAAAGACCATCTGCGAGCGCGGCGAGTCGTCAATCTGGTTCCGCGGCTCATCGCTCGGGTCCGTCGAGAGCAGCAGCAACAGTCGGCCATCCAGCGGCCGCGCGCTGATTTCCTTTGAGAATGTGACGGAGAAGGATTGTGCTGCGGCGGCAACAGGGAACAGTAGGACAAGGAGGGCCAAGGCTATGCGCTTCATGGTGGCTAGTTTACAAGGCCAGGGCGCCGGGTGCCCCAGGTCCCGCCTTTGGGACCTGGGATACCACGAACCCCAGGTCAAGTGCCCTTATTTGTTATCCGCCTGCGTGCTCTTGATAAACGCCGCCACGCGGTCGTGCAACTGCTTCAGGCTTTCATCCCGCACGTAAACCATGTGCCCCGATTCGTACCAGTCATACTCGATGTTCTTGGCCAGCGACTGCGGGATGGGCAGGTGCTTCTGCTCGTAGACGGCGGCGAAGAAAGGCGTGGCCAGATCGTAGTAGCCGCCGTTGACCATGATCTTCAGCCGCGGATTGGTTTTCATGGCTTCAGCCAGGTCGTTGGCCACGTTGAGGCCGATGGGGAGTCCGTGGTGGACCATGTTCCAGGGAAAGCCGTTCCCAAACAATGCCTCGGGCAGGTAGGTTTGACCGTCTCCGTACTTCAGGTCGCGGCGCACGTAGTCGTTGAAAAGCGAGACGTAAGCCGAGGAGATAGCCGAGCTTTGTGGATCGTAATCGGCTCCCTGGCTCAGAGGGTCAATGTGCGGGCCTGAGTAGCGGGTGTCGAGCCGGCCGGTGGTCAGGTCCTGGTCGTCCTGGAGGGTCTTCTCGAACTCGCCTCCGTTGATGCGCAGGTTACCCTTCAGCAGGTAGGCAACGGGCAGGCCGATGTACTCGTGCAGTTTCTCGGCCACCTGCTGCTTCTCCTCAGTGCTGAGGTCGGTACCTAGCGCCAGCGCGTGCGAGTAGGGCCCCATGGCGAAATCTTCTACCTCTTTGAGGAACGGCTCCAGCGCGGCTGGCTGCTGAGGCAGTTTCTTGTGGTACCAGGCTGTGGCCGCGTAGGTAGGCAGGGCCAGCACGTAGGGCAGGTCCACGCCGGGATTGACCGTGGGCATGTCGATATCGGTGCTGAAATTGAATATCTGCGAGAGCAGAATCACGCCGTTCAAGTCGATGCTCTTGCGGTTTTCCAGAATGTTCGACAGGACCGCCGAGCGGGTGGTGCCGTAGCTCTCGCCAAAAATGTACTTGGGCGAGTTCCAGCGGTTGTACTTGGTGATGAAACGCGCGATGAAACGGGCAAAAGCGTTGGCATCTTCATCCACGCCCCAGAAGGCCTTTTCGGCGTCCTTGCCCAGCAAGCGGCCAAAGCCGGTTCCGGGCATGTCGATAAAGACCAGGTCGCTGGTGTCGAGCAGTGTGTAGGCGTTGTCCACCATCTTGTAAGGCGCGGCGGGCAGGTGCTGGTCTCCTTCGGTAATCACATGCTTCGGGCCCAGCGACCCCATGTGCAGCCAGACGGTCGAACTGCCCGGGCCACCGTTATAGAAGAAGGTAACCGGGCGGTCTTCAGCCTTGGCGTCTTTCTTGAAGTATGCAACGTAAAACATTCGAGCAAAAGGAGTTGCGTCCTTCGGATCCTTAGGTTCGCTATTGGCAAGCTGGCTGCCCGCCTGGGGCTTGCCGTCCTTATCGAGCTGCGCGTCCTGTGCATCGCTAGAGCCCACCGTCAGCGTTCCGGCTATGGCGGTATAAGCGATCTTCTGGCCGCTTACGTCGACGGTTCCCTGGGTCGTAACCTCGGCGGGAGGGGCTTTTTCGGCGTCCTTATCGGCAGGCTTGGCGGACTTGTCAGCGGCTGCGGCCTTGGCGGAGTCATCATCGGCGCGAACCAGGACAGGGCTGGACAGGAGAAACGCCGCCAGTAGGGCAGCGGGGAAGCAGTGTTTGAAATGCATCAAGGTGTCTCCATGTGAGGGATTCGAGCGAAATGTCATTATAGTGCGAGGAACGTATTGAGGACATTGCAGTTGAAGCGCTCTCCTCATGCGATTACGTAGACGTACGCCGCCTTACTTCGGCCACTCGCTGAAGGGCTGCTTTTCCGTGATGCGCGGCCGGTTCTCAGCCTGCAGCTCCTTGGCCACCTGCTCCACTTCGCGGAAGACGCGCAGCAGGTTCCCGCCCAGAATCTTGCGGCAGTCCTCGGCCGAGTAGCCGCGGGCCATCAGTGCTTCGGTAATCTTGGGCAGATCGGCGGCGGAGTCGATCCCTTCCGGCGTCTCACCGAAGACGCCGTCGAAGTCCGAACCCAGGCCCACATGATCCACTCCCGCCACCTTCGCGATGTGGTCGATGTGATCGATGAGAACGGAAAGCGGTGGCCGGGGAATTCGGGCGGCATAGGAGCTACGGACCTTGAAAATGTCGTCGGGGGTCACTTCCTTGCCTTCGGCTTTGGCCTTGTCCTGCATCTCCTTGACAGCTTTGTTTACCTCCGGCTCGATGGCCTTGAGTGCATCCCGAAAAGGTTGCGACAGGAAGCCCGAGAAGAAGTTCACCTGGACTACGCCGCCCTTGGAGTTGGGGCCACCGGAGTTGGCCACCGCGGTGAGCATGGTGTCGGTCATGTTACGTGGCGCATCGCACAGTGCGCGGGCCGAGGAGTGCGAGGCGATCACGGGTGCCCTTGAAATGACCAAAGCCCGGAAGAAGGTGCGGTCGGAGACGTGCGAGATGTCCACCATCATGCCCAGGCGGTTCATCTCGTACACCACGTCCTTGCCGAATTCAGTCAGTCCCTCCTTGGTGTGGGTCACAGACTTGTCATCGACGTCACCCGACGAATCGGCCCAGCCGTTGGAGTTGGCCCAGGTGAGGGTCATGTAGCGCACTCCCAACGCGTAGTACTGGCGCAGCAGCGGGATGGAGCCCTCAATGGAGTGGCCGCCCTCAATGCCCATGAGCGCGGCGAACTTGTGGTTGCGGTGCGCTTCCTCAATGCCGGCCGGGGTGGTGACGAACATCATTTGCTTGGGGTTCTTGGCAACCTGCTGCTTTACTGAGTCAATCAGTTCCAGGGTCCGGTGGGCGTATTGGCCCTTGTACAAGGCAGGCTCAACCCAGATGGAAAAGAACTCGGCGCCCAGATTGCCCTTCTGCGCCGACTCCAGGTTCAAGTTGCCGCCGTTCAGCGGGCCGGCAAAGTCAAAGTTCTCATCCACAAAGCGCTGCGGAGTGTCGGCGTGGGTGTCAATCACCAGGGCAGAGCGGTGAACGGCCTCCGGGCTTTGGAGTTTTGGAGTAGTTTTGGGCAAGGTTGTCACCGGGGTTTGGGCAAACAGCAGGGAAGGAGTGGCGAGGAGGATCAGGAGGAGCGAGGCAGAGACGCGCATAGGCTTGGCGACAGTATAGAACGGCTAAGGCGAAGACCCGAGAGCAGATCAGCTGGTTTCTGTAATCCTGCTCGGCAACTCCGCATGTAAACTGAACTCGTTATCCGCACGACCTGTCTGCTTGAAACAGCGAAATTGCCAGGGCTTACACAATCGAGGCGAAATGGGAACGACAGCTTCTCCGGCCGGTGATCCGGCTCAGACTCCGGGAAACAAATCCCGCGCGACGCCTTCAGGCGCGTTGATGGCCGGGGGCATTCTGGCCCTTCTGGCGGCCGCGGTATATCTGTTCCGCACCAATCCAAGTACAGGCTTGTGGGCCCAGGGCTATGACCCCACCGGGCATTGGCAGTTATCAACGCTGATTGCGGCATTGCCCGTTGTTGTGCTGTTGGGGGCTATGGCCGGCCTCCGTCTCAAGGCGCACGTTGCCGCCATCCTTGGCCTCGCCGCCGCCCTGGCCGTCGCCATTGCCGTCTTCCAAATGCCGGCCCGGCTTGCCTTGACGGCGGCCGCCTATGGCGCGGGCTACGGCATCTTTCCCATCTGCTGGATCATCCTTCCGGTGATCTTTCTCTATCAACTCACGGTCAAGACGGGCAGGTTTGAAGTGCTGCAGCAGAGCCTGACCAATATTACCGACGACGGGCGGCTGCAACTGCTGCTCATCGCCTTCGCGTTCGGCGCGTTTTTTGAGGGAGCGGCGGGCTTTGGCGCGCCGGTTGCTGTGTGCGGGGCGATCCTGATCGGTCTCGGATTCCGCCCCATTGAGGCGGCGGGCCTGTCATTGCTGGCCAATACCGCGCCGGTAGCCTTTGGTTCGCTGGGCATTCCGGTGCTGGCCCTGCACGCAGTTACCGGACTCGACTTGTTGGTGCTTTCCCGGGTGGTTGCCATCATCCTTGCGCCATTCTGTCTCCTGGTGCCGTTCTGGCTCATCTGGACCTATGCCGGATTTCGCGCCATGCTTGAGGTCTGGCCGGCGATTCTGGTCGCCGGCGTCAGCTTTGCAGGGACGCAGTTGCTGGTGGGCGCGTATAAAGGTCCGTGGCTGGTGGACATCGCGGCTGCAACCGCCACCCTGGTTGCGCTCATTACCTTCCTGCGCTTCTGGAAGCCAAAGCGCGTCCTCAATGCCCGAGGCGAAGACGTATCCGGACAGTCGCGGCGGCGGTTTGAGCACGGAGCGGGCAAGGCCTTCAACGCATGGCTGCCATGGCTGGTCTTGGGGCTGGTCGTGTTCGCGTGGGGCACACCGCGCTTCTCCCAATGGGTTGACCAGAAGACCTCGACGCAGATTGCGGTAGCTGGTTTGCACAATGTAGTGGAGCGCGTTCCGCCTGTCGTGACCACCCCGGCGGCCGAGCCCGCGATCTTCAATTTGAACTGGCTGGCGGCCACCGGTACGGGGACCCTGATTGCCGCAATCCTGGCTGGGATTCTAATGAGGCTTGGCCCGGTAACATTGGCCGGGGCGCTCTTGAAGACGGTCTTCAACATCCGATTCACGGTGATTACCATCGCGGCCATGATGGCGCTGGGCTTTGTCTCGCGTTACTCCGGGCAGGATGCGACGTTGGGGTTGGCGTTTGCCCGCTCCGGGGTGCTTTACCCGTTTTTCGGCACACTGATCGGCTGGCTCGGCACGGCTACCACGGGGTCCGACACGTCTTCGAATGTATTATTCGGCAGTCTGCAGCGGATGACGGCGCGGCAGATCGGCGTTTCTCCGGCGCTGATGGCATCGGCCAACTCGGTAGGCGGCGTGATGGGCAAGATGATCGCCGCGCCCAGCATCGTGGTGGCCAGCACGGCCACGCAAAGCTACGGCCAGGAAGGAACCATCCTGCGCTACGTTTTCCTGCACAGCCTTGCCCTGGCGTCGCTGGTGGGCGTGTTTGTTTACTTGATCGCGTACGTAGCTCCGTTCACTTCGCTGGTGGCAAAGTAGAGTCAGCCGCCTGCCTGGACGGTGTGAGTCGTGCATTTGCACCAATCCCTCGGAATCTGCGTCTGTGGAGGGTGTAGCCAACTGCGCGGGATTCGTAGGAGAATCAAAAAGCCCTGCGCCGCAAGCGGGCTGCAAGCATCTTAGATGGACGGAGGGGTCGAATTCATGCGTTTATCTGAAAGTCAGTTGAAGCAATACGATGCCGATGGGTTTCTCATCGTTCACGATGTATTCAAAGCCGAAGAATTGAAGCCGCTGCAAGACGAGATTGACGGCATGGTTGACGATTTGGCGCGCCGTTTGCAGAAGGCAGGGAAGATCACCAACCTGCACGCCGACAAAAGTTTCTACTACCGGCTTACCGCCCTGGAAAAGGACTTTCCCGGAGCCGCGGTGCTGATCCATATTGGCGGAATTCTCAAACCGCAACTGGCCGCGCTTTGGTCTTCGCCAAAACTGCTGGAAATGATCGAACAAATTCTGGGGCCGGAGATTGCTGGGCATCCGGTATGGAACCTGCGCTCCAAGGCGCCCTCGCATGTTCTGTCGACGGTCCCCTGGCACCAGGACACAGCCTACCTGGCCGCCGGCGCCGAGCGCACCTTTCAGCCCACAGCCTGGATTCCTCTGATTGACGCCGACTCGGAAAATGGGACAATCCAGGTTTTGAAGGGCGGGCACAAATCCGGCAAGGTCTTCCCGCATCAACTCGAGAACAAGAAGGCCAGCAAGGCGTCTTGGTATCTATATATTGAAGACGAGGATCTGCCGCCGGGCGAAATCGTCACCTGCAACATGCCCATGGGCTCGGTACTGCTTCTTAATCAATTGGTGCCGCATCGCAGTACCGAGAACCGCTCCGACCGGATTCGCTGGAGCGTTGACCTGCGCTGGCAGCGCCCCGGAGAACCGCACGGCATGGGAAACATAAAGAACCCCATCCTGATGCGCACCGCCAAAGACCCCTCGTACACAATTGATTGGGAGGCCTGGGCCAACACCAGCCGCAACGCCATTGAGATCGGCATGGCCGACAAGGCCATCGAGATGAAAGACGAGTTCAACGCCATGGTCTCGGGGCCCTGGATGGATCGCTGGAGGTAACAAAAGCAACCGGGATGGCGTCCTCTGGATGCCATCCTTTTCAACCAATTGGGCATCGTATTCGCCAGTTCGCCGTCCGGTCCGGATTCCTTGGGCGGCATGAAGGGAGAATGCGATGAATAATCCCAAGAAATGCGCCAATCCTGTCTGTAGCTGCATTCCACCTGGGAAAACCAAGTACTGCAGTGCATTCTGCGAGGGCACGGCGGGCCAAACCGTAATGGTTTGCCGCTGCGGGCACCCCGATTGCAAAGGAGACGCAACCAAAGCCTGAGGTCGTGCGGCAAACCGCACCTTCCGGATTAAATTGTTGAAAGTAAATATGTTCCTGCCACATCGGGTCGGCGCACCTTACCGGCGAGGGACAGGTCAGAGTAGCTCAGCGCATCCCGAAGGAGCGGCTCACACTGGGGAGATGAAAAAGATATTCCTTGGTGTGATTCTCTTCTTCTGTCTCGCGGTTCCCTTTGCGGCGCAGGCGCAGGTCGTGGTGGTAGTCCATCCCCATCACCATCACCACTACCATCATCACCACCCCCGTAACATCCAGTAACGCATCCCCTCGGGTGATGACCATGACTCAGGCCGACTCACCCTTGCCGTGTTCTGCCCTCGTGAATGCGCGCGCGGCAGGGATGAGACCGGTTTGCGGTCGGCTCGCATTTGAAACGCTTGATCGAATGGTCGTTCTCACGGCTTGATCTTCCAGCGAAACGAACGCGAGTTTTCCTCAACGCGACGCGATTTCAACCGCCATGCGCGTAGGTTCGATAGCCTGTCAAACGACTAGAATCAGACTAGCCATGGCCGAATTTACGCACCTCCATTTGCACACCGAATACTCCCTCCTCGACGGCGCTTGCGACGTCACCAAGCTGGTTGACCGCGTCGCCTCGCTGGGACAAACCTCCGTCGCCATGACCGACCACGGCAACATTTACGGCGCCGTCCACTTCTTCAAAGCCGCCAAGGAGAAGGGAATCAAGCCCATTTTGGGTTGTGAGCTGTACGTGTGCAAGGCGGAGGACCACCGCGTCGAATCGCCAAAGGACACCTACAACCACTTGCTGGTTTTGGCCCAGGACGAAGAGGGTTACCGGAATCTGATCCGGCTCACTTCGGAGGCATCGCTTAATGGGTTCTACCGCAAGCCCCGGGTCAGCAAGAAGTATCTTGCCGAGAACTCGAAGGGCCTGATCGGGTTTTCAGGCTGCCTGAGCGGAGAAGTGTGCGAGGCGTTGCTGGGCGAAAAGAAGTACGAGGGCCTGGGCGAGGAGCAAAGGTACGCTTCAGCCAAGAACGTGGCCCAGCAATACGAGGACATCTTCGGCAAGGGCAACTTCTACCTCGAAATCCAGAACCAGGGACTGGAACAGGAGCACCGGATCCAGTCAGCGCTCTTCCGGATGGAAAAGGAGATGGGGATTCCGCTGGTGCTCACCAACGACTCGCACTACCTGTGCGGCGAAGACACGCACGCGCATGATGTCATGTTATGCGTGCAGACGGGCTCAAAGATTCACGAAAAGGACCGGCTGCGGTTCGATTCAGACCAGTTTTTTGTGAAGAGCGCTGATGAGATGGGGAGGATTTTTCCCGATTCGCCGGGCGTGCTGACGCGGACCATGGAGATTGCCGAGCGGTGCAATCTGAAGCTGCATCCGGTGGACAATCCGTTTCCTGAGTTCGCGGTCCCCGAAGGTCACACCATCGACAGCTACTTCGAACAGGTCTGCCGCGAGGGGTACAAGAAGCGGATGGAGACCGCGGTGCGGCAACTGGAACTGCGCGGCCTTTTGCGCAACCAGGCCGCAAAGTATGAAGCCCGGCTGAATTTCGAAATTGGCATTATCAAGCAGATGAAGTATTCGGGCTACTTCCTCATTGTGTGGGACTTCATCAAGTACGCCCGCGACAATGGGATTCCCGTTGGCCCGGGGCGCGGTTCCGGAGCCGGCTCGCTGGTGGCATACTGCATGGGGATCACCAACATCGACCCGTTGCAAAATGGTCTGCTCTTTGAGCGCTTCCTGAATCCCGAGCGCGTCTCCATGCCTGATATCGACGTGGACTTTTGCCAGAACCGGCGCGGCGAGGTCATTGAGTACGTGACCCGCAAGTACGGGCGCGACCAGGTGGCGCAGATCATCACCTTCAACACCATGGCGGCCAAGGCGGCCATCAAGGATTGCGGCCGGGCCATGGACATGCCCTACGGCGACGTGGACCGGATTGCGAAGCTGGTTCCCGCCACCATTGGCATGACACTCGACAAGGCCCTCGATGAAGTGCCCGAACTGCGCAAGGTGTATGACACCGACGCACAGATTAAGGAACTCATTGACACGGCGAAGAAGCTCGAGGGCCTGGTCCGAGGCTCCGGCGTTCATGCTTCGGCAGTGGTGATTGCGCCGCGGCCGCTCACTGAACTGGTGCCCCTGGCCAAGACCAAGAACGACGAAATCGTCACCGCTTACGACATGAAGGCCGTCGAAAAGATGGGCCTGCTCAAGATGGACTTCCTCGGCCTCACGACGCTGACAGTGATCGACGATTGCCTCAAGCTGATCGAAAGCACCCGCGGCGAAAAGCTGGACATCGAAGCCATCCCGCTCGACGATGACGATACCTACAAGAAGGTCTTTCACACCGCGCTCACATCCGGCGTCTTCCAGTTTGAGTCCAGCGGCATGCGCGACGTGCTGCGGCGCTACCGGCCGGACACGGTGGAGGACTTGACTGCGCTCAACGCGCTCTACCGTCCAGGCCCGATTCAGGGCGGAATGATTGACGACTTTATCGAGCGCAAGCTCGGCCGCCGCAAAGTGGAGTACATGCTGCCCGAGCTTGAAGGAATTCTCAAGGAGACACTCGGCGTCATCGTCTATCAGGAACAGGTAATGCAAATCTCCAACGTCCTGGCCAGCTATTCGTTGGGCGAGGCGGATTTGCTACGCCGCTCCATGGGCAAAAAGAATGCCGAGGCCATGGCCGAGCAGCGTGACCGCTTCATGGACGGCGCCGACAAGCTGGGCCATCCGAAAGGCACCGCCGGCGAGATCTTTGACCAGATGGAGAAGTTTGCCGGGTACGGATTCAACAAGTCGCACTCGGCGGCCTATGCGCTGCTGGCCTATCAGACCGCCTATTTGAAAACCCATTACCCCATGGAATTCATGGCCGCGCTTCTCACGTCGGAAACCTCCAAGCCTGAAAACGTCGTCAAGTATATCGGCGAGTGCAAGGAGAGGGGCATCGCCGTGGAGCCGCCTGACGTGCAGGTATCCGGCGCACAGTTTACGCCGCATGACGAAGCAATTCGCTTTGGCTTGGCTGCGGTCAAAAACGTGGGCGGCAATGCCATCGAATCCATCATCAAAGCGCGCGCGGAAGTGGGCGGGCGGTTCTCCAGCTTCTGGGAGTTCTGCGAGAAGGTCGATCTCCGGGTGATGAACAAGCGGGTGATCGAGTCGCTGATCAAGGCCGGCGCGCTTGACTCGATGGGCACGCGCGCGTCATTGATGAAGGCCGTCGACATGGCCATGGAGCAGGCGCAGAAAGCGCAGCGCGACGCGGCGCAGGGGCAAACGGGGCTGTTCGGAATGTTTGATGAAGGCCCCAAGGCAGGCCGCAGTGGCGGCGATCTGCCCCGCGTGCCCGACTGGGACGAAGGCGAGCGGCTTAAGAACGAGAAAGAAGTTTTGGGCTTTTTCGTATCCGGTCATCCGATGGACAAGTACGCTGAGAAGCTGCGTAACCTTCCCGGCGTGATTTCAACCGCCGAGGCACTGGAGCGCAAGCCTCCGGAGAAACGATGGGGAACGCAGAGCGATCCAGCAGACGAGCTTCAGGTTGCGGGCATTATCCACGGGCTGCGGGTGCAGAAGAGCAAGCGCGACCAGAAGCTCTATGCGCAGGCTGCGCTGGAAGATGCAAACGGCAAGATCGACCTGATCTGTTTCGCGCGCGACTACGAACGCCTCTCCAACCAACTGAAGATCGAAGCACCGGTTCTGGTACGCGGCGTGCTCATGGGCGATGAAGACGCCGCGCCGAAGATTGCCGTCAGCTCAGTTCTCTCGCTCGATGAAGTGCAGGTCAAGTTGCCTGCCGGTGTGCGCATTCGCATCAATCTCGACCTCGCCGCTGAGGAGATGTTCGTTGCGCTCAAAAGCGCAGCCGATGCGGCCCCGGGGCCGGGCAAGGTCATGCTGCACCTAAAGAAAGAGGGCGAGTACGAAGTGATCCTTGAGCCCGAAGGGATGAGTGTTGCTGCCGATCGCGGCTGGGTGGAGCGGGCAGAGGAACTCGTGGGCAAGGGAAAGGTGCAGGTGCTGGGCTAATTCCCGGCACCTGCACGCAGTTACTTGGCAAGATGGTTAGACTCACCTTCGGCATGGACGCGCACGATGCGGTAAATCCCTGTCCCGATGACGATTGCGCCGATGATGACCGCAACGGGGAAGAAGGTTGTCATCCAGTGATTGATAGCCTGGGCGACATGGACGCCCTTCTCTTGAGAGAGGCTCGCCGTGCGGAACCCAGTCACGATGCCCGCTTCCATGAGCCAGCAGAAGAGCGCCGCGCCGGCAGTATCAAATATCAGGCGAACGATGGCGCGCTGAACGGTCCAATAGGGGCGGACTAGATTGACGATGGCAAGCACGACGTTTGCCAGGGCTAGAAACAGATAGCTCCAGTAGAACCAAATCCACAGCGGTGCGAGGGTCATTTGCACCGCGCCGAATGACAGGACCGAAGAGTGGAAATAGGCGGCCCACCAGAACAGAAAAATCTGGTTCACGATCAGGTCGGCAGTGGAGTTCGCGCGCGCGATTCTGCGCAGGTTGCGAACGGGCGGCAGATTGCGAGGAGTCCAGTCCTCGATGGCGCTGCAACGAGCCTGCGCCCGCTCCAGGATGGCAAAGACGAGCGTGATGAGGCCGAACGCAACGAAGGCAGCGGTCCACAGCGAAGTCCAGGCGGAGAGGATCGCGTTCATCCAAGTGCCGCCGAAGTGCTGTAGGCGGTAGGCAGGACTGAAGATCATCAGGCAAAGCGCCACCAGCACCCAGGGCACCAGGTAGCAAACGGCAACGATCTGCAGCACGAAGCGATAAACCGGAAAGAGCAACGGGCCGATAAGTTGGCTCTGCGGCTGGAACCGGCTGGCAACCAGGACGGGACGGCCGCGCTGCTTGAGCAGGTTTTCTACCTCGACGCCGGTCAGTTTGCGGCCAAGTTCGCCTTCGCGTTCTTCCACTTGGGCATAAATGTCGGCGGAGAGCTCCGCGATGATGTCGTCTTTTTGGCGGTTCGGCAGCCAGAAGCGCACGGCCTGCAAATAGCGTTCAATCATTTCCATTGTTTTGCTCCTTCAAGACTTCCTGAATTGATTTGTCGATGCCGCGCCACTCGGCCAACAGTTGGTCCAACACTTCAGCGCCACCTGCCGAGAGCAAGTAAAAGCGCTTCTTGCGTTTTTCTTCTTCGCGCCACTCGCTGGCCAGCAGGCCCTGGGTTTCGAGTCGGCGGAGCAGCGGATAGAGGGTTCCTTCATCAATTTCCAGGCCGTGTTCGGCCAGGGTTTTGCGGAGGGTGTAGCCATACTGCTCGCGCCGCAGGGCGGCCAGAACAGCCAAAACGAGGCAGCCACGGCGGAGTTCCAAACGGAGGTTTTCAAAGGATTCTGGGTTCATAGGTTTGTATCGGTTGCTGCATAGTGTGTCACGCACACTGTGTAATACATACTGTGTTATGCACAGTATAAAATGTCAAGCAATTTCTTTAAGACTTGCGGCTGGCCGGGGATCCTACGGTCAGTTAGGGCTTCCAAGGGTGGAATACTGGTAGGTAGTTGCTCACTGAAATCTTCCTGACGTCGACGGCTTGCGTCTCAGGTTTGGTAACGCAATACATTGAAAAGAGGATACATATGCAATATCGGAAGTTGGGAAGCGGTCCCCTTGAGGTTTCGGAACTGAGCTTTGGCACCTGGCTTACGGTGGCCGGAGGCGTGGGGCGGCAGCAGGCGATTCGCTGCATCCACGCGGCTCTCGACCATGGCATTACCCTCTTCGACACCGCCAACCAGTACGGCGCGGGCGAAGCGGAGCGGGTATTGGGCGAAGCGCTGCGGGGCCTTCCGCGTGACCGCTTCCTGATCGCCACCAAGCTGTACTTTCCAGTGGGCGACGACCCGGATCATGGATTGTCCGCCGCGCAGATCGAAAAACAGTTGGATCTATCGCTCCAGCGGCTCGGGGTGGACTTAATCGATCTCTATCAATGCCACCGCTTCGACAAGGACACGCCGCTGGAAGAAACTATGACCGCGCTCGATCGAGCCGTGAAGGCGGGAAAAGTGCGGGCTATCGGCTTCAGCGAGTGGACGGGGGAGCAGATTGATGCCGCGGCGGCGATCACCGGCAAGTCGGGCCTGACGGTATTCAGCTCCAGCCAGCCACAGTACTCGATGCTCTGGCGCAAGCCGGAGGCGAAGGTCTTTCCGGCATGCGCGCGCCACGGCATCGGGAACCTTGCCTTTTCGCCGCTGGCGCACGGAGTGCTGACTGGCAAGTACGCGCCTGGACAGCCGCCACCACCGGGCAGCCGCGCGGCCAGCACAGAAATGAATGCCTTCATGGAAACGTCCGGGCGGCATTTTCGGTCGGATGCTTTGTTGGCTGCGGTGGCCGAACTCAAGCCGATTGCCGCCGACCTCGGGCTGACCATGGTGCAGATGGCCCTGGCCTGGGTGCTGCGCCGGCCAGAGGTGGCCTCGGCAATCATCGGCGCCTCGCGCCCCGAGCAGATTGCGGATAACGTGAAAGCCGTGGGAGTGAAGTTGCCGGCTGAGGTGCTGCAGCGCATGGATGCGGCAGTGGGCGGGGTTGTGGTTCGAGAATGATGGTAACTCAGGCTATGAGTGGTTGTTAGGTATGAATGGCCCGAACTTTGGTAGTTTGGTGCTATGTTCAATCGTAAAGAGGCAAGATGCTACGCGTGAACGAATTTCAGCTTTACGAACTGGCCTCGGCCGTTCATCCGCTGACTGAACTCAGCAATGAAGCCAAGTACAGCGAACAGTGGTTCAACATAATGAATGCGAAATCGGCACTGAGTGCACTTTTCAATCAACGGGCGCTTGAAGTCTGTACAAAGGACGCCAACGAGTTCTATGCTGCTCTCCAGGCTGTTGTACCCGACGACTTCGATCTTGCGGTCAAGAAATTGCCTGATGCTGGCGAAGCTGAGCCCAAGCTTGGATACCAAAGCTACACCATCCGTGAATCGGCCAAGAAATTTGAGACGGTTCTCTCGGCGGAGCTCTCAAACTCTGATACCTACTGGATCTCACCGAAGGGTACGCACAGAACATCATTGCTCTTGCAGTCTGCTCGGGCAGAACTGCCAACGGCCATTTTGAAAATCATTCACGATGAAGCGGCAATCGAATTGGATGAGGCAGGTAGGTGTTTACTCTTCGATGTATCAACGGCGGCTGGATTCCATTTGTTCCGATCAACCGAGACGGTTATTCGCCAATTCTACGAATTTATTGTTGGTGCGATTCCAGCCAAGAAGTCGCGCAATTGGAGCGCGTATATTAAGGGACTCAGGGCCAAGGGTGCCGACCCAAAGATCACTGGATACTTAGACCATATTCGCGAGCAATACAGGAATCCGGTACTTCACCCGGAGGTTACTCTTACGCCTGAAGACGCCCAAGTTTTGTTTGGTGTATGTATCAGTGCAATCGTGATGATGGCATCTGCGATGAAGCCAAATACGGGGGCAATACTCCCGTTTCCTCCAAGCGGACCCATCACAACGGGTGCGCTACCATAGGGCAGCCCTATTCAGACCCTCCTCCACTGCTCAAGAGGATGAAACCTAGATCAATTTGCCATGAGGCTCCGCTAACAGCCCTGACAAAGCCGCCCTGCCCATTTGCGGACCGCGTCGGGGTTCAGCGGCTTGCCTTTACCTTCGCTGGCGGCTAACTGGACCGCGAAGTTGCCGATCGTCGAGCTTTCCGGTTCGCCCGCCTCTACCGGCAGCCCGGTGCGCTCGGCGGTGAGTTTGGTGAGCAGCTTGTTGCGGCTTCCGCCGCCCAGAATGTGAATGCGCTCCAGCTTGCGGCCCAGCATCTGCTCCAGGTTCGCTAGGGCAGAGGCGTAGCGGCTGGCGAGGCTTTCAAAAATCAGCCGCGCAAAAACGGGCTCATTCCCCGCGGTGTCGGGAATGGCGGCGAGGCCCAGCTTCTTCAGCTCAGCGTCGATGCGCTGCGGCATGTTGCCGTCCAGCAGCAGGGGCTCGGCGTCGACGTCGATAACGCCCTCGGGCGCTGCGCAGGCAGAGGCCGCAGCCACAAGGTCTTCGATTTTCCACGGGCGACCCTGGGCTGCCCATGAGTCCATGCACTGCTTGATGAGCCACATACCGTTCACGTTGGTGTGGAACATGAAGCCGCCGGCCGCTGCACCCTGGTTGGTATAGCGGGCGGCCATGGCTTCAGGCGTGGTGAAGGCCGCGGGCACCAGCGTGCCTACCAGCGACCATGTTCCCGAGCAAATGTAAAAGGTTGAGTCAAGGCTGGTCGCAATGCCGGCAATCGCTGAAGCGGTGTCGTGGCAGGCTGGGGCGATGAGCTGTGTGTTTTTGAAAGCGGGCAGTTCAGCCAGCAGGCCCTTGAGGCTTCCAAGATTGGTTCCGGCGCGAACGATGGGCGGCGCGGCCTCGATAGCAATGCCCAGCAACTTGAAAAGATCGTCGCACCAGTCGCCAGTGTGGATGTCTACAAGTCCGGTGTGGGTGGCATTGGTGTACTCGGCCACACGTCGGCCGCCCAGCCAGTAGAGGATGTACTCGGGAAACATGATCCAGGGGGCGCGAGGATCGATGCCGGACGCCGGGTCGGCCAGAAGCTGGTAGACGGTGTTGAGGCGCAGCGGCTGGGCGCCGGTGCGCGCATAGAACTGCTGCGGTGGGGCAATGAGGTCTGCGGCGTCCTTGGCGGCGATGGTGCGCTCGTCGCGGTAACAGTACGGCTCGCTGAGCGGCTTGCCGTCCGCGGCGAGACGAACATAGTCCACCGACCAGCCATCGACAGCAATGGACGCGATGCCTTCCGGCGCGGCCTCCGCAGCTTTGCGCAGACCGTCTTCGAGCCCTGCAAGAATGGTGTCCAGCGGCCAATGCAGCTCGGTTCCGCGATGAACGGGACCGTTTGCGATGCGATGAATGACTTCAATGTGCGGTGCACCGTCGACAAAGCGGAGCAGGGAAACGCGGCAGCTTTCGGCGCCTAAATCAATGGCAATTCGTGCTTGTTCTTGCATGGTGTACGGTCAATCTCCGGCGAAATCTTATCGCAAAAAAGCCTCGGTCAATCCGCCGTCCACTGGGAAGATATGGCCGGAGGTGCAGCGTGCGCGCGGCCCGGCAAGGAACATGATCGCCTCCGCGCAGTCGGTTGGGTCAATGGGTTGATGGGTCAGTGTGCGCTCGGCATAGAACCCGGCCAGCAGGTTGCGCAGTTTGTCGTCTCCCAGCGACTCCTCAAACGCAATGTTGTACTTTTGCAGCGAGGCGCGGACGCGATCGCGAGGGAACATCGTCGATCCCTTCACCACCGTGGCCGGGCTGATGCCGTTGACGCGCACGCGCGGAGCGAGCGAAACCGCCAGCTCGCGGATAAGGTGCGAAAGAGCGGCCTTGCTCACGTCGTAGGCTTCGCTGCCGCGCTTGGGAACCACTGCATTGGCAGAGCTGGTGAGGACGATCGACCCGTCGAGGTCCTGTTCGGTGAAGAGCTTTGAGGCCTCGTCGGCCAGCAGGTAGTTGGACGTGACGTTGACGTCAAGCGTTGTTGCCCACATGTTGTCGGGCACCACGCCGTCTTGCGAACTGGGGAAGAGCGCCGCGGTATTGATGAGAATATCGAGACCGCCGAAGGCCTTGATTGTGGCTTTGAAGGCTGTGGCAATTGCTTCGCGGCTGCGAATATCCACGGCCGTGCTGTCGGAGAACTCCGGCGAGGAGATGGACCTGAGTTCCTCAGCGACCTTCGCTGCCCCAGCCAGGTCGCGGTCGGCCACCATGACGTGGGCGCCGCGGGATGCTGCCAGCATCGCGACCGCGCGGCCGATTCCGCTGCCTCCGCCGACAATCAGCGCGATCTGGCGGCTGAGTTCCTTCTCCGGTGGCTGGCGGCGGAGCTTGGCCTCCTCCAGCGCCCAGTACTCGATACGGAAAGCTTCAATCGCAGGCAGGGCGACATAATTTGAGAAAACCTTGAAACTGGCCGGGTCAAAGCCATCGCCGCATTGAGGAAGCCTTCCCGTAACTTCGCCCTCGGAGAGCAGCGATGCGCCTTCCATGACGTGAATGGCGTTCAAATAGAACTCGCCGGTGATGCGCGCTTCTGTCTTGTTTTTGCCAAAGCTGAACATGCCCAAGCCGGGGATGAGCACTACCGTGGGGCTAGGATCGCGCAACGCAGGCGAGTCCGGTGTGGCGAACTGACGATAGTAAGCGAGGTACTGCCCACGGTATTCGGCCAGCGCGGTTGCAATGCTGGCTTTCAGTTCTTCGAGTCCCGCGTCCGCTGCCCAGGGGACGAAGAGCGGACGGATCTTGGTACGGACAAAGTGGTCGGGGCAACTGGTCCCCAGAAACGCGAGTTCCTTGGCATGGGCCGAACCAGCGAATTGAAGCACCTCGGGAGCGTCGGTGAAACTTGCGATCCAGCGCTTGCGGGCGCTGACCTTGCCGCGCAGGTAGGGCGCGATCTCTAGGGAGAGTCCAGCGCGGCCTGAGCGGGCGGGAATCACTTCGCCGCCAAACCGGATGGGACCTTTGGCCTCGGCGTGCCTCTGGATGAATTGGCCTATATGGTCAATGATGGTCAGCGTGTTGGTATAGCACTCGCGCTGGGTGTTGCCCCAGGTGAAGAGCCCGTGGCCGCCGAGCACAATACCGTCACAGCCAGGATTGGCCGCCACCGCACGGCGAAGCATCATGCCCAGTTCAAATCCGGGACGCTGCCACGGCAGCCAAACCAGCTTGTGACCGAACGCGCGGTTGAACTCCTCCATCTTCCGCTTGCCGTTGGCCGAAGCCGCCAGGGCAATGCCCCAGTCCGGGTGCAGATGATCCACGTGCGCGAAAGGCAGAAAGCCGTGCAGGGGCGTGTCGATTGAAGCGGCCACAGGATTGTTGCCGAAGGTGCATAGCGGATACATCGCCAGCATCTCGTCCTCGGCGTCCACGCCCTTGTAACTGCGCTCCAGTGCGAGCAGTTTCTCTTCAAAGAGAGTGGCAAAACCGGAGCGCTTGATGCTGCCCAGATCGCCGCCCGATCCCTTCACCCATAAGACCTTGACCGGCTGACCGGTGAGGGGATCGATTTCAGTGATCTTGGAACTGGTATTGCCGCCCGCAAAGTTGGTTATGCGCAGGTCGGAGCCGAGCAGGTTTGAGCGGTAGCGGAGAAGCTCCGGCTCATCGAGAGTCGCCGCCAGGGAGGGATCCCAGAGGTCTTCAAGAAACTTCAAAGCAAGGGAAGTGGGGGAAGCTAGTGTCATACATACCAATCTACGGTGAAATTTCCGACCTTGGCCAGTTTATCACGCAAAAAAGCAATAGAGAATGTGTTTCGAATAGGGAAAAACAAAAACCGCTCATCTGTCTTCGTAGACAGGGCCAGCGGTTTTGACCTCGCGGAAAACAAAGAAACCAGCCGGGAACTGAAAAAACCGCTTTAGGATTGGAAGGCGAGGATGACCCTATGTCTGTAAGTGAGACTAAGCCGCTGGATGGGCATATCGCCGTGGTCACCGGAGCCAGCAGAGGTCTGGGGAAGGCGGTGGCTTTATCGATTGGGCAGGCGGGTGCGAAGGTTGCGCTCGTAGCCAGAGATCGGGAAGCACTGAAAAGCGTTGCGGAAGAGGTGCGAAAGGCGGGCGTGGAAGCAGAGATATTTCAAGCCGACGTGACCGTTGAAAGCCAGGTCGATGGCGTGAAACGCGATGTGCTGGCCCGGTTCGGCCACGTTGACATTCTGGTGAACAATGCAGGGATGAGCATTCGCAAGCCGCTGGAGGAGTTTTCGCTTGAAGAGTGGGAGAAAGTCATTGCCACCAACCTGACCAGTGTCTTCCTGATGTGCCGTGCTTTTATACCTCAGATGAAGGGCCGGGGGTACGGGCGCATTCTAAACATGAGCTCGATCCTGGGCCATGTTTCGATTGCCGGACGGTCGGCTTACTCCACCAGCAAAGCCGGACTGCTGGGTATGACCAGGGCGCTGGCTCTGGAACTTGCAAACGAGAAAATCACGGTGGTCGCAATCAGTCCCGGGTACTTTGCAACCGAAATCAATACAACGTTTATGGACGACCCCGTGCTCAACAGCCAGTTTCTATCTCGAACCCCGGTTGGCCGCTGGGGCGAACCCCGGGAGATAGGGCAACTGGCGCGCTTTCTGTGCTCGCCAGATGCCGGATTCATCACCGGGATCGACATTCTGATCGATGGCGGCTGGACCGCTCAGTGAGGGCTTGGGGCGTGAAGCGAGACGGATTCTAGGTTTCATCCCCTGCGTCCAAGGTCTCCGGAGTGACCACGCGGTGACGGACGTAGTTGTAGGGCGGAACCGTATAGCCGCGCAGTAAGGCAATGCCAAGCTGGATAAGGCGGGGGCCGTAAGTTTCCGCTTCGTGCGAGACGGAGCCGATAATGGCGCTGCGCCCGGTGCGCATCTCTTCCACGACCTCGGGGATGCAGTCCTGTCCGGCGATCGCAAAGTCTTCTTCACGGCCGGCTTGGCGGGCTGCGTCCAGAATCCCCAGCGCGCTGGAGTCGGTGGCGGCAGCGACCAGGATGTGTTCACCCTTGTTTCGACTGCGAAGGAACTCCGCCATGATCAGTTGGCTGGGCTGGCGCATGCCGCGGCCATCGACCTGGACAAATCGATCCGGCGGCAATTCCTTGAGACGTTCGCGAATCCCTTCGAAGGCGCCGGTGATGCGGCTCTGCACAAAGCTGCCGGCTTCTGAGAACCCGGCCCCGACCACCCAATCCACTTTGCCTTTCCATTTGCGCAGCGCGTGTTGGGCAAGCAATGCTCCGGCCTCGAAACCGACTTCGAAGTTGTCTACACCAAAATAAGTCGCGTTGGGGTGGGGCACGTCGATCGCAATCAACGGAATGTCGGCGCGCTTGAAGATATGAGCCACGCGCGGGGCAACGTGCTCCGCCACCTGGAACTCGAGCACAAGGTCCACACGCTCTTTCACAAACTCCTCGGCGTTGCGGATCGCAACGTCGGGATCGTAGCGATTGTCCAGCAGCAGCAACTCCACGCCGGAAGCCGCTGCGGCCGCAGTGATGCTTTGCCCTACGGCAACTGAAAACGGCATCTCCGCGCTTTGGGCGGCGAACCCGAAGCGCAGACGGCGCGGCCGGGAGACGAGCCGGTATTGGCCATCCTGAGACTGGGCCACATAGCCGCGATGCACCAGCGTCTTGAGAATGCGATAGACGCTGGTCTTGGAGATTTGGGTACGCTGAAAGACGTCCTCGAGCGTAACCGGAGCGTGGTCCCCCTCAAGCAGCTCAAGGACATCGAGCGCCTTGGAAAGAATAGGAATCAGGTAAAGTCGTTTGATCTTGACCTTGGGCAACCGTTCTTCTCCCTGTGTGCTGTTTTCTAATTGGAAGGTTGCACACCAGCATAACGTGTTGCGCGCCCGATGGCTAACTCCTCAAGCATAACTGCTGACAGCGGAAGACCTGCTGCCGCGTTCTTTGGCGGCGCGCTCCACGTAGTCGCTTGCGCGCAAGGCGGCCAGCGGTTCGGCGGGCAAGCCGTGGGCCGTGCGCCATGCCGCGGCCAGCGGACGTACGTCCTTCCAGAAAGCGCCCCGGTAAAGCTCCTCGGCGGCAACGATGTCGCAAGACTGCTGATAAACGGCCAACTGCTCGCGGTCGATCAGCGCAGCTTTGAGCCAAAGCTCCTGGGCAGTCACCACGGTCTGGACAGTGGCCTCCATCTTGCCCTTGAGGTTGTGGCTCTGGTCGATCATGTAGGCGATGCCCGTGCCCAAACCCTCAGAAAGCCCCTGGTGGATCTCGTGGAAGATGCGGAAGATCTGGTAGGGATCAATCGAGCCCAGGGTCAAATCGTCGTCGGCGTAGCGGCGGTCGTTGAAGTGGAAGCCGCCCAGCAGACCGGTGTGCAGCAGCCAGGCCACAATCTGCTCAATGTTCTGCGAAGTGTAGTGGTGGCCGGTGTCCACCAGCACCTGTGCCTGCGGGCCGGCCGCCCGCGCCAGCATCGACGACATGCCCCAGTCGGCAATGTCGGTGTGATAGAACGCCGGCTCGAAGGGCTTGTATTCAATCAGCAGCCGCTGGTTGTGGGCCAGGTTGTCATGCGCTGCCCGCAGCGCTTCCTCAAGCCAGCCGATGCGGTTGCGAATGCTCTGCGAGCCGGGGTAGTTTGAGCCGTCGGCAAGCCACAGCGAGATGTCGCGACAGCCGAGTTCCTTGGCGATTTCGATGGAGTCCAATACATGCCGCACGGCATGTGCGCGAATGGCGGCCGAGGGGTTGCAGAGCGAGCCGAACTTGTACTCCTGATCCTGAAACAGGTTGGGGTTGATGGCCCCGGCGCGAACGCCGAACTTGTGCTCCAGTTCCTTCACTTTAGGCACATCGGCAAGGCCGTTGGGCAGGTCCCACAACACGTGCAGAGCAACGGTGGGCGTGACGCCGGTGAGGCGATGCACCTCGGCCGCGTCGGCAAACTTCTCTTCGATGGTGGTGGCCGCCGCCGCTTGGACGAACTTGCCAAAGCGGGTGCCGGTGTTGGCGAATCCCCAGGAGGGAATCTCGATCTGAAATGCATCCAGAGCCTGGGTTGCGAGGTCGATTGTTGCCGATTCGGATTGTGCCATGACTGTGTACCTGACCTTTACCGAGCCTGTTTGCACACGGCTCTCAGATTATTTCTTGTACCGGATTAACTCTGCTTGCGGACCACGACGAGGCGCAGAAACCGCGGCCCGAAAGCGCCTTTGATGAGTGGATTCCAATGTCCGCCGTGGCGCTGGGGCTGAAGATGTCAGTTGCCAGCGCTTCCGGCTCCTCGCAGCGGTAGTCGTTATAGCAGGCGATGAACATCGATCCGCGCATCTGAGGTACCGGATCCTTTCCGGGAAAGGTCATGATATTCGATAGAGACACGAATTGTCTATTGCAATCTCGGGCTCTCAAACTTTTCCTTCCCAAAGGCTCGGATTTCGTCTATTGGAGCATTTTGCGCCAGTGATGAGGGGTGCATTTTGGTCCATTTTGTATCCAGCTTCAAAATGAACCCTGTCCGGCATTCAATTTCGAGTTTGTGGGAAGGGCTATCGAGTGCTTTAGGGGTATCCTTCTAGCTGAAGCGGTAGTTTCTCGGCGTTTTTGGGGAAAATCCCCGATGAAAGGGTCCAGGAACACTCTTATGGCACGTCTTCGTACGTCCTCCTTCCTTCTTTCGGTCAGCACAGCCCTCTTTGCAACAGTTTTGATCGCCCAGGATGCAGCGCCGGCCATGCGCATCGTCGACAGGGTCGACGAAAGCAAGCTTGTGACACTCCCGGGCAACACGCATCCCGCGGCGCGGGCGCAGAACGATCGCGGCAGCGTGAGTGCGGAGACGCCGATGACCGACCTCATCCTGGTGTTGAGCCGCGGCCCGGAGCAGCAGGCGGCCTTCGACAAGTTCGTCGCCAGCCAGTACGACCAAACCTCGCCCAATTTCCACAAGTGGCTTGAGCCGGAAGAGGTTGGTGAGCGGTTTGGCCCTGCGCAGGGCGATATCGATACGGCTGTAGGCTGGTTGCGCTCCCACGGCTTTTCAGTGGACGAAATCACCAAGGACCATATGTCCATTCGCTTCAGCGGCACGGCCGCGCAGGTTGAAAGCGCTTTTCATACCGAGATTCACAAGCTGGAGGTTAAGGGCAGGCAGCATATTGGCAATATGGCCGACCCGCAGATTCCCGCCGCGCTGGCCCCTGCGGTCATGGGCGTCAAGGCCCTGCACAACTTTTTCCCGCATCCCTTGCATCGGACTGGCCACCCGGTAACGTTCGACCTTGGAAGCGGAAAGTGGAAACGGGTGGCACCCAATGCCGTCGCCATCCCACCCGTGCCCTTTGTCCCGCCGCCGGGAGCCCTGCCTCTCTACGGCATCAATGATCCAAATAACGGCTACCTGGTCGAAGACGTGGCGCCCTACGACTTTGCGGCAATCTACAACGTGCTTCCCCTATGGACCGCGGGTATCGACGGAACCGGGCAGACCATCGCCATCGCAGCAACAAGCGATATCAATGCCGGACAAAGCGCCGGAACCGAGGCCCAGTCAGGATGCTCTCCCGCTTGCACCGGAGCAAACGGCCAGAACGATGTGCTGACTTTCCGCAGTGCGTTTGATCTGCCCACCTCCAATGCGGTCAACACCCCGATTCGCATTTCCGGCAACAGCCAGCCGCTCACCATATGCACAGATACGAGCGGAACCATCCCGTACTCGGGAAATCCGTGCACTTCCGACGATCTGTTCGAAAACTCGCTGGACACGGAGTGGTCTGGCGCGGTGGCCAAGAACGCGCAGATCGTGCTCGTGGCCTCCTATCCTGCTTCCTCCTCAGACGACAACCTCTGGGACTCAGAAAGCTACATTCTCGCTAACGTGGGAAATGCCGCATCCCCGCTGAATAGCGCTCACATCATGAGTGTGAGCTACGGAGAATGCGAATTCTACATGGGCGCGAGCGGAAACGTTGCCTATTACAACCTGTGGCAAACCGCGGCCAGCGAGGGAGTCGCCGTATTCGTTGCCACCGGCGACTCTGGTTCGCCAAGTTGCGACCAGGGAGGGGATTCTCAATACGGCACGCCCTATGCGGCCGAGGATGGTCTTTCAGTCAGCGGCATGGCATCCACGCCCTTCAACACAGCCGTCGGCGGAACGGACTTCAATTGGGGCTCAACGGCATCGCCCTATTGGAGCGCGAGCAACAGTTCGACTACCAAGTCCAGCGCTCAGGGCTATATTCCCGAGGTCCCGTGGAACAGCACATGCACTAACCCAATCATCGTTTCGTCCATCAATACTCAACTTAAGAGCAGTTACTCGGTAACGCAGATTTGCGACTTCCTTTACACCAGGCAAATTTACAGCAACAACTCCGACGACGAACAGGCGCTGCAGAGTTTGGTCGACACCGTTGGAGGCAGCGGCGGCAAGAGCGGCTGCATTGTCAGCAATGGCAACCAGGTGTCCAGTTGCGGAATCGCAACCACTGTCAGTACCGGAAATAGCTCCATTCCCCTGGTCAAGGATGGCTGGCCAAAGCCGGTCTGGCAGTCCGGAGTCATTGGCATTCCTGCCGATGGGGTTCGCGATATTCCAGACGTATCCTTCTTCGCATCCAGCGGTTTCCTGGGCAGCGCATACCTGATATGCGATTCAGACAACGGAAGCTGCACGTATAGTCCGACCAGCGAGGATGTCTATCAGGAAGTGGGTGGAACCTCGGCATCTACGCCTGCCATGGCCGGTGTAATGGCCCTGGTGAACCAGAAGGCAGGATCTCCGCAAGGCAACCCCAATGCCGGCCTATACTACCTGGCAGCAAAACAGACTTACTCGGGCTGCAAAGCGGAAAGCGTCAAGTCCTCCTCCACCTCCTGTTACTTCAACGACATTGACACCGGCACCATCGCCATGGCCTGCGACTACAGCAACAGGTCTCCAAACTGCGTTGGAACCGATGTCGTGGGAGTTCTCTCCGGCTATAGCGCCGCTGCTGGCTACGACATGGCCTCAGGCCTTGGCTCGCTCAACGTTGCCAATTTGGTCAAGAATTGGCCCGGCCCTATTGCCCCGGCCGTGACCCTGACCCCGGGTACCGTCACGTTTGCCTCGACAGTTCAAGGAACGGCGGCAACCGCCCAGACCATCACCTTGAAGAACTCCGGCAATGCCTCGCTTACCGGGGTGGCGGTTTCTATCAGCGGCGACAGCTCATTCACGCAGACCAACACCTGCGCCGCGACCCTGGCCGCGAGTGCGACCTGCGCGATTACAGTCAAGTTCACCCCTTCAGCGGTAGGCCAACTTTCCGCCACTCTCAACATTGCAGACAATGCCTCCGGTTCGCCGCAGAAGGTAAGCATCTCCGGCACCGGCGCTGTTGCTGCTCCGGCAGTGAGTTTGTCCGCGGCTACCCTCACCTTTGCCAGCACGGCGGTTGGCTCTACAGCGACCACGCAGAAGATCACCGTCACCAACTCGGGCACGGCGGCGCTGACTTGGGTCAGTCCCGCGGTTTCCATTACCGGAAGCAGTTCGTTTACCCAGACCAACACTTGCACCGCGAACCTGGCCATCAAGGGTACCTGCACGATTACGGTTGCGTTTAAACCATCCGGGATCGGCCGGCTGACAGCGACAATAAGCCTTGCGGACAATGCGTCAGGTTCGCCGCAGACGGTGGGACTTAGCGGTACGGGTTCCGGTGCGCTGGCCGGCCTTTTGGCCACCAGCCTCAGTTTTCCAGCCACGCCAGTAGGCGTCGCGTCTGCCGCCAAAACGGCAACGCTGACCAACAGCGGCAATGCACCTTTGCCGCTGGCCAGCACCGCAATTACCGTCACTGGGACCAACGCTACGTCCTTCTCGCAGACCAACAAGTGCGGCACCAGCCTGGCTGCGAATGCCAATTGCGTGATCTCGGTTACCTTCAAGCCGACGACAGGCGGCCAGCTTTCGGCCACTGTGAATATCGCTGGTACTACCGGCGGCTTGCCGCTTCAAGTTGCGCTCGCCGGCAACGGACTGGCTCCTGTGGTCGGCCTGTCGTCCACCAGCCTCACCTTCTCCGGAACGCCGGTTGGCACCAGCGCTACAACGCAGAAGGTCGCGCTCAATAACACCGGTACCGCGCCACTGACCCTGGCTGCCAACGCGATTACCATTTCCGGAACGGGAGCCACCTCTTACGCGCAGACCAACAACTGCGGCACAAGCGTATCGGCGGGAGGCTCGTGCGCTATCACGGTCACATTCACCCCGAAAGCGTCAGGAGCCCTGACTGCCTCTATGGCCATCGCCGACAACGCAACCGGATCGCCCCAGAAAGTTACGCTCAGCGGTACGGGAACCGTTCCGGTGGCAGGCTTGTCGCCCACCTCTCTCACCTTCAGCGGCACAACGATTGGGACATCGGCGGCCACCAAAAACATCACCCTCAGCAACACGGGCAGTGCGCCGATGACCGTCACAGGCATTACCCTCACGGGCACCGGGGCAACCTCCTTTTCGCAGACCAACACCTGCGCCCCGGGTGTGGCCGCGGGCAGCAACTGCTCCATCACGGTGACCTTCTCGCCCAAGGCGTCCGGCGCGCTGTCGGGAACCGTCAACGTCGCTGATAACGCGTCCGGCTCGCCGCAAAAAGTCACGCTGACCGGCACGGGGACCACGCCCGCTGTAAGCCTCACGCCCACATCGCTGAGCTTCAGCGGCACGGCAGTCGGCAGTTCGGCGGCAACCAAGACAGTCATCCTCAAGAACACGGGCCTGGGCCTGCTGAACCTGAACGGCACCGCGCAGGGCATCGGCATTTCCGGAACCAACGCCACATCGTTCTCGCAGACCAATACCTGCGGCGGCTCCATCGCGGCCAACGCTAGTTGCACCATAACCGTCACCTTCAAGCCGCAGGCAAGCGGTTCGCTCTTGGCCAAAATCACTATCGCAGATAACGCAACGGGCTCACCGCAGGCCCTTGCTCTCACGGGTACGGGAACCGCTCCGGCGGTGAGCCTGTCTGCCGCCAGCGTTGCCCTCTCCGGAACGCTGAACACCGGCGCAACGCCGCAGAGCATTACCCTCAAAAACACGGGTACTGCGCCTCTTGCGCTGAGCGGCGCAGGGCTTGGCATTTCCATAACAGGAGCAGACGCCAGCTACTTCTCCCAGACCAACACCTGTGGAACGAGTATGGCTTCGGGCGCAACCTGCAAGATTACTCTGCACTTCACGCCCAACCTTCCTGGCACGTACCATGCCTCGGTGAACATTGAGGATAACGCTCCGAATTCACCCCAGGTCACAACGCTGACAGGAACCGGGGTCTGCACCACCAACTGTCCGCCGCAGCGCACCGTCGGCTTGCCCAAGTAGCCGCTCCACAGGCTTGAAGCAAAAAAATGAGGGAGGCCCTTGGCCCTCCCTCTCTATTCAGGAAGCCGCAGTTCTACCTACTTTGTAAGCTTGTCCAGTTCCAGATTCAGTGCCAGCACGTTCACGCGCGGTTCGCCCAGAAGGCCGAACTGGCGGCTGGTGGTATTTTGCTCGATGAGTTTGTGCAGCCGGTCTGCGTCGATGCCCCGAGCCTTGGCTACGCGAGGAATTTGAAAATAGGCCGCATCCGGTGTGACGTCGGGATCCAGGCCGGAGCCCGATGTGGTCACCAGGTCGATGGGCACCGGCTTGCCGGGGTTCTCAGCGCTGAGCTTGTCGATGGCGCCGTTGATGCGGTCGACGAGCGCCTTGCTCGATTGGGCAAGGTTCGATCCGCCTGAAGCGGTGGCGTCATAGCCGTTGCCCGCGGCCGAGGGCCGGGGATGGAAGTACTTGTCGCTGGTGAAGCTCTGCGCCAGAAGTTCAGACCCGATCACCGTGCCGTCCTTCAGGATCAGGCTGCCGCCTGCCTTATGGGGGAAGAGCACGCCGGCGATGCCGGTGACCAGTAGCGGATACCCGAGGCCCAGCAGCAGTGCAGTCAGCAGCGTAAAGCGAATGGAAGTCGCCCAGACCGAGTGTGTCGTCCCGACTGCAGGTGGTGCTGCAACCTTAGCCATTGTGGGTGTGGAATGCATGGTCAATCTCCTTACGGGGTCGCCGCAATGGGCGATCCCCTTGTTTATGCCAGGTGCACCGCGACCAGGAACATGTCGATGGCTTTGATGCCGATGAAGGGCACAATGATGCCGCCCACGCCATAGACCAGCAGGTTGTTGCGGAGCAGAATGTCGGCAGCCTTGGGCTCGTACTTCACGCCCTTGAGGGCCAGTGGAATCAGCGCCACGATAATGATCGCGTTGAAAATGACCGCGGAGAGGATGGCCGACTGCGGTGAGTGCAGATACATGATGTTGAGAGCGTTCAGCACCGGGAAAACGCCCGCGAACATGGCCGGAATGATGGCGAAGTACTTGGCCACATCGTTTGAGATGCTGAAGGTGGTCAGCGCCCCGCGCGTCATCAGCAGTTGCTTGCCGATTTCGACAATCTCGATGAGCTTGGTCGGGTTGGAATCCAGGTCCACCATGTTGCCGGCTTCCTTCGCGGCCTGTGTACCCGAATTCATAGCCACGCCCACATCGGCCTGCGCCAGCGCCGGTGCGTCGTTGGTGCCGTCGCCGGTCATGGCCACCAGCTTGCCCTTGGCCTGTTCGCGTTTGATCAGGTCCATCTTGTCTTTGGGCTTGGCCTCGGCCAGGAAGTCGTCCACTCCGGCCTCGCGGGCGATCACCGCGGCGGTCAGAGGATTGTCGCCGGTAATCATGATGGTGCGGATGCCCATGGCACGCAAGCGCGCCAGACGCTCCTTCAGTCCGCCCTTCACGATGTCCTTGAGATGAATCACCCCGAGGGCAGTTGCATTTTCTGCCACCACCAGCGGCGTCCCGCCTGCGCGAGCAATCTGCTCAACATGCTCGCGAACCTTCTGCGGCAATGCGGAGCCCTGCTCCTCAAGGAAGCGGGCAATCGCGTCTACCGAGCCCTTGCGAATGCGCACCCCCGGCAGGTTCACCCCGCTCATGCGGGTCTGCGCGGTAAAGGGAACAAACTCGGCGTGAATTCCGCCCAGGTCGCGTCCGCGCAGGTTGTACTGCTCCTTGGCCAGCACAACAATCGACCGGCCTTCGGGAGTCTCATCGGAAAGTGAAGCAAGCTGCGCGGCGTTGGCCAGCCGCTCCGGGGTCACGTCGGGAGCGGTCAGGAACTCGGTAGCCTGGCGGTTGCCCAGTGTAATGGTGCCAGTCTTGTCCAGAAGCAGAGTGTTCACATCGCCGGCGGCTTCCACGGCGCGTCCGCTCATGGCCAGCACGTTGTATTGAACCAGGCGGTCCATTCCCGCGATGCCGATAGCCGACAGCAGTCCGCCAATGGTGGTGGGAATCAGGCATACCAGCAGCGAGACCAGCACGAAAACCGTCTGCGGCGCCTTGGAGTAAATGGCAAACGGCTGCAGTGTTACCACCGCCAGCAGAAACACGATCGTGAGTCCAGAGAGCAGAATGCTCAGCGCAATCTCATTCGGCGTCTTCTGGCGTGTTGCCCCCTCGACCAGCGCGATCATGCGGTCAAGAAATGTTTCGCCGGGATTGGAAGTGATACGGACCTTGATCCAGTCAGACAATACTTTGGTGCCGCCGGTCACCGCCGAGCGGTCGCCGCCGGCCTCGCGGATTACCGGGGCCGACTCGCCGGTGATGGCCGACTCGTCTACCGAGGCCACGCCTTCAATCACCTCGCCGTCCCCGGCGATGTAGTGGTTGGCCTCGACGTAGATCACGTCGCCGGCGCGCAGCAAGCCGCTGGCGATCTCTTCAAATT
>Ga0181517_10001240_pt1 | contig 29255 bp, 27 predicted proteins | sample PEATcosm2014_Bin_31_FD_119748 | JGI IMG/M metagenome (GOLD analysis project Ga0181517, IMG submission 119748) | Peatland microbial communities from MTU Mesocosm Facility, Houghton, MI, USA - PEATcosm2014_Bin01_30_metaG | ecosystem: Environmental > Terrestrial > Soil > Wetlands > Peat | place... | reverse complement strand
GCTTCGTCATCAGTCTGCGCCTCCCGTACGGAGGCACAGGTTGATGAAAAACCTGCCGCTTTGAAAGGGCACGGATTCATCCGTGCCACAGATCCAGCAATATCAAAACGGCTTTAGCCGCTGAAGGATGGTTTAAAGCTTCGTCAGCAGTCTGCGCCTCCCGTACGGAGGCACAGGTTGATGAAAAACCTGCCGCTTTGAAAGGGCACGGATTCATCCGTGCCACAGATCCAGCAATATCAAAACAGCTTTAGCCGCTGGGGGATGGTTCAAAGCTTGGTCACCAGTCTGCGCCTCCCGTAGGGACGCGCAGGTTGATGAAAAACCTGCCGCTTTGAAAGGGCACGGATTCATCCGTGCCACAAGTCCAGCAATATCAAAACAGCTTTAGCCGCTGAAGGATGGTTTAAAGCTTCGTCATCAGTCTGCGCCTCCCGTACGGAGGCACAGGTTGATGAAAAACCTGCCGCTTTGAAAGGGCACGGATTCATCCGTGCCACAGATCCAGCAATATCAAAACAGCTTTAGCCCCTGGGGGATGGTTCAAAGCTAGGTCAGCAGTCTGCGCCTCCCGTACGGAGGCACAGGTTGATGAAAAACCTGCCGCTTTGAAAGGGCACGGATTCATCCGTGCCACAAATCCAGCAATATCAAAACGGCTTTAGCCGCTGAAGGATGGTTTAAAGCTTGGTCATCAGTCTGCGCCTCCCGTACGGAGGCAAGGAATTTAGCTCAGGACGAAGTCCTGAGTAGGCTGCATAAAGAAGTCCTCCAGCCCCGTAGGGGCGGCGCGAGTCGGCAGGCGCGTTTAGGACCCGAGCAAGCGCTCAAAGCTGAGAGCTGATAGCTGAGAGCTGAAAGCTGAGAGCTGAAAGCTGAGAGCTCAAAGCTGAGAGCTGATAGCTAACAGCTCCCAGCCCCGCTACAATGGCCCAAAGCTCGCCCTCATCGGAGGCGTCATGCGTCCATCTTTCTCGCTCGGCATTGAAGAGGAATACCAGACCGTCGATCCCGTCACCCGCGACCTGCGCTCCCACATCCAGACTGAGATGCTGGCCGTGGGCAAACTGCGCCTGCAGGAGCGCGTCAAAGCCGAAATGCATACCTCCGTCGTCGAAGTCGGCACCCGCGTCTGCCGCAACATTCAGGAGGCGCGCGACGACATCTACGAACTGCGTCGCGAGATGGTCAAGCTCGCCCGCGAGCACGGCCTCGAACTCGTCGCCGGCGCAACCCATCCCTTCGCCGACTGGCGTACCCAGGAAATCTATCCCGACCCTCGCTATCACCAGGTGGTCAAGGACCTGCAGCTCGTCGCCCGCGCCAACCTCATCTTCGGCCTGCACGTCCACGTCGGCATTGAAGATCGCGAAGCCGCCATCCGCATCATGAATTCCATGCGCTACTTTCTCCCCCACATCATGGCGCTGGCCACCAACTCACCCTTCTGGCTCGGCCTCAACACCGGCTACAAAGGCTACCGCGCCAAGGTCTTTGAAAACTTCCCGCGCACCGGCATCCCCGACGCATTCTCCAGCTACTCAGAGTTCGACAACTACGTCAACCTGCTCATCCGCACCAATTGCATCGACAATGCCAAAAAAATCTGGTGGGACATCCGTCCCCATCCCTTCTTCGACACCGTCGAAGTCCGCGCCTGCGACATCCCGCTCCGCGCCGAAGAAACAGTCGCCATCGCCGCGCTCATCCAGGCCACAGCAGCGTATCTCTATCGCCTCCACGAGGCCAATCAGGACTTCCGCCACTACACCCGCTCGCTCATCGCCGAAAACAAATTCCGCGCCGTGCGCTACGGTCTCGAAGGCAAGCTCATCGACTTCGGCAAGCAGCAGGAAATTCCCCTGCGCGATCTCATCGAAGAGTATCTGGTCATGATCGATCCCGAGGTAGAGGAACTCGGCAGTCGCGAAGCCATCGACGGTATTCGCACAATCTTGAAGAACGGTACCGGCGCCGACCGTCAACTCAAGGTCTTCGAAGAATCCAACGGCGACCTCAAAGCAGTAGTCGACTACATGGCGCAAGAAACCAAGGCCGGCCTTTAGAAATTGCGTGAAAGCGAACAGGCCGAGGATACGCAGGAGGGAGCAGGGGCATTCATGCCCCTGAAAAGCGTCTGCAAGATACCCGGCCTTGAGGCCCGGAAGAGCTATCTTGGATCTCCCAAAGCCTGTCCTGAGCGAAGTCGAAGGATCTCGATTCTTAGACCCGGGAAACCATGCACCTGAAAGTCTGGTCTCGTATCAGGGCATGACTTTACCGCTTGCTGAAAAAGGCGTGCGCGACAAAGTTTCGTATCAGGGCACGACTTTAGTCGCGCCGATGACGTCCACAAAATGATTTCGGGGCTTCAGCCCCTGAGACCGATCCGTCGCGTTTGCACGATTCACGACTCACGCCCCACGCGCCTAATTCCCGCCCAATCGGCAAAGATCCTCAATCGCCGAATCCAGATTCGTAATCGTCAAATTCCCATGCGCAAACAGCGGCCGCCGCACATAGTACGGATTCACCATCGACAACGTTTCATTCACAAAGAGCGATGTATGCGACTCCAGCCCCTCCCGCATCGTATCCCGCGGCAACGTGTCGGCGTGATATTGGCACACTCCCGTCAACGCCGAACGTCTCTTGAAAAGATCTTCGAGCCGCCATTCATACTCAAGCAGACTCTTGAAGTCCTTCTGCGGCCCGTACTCCCAGCTCATATCCCCGCTTGCCCAAAGCCCGCGATAACCGTCGTTCAGCGCATTGTCAATTGCCTGCTCCAGAGCCTTGAGCATGCTGCCGGCGTCGAAACGGCCATTCACCAGGTGGTCCTGCCCCGACGACATGATCAGGCTCCCGCGCGATGTCTCTCGCGCCACGTCCAATCCAAGCGCAGCCAGAGACGAACGCAACCCCGCAATCATCGAAGGGCTGTTCATGTGGACGCACCGGTAGTTCTCATTCAGCGACTGGATAGTTTGCGCCGCCAGCGCTCGCAGGTGTCGCGAAGGGGGTCCGCTGTAAATCAGGCATTGATGCCGGGACGGGGAAGCCATCATCATTAATTTACACGAAGTGTTTTCTTTGAAAAAGCCGGATACCACTGCGATGCTGGCCGTACTGCGCGGGTTGGCAGCCTTTGCGCTTGCCCTCGCCGCATCGTGCGCGCCTTCCCGCCAAACCGACCCAACCGTCGCCGTCGACGCCGGCTTTCAACATCCGCAGCGCGTCACGATTGAGGGTTACGATGGCGATGCGATGGAGCCGTTCCTCAGCCGCGATGGGCAGTCTCTCTTCTTCAACAACTCCAACGATCCCAAAGTAAACACCAATCTCTATTGGGCTGAGCGCGTCGACGATCTACATTTCAAATTCCGCGGAGAAATCCAGGGCGTTAACACCCCCGCGCTTGAAGCGGTGGCCTCCATTGACCGGCAGGGAAATTTCTACTTTGTCTCCAACCGCAGCTATGACCAGACGGCCTCAACGCTCTATCGCGGCAAATTCGCCAACGGCAAGCTGTCGTCCGTCGAGCTTGTTCCAGGCGTCTCCCGGCAGCGGCCAGGCATTGTGAACTTTGACGCGGAGATAAGCGCCGATGGAAACAATCTCTATTTTGTTGAGAGCCAGTTCAGTATGCGCGGCCAGCCCCAATGGGCAAAAATCCTCATTGCCCATCGCGCCGGTGACACTTTTGTTCGCGACGAACACAGCGCAACCATCATGGATCAGGTCAACAGCGGCGTCCTCAACTACGCGCCCGCAACAACAGAATCGGAGTGCGAAATATTCTTCACCCGCGTCACCCCAACCGGGCCCGCCATCTACGAGGCTTCCCGAACCACCAAAGACCAGCCCTTTCAAAATGTGCGCCGCATCGCCGCCATCACCGGATTCGCCGAAGCCCCGACGCTTTCCCCCGACGGCCTTTCCCTCTTTTTCCATAAGCGCGAAAATGACCGCTTCGTTCTTTATCGCGTGACCCGCTCGGCGCAGCAGCAACCTGCAGCAGCAGCCGGCGGATGCAGTGATTAGCCAGAATCCGATAAATCCAGATGCCGCCGGAACGGTGTCAGTGCACTTCACTGTTGCAGAAAATGTTCGAATTCTATCTCGACATTCTCCTGTTAACCGCGGGCTTCTTAAGCTGCGGAAAAACTCACTTGCGGTGCGGTTTTGAAAGGGCACGGATTTATCCGTGCCAATAGGTCCCATAGAAATGGCCCGGCTTTAGCCGCCGAGGCATGGTTTTGTTCGCACCCAGAAAGATTCCGGTGTCTTTCCCTGGCGTCTGATGTGACCGCGGAAAAACTCGATGAAACGCCAGCCATCAAGCTTTGAAACAAGGGCACGGCTTCAGCCGGGCCACAAACGCTCCCCTCCTTACAGCGGGCTTCAGCCCTTGCTGCATTTCGCTCGCTCAGAATTTGTTTCGCGGCCTCTGAAGACCGGTGCCATTCCAATACGCTATTTACGGGTAAATCTTAGTTGATTGATGATCACAACGAAATGCCCCCAGGTCGGTACAACGTTCTGCCGCAACCCTTCGCAGGGCTGCGAATTTGCCCGCAAACGGTGGCATTGCACGGAAGTCCCGCCGTTGGGCGAGCCGTTTACCAAGTCGTCACTGACGGATCGGCGACCATAAGACGGCATCATCGGCCCCGGAGGGGCCATGGGAATTTAGCCCAGGACGCAGTCCTGGGTTAGCCGCGCAATTTGATTGCACAGGCTGCGGAAAAACTAGGCGGAATAAGGTCTTGTATCAGGGCGCGACCTTAGTCGCGCCGATAATGCTTACAAAATCAGTGTGGTTTAACAAGCTGCGGAAAAAATCGATCAGACGCAAACAAAGGGCTTTGTAAGAAGGGCACGGCTTCAGCCGGGCCAATTAACCCAAGTAAATGAGTCTGGGCTTCAGCCCCTGCTCGGTGGAGTGTTGAAAAATTGCATAGTTCAGTCAGTTTTTCCGCAGCCTGTGCAGCCCCGTAGGGGCGGCGCGAAACAGTCAAACTGGCCGATTGTTCCGAATCGGCGACGATAGACTCGCAATCTCGCACTCAGCACAATCCGGGTTTCCCCAACGCGTTGTCATCCTGAACGGAGCGCAGCGCAGTGAAGGATATGCGGTTGCTTTTCGGCCTCTCAAACCGGCACACTTCCCAGTCGCCGACAATACGAAAACAATGGGTAGGCAACCACAGATTTTGCGCGAATTCGACGATGTTTCAGCAACTACGTTCTGTGCCAATCATGTCCGCAATAACGACACTGTTTTGCTGAAGGGGTACGCGCGAGTGCCCCACACGCGGGACAGCGATTGAACGACACCTTACCGGCGGAATCTCTAAGAATACGAGCCGCTGTCGTGAGTTGAAATTGCTGATAACCGCCCCTAGTAAGGCTCAGCACATCCGGCTCCGTGGAGAGCATTCGAGAGTGAAGCCTGTCGTTTTGGGTTTCCCGCTGCGCCGTCTCGTCACTGCGGCCCTTGGTGGCTTTCATCGTGGCGAACAGATGGCGCTGGGCCCTCAGTTCCACATCGGTCATGAGATCAGCGTTATAGCGGAGGATGTAATACGCGAGTTGGGGATTTAGCTCCATCCGATGCCGCCGAGCGAATTATAACCAACGAAGCCAGGCCGATACGCGAGAAACGGCACCTCGAGGACTGATCTTGGCGTATCACCGCCAACCCGTCATCTACCGGTTGACCAACACCCCGGCCCGCCGCCAACCACCACCCTAAGGAAACCCCCGCAAGCATTTGTCAATGGCATGCCCCCTCGAATCCTAATCAACTCTACCCTCTTCAACTACTTACGCCCACACCCCCGTTTGCAGGCCATTTCTCTCGAATTCGCTACCCTTACTGCAGTGAAAACCTATAACCCTCTCTCGCCCACAGCGGCCCGCATGCCAACCGCTCTAAGTTATTCCTTTTCAAGACCTTGATATTTAACTTGCTGAGAAGAAAGGTATTTGGCATAGAACCACGTCCGCAACCCTTCTCGATTCAGAATTTTGTTCAAAACACCCGGGGGCGGGGAGAGGGGGGGGTACTCATAGGAAAAGGGGAAATCATGATCCAGACCTGCCATCACGTCATGCCCAATGGCCTCAGTTGTCAGTCACCCGCCATGCGGGGCAGCGCCTTTTGCTATTTCCACGGCCGTCGCATCGCTCCTCAACGAAAACAAAGTACCGCAGTCACTCGCATTGAGATTCCGTCTAACCTTGATCGCAACGGGGTCGCTCACACCCTCCATCAAGTCCTGAACGGGCTTGGCAACGGTAGCATTAGTCCGCGTCGCGCCTCCATCCTCATTTACGGCCTGCAAATGGCAATGGAAAACCCTCCAGAATGCGAATCCGAATCCACCGACTCCCTTTTCGATTGCCTTCCAACCGAAGTTCAAGATAAAGTCAACGCCTTTCTTGGTACGCTGGACCCGCTATCTATGGATCTTCCCTCGCCGCATCCCGGAAAATCCTAGCCCGCCGCTTTCTCAACAACGAGCTTGAGGCATGATTCCTTGAGGCATGATTTAAGGAGCAGTAGTTTTCATTCCAGTGAATTTTCAGTTAACCTCAGTAGATATCCCCGCACTGCGGGCCTTGCCTTAAAGGGAGTACCAAACCGGACGCATGAACCAGGCCGCCACCCAACTGCTTTCCACCTCGTATCCAAATGAGTTCACGCCCGGCGCCCAATCGGCCGTCACCACCTGTCTGCGCATCCAGCCCGATGAAAAAGTGACGCTCATCGCCGATCGCTCCACCGCGCCCATCGCCGCGTCGATCGCTCGCCAGCTTGCCGCCCGCGGATGCGAATGGAATGCGTTCGTTCTCGAAGATCTTGCCGCCCGCCCCCTTGTCGATATGCCCGCTGCCGTGCTCGCCGATATGGAGAATTCACAGGTTTCGATCTTCGCCGTCCAGGTGCAGCCCAACGAGCTCCGCTCGCGCATGCAGATGACCGACGTGGTCAATCGCCGACACATGCGTCACGCCCACATGGTCAACATCACGCCTGAAATCATGTGCCAGGGCATGCGCGCCGATTTCAACCTGGTCGACCGCCTCTCTCAACTAGTGCTCGATCGCGTCCGCCGCGCCCGCCGCATCCGCGCTACCACCGCCGCCGGCACTTCCATTACTGCCGAAATGAATCCCGGCTACAAGTGGTTCAAGACTTCCGGCATCATCTCGCCTGAGAAGTGGGGCAACCTGCCAGGCGGTGAATGTTTCACCGCGCCTGGCGAAGTCAACGGCACCTTTGTTGTGGACGGCGTTGTCGGCGACTGGCTTTGCGCGCGCTACGGCCTGCTGGCAGACACGCCGCTCACCATCGAGATCGCTGCCAACCGCATCGTGCGCTGCTCCAGCGCAAACAAGCAGCTCGAAAGCGACTTCTGGACTTACACCCACACCGACGAAAACTCCGATCGCGTAGGAGAGTTCGCCATCGGTACCAATCTCGGCATAGAGCGCGTCATCGGCAACATTCTTCAAGATGAAAAGTTCCCCGGCATTCACATAGCCTTCGGCAATCCCTACGGCGAGCACACCGGCGCTCCCTGGACCTCAGGCACCCACATCGATGTGGTGGGCCTCGGGTTCAACATCTGGCTCGAGTCTGAATCCGGCGAAGAACAAATCATGCGCGACGGCCGCTTCCTCATCGCCGCCTGATGCGGCACTAACCGCACAAAAAACGAATTGTCATCCCGAGTGAGTCGCCGCAGCGACGACTCGAAGAGCCTGCATTTGTCCTTCGGAGTTGCTTCTTATGCGAGCACGAATTTACCAGTGCCGAATCCGCCCGCGCCCCGCCTAATCTAATCTGTTCATATGAACGGTACTGGAACGCCGCCACTGCGCACCCTCGGCAACTCTCAGCTTCACCTCACTTCAATCGGTTTTGGCGCCTGGGCCATCGGCGGCGGCGACTGGAAATTCGCCTGGGGACCGCAGGACGACAACGACTCAATCGCCGCGATCCGCCGCGCGCTCGACCTCGGCATCAACTGGATCGACACCGCCGCTGTCTACGGCCTAGGCCACTCTGAGCAGATCGTCGCCCGCGCTGTGAAGGGCTCAGGCCACTCGCCATACATCTTTACCAAGTGCTCGCGTCGCTGGAACTCCGACGGCTCAATTTATAGCGCTCTCAGTCCCGATTCACTCGAGCAGGAGCTGCACGACTCGCTCCGCCGCCTCGGCGTCGAAACCATCGATCTCTATCAGATCCATTGGCCCATGCCCGAAGATGACATCGAAGCCGCATGGGAAACGCTTGCGCGCTTCCGCCAGCAGGGCAAGATTCGCTTCATCGGCGTTTCAAACTTCAACGTGGAGCAGATGAAGCGCTTGCAAAAGATCGCGCCCATCACCAGCCTGCAGCCGCCTTATTCCATGCTGCGCCGCGCCGTTGAGGACGAGATTTTACCCTACGCGAAGGAGAACGGAATCGGCGTCATCAACTATTCACCCATGCTCTCGGGTATGCTGACCGGCAAAATGACGCCGCAGCGCGTAGCCGCCATGCCGGCCAATGACTGGCGCCGCAACAATATCGAATTCAGCGAGCCTCGCCTCAGCCGCAATCTGCGCCTCGTCGAATCGCTGCGCGAGATTGGCGACGGACATGGCGTTACGCCCGGCGTTATTGCGGTGGCTTGGACGCTTCACCATCCTGCCATCACAGCGGCGATTGTTGGCGGCCGCAGCGCAAAGCAGGTTGAGGAACTGGCTCCTGCACTCGCGTTCCGCTTGAGCGACGACGAGTTCCAGAAGATAAACTCATTTTTCGTCGAGGAAGGCGCACAACAGTAGCGCCAGTCGCCAGAGGTTGCGGAAAAACTCGGCAGGATAGGGTCTTGTATCAGGGCACGACTGGTAGGTCAGGGCTGGTAGATCACGACTGGTAGGTCAGGGCTTTAGCCCTGACTGCCGACAACGCCACTAAAAGGCGTGGGGTTTTACAGGTTGCGGAAAAACCAGTCTCAGGTCGCTTTGTGACAAGTCGTCCACCGGCAAAGCCGACCCATGGAGGGATGATACTGTGCCCCATCCATCGAGCGCCTGTTGCTCGATGGGTGGGAGACCGCAAAGGCCAGCCATCGGTAAATCCCCGCCTTGTTTCTTTTTAGGGCACGGCTTTAGCAGCGCCGATAAAGCTCCCAAAATGAGTCCGGGCTTCAGCCCCTGAAGGATGATTGCGGGAATACCGCTACGCAAGGAGTTTTTCCGCAGCCCCGCCATGCCGGGGCCCCCGGCGAATGATTTGTATTCGCTGCAGCGGAAGACCGGTTGTCACGGCCGGGCTCCAGGTCGACCATGTGCCCTACCTCTCGCAGCCTTTTTGTTTTTGTCCGCAGGGCGACGTCGCTCAGCAACAAAGAAGTGCTTGCTCACGCATCATGCATAAAGTGCGAATAAAAGCTCGGAACATTTCACGCAAACAAAAAACCCGGCACTTGGCCGGGTTTCTTGTTTGAAGAGAATTCAAAACTACATGGCTGCCACAAAATCCGGAACCATCATCGCTGCGTGATCCTGCAGCAGGGTCGTCATGCGGGCTGCCATTCCCGTGTACATTGAAGCGGCGCGGAATGCGTTGATCCTCACCCCTTCGCTGGCCTGCGTAAAGGCATACTGTCCAAGCGCCATAAGTACGCAAACCCGAATCTGCATCGCGTCGCTGTGCAAAGTCTCAATCAGAAGACGGTCCACACCTTCACAATTCCTGGCGGCATAATCGGCCATCTGCAGCATCACGCGGGCATTCTGATGCATCACCCACAGGCCCTTGGGCCCATCCATGCGCTGCCAGGCATCTTCGGGAGTCGCGCTAAGACCTTCCCTCCACAGGAAGTTCTCGCTCAATTCACGCGCACTCCAATCCGGCCGGAGCTGCGCTAGAAGAGTTTCCCATGTCTCAGAATTGCGACGGCGCACACTCGCACGCCACCGACCAAGGTAAAACGCAATGGCGGCTATCGCCGCAATTTCAACCAAAGGCAAAATCATTGGTGATCCCTTTTACCGATCACAAGTAACCCAAAGAAGCAGGGCTCAAGAGTCGGTATGGCAATTCGGTTACTATTACTAGTAACAGAAAACTCTCTGCAAGACCACAAAAAAATCGCTGCAACGTGCTCCTTTTGTGTCATATCGGGCCAATCGAAGGGACAATGCACCAAAGTAACCCCTCCCCCGCCGCGAACACCAAAATGCCTCATAAGTCCCTTCCTGACCTCGACTTGCCTGATGACGAATGGGTCAGGGCGATTCTTGAGCTCCGCGCCGCCCCGGCGACTGCTAGTAACAACCCCTGCATCTCCGGGCTGAATTCGCGCCGGACTGATTCTCTTTGTGCAAAACTGAATACCCAATACGCCAGCGATCCCACGTAACTTGCCACCAGCATCTGGTCCCACTGGTGGTAATGGTGAGGATGGGGTCCCATATGTGTGTGAAGGGCCGAAACTGCAACTGCCACCAGGGAATAGAATCCCAGTCCGGTCGCAATCTGCAATTCGCGGTCGCGCCACCCAATCGAAAGCAACTGGCTGCACCCAGCCAGAACCAGAAAAACGAGAATTCTCAGCAGCGTCACCGTCTGGTCGAGACGGCCGAACATTTGCCATTCGCGCGACATATGGGCGAATGCTGTCGAAGCAGCAAATGGCCATATCACTGCACCGGCCCCCGCAATCAGAAAGCCGAGTACCCAGAACGTCTGTCTTGGCAATGAGGCCCTGAAAGGCCTGAAAATCGACCACGCTAGTTCCACCAGCACGCAGAACTGCAGCGCCGAATCCACAATTTTTCCCACCACGTAGGTATTTAGATACGCGCCCTGAAAGAAGTGGAGAACCAGGTTGTTGCCTAGATCGCTTACTAGCGACCAGACGCTATAGGCGCAAAAGAAAGGAAGACTTCGCCAGGCGCGTCGGTAAAACAGCATTCCGATAAGCGCGATCTCTCCGGCAATGCCTGCTACCGACAGTATCGGGTTTACCCACGCCGCCACAGCTCTCACCTGCGCCCGCTCAACACGGGGGTGTCTTGAGATTACCAACCCAGACGCTTAGGTGACTCTACAACAAAGTTGTTAGACGACACTTCCGGTACCGGAATGGAACGGCGGCAACAGTGGCGTCTGCCCTGGAAATCAATTAGACGAGGTCACCAGAGCCTGGAGGAAACGGCGGCAGCGGTGACGTCGGCCCGGCAGCGGCAATCACATCACCACTGCCCGGAGGAAACGGCGGCAGCGGCGACGTCGGCCCGGCAGCGGCAATCACATCACCAGAGCCCGGAGGAAACGGCGGCAGCGGCGACGTCGGTCCCTTAGCCGCGATCAGATCGCCAGATCCCGGAGGAAACGGCGGCAGCGGCGACGTCGGTCCCTTAGCCGCGATCACATCGCCAGATCCTGGAGGAAATGGCGGCAGCGGCGACGTCGGTCCCTTAGCGGCAATCACATCACCAGATCCCGGAGGAAACGGCGGCAGCGGCGACGTCGGTCCCTTAGCCGCGATCACATCGCCAGAGCCCGGAGGAAACGGCGGCAGCGGCGACGTCGGCCCGGCAGCGGCAATCACATCACCAGATCCCGGAGGAAACGGCGGCAGCGGCGAAGTCGGTCCCTTAGCGGCGATCACATCGCCAGATCCTGGAGGAAATGGCGGCAGCGGCGACGTCGGTCCCTTAGCGGCAATCACATCACCAGAGCCCGGAGGAAACGGCGGCAGCGGTGACGTCGGCCCGGCAGCGGCAATCACATCACCAGATCCCGGAGGAAACGGCGGCAGCGGCGACGTCGGTCCCTTAGCGGCGATCACATCGCCAGATCCTGGAGGAAATGGCGGCAGCGGCGAAGTCGGTCCCTTAGCGGCAATCACATCACCAGATCCTGGAGGAAATGGCGGCAGCGGCGAGGTCGGTCCGGCAGCGGCAATTACATCACCAGATCCCGGAGGAAATGGCGGCAAAGGAGAGGTGGGCCCGGCCAGCGCAGAGGCAACAGCAAAAGAAGCAAAAACTGCGATAAGAACCGTCGTGCGAATTTTAACGAAACGAGCGAACATTGAGGGAGTTCTCCTTGGATCAAAAGAAACTTTCGTGGTAAGAGTAACCCAAAACGGGCATGCGATCTACCACAAAAGTAATATTTTGCACAAATTTACGGGTAATCAAGGAGTTTTTGTTTCGATCTAACACGCGTCACGTTACTAAAGGAATGTTTTTGCTCCACCTTTTGTCTTCTTTTCGCCCAACCCTGATCGCCCCTGCTACAGCTGCCCAGCTCCCTTCGCGGGTATCATTTGGCCATGTAAACCGTGCTGAAACGTATGCAAAGGAAGCCCAATTCATCAACCAGGAGCGGCCCGTGATTCCCACTCTTCGCGCCAGTTTTAACCATCGCTTTGTCGAGGACAATTACACCGGCCTGCTCCGCCAGCTCGAGCAGCGGTGCGGCACGCCGGTCGAGTTCCGCGTGGCCGAAACCCCCATCTTTGTCCCCGCCACTCTGCTCCAGGAACTCTCCGCTCACGGCGCAAGCCTGGCCCACAGCATTATCGGCAACGCCCAATGCCTCGACGCGGCACGAAACGCGATCCCGGCAGGCTACCGGCTGGCCAATGAGACCCCTCATCCCAATTTCCTCACCGCGGACTTTGCCCTGATTCGCGATGCCGCCGGCGCGCTCGTTCCCCGCCTCGTTGAGATCCAGGCCTTCCCTTCCGTTTTCGGCTATCAGGCTGAACTATGTTCGGCTTACAGAGACGCATACAGCCTCGACCAGGGTCTTGGAGTCTTCCTGGGCGGCCTTGATGAGCAGACCTACTGGCAATTGCTCGCGCGCACCATTGTCAGCGGCCACGATCCTGAAAATGTGGTGCTTACCGAGCTCGATCCTCTCCACCAGAAAACCCTCCCCGACTTCACAGTCACGGCCCGCCGACTGGGAATCGCGGTAGTCGATATCAGCTCCCTGGAACCCTCCGGCAATCGCCTGCATTACCGCAATACAAAAGGCCGCCTGGTACCCATTCACCGCATTTACAACCGCGCCATCGCCGACGAGCTCATCGCCAAACGCATCCAGTTGCCTTTCGATCTCGAGCACGAATGGCAGGTTGAATGGGCTGGCCATCCCAACTGGTATTTCCTCATCAGCAAGTTCTCCATCCCCTGGCTCACTTCTCCCGTCGTCCCCCCCGCCGTCTTCCTCAACCAGTTCCTCGATGGCCCCGGCCACTCCCGCCTCGCCGCCGCCGGCGTTCCCCTGCCCCAGGAATCCGGCCCAGCCACCGTCTACAACCAACTGCTGCTAAAGCCGTTATTCTCCTTCGCCGGCAAAGGCATTCAGTTCGATCCCTCCCGGCAACTCCTCGAGTCCATCCCCCCGGAAAAGCGTCCTGAATTCCTGCTCCAGCAAAGAATGAACTTCGAGCCAACGATCGAGACCCCTTACGGCCTTACCCAGGCTGAAATCCGTATCCTCTATGCCTGGCCCGACGGCGCCAGCCTTATCCCCGCACTTTCGCTCGTCCGCCTCGGCCGCGGAAAAATGATGGGCGTCGACCACAACCGCGACCTGCGTTGGGTGGGCGCATCGGCTGCCTTCTTTCCCACATCCGAAGACCCCGCACCAGCCAGATAACGTTACTATCCTTGAAACTTTAGTGCCCTGCCCTCCTGGGGAAATCTCAGGTACAGTGGCCCTATTAGCCCCAATCCCGGCTGGAGGCGTTCACTCATGGCTTCTTCAAATTCGGAGTTCGCCGCTCAGACAACCTTCGCAGCATCTGCATCTTCCCGGCAGGAGGTGCGCTGCGCGGTGCGCTTCCCCATCGCCCTCCCCGTGGTTTTAAGCACCGACCATGGCGACGTGGCCGCCCGCACCAGAAACATCTCAGCCAGCGGCGCCCTCTTCGAGCTCGACGAACACATCGCCGCCGGCGTTGGCATCAGGTTTTCACTCAAAATGCCCGGCTCAGCACTCGGTACTAATCACGATGTGCTGGTTCGGTGCGCCGGACGTGTGGTACGCTGCTCCTTAAGTCAACGTTTGTATATTGCGGCTGCAACTATTGATGAATATGAGTTCGCCGAGCAATAGGGCATAATGCTGACTTATGCCGGTTATGGATTTTCTAGAAGACACCCCTGAAGGCGAAGTTCTTGACTCCCCCGTTAAGCCCGGGACAGTCCGGATCATCCTGGCTGACTCTCAGGCGATCTATCGCGTGGGCATCAGGAAAGTCTTCGCCCTTGAAGACGACCTCCGCGTCGTTGCCCAGGCTGACAGCCTCGAGAACCTCCGCGCTGCCATCGGCCGTTACCCCACTGACATCGTTCTGCTCGAAGGTGGCCTGCTGGCGGGCACCGCCAATGCCATTCCCGATCTGATCAGGCTCGCGCCCGACGTCAAGCTCATCGTCCAGGCCGTGAGCGCCGACGAGAACTACACCGTCGAGCTCTACCGCCGCGGTGTGCGCGGCATTGTCTCCCGCTCCATTTCGCCAGATCTGCTGGTTCGCTGCGTCCGCCGCATCGCCGCCGGCGAAACCTGGATCGATAACCAGTCGGTGAATTGGGTCATCGAAGCCTATCGCGCCCAGGCCGCTGCCCTCGTCAGCCCCCGCAGCCAGCCCCGCCTCTCCCCAAAAGAGATGGCCATCATCACCTGCATCACCCAGGGCAAGCGCAACAAGGAGATTGCTTTCCAGCTCGGCACCACCGAGCAGGTCATCAAGAACTACCTGCGCAAAATCTACGACAAGCTGGGCGTCAGCGACCGCCTCGAGCTAGCCCTCTACTGCCTGCACAACAAGATCATCCAGTCCGACGTGGATGAAGAGTCAGTAGCGCAAAAAGTAGTAGCGTCGTAGGCGCAAGTCGCGGGTGCCCCGTTCAAGCTCCGCTTGAGCGGGAGTTCTTTAACCGACGTAGATAAAGAATCAGCAGCGCAAAAAAGTAGTCACAAGCTAGCTATTGGCTGTTGCCTATCGCCTATTGGCTACTGGCTATTCCCTATTGGCTATTGGCTACTCCCTACTGGCTGTCTTTATCACTCCCGATTCAGGCTGATCAGCGTAAACAGCCCGCCAATCACCACGCCCGCCGCCAGCACAATACCCGCCGCCTGAAGCGGATTCCGCTTGATCGCGGTACGCGCGTCATGAATAGCGTCCTCCGCAATGCTTTGTCCCTTTCTCACCGCGCGCAGCGCTGAGTGAACGCCGTCCTCGGCCACTTCCCGCCCCTGTTTTACCGCCCGCAGCGCCGATTCAACGCCATCTTCCACCGCCTCGGCCACCACCGTCTTCAGGCGCGAAACTTCGCGCAGAATCTCTTCCACTGTTGCCTGTTTCTCAAGTAAGTCCTGGGCCAGATCACGTGCCATAATCTTCACCTCTCTCTATGGATTCCGATAAGATTCGCCGCAATTCCCGCTGCCTTCAACCGCAGCCATTACCTTCTATCGGATGTGTTCGCGTTCGCTGCTGTTGTATCGGTCACAAAACCGGAGGGAGCAGAGGCCTTCAGGCCTCTGAATCAAAGGCAACACCGAGCGGGCTTCAGCCCCGGCGCATCTTCGCAAACGCGCACCACTACTACCCACTGGGTGCCCCTCCTGAGCGGAGCGTAGCGGAGTCGAAGGACTTGCTTCTTGATTACCTTCTGAGACCCGGGACACCTCAACCCACAACTAACCGCTGTCATCCCGAGCGAATCCGAGACCAAAGGCTCGCCGTGGCGAGGACCTGCAATTGCCCTTCGCGCTGCCAACCCACCCCGAAACCCGGAGGGACCAGAGGTCTCAGGCCTCCAAATCGAGCGGCGAAAGAGTAACGGCACACATTTCTTCAGTTCCAGGATTCCGAGACACTGGCTGACTTGCCGGGACTTATCACCTCAGGGCTGCTTGAAGACCCGGGCCGGATGGAATCTGGGCGCGCCTATTGAACGGTCGCCTTGACGGAACCGCGAAGCGGCGAGCCTCCCATTTCACACTGGCTCTCTCAATGGTCTAGAGGGGGACCGCAATCGGGTTTTCAGGCGCATCTGAAGGCGCCATCAACAGCCCGCACGATTGACAAATGGCCGCGTCATTCTCCAACTCGGGCATGTAGACAAGCTGAAGGCGTAGCGAGCCGCATCTCCCACACCGCTCCGGCATTCTACGCTCTTGCCTCAGCAGAGCCGCTCCGAATGCCTGGAGCACCAAATGTGTCGCATCAATAGCCATCTCGCCGTCAACCTTGCTGACGTTCTGGGAATGAGTCAACCAGTTCACCAATTCCCATGTCTTTTCGGCAACTGATTTGAGGTATCCTCGGATTCGCTCGCTGTGTTTCCCCGCCGCGATGTGATTAGCCGCTATTTCTGACCAAGCCTGGAAATTACTTGCCTGCGGCTCTTCTTCGCCAGACGGAACCATCTCAGGCCGACACACAGATCGTATGAATGTGAGCAGCGTCTCGCGGCACCGCATTCCGACAGCCTGGACCTCTTCTGATTCGCTTGCTGCATCGAGGGCCTGTGCTGCCTGTTCCCATTTCCTCAATGCTGCTCCAAGTCTGTCCTGCAGCCGAATATCTTTTGCACCATTCCGCTCTGAGTTCATGCGTAACGCGAGGCCGAGATGGAAGGAGAGTAGGTAGTCAAGACTGGGGAAGAGTCTTTGAGAATAGAGATTTGTCAAGTAACCATCAATCACCCACCATTGTGATTTGTTTGTGTGAACATTCCAGCAGTTGTTCGCGACACCCATGACATGCTCAGTCAAAACTTTCTCAAGGAATGTTACGCGCTCTTTGCGCTTACCCCTCTTCTTGTTGCACTGCCACTCCACGTATTCAATGATGTGCTGCGCTTTTGCATCATCTCGCTTAAATGCAAACTGGTTTATCGCAGCATTCGGAACACGCGGTGGAATCGAACACGTGCCTTTGATCTCTCTTTTGGCCTTCTTTGCCGGCTTGACTACCGGAGCCGTCTTTGTGGAGGAGTTCCTGTTCGTCGGCATGATGGGTGTTTGCCTTTCGAATCTTGCATATTGCGCTACTCTGGAACGTAACCGATCAAAGAGAGGTAAGGATGGCAACTCCCCAATATGTGCCAGCTCCGTTCGCAGTCCCAGCGCAGTTCCACAATCAACTAATCCAGGCTGCCGACCTGATGGATGCCAGCGCCGCCGCCTTGTCACTTTCCCAATCGGTGCTCAAGGGAATCGGAGCAAGTGGGATCGATTCTGAGTATAAAGCTGTCACGTATTCCATATTTGCAAAGGCCCTCAAGACTGCAAATGCAGTTCAGATACTTTGTCGAACAGGATTCGGCAGTGACGGCCTTGCGCTCTGTGCGGTGCTCTTTGAGAATCTGGTTGATCTTTTGTACATTGGCGCTTCTCCCAAAAGGCGCGCCACGCGATATTTTCAATTTGAAAACGTGGAGAAGTACTTCCAAGCGCAAAAGATACTGAGCTATGCTCGGTTGCCAAGAGGACGCCGGAAAATCTATCGGCGCTATGAGTCTGACCTGCTTCCCCAAGTGCGCCCTCTACTAAAATACTTCCCGAAAAAGGCGAGAGGTTGGTCGCAAAAATCCATCTATGAGCGGGCGAAGGAAATCAAGGCCGGATTAGCATACCAAGAGCTTTATTGGATTTTCTGCGCCCACAAGCACACCTTGCCGATGTCCGCTGTAGCGACTACCGAGATCACCGTCTCCGGCGACGCATTGGCGATCACCGGGCCCCACATCAAGGGCGTCTGTGATTCTGTCGAGCAATCCGCAAGCATGTTGCTTCAGATTTGCACAATTGTTGATCGAGTATTTGTTCTCTCCTTGCGGTCTCAGATAGAAACCTGCCTTGTCGATCTATCCAATGCAGTTGCCACTGTTCGGCGGGACCACCCAATGCTCTTTTCATAAAAAGCACGGTTGCTTCGATCTCAAACACCTGACATTCCGGCCTGGACTGTCACTATTGCCGACACACCTATTCACCCAGTAAGGAAGGTTCGCGCACCGAATGCCAGGGTAGGTACCGGCAAACGCCCTTCACTCCAGCCAACTCCACCAACCCCGCCGCACTTGATCTCTCTTCTCTGCCCTCTGTTCTCTTCCCGCTGCCGCTTGCCGATAATTACCCTTCCCACGCGCACACTGGAATCAGGAGAAAATCCAGATGCCGGAAACACCTGAAACAACACCCACCCAACCCGACCCGGAAACCGAACCAGAAATCGAACCGGAAACCGAGGAAGATCTCCCACCCAACCCACCCCTCGCCGCCATCATTTGCTGCCGCGACGCCTATAACGAAGCCTTCGACGACTGCTGCAAACGCGACGGTGGACCAGGAAGGGCCTCGGAATACCTGTGCGAGAAGGCCGGAGCAAAGGCCTATCGCGACAACCTGCCTCCGCTTTCAAGCCGTCAACAGATTCTCAACTTCATCGCCTGCGTCGCTGAAGGAGTCCTTATGGAAGTTATTCCCGACAACGCCAGCGGCAAGCTCATCTACGCGGCGCAGGTCGCGCTCGGAGCCCTTCCCCGCCAACCCAAAAAACGGAAAAAAGCAAAAAAACACACCCCTCCCCTCCCCCGGGATGTTAAGAAAGTTAATAGGGACGAACCCCAATTAACTCCTTCACAACAAGCCGCTTAGGCCGCGCGAAGACCCGAAAATGATTGTTACATTCGTTATGATTTCGACCCCAAAAACAGCCCCTTTGCACCCGGATCAGTGCAGTATTTCGCCAAAACCCGCATTCTGCGCGCCCTCATGATTCTTTACATAACAACTTTATATTCAGCGCTTTAAACCTGAAATCAGCAGACACCAGAATCACACTGCAATGGTGCGCAAATTACGTCGTGTGCGGATGCGCCAGGTAGTGCTGCCTCAGCAAATCCTTTCCGTAATCGTTGCCGTTGGGTGTTCGCACTACGCAGTGGATGTGCTGCTGGGTTGGCTTCTTGGGGTCGTCGGCAAATTGCGAGAGATTTGCGGGACGCTGGTGATCGAATTCGATGAGGATGACCGGGCTCTGGACGCGGTAGTAAAAGGTGCTATCAGGTTGCGCGCCGCCGATCCAGGTGAACCAGGTGTTATCGAGATGAAGATCCACTTCATCCATCTTCACGCGCGTGTGTCCCTCGTCCATGTTGCTTATGTACAGGTGGATCAGGTCGCGGAGATTTTGCCGCGAAGTCGCGCCGCGAATGTGCTCGCGGGCCGTGATGATGCGGGTGGTGATGGTGATGATTGTGTGGATGAATGCCGGCCTCGGGGGGAAGTGACGGAAGGATAGAATGACATTCGCGCATGGGGCGATGAGTTTCTCGACAGGTTCCCAATCAATCTTATCTGGAGGGAAATGTCATAGATGCGCCGCACTTTGAGTGAAACCCAGCGAAGTGCGCTGATCTTGCGCTACCGGGGTGAAACACGCTCAGGCCGCGACGCGCGCACGCACGGTTTTTGCCGGTTTCTTCGTTGTCCGTTTGCGCGCCTTCTTTTGCTGTGGCACAACAGAAAGGCTCAGACCCATCGTGCTCAGCACAGCGACAAGCGTCTTGAGCGTGGGATTGCCTTTGGGCGAGAGCGAGCGGTAAAGAGACTCGCGGCTGACGCCGGCTTTGGCGGCGACGGCGCCAAGTCCGCCATAGGCTTCGGCGAGAGCGCGGAGCATGATCAGACTTACGCCGCGGTCCTCGGGGTCGTCGATTGATTCAAGCGCTAACTTGAGATACTCAACCGCAAATTCGGGATCTTTGCGCAGCTTTTCGATTTCCCATTCGTGATATGGAATACCGGCTTTGTATGTTTTCACCTTTGCCTCCGTTTCCAGTCAGCCCAAAAGTCTTTTGCGCGTTCAATGTCCTTGTCCTGGCTGCTCTTGTCGCCGCCGCAGAGCAGAATGACAAACGTGTCTCCATGCCGGCCGCAGTAGACTCTATAGCCGGCGCCCACATCGATACGAAGCTCAAGCACTCCCTCGCCGACGGGCTTCCAATCCCCGAGCGCTCCGTTCTGAACCTGACGAATCCTCCGCGCGATACGTGTTTGCGCCTGTTTGTCGCGGAGGCTATTAAGCCATTTTTCGAATGGACACTGGCCTTGGCTCTGCTCGTAGACGATCAGGTCGAACACGGAGTAAGTGTAGCATAAAAGCTACAAAATGTACGCTAACTGGAAAGAGCCGAAGGGCCGAAGAACAACTGCAGATCCCTCGACTTCGCTCGGGATGACAATGTCTGGAGAAGCGTTAGTTGAGGAACATGGTGCGATACAGCGTATCGCGCTGGACAGGTTTGAAGCCGGCGTCGCGGATGATGCGGCGGAGTTCCTCTTCGGTTGTGCAGTTCGAAGTGCCCGCGGCTTTCACCACATTTTCTTCAAGCATGACAGAGCCCACGTCGTTACCTCCGAAGTGGAGGCCGAGCTCGAGCACCTTGAGTCCCTGCGTGACCCACGAGGCCTGCACGTTCTCAATACTGTCGAGATAAAGGCGCGAGATGGCGAGCACCTTGAGGTACTCGACGCTGGTGGCTTCGTCCCAGCCGCGGCCGCCGAGGGCTGTGTTTTTGGGCTGGAAGCTCCAGGGGATGAAGGCTGTGAATCCGCCGGTTTCTTCCTGCAGGCGGCGGACGACTTCGAAGTGGTTGATGCGCTGGTCGAATGTCTCGCCCACGCCGAACATCATGGTGGCGGTGGTGCGCATGCCGAGCTGGTGCGCGGTGCGGTGAACGCTGACCCAATCTTCGGTGCGGCATTTGAGGCGCGCGATGCGGATTCTCACGTCGTCGTCGAGAATTTCGGCGCCTCCGCCGGGGATGGAGTCGAGGCCGGCGTCGCGCAGGCGGGCGATGGTAGTGCGCAGGTCGAGGTTGGAGTACTCGGCGATGGCCAGCACTTCAGAGGCCGAGAGGCAATGCAGCCAGATTTTCGGGAAGCGCTGCTTGATGCCGTGGAAGAGATTCTCGAACCAGTCGATCTTGAGGTCGGGATGGATGCCGCCCTGCATGAGCACGCCGGTGCCGCCCATCTCCAGGGTCTCGGCGATCTTGTCGTAGATTGTTTCGAGCGAGAGGATGTAGCCCTCGTTGGCCGTGGGTCCTTTGAGTGGCCGGTAAAAGGCGCAGAAGCTGCAGTACTCGGTGCAGAAGTTGGTGTAGTTGATGTTGCGATCGATGATGTAGGTGACTACGCCTTCGGGGTGCAGGCGACGGCGCACAGCGTCGGCCTCAAAACCCAGGCCGATGAGGTCGGGGGATTGGAAGTGGTCGAGCGCCTGTTGGCGGGTCAGCGGCATGGTTCGATTGTACTAGGATCGTGGGTCGTGAATCGTGGGTCGTGGATCGCGAATTGTGGGTCGTTCCGCCGAAACATTTCTGCGCGGGCGGGGTTTGAGACTACTAGCCCCGGGCCCCCGTACTTTTTTTGCCGCGGAAGAGAAACAGTCCCCGGCTCAGCAGCGGGCGACGCTGGGTGCGTTCGAGATTCGATCGGGTCGAGATGCCGCTGAATAGAACAAAGAAGTCAAGAAAAGCGCGCAAATAGCCCCTACGGCCTTGTTTCTCAATCTTTTCACTCGTGTCCATACCTGGTTGACCCCTGGGGATGTTTGGTGGATGCCACTACCACCTTTGTTGGAGATGAAATACGTGGGTTCGGTTGCAGAATCTTATGCAGGGAAAGGTGGATTCCCAACGCGGCGCAGTTCGCTGGTTGAACCGGGCGGCGCTCCCAAACAGGGCGCTTGCCCGGACGCCGCGGAAAAAGAACCTTTCTCGATCAAGAGATTCACGCTGCCGGGCCCGCACAAAACAGATTGACCTGGTTACACGCCGTAGAGTCTCTTGTGCCAGGCCCAGGCAGTTCGAAGAATGTCATCCAGTTCCTGGTAGCGCGGCCGCCAGCCGAGCTCGCGGATGGCTTTTTCGGAGCTGGCTACGAGCACAGCCGGGTCGCCCGGACGCCGCGGACAAAGCTCAACCGGGATGGAATGGCCGGTAACCCGCCGGGCAGACTCAATGACTTCCTGGACGCTGAAGCCCCTGCCGTTGCCAAGGTTATAGATGAGCCGGTCATGAGTATCGAGTGCGCTGAGGGCGAGGAGATGGGCATCGGCGAGGTCGGAGACATGGATGTAATCGCGAATGCAAGTGCCGTCCGGGGTGCTGTAATCGTCTCCAAATATTCGTATGGACGGGCGCCTGCCCGCAGCCACATCGAGGATCAGGGGAATGAGATGGGTCTCCGGAGTGTGCGCCTCGCCGCGAGTAACGCCATCAGGACCCTCAGGAGCTCCCGCCACGTTGAAGTAGCGCAGCGAAGCGCAACGAAAGCCGTGAATGCGGTTGAACCAGGCAAGGATTTGTTCGACCAGGAGCTTCGACTCGCCGTAGGCGTTGGTGGGCTTGAGGGCAGCATCTTCGCGGATGGGCACCGATTCCGGCTCGCCATAGACAGCGGCGGTGGACGAAAAAACGATGCGCCGGGGCCCGCACGAGAGCATTGCCTCAAGCAAGGCAAGCGTGCCGGCGGTGTTATTGCGGAAGAATTGCTCGGGATGGACCATCGATTCGCCGGCTTCGATGAGGGCGGCAAAGTGAAGCACGGCGTCAAAGGGGTGGTTACCAGCGGCGGGGTGGTTACCAGCGGTTGCCGAAGAAAATATAGTTTCGAGGGCGGCGCGGTCGGCCAATTCGCCCTCAACGAAGTCGATTCCTGGGGGAAGCTGATCCCGGCGTCCGTGGCTCAAATTATCGAAAATGACGGGGTTATGCCCATTCTGGGCAAGCAGGGTAGCGACTGTACCACCTATATACCCCGCGCCACCGGTTATCAGCACTTTCACAAAAAAGACTGTCCTTTCGCGAGCAGTTTAGGTAACCTAAAGTCTATAACAGTAGTCTGTGGTCAGACTGCCGGGAGACCGATTCAAAATGGATTCCCGCACCTGCTGCTCACCCAATGGATCCATGATGGAAAGAATCATGCGACCGATGAGCGGCGGGATAGCCTGATGCTTTCATTTCGCCGCCGGAGAAGAGTATCGCCGGTTGCGTTTGAGAAAAGTGGATTCCACTTGCTCGACGCCTTGGATGCAAATTGGAGAGGCAAGTTTATCCGAGGCATTAAAGGGTCCAGAGCATCGAGCGGCAGTTTGTTGACCACGCGGGACACGCGCGGGCTGGCCCCGCACGCCGCAATCAACGAGAGATTGAACAGCAAGTTAACCCCTACGTCTGCATGTTTGAGCAATCAATACCAGGCCTGGCGGCCAGGTACTCTCAAGAGTTTGAGACCAGAAGCGAAATGAAATTCGGAATCATTAATTGGAAACAGAAAGCCGCCGCCGTTAGCAAAGCGGCGTCAAAGAGGAACGAGCAACGGTCTTCCGCCAGCCCCAAATTGAATATTTCTGCGCCGCGATAACGGCGTGAAGCGAGGACTGACACACATGTCGACGAGCTACTCCCCCGGACGTTTGACTTTCGGAATGCTCCCCGAGCCCGAAGGCCGGTCCGTTTCTTTCGTCACCAGCGCCGCCATTAATGGGTGCATTCTGGCACTTGTCCTGGCCGTCAGCATGATGGCCAAGCACGTGATCCAGAGTCATTACGAGTTGACGACGTTGATTGCGCCCACTACGCCTCCGCCTCAGCCCAAGGTGAAGCCAATTCCTCCGCCAAAGCTTCCGCCACCTCCTGAGACTCCTAAAATTCAGATGGAGACACAGAAGATTCAGTTGCCCAAGCCGAAGCCTGAACCGAAGCCGATACAGATGGAAGCCAAGGTTGCATTGCCGGAGATCAGGCAGGCCAAGCCGAACATTATTGAGCAGCCGCAGCCAAAGGCTGCGTTTGCAGCCGCTATGCCGGCGCAAAACAAGTCGGTCAAGCCATCGACTGCGCCGGTGCACCTGGGCCAGACATTCGGGGTTACGCCGAATCCGTATGCAACCAAGCCGGCGACAGTGGCTGCGATCGGCAACCCCTATGGCGGCATGCAGGGGCCGGCAGTTGCGCCGCACGGCGTGGTTGGATCGACCGGCATTGGCAACGGGCTGAAGTCAGGATCGAACTCCGGGGTAGTTGGCCGCGTCGCATCGGCAGGAATTCCAGGAGCAGCCACCGGCTCGCCCAATGGCTCCTCGTACGGCAAGGTGGGCTCCGCGGGAATCCCGGCAGTGCAAACCGCAGCGGCGGTAGTACCCCAGGCAACAGTTCAGCCGGCAACGACGAGCCTTGAGGTACTTTCGAAGCCGCCTGTGCAGTACACACCCGAAGCCCGGCAGCAGAAGATCCAGGGCGACGTCGTTCTTCGCGTAACCTTCACCGCCAACGGGCAGGTGCTAGTGCAAAGCGTGGTGCGGGGCTTGGGCTATGGGCTCGACGAGGAAGCTCGACGTGTGGCGCAGCAAATCAGATTCCGTCCGGCTACACGCAACGGTCAACCCGTGGATATGACAACCAATATCACTATCACTTTTCAATTGGCATAGCATTCAGGAATTAGCTTTCAGTTAGAGGTTTCACCGGGAACAAGGTCTGAAGCTCAGAGGCATGCCGCAAGCGGCACTGGCGGATGAGAGGACGGACCGGCAAGTATTCACCCAGGAGTTTGAAATGACATTTCGGAAGATCGTCCCCCTAACCATCTTTATCCTCGCTCTGGGCACGATATGCGCGCACGCGAAGAAGCAACCGAAATATCAGCAGTCACGCATGCTGACGCCGGAGCAGGCAGCTCTTGTTGAGAGGGCCGTGGGCCGCGAAAAGGTGCTGATCAGGGCCATCCAGCTGCGCACGCCGCTGGTTGAGACCTACATCCAGGACACGCGCCCGGATGTGAAGCTCTACGAAGTGCCCGTTGAAGACCAGTACATGCTGAGCCGTGTGGATTTCGGCAGGGTTTTTTTCGACAAAGAGTACAGCCCGCGTGCCGAAGCCAAGCACGGCTGGTTCAAGGGATCATTTGGAGCCATCACCGGCTTGACCAAAGTGCTGGGACTGGAGAAATTCACCTACTCGCCCACTGGCTTCATGCAGATGATGTTCGTGGATCCTTCCGGCTTCGATCAACAGCATTACGTGTTCAGCTTTGTGCGGAGGGAGTTTCTGGGTTCGGTGCGCACGTGGGTCTTCGATGTGCACCCCAAGACCGATGTTCGCGGGATGGGCCGTTTCTACGGGCGCATCTGGATCGAGGATCAGGACGGCAACGTGGTGCGTTTCAACGGAACGTACACGGGACCGACCTCAGAGGATTCTTCGAAGTACTACTTCCACTTCGACAGTTGGCGGATGAATGTGCAGCCAGGCATCTGGCTGCCGGTTTCAGTGTATGTTGAAGAAACGCATCGGGTCGACAAAGAAGCGAAGTCATTGGGACTGAAGGCGCAGACACACTTCTGGGGCTACAGCCTCAAGCTGCCCACGCGCGACAGCGAAAACGTGAGCGTGAAGGTTGACGATGCCGTGGACCAGAGCGGCGATTCGTCCGACGTAGGTCCGCTGCAGGCATCGCGCATGTGGATTACGCAGGCTGAGAACAACGTGATCGACCGCCTGGTTGAGGCCGGACTGGTTGCGCCGCTCACCCCCGGCGGATACGAAGAGAAGGTTCTCGGCCAGATTGTGATTAACCTGGTGGTGCCCAACAACCTGGCATTCACCGACCAGATTCACTGCCGCGTGCTGCTGACCGACACGGTTGAGACCACCACGGTAGGCAACACCATCCTGCTCAGCAAGGGGCTGCTCGATTCCCTGCCGAACGAGCCGGCGATCGCGTCGGTAATTGCGATGGAGCTGGCGCACATCGCGCTGGGCCACCATATCGACACGCGCTACGCGTTCAACGACCGGCTGCTCTTCCCGGATGAATCGACCTTCCAGCGCATCGACATGTACCACTCCGACGTTGACAACGGCACCGCTGCAAAGAAGGCGATGGAATACCTGCAGGCGTCGATGTATAAAGACCAGCTTCCAGTGGCGGGCCTTTATTACGAGCAGTTGATGGACCGGGGCCACGTGCTGAAGTCGCTGAATACGCCCAAGCTGGGCGACAGCCTGCTGAAGGCCGACGGCACGCCGTGGATGGCGGACCTTGAGCATATGGCGCCAAAGATCAACTGGGACGACCTGACGCAGACCCCGGCCTACCCGCTGGGAAGCTGGCTCAAGACCGACCCCTGGGACGACAAGGTTCACATGCTGAACGCCAAGATTTATGCGCCGATGAATGCGCGCGACAAGATGCCGTTTGAAGTGACGCCGATCTTCTACAAGCTGCAACGGTACGATCTGGCGAATGTTGAGCCTCCGCCAACGGGGCCCACGCCCCCGGTGCCCGCGCCGGCGGGTAACGGCGATCCCGCTGCCGCTCCTGGCAACGGCCAGCCGGCCAGTCCTCCACCGGCAACGCCTAACGTGGCACAGCCTACCGGAACGAATGTGCCTGCAGCCGCACCGGCGCAGGATCAGCCGCAGTCTACGGCGGCGCAGAATCCACAGTAAGAATGAAAATGAGCCCGGCGGTCTGGATTAAAACAGCCTGCCGGGCTTTTGATTCGGCTTTTGATTCGCGGATTTTCGTTTGAAGTTGGAATAGCAGTTAGAGAATTTTTCCCCAGAAGCGGATGTGTTCAGCTCTCATGAAGAAATTTGTTACGGCTCTATTTTGCCTGGTCCTTATTTCAGCGGCGATTTCAGTTAGCGCCCAGGTCGCGCCTGCGGGGTTCCGTCGAGGGTTGTCGGTCGACGCGGGCGGCGAAGCCTCGGCCTTCCAGCCTGACTATGCGGGAAACGGCAGCACTGCGCAGACCAGCCCCTACCGGCTCTTCGGAATTGGCGCATTTGTCGACGTGCATATTTCGCGCTGGGTACAGATTGAAGGCGAGGGTCGCTGGCTGCACTTCAATGAGTACCAGAACATCGCCCAGAACACATACATGATTGGCCCCAAAGTGCCTATCAGGGAGATTCACCGCTGGACACCCTACGGGAAGGCTCTGATTGGATGGGGCAGCGGGCCCGGCTGGCTCAGTGGGCGGGCAACGACGATTGCCTACGGTGGCGGCGTGGAGTTTCGGCTGACAAGGAAGTTTACGTTAAGGCCGTTTGATTTCGAGGAAGAGTACTGGCACACCAATCCCACGCTGCATCCGTATGGTGCGAGCGCGGGAATCAGCTACCGCGTGTTCGGGGGCCGTGCGAGGTAGGTCGCAAGGATTGCGCTGAAAGAACAGCCGCAGATGCTGCGAATGCGTTGCCTCAAGATGTGCGGCAAACTTCGCTCAGGACGACAATCCTTTCTTGATTTAGGAGAGATGCTCCGGCGGCATTTCTCGAGCGGAAAACAACGTGCATAAATTCCAACTGCTGCAGCCCGGCTGGCCCATAACCGCCTCCGTTATTATTTGGTGCCTGATCGGCATTTATTGGGAGAAGGCTGCAAAGACGGCCTCGGAAGCGAGTTCGCAGGAGTCTCGCGGTTCGCGCCGGGTGCACCTGGTGCTGACGAGCGTGGCGCAGCTTCTGCTGTTCTTTCGCGTGCCGGGGCTCAACGGAAATTGGCTGCCCGTTTCGCTGATCCCGGTGGTGGCGGGTCTGACGATCGAGGTTGGCGGCTTTCTGCTGGCGGTGAGGGCGCGTCGCGTTCTGGGCAAGCACTGGAGCGGAAAAATCACAATCAAGGTCGACCACGAGCTGGTGCGGAACGGTCCCTACAAATACGTCAGGCACCCGATCTACACGGGGTTGCTGATGCTGTACCTGGGCGTGGCAATCGTTTCAGGAGAATGGCACGCGCTGGTGGGATTCCTGCTCGCGGCGATCGCGTACGTGCGCAAGATCCGGCTTGAAGAGGCGAACCTGAGGCGCACGTTTGCGAACGACTACGAAGAGTACAGCCGGCACACGCGGGCGCTTGCACCGGGTATCTACTAGGCGTTCACTCCGCGGGAACGTGGATATTGACGCCTGCGCGTTTCTCGGCCTGTCCCAAACTGACGGTGAGCGCCTTTTTGCGGTCTTTAACGCCGGGCGCGTAAAGCTGGTCGCCGCCGGCTGCCTCATCGGCTATGCGCAGGCCCACCAGGTATCTTCCCGCCTCCAGACCTTGAATTACGTAATGGCCTCTCTCGTCTGTGATTGCGGTGCCGCCACCGTTGTCTGAGTCGTCCGCGGCCACTGCTTCCACCTCCACAGATTCCGCCGGCGTGCCATCGGCATTACGAACCAGTCCTGAGATTCTGCCGTCGACTTCGATGCTGATGTAGTAATTGGAGCATTGCCGCGCTTCCACGGTGATGTCGCCCGACCACGTCGCCTTCAAACCCGGCACCGTGTTTGGATTCAACTTGTATTTGCCCGCGGGTACGGGCGGGAACTCGAACTTGCCATCTTTGTTGGTAAAGGCCGTATATTGCCCGCCGTTGGCGAGACTGCGCACAACGATCGGGTGATGCGCTCGCGGCACGCCGTTCGACTGATCCACCTCTCCCACGATTAACCCCGAGCCACGGAACTTCGTCATACGGCGCAGGCGATCCAAACTGCTTTTTACCTGCGTAACAGGTCCGCTGCCACTTCCATAGGCCAGCATCAACCTATCGGATTCTTTGTCGCGCACGAGATAGAAGAGCCAGCGGTCCCCGACTCGCAGATCGGGAAAACAGAACCCCTGCGTGGTCGTGATGTCGATCCTCTGCGCTGACTCACCCTTGAAGGTTTCTTCAGGCTTGAGGGCAAAGTTGATCTCTCCATTTGAGACTGGCGCAACGGAGAGAATAGTTCCGGCAACTACTTCATCGTAATCCTGCGTTCCGCAGGAATTGCCTGCAAACATCAGGCCGCTCCGCTGACAGGCGTACGTCTTGCCGTCATGATTAACCATTTCAACCACCTGGGAGCACGCGGGCAGGCAAAACGCAACCACTGAGGTGAGGGTCGAAGCACAGACCAGAAGCTTTTTTCGTGCAAGGATCATTGCCACGGATTGTATCGCGGCGCGGTGAACACGAGTAAGGGCTGTACTCTCCAGCAACCCTTGTGATCACAGACCACTGTCTTTTACTGAATCCTGCATAAGTAATATCCTATCGAAGACGCAAAGAAAGAGGGCTGTGTTGGATGAAGGAGCACAGCAACTCTTGGTTCGATTGCAGAGAACGGGTGCATGGGCGGGTGGCATC
>Ga0181517_10001237_pt1 | contig 29350 bp, 22 predicted proteins | sample PEATcosm2014_Bin_31_FD_119748 | JGI IMG/M metagenome (GOLD analysis project Ga0181517, IMG submission 119748) | Peatland microbial communities from MTU Mesocosm Facility, Houghton, MI, USA - PEATcosm2014_Bin01_30_metaG | ecosystem: Environmental > Terrestrial > Soil > Wetlands > Peat | place... | reverse complement strand
TGGTTAGTCTCGCCGAGACACCACTGACTGGAGAGCCGGATGCGGGAGATCCGCCAGTCCGGTTCGGAGGGAGGGGTGGCGCTAACCCCGCCATCCCTACCCCTATCAAACGCTTCGCGACATAGCGTGCCGTCTCTGGAACAGGTTTGCCGAAGCTTTACCGGGGGCCGCGTTCATGTCCTGTTGTTAAATGGTTTGTAACCAATGACTTACATCCTTCCTGGCCCAATCTTGCTCACCGTACCCAATGAGGCAACCGCAGGCCAACCCTGCTGGATAGGCCATCACATGCCGATTACGTGTCGCAAGGCGGCGGCAGTGCCTTTTCTGCCGCGGAAGGGGTGCGAGAGTTCTAACGAGGCACAATTCATGCGATTACATGCCCGTGCTTCTTCTGATAACCTTCAACCATGCGCTGTTTTGCGATTCGTCGTCTGAAGTTGTCATCGGATCGGGCGGCGCACATGTCGTAACGTAAAAACTAACCTCATAAACAAATGAATCCTCTGAAACAAAGCATACGAGACCACCAAGCCCTGAGCGGCGCCTGGGCGGTGTTTCTGTTCGGAGTCCCCGAGTGCCGCAGGTCCCTATTACGCACAAACCTTATGAAAAACAAACCCATAAAATGCGCCGTGTTATCCGGGCTCCTGCTTGGCGCGGCCGGAATCATGACCGCGCAAGCGGCTAACAGCACAATGATCACCTTCAGCGTGGACATGGACGTCCCCATCACCCTGGGGAGTTTTACTCCGGGATCCAGCTCTGTTTATGTGAACGGCGATTTTTACGGTTGGTCTTACCCGGGGCTCCAATTGTTCCAGGTTGGCTCGACCACGGTTTACACCAACACCTTCAACGACACCACCGACGCCAATGGCGGCGTGGCTAACTACCGGTTCAACACGAATAACCCCAACGGTTCTTATGAGTCAACGGCCTCCTGGGATAACCGGGCGGCGATCCTGCCGTCAACCTACGGAGCCAGCCTGGTGCTGCCGACGCCGTATTACGGCGATGATGGGGGGCAGAACGAGGGGGACCAGATCGTGTTCGGCCAGGTGAACAACGTGACCTTCCAGGTGGATATGGCCGAGGAGATCCTGCTCGGCCATTTCAACCCCGCCACGGATAAAGTCGATGTTCGCGGCAGTTTCAATGGTTGGTCGGCCAACACTAGCTATTTGAGCCCCGACCCAAGCATCCGCGTGACGAATGCGGGTGGCATTATCACCACCAACGTCTATACGGGGACGTTTGCGATTACCACGGGGGCCGAGGTCGGGGGAGCGCCGCTAACCAACGCCTTCATGGAGTGGAAAGTGGGCGAGGATCTCGCCAACGGAAATACGCCCTGGGATAGCCCGTGGATCTATGTGAACGATGCGGGCAACCGGTTCTGGGCTGACAATACCAACCAAGTGCTGCCGAAAGTCTTCTTCAGCGACGCGCCGTATTCCCTCGCCTACGTGACCCTCAACGTGGACATGACGGGCGTGATTGACTATGACCCCTATTACGAGCCCAACAGCGTAACCGTCTGGGGAACCTTCAATAACTGGTCCAGCGGCCCGCAGTTGACGAACAATCCGGCCGCCGGCAATCCGAACCTCTTCAGCGGCACGGTCGTTATGCCTCAGGGCGTGCCGATCATTTATCAGGTCAGATACACCAACTCGATGGTGGGTGGCTGGGTTTACGACTATGCCGACGACGGAGTCTATAACAACGCTTTGCGGCGCACGCTCACGCTGCCGATCACCTCTGGCGCCCTGTACACCAACGTGCCTGCGTTTTACTTCCTGGACCTCGCTCCTGACGACTACCTGCCGCAGGCCACCACGGTGCTCTTCACCGTCGACATGACCGGCGCGGTACAAACCAACGGCATTGCGTTCAATGCGGATTCGGATGATGTCTATATCAATGGCACGTTCGCCAACGGCGGCAGCGTCTATTATCCGCAAACCTGGTATCCCTGGGCCGGGACCGTCAACCCGGTCGGCGCGCCTCCGGGCTTTCAAATGATCAGGGTGGGGTCAACAAAGATCTACACCAACGCGATCGTCATTCCCGCGGGAATGCCGGTGGGACTCGCCTACCAATATGGCGTCGACCCGAGCGGAACGTATGGCGGGCCTGTTGAGGGCGAAGCCCCTTCTGGTGCGAATCACTATCGCGTGGTGCGTACGACCGCCCTCGGTACTTACGCGTTTCCCACCGACACGTTTACCAACCAGCCTTACGCAGAGCCGGTGTTCGCTCCTGGAAACCTTTATCAAGCGTCGGGCACCCTGTCGGGTGGCAACCTGACAACAGGAACCGCGGTCAACGGCAAAGTTCCGGTCTCCTGGCTGGGCCGCCCGGGCGCCCATTTGCAGGTGAAGAGCAGCCTTGCGAGCGGCGCCTGGCTGGACATTCCCGCCACGGATGGCGTCACCTGGACCAGCGGTGTGAATACCACCAATGGCTTGATGAGCGTCACCAATTGGCCCGCGAGCGGAAGTGCCTTCTTCCGTCTGGTGAAGCCATAACCTGAGGGTTGGGTCGTCGAATCCCGCTCCGCCGGGCCGAGAGCCGGCGGAGCGGGCCTAAAAGAAGAAACCTTTTGCGGCCGCAGAGAAAGGCTGAGAGCAAGATGAAACTTAATAAAAACGGCTTTACACTGATTGAACTTCTGGTGGTGATAGCGATCATCGCGATCCTGGCCGCCATGTTATTGCCGGCCTTGAACCGGGCCAAGTCCAAGGCGATCGCCGCGTCCTGCATGAGTGATAAAAAGCAATTCGTGCTGGCCTGGATCATGTATGCGAGCGACAACAATGAACGGTTGGCCGTCAACAGCGACACCCGCAATAATAATCCCCCGGGATACCTTTGGAACAACACGCCATCGTGGATCACAGGCACGATCGACTGGACTACCGCCGAGAATAACACGAATACGGCTTATCTCATCAATGACAAGTACTCCCTGCTGGGACGTTACCTGGCGCAGTCTATCCGTGTGTTTGAATGCCCAGCGGCCAATTATGTGAGCCCGGTCCAGGCACAGGCTGGCTGGCACAATCGCTCGCGCAGCATTGCCATGAACGCGGCCGTGGGCGATGGGGCTAAATACGAAAGCCCGAACCCCTTTGGCTGGACCAATTGGTATGTGGCGACTAAAAGCACGAGTTTTCACAGCCCAAGCCCAAGCGATGTTTGGGTCATTTCAGACGAACACCCCGACAGCATCGACGATGGCCTGATGTACACCTGTTCCTACACGCCGGTCGTGCCGCCAGAGTTCATGGAGTTGCCGGGCAATCAGCATGGTGGCGGGTGCGGTATCGGTTTTGCCGACGGCCATGCGGAGATTCACCAGTGGAGGGGGGCAACGGTTACGAGCCATCCCAACGTGAATTACATTGCCTTGCGCAACGTCTCCTGCGACGGCTCGGATGTGGATCTCATCTGGCTCGCCCAGCACACGCCCTTCAACTGACCAAGGAAAGCCTCATGGCGCTACGTCGCAAAGGATTCACGCTGATTGAATTGCTGGTGGTGATTGCCATCATCGCGATCCTGGCCGCCATGCTGCTTCCCGCGTTGAGCAGGGCAAAGCTTAAGGCCCAGGGAATCGACTGCGTGAACAACCTCAAACAGTTGCAACTGGCCATTGTTATGTACGCAAGCGACAACCTGGAGAAGTTGCCCGAGAATCCTGGCGCCACCACCGACCCCACGAACGCCTGGGTTGCCGGTCTGATGACCTGGGACAGTCTCGAGGGGCCCAATCGCGAGAACACGAACACCTTGCTGCTGGCCAGCGGCGAGATCGGGCCGTACGTGGCCAGGAACACGGGTGTTTTTAAATGCCCGGCGGACACTATCCCGGGAGCGCTGGGGCCGCGGGTGAGAAGCGTTTCGATGAACGGGTTTGTCGGGGATGTTGACAACATCGCCAACTATGTCGACGGCCAAACCATTCATACCTGGCGGAGGTTTTTGAAAACCGGCGATATGACCAGCCCGGGTCCGGCGAGCACCTGGGTCATACTGGATGAATGTCCCGACAGCATCAACGACGGTTTCTTTGCCGTGGTGATGACGCCGGGCCTCGCCGGCGTGTGGGACGATGTGCCCTCCTCGACGCACGGTGCGGCGGGCGGTTTTTCCTTCGCTGACGGGCATGCGGAGATCAAGAAGTGGTTGGATGACAATACGAAGGCGCCGGTCATACGCAAGGACTGTCCTGACAGGCAAAGAAACTCGCTCCACGACATCCCCTGGATTCAGCAGCGAACCACCAGCCAGTGAGCCGATTTTAATCTAATTCGTGAATCAAAGAAGACACGTCGTGTGAGAAACCCATTGAATCGATTTATTTCAGCACTGTTGCCGGGACTGTGCGCCGCGCTCATGTTTCAAGGAGCGTTCGCCCAAGCCCCGGGTTGCGCGCGCACGGCGCCCGCGTGGCTGCGCGATGGCGTCGTCTACGAGGTATTTCCCCGCGCCTTTTCGAAGGAAGGAAACCTCAACGGCATCACGGCCAGGCTCGATGAGTTGAAGGATCTCGGCGTTACGGTGCTCTGGCTGATGCCCATTCACCCGCCCGGCCTGGAGCAGCGCAAAGGTTCTTGCGGCAGTCCCTACGCCGCAAGGGACTATTACGCCATCGATCCCGATTACGGGACCAAGGACGACCTCAAGCGCCTGGTGTCGGAGGCGCACCAGCGCGGGATCAAGGTGATCCTGGACATCGTCCTGCTTCACACCGCCTGGGACAGCGTGCTGATGGCGCACCCGGAATTCTACATCCACAACGCCAAAGGAAAGATTATCCCGCCGGTGCCGGAGTGGAATGACGTTGCCGGATTGGATTACAAGAATCCCGCGTTGCGGCAATACATGATCACGATGCTCAAGTACTGGATTACGGAGGCGGATCTGGACGGCTACCGGTGCGATACCGCTTCCATGCTTCCCACCAGCTTTTGGGAAGAAGCCCGAGCCGCGCTGACAAAAACCAAACCGGACATCATGATGCTGGCGGAAGCCGATAAGCCGGAGCTCCTGACCAACGCCTTCGACATCGATTACGCCTGGCCACTGATGAACACGCTGAGAAACGTGCTGGAGAGATCCGCGCCCGCTTCCCAGATTCAGAGCACGTGGGAAAAGGAGTTGAAGCGGTATCCACAAGGTGCGTTGCGCCTGGCCATGTCCGACAATCACGACCAGGCCCGCGCGGTGGCGTGCTTCGGGGTTTCCGGCGCGCTTGCGGCCTCGGCGTTGATGTTCACGCTCGACGGCGTGCCGCTGCTCTACAATGGCATGGAGGTGGGGGACTCCACGGAATCGGGCGACCCGGCCCTGTTCGAGAAGGTCCCGATATTCTGGGAGCCGAAGGGGCGCCCGCATCTGCGCCACATTTACCGGGACCTCATTCAACTCCGCAAGCAGTACCACGCCTTTCGGGCTGAAAACGTGCAGTGGCTCCATAATTCCGAGGAGAGCGAACTGGCGACGTTCCTGCGCGCCGATGATCGGGATGAATTCCTCGTGGTCATCAATTTTTCGAATCGGCCGGTATCCGCCAAAGTGGATTTGAAGGACGTCGCCGGGTTTGACGGCGTCCACATCGCGGGGACCGAGCGTTTCGACGGCGCCGCGTTGCCCGATTTTCGCCTCAACGGCTTTGGATGGCATATTTACCATCGCGCTGTCCACTTGACCGCCTCAAAGTAAATCCTCCACTTTTTCGCCCCCTATGCAAAAGCCCCGTCTGGATTTCTGGCAAATCTGGAACATGAGTTTCGGGTTCCTGGGCATCCAGTTCGGGTTTGGCCTGCAGATGGCCAACATGAGCGCCATCTATGAATACCTCGGCGCCAAGCCTGACCAGATTCCGATGCTTTGGCTCGCCGCGCCGCTGACCGGCCTGCTCATCCAGCCCGTCGTCGGCAACATGAGCGACCACACCTGGGGCCGGCTCGGCCGCCGCCGGCCCTACCTGCTCTATGGCGCGCTTCTCAGTTCGGTGGCGCTGGTCCTGATGCCCAACTCTTCGACGCTCTGGATGGCCGCCGGTTTGTTGTGGATTCTCGATGCGTCGATCAACATCTCCATGCAGCCGTTGCGCGCGCTGGTGGCCGATTTATTGCCGGACGAGCAGCACACGCGCGGTTACGGGGTGCAAAGTCTCTTTATCGGCCTGGGCGCGGTGGTCGCCTCCGCGCTGCCGTGGATGATGACCAATTGGTTTCACCTCAGCGGCGCCGCGAGCGACGGCCATACCGTTCCGGTCACCATCAAGTACTCATTTTACGTCGGCGCCGTTGCTCTTTCGGCTGCCGTGCTCTGGACGGTCTTTGCCACCCGGGAGTATCCCCCGGACGACCTGGAGGCATTTCGGAGAATGAAGGCCGGGAAGAGCGGTCTGGCCGGCGGCGCTCGTGAGGTCCTGTCGGCGCTCGCCGAGATGCCTTCAACGATGAAGCGGCTGGCCCTGGTGCAGATCTTCACCTGGCTGGGGCTGTTTTGCATGTGGCTCTATTTTCCTGTTGCGGTGGCGCACAATGTCTTCGGCGCCGCGGATGAAAAATCCGCGCTCTATTCCTCAGGCGTGGAATGGGGCGGCCTTTGCTTTTCGATGTACTCGGTGGTGACTTTCGTTTTCTCGTTCCTGCTCGTCGGGCTTTCGCAGCGGTTCAGCCGCAAGACCATTCATACGGTCTGCCTGCTTTGCGGCGCGGCGGGGCTGTTGTCCGTGGCGGTCATCCATAACCAGTGGCTGCTGCTCGCCTCGATGACCGGCGTCGGCATCGCTTGGGCCAGCATCTTGGCCATGCCCTATGCGATGCTGGCCAGCACGCTGCCCGCGGCCCGCATGGGCGTTTTCATGGGCATCTTCAACCTTTTCGTCGTCCTGCCGGAAATCGCCGCGGCGGTCGGTTTCGGCTGGGTGATGAACCACCTGTTACATAACAATCGTCTGGCCGCGGTCGTGGCGGGAGGCGTGTGCCTGGCGGTCGCGGCCATCCTCGTGCAATTCGTGAAAGAGCCGGCGGGTGAGACTCCTCCTTCGCATCCCGATGATGCCGGTCGCGCGCCTGCTTTGAATCGTTCGAATGACGTTGATGGAAGCGGCAAGAGCCGCATTTCTGATGTGGTGGCGTAGAATGTCCTGTGAAGGAAATGCGCGCTTGTATCAGGCATCCATCCAGGGTAATGGAATGAATTCATGATCTGGAACATGGGCGCTTTCAATCGTCTCCCTTTAGCGGCATGGGCAGCGAGGCGGGACGCGGGGCTTATGGCGCGGCGGCGAGTGCGCGGTTGGTTTGCGAGGCTGTTGATCCTCGCGGCCCTGGCGTGGGGGTATTCGGGGGGGGCGATGCTTCTCTGGAGCGATCTGAGTTCGACGCAGGTGCATGAGACGGGGGCCGGCAGTGACATCCTGGGGGGGCTCTTGAAGCGTGACAACTCCGCCACCGACACGCTCTACTTCAAGTTCCATGTCGATCCGTTGTCCGATGCTACTACCGAGGAGTACTTCGCCGGGTTCCAGTTGTTCGAGGGCAATAACGAACGGCTGGCGGTGGGCAACGCGCTGAAGGCGTGGGCTTACAGCGCCTTTGCGATGGGACAGCCCGGTTCGTCCAACCAGACGATGGAGTATATTGATTTGAATTCGGCAAAACGCGAATTCACCAACCTCAACTACGAGCTTCCTCACTGGGGCATGCCGCGAACCATCGTTTTCAAGGTTCAATATGTGGCGGGTGGCGACGATATGGTGACGGTTTGGATGGATCCGGCTCTGCGGCCGGGCGCCACGGAAGCCGGTCAGCCGGCGAGTCTGACCACGCGTTTCAAGGCCAATGCCTCGTTTGATCAAATCCATCTCCGCCATGGCGGCGGCGGCGCGGGATGGATTTTCAGCGAAATGGCCATTGGCACTTCGTTCAACGATTTCGTGAATGTGAACGAATCGGAAGGGGGCGGCGAAGCGCCCTTTGCCTTCCGGTCCTGGCAGCGGGAGCAGGGACTGTCAGAAAACTGCGTGCGCGCCCTGGCACAAACCCGGGACGGGTATCTTTGGGTGGGCAGCGACGAAGGGGTGAGCCGGTTTGACGGGTTGAACTTTTTTTCATTGGGGCTCCAGGAAGGGTTTCAGAGCGGGCCGATCCGCGTTCTGTTCGGCGACAGCGGCGGCGCGCTGTGGATTGGCAGCGTGGACGCCGGGCTGAGTTGCTGGCAGGGAGAGAAGCTTCGCAAGTTCACCATGCACAATGGGTTGCCTTCCGACTCGATCACCGCGCTGGCGGAAGACGGTCGCGGGCGGCTCTGGGTGGGTACGCAGGCCGGGCTTTGCGTTTTGCAGGAGGGACATCTGGCTTCGCTGCCTGGCGCGGGCGCGATTTCGGGCAAACCAGTTACCGCCCTGTTCTGTGACAGCCACGGCGCCATGTGGGTGGGAGTGGCCGGGGTGGGAGTTTTTTCCTGCCAGGGCGATCAGTTCGTCCCGCTTCGGAATCCGGCCATGGAGAGCCTGCTGCTGGACCCCCACTGCCTGCTCGTGGACGAGAAGGGGCGGGTTTGGATTGGGGCGGGAGACTCGTTCGTGCTGTGCCGGGATGGAGACCATTGGCAGCGGTTCGGCATGCCCCGGCACCTGGCCACGCATCACATCAGCGCTCTGGCGGAGGGGCCGGACGAGGTGGTGTGGGCGGGGTCGGCCGGGGAAGGCTTGTTTGAGTTCAAGTCGGGTAAGCTGGTGGCGATCAATGCGAGCAGCGGTTTGTCCGACACGATGGTGGAGGCGCTGTTGGCGGACCGGGAAGGCAAGCTCTGGGTGGGGACGCATGGGGGATTGAATCGGATCTGCACGCGGTATCTGTCGGCGTTGAGCTATCATGAGGGCTTGGGTTACGGGGCGGTGCACGGGCTGGCTGAGGTCAAGGCGGGGGAGATCTGGGCGTGCAAGCCGGGCGAGGGGGTTTTGCGGTGGGACGGGCAGCGGTTCAGCCGGCTGATGCCGGAGGGTTCGTCGGTGTTGGGGCCCCGCGTGAGCACGGTGCTGGCGGGGCGCGATGGAGGTTGCTGGGAAGGCGGGGAATTCGGCCTGTTGCATTTCAGCAGCGCGGAGGCGGCGCAAAATGAGGGGCGAGGCGAATGGGCGCTGAGCAATCTGAACGTGACGGCGCTGGCGCAGGGACCGGGCGGCGGCGAGGTGTGGGCGGGCACGGGCAAGGGGGAGCTTTGGGAGTATGGGCATGGGGTGTGGCGGGCGCAGAAGCATCTTCCGCAGGGGCACGCGATTACCGGGATAGCGCCGGGGGCGGGGGGCGTGCTGTGGGTCGGCACCGAGGGAGACGGTTTGTACCGCCTCGAGGGCGGCGGCGATGCTCAAGCGGAACGGATACGCGGCCTGCCCAGCGGTTGGATCCGCACGTTGTATTTGGATGGGCAGGGGACGCTGTGGGTCGGCACCGGCGGCGGGGGCCTAAGCCGCTTGCAGAATGGGGCGATAGCCACCTTTACCATGCGCGACGGGCTTCCGGACGATACGATTTCACAGATCCTGGAGGATGACGACAGGAACCTGTGGCTGGGAGGCAACCGTGGGATCGTCCGGGTCAAGAAGCAGGACCTGGAGGATTTGGCGGCGCACCGGATCCGGGCGGTGTACCCGCAGATTTACGGCCGAGCCGATGGCATGCTCTCCGAGGAATGTGTGAGCGGCTTCTGTCCGGCGGGGCTGCGGACCCGCTCGGGGACGCTGTGGTTTTCGACCTTGAAGGGGATCGTGGTGGTCGATCCACATCACACGATGAACGCGCTCGCGCCGGCTTTGGCGTTGGAGCAGACGCTGGTGGATGGAGTCCCGGCGCTTCCGGTAGCCGGTGGGGCCGGCGCGAACGCGGCAAGCGGAGGGCAGGAGGAAAAGGCGCTTCGCCTGGTTCCCGGCAAGCACACGCTTGAGTTTCATTACACCGGCTTGAGCTTCGACGCGCCGGAGCGGGTGCGGTTCCGCTATCGGCTGGAGGGGCTGGACCCGAACTGGGTGGAAGCGGGCACACGGCGCGTGGCGTTGTACAGCTTTGTGCCGCCGGGCAGCTACCGGTTCTCCGTCATTGCCTGCAATGGCGACGGGATTTGGAACGCGAGAGCGGCCAGCGTGGACATCGAGCTGCCGCCTCATTATTACCAGACTGCCTGGTTCAAGACCCTGGTGGCCGTGGCGGCGATCGGCGTCCTGTTCGGCCTGTCCGGATGGCAGATCCAGCGTCTGACCCGGAAGCAAACGCAACTGCAGCAGGCGCGCGATTTGCTCGAAGCCAGGGTCCGGGAGCGGACCGCCGAGCTGCTCGCCGAGGTTGAGGAGCGCAAACGGATGCAGCGGGAGGTCGAACGCATCCACCGTGATCTGGTCGATGCTTCGCGCCGGGCCGGGATGGCGGAAGTGGCCACCGACGTGTTGCATAACATCGGCAACGCGCTCAACAGCGTGAACGTTTCCGCCGGCGTGGTGGCCCAGCGGATCAGGGCCTCCCGGCAGACCAAGGTGTCGCAGGTCGCCGACCTCCTGCGCGAACATGCCGGCGACCTGGGCCTGTTCCTGACCCAGGACTCCCGGGGCCGGCAGGTGCCGTCCTATTTGGCCGAGTTGGCCAATCATCTGGCCGAGGAGCGGGCTGCGGTGGTCGGGGAGATCGATAGGCTGTCCGGGAAGGTCGAGGAGATCAAGGCTTTGGTCGCCACGCAGCAGTCCTACGCCACCGACGTGGTAGTCCAGGAACTGGAATCCATCCCCACCCTGGTGGAGGATGCGTTGCGGATGAACGCCACGTGGCTGGCGCAGCGCAACGTGCGCGTTGTGAAACAGTTTGACCCCGTGCCGAGAATCCTGGCCGACCGGCACAAAGTGGTCCGGATTCTCGAAAACCTCATCAGCAACGCCTGCGAGGCCATGGCGGATTCAAAAGCTCCTGAGCCGATCCTCACCTTGCGCGTCGGCATGCACGGGGAAAAGCGGGTTCGGATTTGTGTGACCGACACCGGCGTCGGCGTCGCGCCTGAGAACCTGACGCGCATTTTTGCCCATGGCTTCGCCGCCCGGCAGGACGGCCACGGCTTCGGCCTGCACAGCGGCTCGCTGGCCGCCAGGCAAATGGGCGGAGAGTTGTGGGTGGACAGCGAAGGCCCCGGCAAAGGCGCCACGTTCAGCCTGGAACTTCCCTGTGTGACCGCTCCCGATGCGAGTCCTGCTTGAGAGCCCGTCTCCCTGCGGACGCGGGTCCGTGATGCCTCCGGTTGTACTGTTGCCGCGCGGCGCTCCGGAGGACGGTGCCGGTGGTGGGCCTCGATCCCACACGGCTTTAGTGCTTGTGCGTGGAGCTTTGGTATGGGCTAATGGAATGAATTCATGGTCCGGAACATGGGCGCTTCCAAACATCTCCCTTTAGCGGCATGGCTGGCGAGGCGGGACGCGGGGCTTATGGCCCGCCGGCGAGAGCGCCGCTGGATTGCCGGTTTGATTATCCTGGCGGCCTCCGCCTGGATGGAGCCGTGCCGGGCGACGCTTCTATGGAGCGAGCTGGGCACGACGCAGGTTCACGAGACAGGAGCGGGCAGTGACATCCTGGGCAGGCTCTTGAAGCGAGATGACTCCGCCACCGACACGCTCTACTTCAAGTTCCACGTCGATCCGTTGTCCGATGCCACTACCGAGGAGTACTTCGCCGCGTTCCAGTTGTTCGAGGGCAATAACGAACGGCTGGCGGTGGGAAACGCGCTGAAAGCCTGGGCTTACAGCGCTTTCGCCATGGGACCGGTCGGCTCCTCGAACCAGATGACCGAATACATTGATTTAAACTCGGCGAGATCCGACTTCACGAATCGCACCTACGAACTTCCTCGCTGGGGCATCGAGCGAACCATCGTTTTCAAGGTTCAATACGTGGCGGGGGCCGACGATTTAGTGACAGTTTGGATGGACCCGGATCTGCGGCCGGGCGCCACCGAAGCCGGCCAGCCGGAAAGCCTGACCACGCACTTCAAGGCCAACGCCTCGTTTGATCAGATCCGCCTCCGCCATGGCGGCGGTGGCGCGGGCTGGATTTTCAGCGAAATGGCTATTGGCACTTCGTTCAGCGACTTCGTGAATGTGAACGAATCAGAAGGGGGTGACGAAACGCCCTTCACATTCCGCTCCTGGCAGCGGGAGCAAGGACTGTCGGAGAATTATGTGCGCGCCCTGGCCCAGACGCGCGATGGCTACCTTTGGGTGGGCAGTGATGAAGGGGTGAGCCGGTTCGATGGCTTGAACTTTTTTTCTTTGGGACTTCAGGAAGGGTTTCAGAGCGGACCCATCCGGGTTCTTTTCGGCGACAGCCGCGGTGCGCTGTGGATTGGCAGCGTGGACGCCGGGTTGAGCTGCTGGCAAGGCAAGAGGCTTCGCAAGTTCACCATGCGCGATGGGTTGCCTTCCGACTCGATAACCGCGCTGGCTCAAGACCGTCGCGGGCGGCTCTGGGTGGGGACCCAGGCGGGGCTTTCCGTTTTGCAGGAGGGACATCTGGCCCCGTTAGGCGGCGCCAGCGCGGTTGCGGGCAAACCGGTCACCAGCCTGTTCTGTGACAGCCAGGGCACGATGTGGGTGGGGGCGACCGGGGCGGGGGTTTTTTTCTGCCAGGGAGATCAGCTCGTTCAACTCCGCGACCCGGCCATGGAGAATTTGCTCCAGGACCCCCACTGCCTGCTGGTGGACCGGCAAGGCCGAGTCTGGGTCGGGGCGGGAGACGCTTTTGTGCTGTGCCGGGATGGGGACCATTGGCAGCGCTTCGGCATGCCACGGCATCTGGCCACGCACCACATCAGCGCGCTGGCGGAGGGTCCGGACGATGTGGTTTGGGCGGGGTCGGCGGGTGAGGGCTTGTTTGAGTTCAAGGCCGGCAAGCTGGTGGCCATCAATGCCAGCAGCGGTTTATCCGATACGATGGTTGAGGCGCTGCTGGTGGACCGCGAAGGCAAGCTTTGGGTTGGCACCCACGGGGGATTGAATCGGATCTGCACCCGGTATCTTTCCGTTTTGAGCCACCACGCAGGCTTGGGGTACGGGGCCGTGCAAGGATTGGCCGAAATCAGACCCGGCGAGATGTGGGCGTGCAAGCAAAGCGAGGGGGTCTTTCGCTGGGATGGGCAGAGGTTCAGCCGGCTGATGCTCGACGGCTTATCGCCTTTGGAGCCCCGAGTCACGACCATGCTGGCGGCCCAAGACGGCAGTTGCTGGATAGCGGGCGATCTCGGGCTGCTGCATTTCAACGACCCGCAGGCCGCTGAAAAAGAAGCCGGCCAACCGGCACTGACGAACCTGAGCGTCACGGCGCTGGCTCAGGACCCGATAAACGGCGAGGTCTGGGCGGGCACGGGCAAGGGCGAGCTGTGGGAGTTTCGGCGTGGAGGATGGCAGGCGCAGACCAATTTCCCGTGCGGCCATGCGATTACAGGGATTGCGCCTGACGCCAGCGGCGCTTTGTGGGTTGGCACTGAAGGGGACGGGCTGTACCGGTTTAACCGGGTGAGCCAGTTGCCGGCTGAGAGGACGCGCGGCTTGCCGAGCGGTTGGATCCGCACGTTATACCTGGACGCCCAGGGAACGCTCTGGATCGGCACCGGCGGCGGCGGCTTGAGCCGGTTGCAGAACGGGGCCATAGCCACCTTCACCATGCGCGATGGCCTGCCGGACAATACCATTTCCCAGATCCTCGAAGATGAGGATGGCAATCTATGGCTGGGGGGCAATCGGGGAATCGCGCGGGTGAAAAAGCTGGATCTCGAGGATCTGGCGGCGCACAGGATTCCGGCTATTTATCCGCAGATTTACGGCCGCGCCGACGGGATGCTCTCGGAGGAATGCGTGAGCGGGTTTTCTCCGGCGGGACTGCGGACCAAGGCCGGCGCGCTTTGGTTCTCGACGCTCAAGGGCATTGTGGTGGTTGATCCGCATCACACCATGAACGCGCCCGCTCCCGCCGTGGCGCTGGAACAGACCTTTGTGGACGGCGTTCCCGCGACTCCCGTTCCCGGCCCGTCCGACGCGAATGCGGTGCGCGAGGCGGAAGAGCCGCCGGTGGACGCGCTTCGCCTGGTCCCAGGCAAACACACGCTCGAATTCCGTTACACGGGTCTGAGTTTCGACGCTCCGGAGCGGGTGCGGTTCCGGTATCGCCTGGAAGGACTGGACCCGAACTGGCTGGAAGCCGGCACGCGGCGCGCGGCTCCCTACAGCTTCGTGCCTCCAGGCACCTACCGATTCTGGGTGATTGCCTGCAATGGGGACGGGGTTTGGAATGAGAGGGGGGCCAGCCTGATGGTGACCGTTCTTCCCCATTTTTGGCAGACCTGGTGGTTTCTTGGAGCCGCGATATTGGGGACGGCGACGGTGGGTGTGGGGAGCGTTCGGATTGTGGTCCGGCGCCGCTTGCAGCAGCGGCTCAAGCGGTTGGAACAGGACCGGGCTCTGGAGCGGGAGCGCACGCGCATCGCGCAGGACTTGCACGACACCATGGGCGCCAAGCTGTGCCGGATTTCCTTCATGAGCGAGCATGCCCGGCGCAGCCAGGCTATCCCGGTCGAGCTCCAGGAGCAGATTCGGTCGATGTCTGACGATTCCCGGGAAGTGCTTCGGTCTCTGGACGAGATCGTGTGGGTGGTCAATCCGGAGAAGGACACACTCGAGCATCTCGTCTCCTATATTGCCCAATATTCCCAGGATTATTTCCGCAGAACCGGCATCGAGTGCGAGCTGGAGATTCCCGCCTCTCTGCCTGCTCAACCGCTGACCTCCCAATCGCGCCACCATCTGTTCCTGGCCGTCCATGAGGCCCTGACGAACGCCCTGAAGCATTCGCGGGCCACGCGGGTCCGGGTGGCGATGGCCTGCCGCGACGCCGAGTTCGAGATCACCGTTTCTGACAACGGCAGGGGGTTCGATCCCGCGTCCAGCGAGTCCAACTCCGCGAGTTCGGCCGCGGGATTCGGCAACGGCCTGGGAAACATGCGGCGGCGCATCACGGAGATGGGGGGCTGTTTCGTGGTGGAATCCAAGCCGGGACATGGGACGACGATCCGGTTTATCCTTTCTTTAAACAACCCCGTGCGATAGAGGTGATCGATGATTTCGGTGTCCATCGTTGATGACGAGAAGAGCCTGTGTGAATCGATCGCGGTTTTCTTGAACGGTTCAGCGGGGTTTCGTTGTGTCAGCATTTACGGGAGCGCGGAAGCGGCGCTCCAGCACCTGCCCGCGGACAAGCCGGACGTAGTGCTGATGGACATCAACATGGCCGGCATGAACGGGATCGAGTGCGTGCGCCGCCTCAAGGCCCTGGCGCCGGGCATCCAGATCCTGATGCTCACGGTCTATGATGACACGGAGCAGATATTCAAAGCGTTGGCCGCCGGCGCCACGGGTTACCTGCTCAAGCGCAACGACCCGGACGAGCTGCTGCAGGCCATTCGGGATGTTCAGGCGGGCGGCTCTCCGATGTCCAACTCCATAGCCCGCAAGGTCGTGGCCTCCTTTCAAACCGCCGGGCAGGTGGGGCAGAAGCAGAACCTGCTCTCGGCGCGCGAGGAGGCGGTGTTGAATTGCCTTGCCGCGGGCCTGGCCTACAAGCAAATCGCCGATCAGCTCGGCATCAGCATCAACACCATCCGCACCCATCTCCGGCACATCTACGAGAAGCTCCACGTCCAATCCCGGACCGAAGCCGTGGCCAAATACTTGCGCCGCTGATCTACTTGTCGGAACTCAAAATGCCCACCGGGCCCCGCAGGCCTGATTCCAAGAGCGGAGAATCTTTCGTATAAAATCTCCAGGTCGTCATGGTATACCGGCCAGTCGACGGCCGTGGCGTCCCATCACGCAGCCAGGCGGGGATCTCTTTAAGCGGTTGGCCGCCCGAGGTGCTCGGGCCATCCATCGTCCAGGTCCATGCGTTGTCCCACACGCAATCGTCCGGCTGTTGCTCGTCTCCGATCAGGCGATTCGGCCACAGGTTGGTCACGCGGACTTCCAGCTTGTTCTGACCCCGGCGCAAGGCTTTCGTGATTTCCACCCGAAACGGGGGTTTCCAAACAATGCCCAGGCTCTGGCCGTTCAGCCGCACTTCCGCCAGATTCTTCACCTGACCGAGGTCGAGAAACAGGCGCGTGCCCCGAGTCGTTTTCGGCGATTGGAACTCCTTTTCATAAACCGCCGTGCCTGAGTAATAACGAATGCCCGGTTCGCCGCGCTTGCTCCAATCGTCGAGCGACTGGAACTTCAGCTCGCCCGGACCACCCCAGCGGGTGTCAAACCGCACCGTCCAGGCCCCGTCGATATCCTGGACCGGCTTGAATTCAGGCCAGTTTGGTTTGCCGGTTGGCTTTAGGGAGCGCTTTTGAAATACCACGAACATGGAGCCCCGCGGATCGAGCTTAAGGGGCACTCGCGTCCGATCGCCTTCGGCGCTGAAAACTCCGGCATCCCGGGTCTCGCCGGTCATTGGATCCCAAAACTCCGGTTGTCGTCCCTCGACTCGGAACGCGCAGTTGACCACCCTCTCAACCGCTTTCTGGTTGGAAATAAAATAGATCTCGGCATCACCGATGCGCCGGTGAATCCAGAGCAGGTCAGCCGCATCCGATTGAAAATCCGGCTTCAGGCTAACGCGCGCGAGCACTTCTCCGACGGACTTGCCGGAAACCACCTTGCCACTGTCCCAGAGTTCGGTTGCAATCCGCCGCACCTCCTGATCGCAAGCGGGGTAGTCTTGCAGGCTGGGGGAGGTCGCCGGCTTAGGGCCGATGACCGTTGCGCCTGCGTCCACCAGATCGCGCACCTTGCGGGCGATCGCGGGCAGCATTGTTGTGCGGTCGGGCAAAACCAACACGCGATAACTCATTCCGGAAGGCAGGGTCAATCGGCCGTTGACGACCGTCATGGATTTAACGAACAGTTCCTCGCTGCAGGCGTCGCCGTCGTAGCCGGCGGGAAGGTTCAACGACGGGAGCGGGGAGCCGGGGTCCGCGGAATCGAGGCAGCAGACATCTCCAACAAACCTTCCTTCTTGCAGCAAGTATTGGCAGCGAGCCACATAGCTGAGCCAGGCGGACGCTTCACCCCACCAGGTTTGTGTGCGGCCAAAGTGAGTTCCCCACCAACCCATCGTCATGCCCGGATAGGCATTCGTCCAGGGCTGATGGGCCGAAGTATGGAGGATGAACTGGTTGACACCCAGGCAGAATGCGCGGTCACCCTCCGCCTTGAGCGCATAAGGGTCCTGCTGCCATTTTCCGTTTATTGGTTCACCGGTGAATGCCTCGGAACCGACCATGCGGATGCCCGCCGTATGCGCGCTGGACGAGACGGGTTTCAGAGTGTCCCAGCCCCACGAGCTGGGTTCATGCCAAAACTCGGCCGCCACTTCATCGCCGCGCGTCCCTACGGTGAGAGTGTCGAAGGGTCCGGTATAGGGCTCCATTTCAAATTTCAAACCCGGATACCGATGGACCCGCTCGGCCATGTAGCCGTAGTAACTGTCCGCAAAAAGCTCGGCAATGGTCCGCTGCCAGTCCTGTTGAAACCGTCTCGTCATTTCCGCGTCGCCGATGACGCAGTTGGTCTGCAACGTGGCGAGCCAGGGCACCGGGTCGTAGCCGCGCCGCTTCTGAAATTCCTCGCGGAAACTGGGCGACCAGTTTTGATTGCCGACCTCGTAACTATCGATAAACACGCAACGCAAGGAGCGTCCCGTCGCCGCCCCGGCATTGGTCAGCACCCTGGAAACGTAACCGTCGAAGTGGGCGTCCACACCTTGGCGGTCCAGCTTGTCACACTCCAACCCGCCACCTCCCGGCGGCGCGGGATGGCAGCCTTCGCCGGTCGTGGTGCGTCCGAAACGGAGGAGCCTCCAGTTCCCGGCGGGTATTTCCCAGTTCAGCTTGCCCGATATTTCCATTTTCGAGGTCAGGTCAATGATTTCTGAAACCGCGGCGGCGTTGGTCTGGGCAGGCACGGCCAGGACCGCGATGTCGCGATAAAAGTTCCACTTGGCATCCACCTGGGGCTGCGCCAGCGCGCCTTGGAATTGGCCCGGCCCCGTGACGGCTTGCTCGCTCCAGACCACTTTCTGCATGGATTTCTCGACGGGGATCCAAGGTCCGCCGCTGGAGGACCATCCCGGGCAGTTGTGGAAGCCATACTCGAGCTTCAGCCGATCGGCTTCCGACGACGCAAAGCGCATCAGGCTCCAGTATTCGTCGCTGCCAAATTTCACCGGTCCATCGATGGGTAATTGCCCGACGTTGAACTGGAACACCCCGCCCAATCCTGCTTTCTTGAATGCTTCCAGGTCGGCGGTGATCCCTTCGCGGCTCACGCAGCCGCTCATCCAATGCCACCACGTCTTGGCCCGGGCCGAATCCGGCGGGGAGCGAAATCCGGCCTTAAGCTCACTTGCGCCTGGGTCCGACGGCGGAGCCCCTTGGGCGTGAATCCCGCCGCCGGCTGCCAACCACAAAAGTGAAGTCGCGACGATGAGCCCGAAGCCAGGTTGAAATGGCCAGCGGGATCCAACGTGATGGATGGGAGGAGGCGTTGCCGTCATATTATGTGTTCTTGTTAAAACTCAGCTCGAAACTGCCACGAAACGTTTGGCTAAGCAGTTGGAACTCACGGATAGCATTGGTGCCGGTGGTGGGACTTGAACCCACACGGCTTTTGAAGGCCCCAGGATTTTAAGTCCTGTGCGTCTGCCATTTCGCCACACCGGCAACTGTTTACTACTAACAACTTACGACGTTTCTGCAGGAGTAATATTGACGCCGTGCTACTAGTTGTGCTACTGTCACGTTGTGAAAGCTAAAGCAACGGGAAGCAATAGCATTCTTATGCCGGTTGGCAGCAACGCCGTCGCGGGAGCCAGTAGCGTAAAGCGTCAAAATCACGGACTGAGTTTCGCAAAGGTTTGCGATGGACGCAAGCAGCCTATTCGTGGGCTGTGGGTCCGCAATGGCCGGTTCTACGCGCAACTGAGGATCGAGAACCCGATTACCGGGGTTAAGAAGACGAGACGTGTCCTCTTGGTTGACGCGGACCAAGTGCCGGTCCGGAGTTCAGCACAGGCAGTGGCACAGATGGCCCGGCTGCGCACGCAACGCGTCGATAATGCTCTCCCGGTGCTGGCTCGCCAGCCAAAGTTTGCTGACTACGCCGTTCAATATATCAGCGCCATATCGGGGGGGCAGGGGGCGAAGAGCAATAGTTCGATTCAGAAAGAGAAGGCGATCCTTAGCCGATGGACTGAGGCCGTTGGACAATTACGTCTCGATCAGATCAAACGCGTCCACGTCAACCGCTTTATTGAATCGAGGCTTAAAGAAAATGTCTCGCCTCGGACTATTAATTTAGACGTTATCGCGTTGCGCGTCATATTGAAACGGGCGTTTTCGGACGGACTCATTCAACGGCTGCCAATGGAGGGATTACGACCACTCAAAACCATTGCGCGTAAGCGACCGCTCTTTACATCCGCTGAATTGGACAGGTTATGCATGGCCGCCTTCGAGAGGCGAAAAAGCGAGACAAGTGAGGATATCCCCGTGACCGAGAATGCGCAGGAGTTTGTGGATTACATAAGGCTGATGGCCTACAGCGGTTGCCGCCGGAACGAAGCATTGGGCCTGAAGTGGGACGACGTGGATTTGGATAACGGTCAGTTAAACGTCCGAAGGCAAGTGACAAGCGTAGGCATGCAGGATTTGAAGAACCATGAAGAGCGCACGGTGGACTTCAATTCTAAGCTGAAAGCGCACCTGCTCGACATGAAGGCGCGGAGCCGGGGTGTGTCGCAGTGGCTATTCCCGTCACCCCAGCGAGGCAAAAAAGACATACCAGCGAAGACCTTCCGGGAGTCCCTGGAACTTGTGCGCGCACAAGCCCGAATGCCGCAATTCGGTTTTCATGATTGCAGGCATTTCTTCATTTCTATGTGCGTGATGTCGGGCATTGACTACATGACGATCGCCAAGTGGGTTGGCCATCGGGATGGCGGCGTGCTCATCGGCAAGGTTTATGGACACCTTTCAAATGAGCACGCGCAACGCCAGGCTGCCCGGCTCAGCTTCGAACAAGGCGCATCGAAAACCGATAACCAATGAAACCGAACTTCGAGCACTGGTGGGAAAAACGGCGTGACAAAGCTGGGGCTCAACGTCGAGCTTCAGCAGACCACAAGGCTTCGAAGGCCAGGCAGGAAATGAAGGAAGCGGCCGCGTTCATTTACGAATTGGTGCGAAGGCTTACACTTTGCCAGGCTGCCATTTCTTCGGCCGATAAAGAGGTGCTTGCTCAATTGCCCATGTTTACGGATTTAGACTCGGAACAGGAATACCTCGTGTGCTCTGCCATTTGGTCATTTTGGGAACTCCGGCCCATTGCCCACTCACTTTCCGGTCCCATTCTCAGTGGCGGCTTGAACCCTCATGCCTTGGAGCATTACGCTCAAATGCCATTTCATATCGATCTCACGGCCGAACTGGCTCCTATTATGGAAGTAGTGAAGTTTTGGTACCACCATGAACGAAAACGAAGGGGTATTTCCACCCACAGCAAGCGCGAAGCCATCCCGTTCCGTGTGACGTGGAGTCGAATTAATTGCTTGGAAGCGCATTACGGAAGCGAAAAGAACCGGCGCCGGGAGCGCACGATCGAGTTGGCGAAGAATAGCCTCCCTGCAATAGTGAACGGCTGGCATGAGTGGAAGAAATGGAAAACTCAGCAGGCCAAACAACACCAACCCGATCCATCGGAATACATTGAAGACCGCTCAGCCGGAATCCCTCCTTGGCCTCGACTATTCTGGAAGGAAGTCAGCTTGTCGGAACAACCTCGCCCCTCCCGGTCTTTTGATAGGGGCTATGAAGAGAATCTGCCTCCGTCGCAAAAGAGCGGCTAGGACTTGACTTTCTTCCTGTCGGCTGTATTTTCTTTCTGTCGGTGCCTAAAGACGTTCATCTAGAACGACCGAGCTAACTTTCCGCCTCGGTAAATTCCTTCGGCGCACTGCTTCGGTCCTTTCCTTCTGCAAAACAGTCCGACCCACCACACCAGAAATCTACCTCTGGTGGGTTACTGCTTCGTGTCTTTCTGAAATACTTCGAAACGATGCAAGACATTAAGTCGAATTTAACGTCGGGTCTGGTTCCTTGGACTGGATGGTTGCGAGGCATGGGAGTAAGTCAGGTGACGGGTTGGCGTTGGCGCAAGCTGGGCTTTATTCGTGTCTTGAATGTGTGTGGGCGCAACTATGTTACCCGCGAGGAGATTGGTCTGTTCGAGGAGCGTGCGAAACGCGGAGAGTTTTCTAGGCGGGTTTGCCCGCCCCATCCGGCTGCAGACGAACTTTCAAATAAAGGCAGCAACCATGTTTAGCAGCAGCGCGATTAACCTAAGTAAGTCGGAATAATATTTTTGACACTATACCTTGAACAACCAAAAGTTCCCAGATAGCACGCCAGTCTTACTCCTCGTTGCATAAATAATGCATGACATTGTTTTACATCGGGAGTCCGGCGCCAGCGAAGAATGCCAGGGTAAGTCGAGGTTTCTGGCGTATTCGCCCCAGAGCAAGGTGAAACTCCATGTGCAGTTGCTCCAGATCCAAACAGGCCAGGTTTCGCATCTCAACACCCTTGCAGTGACCCCAGAGCCATTCAATCGGATTCAAGTCCGGCGCATAGGGCGGCAGCGGTTCGAGGTGAATAGCCCGGGCTGCCCCCGTCGCAAGGAACTCTTTAACCATCCTTCGTCGGTGAATCGGCGAATTGTCCCAAACCACCAGCAAGCGCTCCCCGTGTACAACCTGCAGATGCCGAAGAAAGGCCACCGTCTCAAATCCCGTCAGCGCTTCTTGGCGCACGAGCGTGTAAATGTCGCCTTGGGGTGTCAGTGCGCCCATGACCGACAAGTGATCTCGCGTCTGCCATTCCGACTGCACGGGGCGATGACCTTTTGGGGCAGAGGTTTTGACGAGTTGGGGCAGCAAGTAAAAGCCAGATTCATCAATAAATACAAGCCTTCGGCGCTCCTTGTTTGCACGCTTTTTGACTTCGGGCCAGACCTCTATGCGCCACCGTTCAATCGCCGGCTCATCGCGCTGGATGGCTCTGAGCAGGGGCACCTGCGGCGTCCAACCCCTCTTCTTGAGCAGACGGGAAACCTGGCTTCGGCTATAGCTAACACCGAATTCCTCGGCCAAAACCTCACCCACGCGGCGGCAGGTCCACAGTTCACCCCGGAAGCCGTAGGCCTCAGCACCGTGCCACAGAAAGTCGGGAAGCAGCCGTATTTGTTCGGCGGTCAGCCGCGGACGACGACCAGGGTGCAAGGCCCGATGGTTCTTTGCACTCCGATCCCCCGGATCGGCACTCAGCCAACGGCTGACAGTCGGTTGGGTAACGTCCAAGACACTGGCAATATCGCCCTGTTTGAGCCACTGCTCACTCAACCATGTAGCCTTCCTTGCTCGCCATTCATGAACGAGGAACCTCTCCCTTCCCATGTTCCACTGTAGCACAACATCATGCATTATTTATGCAACTAGGAGTAATCAGCGCCTCTTGCGTGGGTAAGCCCGCCAAGTCAGATATGAACCGTTCTGTTTGCTCTTCAATCGAGGCATACTGTCGATTAGCCAGACGCCGCTTCTTGCCATCCCGCCATAAACTCTCCAGGGGATTGAGTTGGGGAGCGCGGATCGGCAACCACTGCAATTCGATGTGCAATTCCTCCGCCAGAGCCTGCGAGGCTTTAGCCGTATGGCTGCTGTCCTCGTCCAAGATCAGTGCCACCCGCCAACCGCGATAATGCTCATGCACCAGGCGCAAGAATTGCTGGAACTCAACTGGCCGCTGGCGACGCGTGCTTATGAACAGGCGATGGCCCGTTATGATGTTGAGGGCTCCGAAAACCACTCGTCGCGCGTTGGCGCCACACACCACCACCCGGGAGGTCTCTCCTCGCAAGGCCCAACCCGCCTGCAGCTTGGGAAAGAGCACCATGTCGGTTTCATCTTCGAAAAGCACCACGCTGCGCTCAGGCAACTGCCAAAACCACTCGCGCAGGCGACGCTTTTTTGCTCCTCGTTGCGGGTCGGGCTTGAGGCTGTAACGGGGTCGCTTCCACACGTAGCCCATCCGATGCAAATGCCATCGCACCGTGTCCTCGGAGAGATTCTGCCCCAAACACCGACCCAGTTGGTGCCGCAACAGTCCCACCGTCCAGTTGACCGCCGGGTAACCGAACTCATCAGGGCTTTGATGCAAACTGGCTCGCAACACGATCTCGCAGTCTTCATTCCACACCGGCGGTCGGCCCGGGTGCGGATGAGCCTGCAACGCCGACGGACGCCGAGTTACCAAAAAGCGGCCCACCTAGTTATACAGGCTCTGGCGGGTGACTCCCAACCACCCGGCCACTGTCGCCACTGGTTCTCCGTCGGCCAAAGCCAAAAGGCCTACCAACCGCCGATACATCGCCGCGTCGGTGGTTTGGTCGCGCTTAGCCGCCAGCACACGCCGTTCGCGGCGTCCCAGATGCAGCCACTCCACAACAACCTCCTTGGCTGCAATCTGCTTGCACCTTTTAGCCGTGTCAAAAAAATTATTCCCACTCGCTTAGGTGTTGTCGTGCGGCACCTTATGATCCCGGCGGATCAGGTCAAGGAGCTAATGCGCAAGTGACGATTTTCCCCATGCTTTCGACGCTTTCTCAACCTCGGCGCAGCCCATGTCACCCGTTAGTAAACGCTGCCGACAAGCTGCCGCCACACGACGACCAGGCGGAAGCCGGAGCCTTGGCATGTGTCCTCTGCGCGGAGGAAAAGGCCAGCCGGCTTCTCGATCAGCTCACTAGTGCCGATTTCTTTGATTTGCTCCACCAGACACTCCTGACCGCCTTGCGCCAGTTGCAGGCGCAGGGGAAGCCGCTGGATTCGGTTGCGCTGGCCGTGATGCTGAAAGGCAAGGCCCTGGCCGATGCGGGTGGCATTGAGTACTTGACTGCGCTGCCCGACCAGACCCCGAGTGCCGCAAATTTCCCCACTTACCTGGAGGTCATCCGGGAGCAAACGGTGCGACGGGCGGCAGTGTGGGGTGCGACTGCAATCCAACAGCTGGCCTACGATCAGAGTGTGCCCGCAAGCGTGCTGGCCGAGGCTGCGCGGCGAATGGGCGAGGCTCATTTTGCCAAGCCCAACCTTGCCGACCTCGGAGGACGGCGTTTTGATGGCGCCTCGGAACCACCACCACTCCGGGCGGTTTACACGTTGGGCGGAATCTGCATTTGCACGCCGGGGAACCTGACCACGATTACCGCTGCGGTCAAAGCCGGCAAAAGCGCCGCCCTCGGTGCGATGGCCGCCGCCGTGATGCCGCATTGCGACGATGCGGATCTGCTGGGATTCGACTCTGCCAACAAAGAAGGGAGGGCCTTACTTCAGTTCGACTCTGAGCAATCCCCGAATGATTTTTGGAACTGCATAAATCGTTCACTCAAGCGGGCCGGACTGAAAGAGCCGCCGCCGTGGTTTTACGCCTACTGCCTCACGGGGCTTGGCTACGAGCGCGGGTGGCGGGCCGTCATGGAGGTGCTCAGCTTTGCCGCCGAGGAATGCAGAGGGGTTCACTCCATTCTCCTAGATGGCGCGGCAGACTTCATTGCCGACGTAAACGACGCGGCGGAGTCCAACGCCTTTGTGGCGAGCCTTCAGGGCCTGGCGATCAAGCACGAGTGTTCCATCATTAACGTGATTCACTTCAACCCCGGAAGCGACAAGAGCCGAGGCCACCTTGGAAGCCAGCTCGAGCGCAAAGCTGAAACCAACCTAGCTTTGGAGAAGGACAGCGATGGAACCACAGTCATTTACTCCACCAAAAACCGGCGCGCCGGGATTCCCAAAGACAAAGGACCGCGGTTCAAGTTTGATGCTGAGGCCAGCATGCATCTCACCACTGAGAGCAGGCAGATGGCGAAGGACGCCGCCGCTCGGGAGGAGTTGATGTGCGTGGCCCGCGAAGCGTTCGGAGACCGGCCGGCGATGCGCTATTCGGAACTGCAAGTTAGCGTTAAAAAGTTGCTGACGGTAAGTGACCGAACAGCAGAGCGGAAGGTTGCCCAGATGAAACACCTTGGCGTCATCAAGCCGAGCGCGGCCGGACTCTTCACAATCTCAATGCCAGCCGAATCGAAATGAGTATTTACCGTCAACCGTCAACCTACCGTCGTTTGGCCGCCATGACGGCCGGCCACCAGAGCTACCGTCACCCCGTCACCCCCTTATATATAAGGGGTGACGGGGTGACGGTTGGCGGAGCAAACTGGGGGAGGGGGCGGGAGGGCTGGTATCCTTCTGGCGAAATCAACTTCAACAAAGTCAATGGAGGTCAACCTCCCGTTATCCATGACGTTTCAGGCGGCAACTTCTTCAAGTTACGACGCACTGCACCCTTATGAAAAGTAGCCCAAACAGCACCGGCTCGGCGGGACTGCCGGCCACCAAATACCGGCACACTCGAGCAATAAGAGGTCCTTCAGCTGCGGCTAATCAGTCGGCCATGTCGCCACGCTGCCTCAGTCCTGGAAGGAAACAACCCAGAGCAATGATTTATGAATAAACCGATTGACGAACCGGCTCAGGCCACGCCGCCCAAGGAGAACCTTAGCCCTCACTCAACCGTGCCGGGGCCGCTGGCCTTGGTTGCCGTTCAGTCGGACGGCGGCCCAGCACCAAATCCGACCACGCTGCCTGGCAATCCGGACGGGGTTTTCAAAGGACGCCCGAAGAGAAGACGCCGCGCCAACAGTGCGCAACGTGGCGAACCGCCCCAGTTTCTCTTGCCTTTCAGGAAGGACCCGGATGCACCAGGCGCGGCTGAGTGGCTGGCCTGGCTCCGGCGAAATGGTATCCCCCAGGCAGCGGCCAGCAATTGGGGAGAGCTGAAGGCCACGTTTCTGCCCATGCTCAACGCACATCGGCCGCACGGCGGACCCGCAACCGATGAATTGGGAACGGTGGCATTTGTATCTGCCACGCAGGTCACACCCCCAACTCCGGCGAGTGGTGCGTCTGAGTCGGCGCCAACCACCAACGCGCTGAATCAGCCCGCACAGTAGATATGTATACACAACTTACTAAGCCGCTCCTGGTATCGGGGACAGAAGTCAACAGCGACGCCAAATCGAGAGACCCCGGTGCGGCTGTCCGAGACCAGTCCGGCGGCCCGGCACCGAACCGGGCGGCACTGCTGGCCAAGCTGGATGCCGCCATTGCGCGTCGCCGCAAGAAGACATTTTTGATCCCTGACGAGGAGCTCAATGAACTGCGCCAAGGCCTTTTGGCGATCTGGAACGATCCTAAAGCGCCGGGCACGGCTGAGCACATCGCCTGGATGCAGAAGGACGTTTACCAAGTCGCGGCCGGGAATTGGCAGGAATTCCAGGCCGAGTTCCTGCCGGCGGTCTCCGCAGGCCAGCAGCACACCGGGGCTAATCATCCAGAATCGCCAGGGTCGCAGGAGGCATCCTGCCCTGTCGGAGAGCGCGCAACCGAGCTGGCAGAGCAGCCTCAGCAGGAGCGCTGTTTCCAAAGCAAGCCGGGGATCGCGGGTCACGCTCCCAGTTCCAGCCCGGCGAGCCAAACGAACGCTGTCCCCCCTGTTTGGCCGCCGAAAAAGATGACGCTTGGGTACTGGGCGTCGCGCATCAATAACCGGGCGACTGCTGGGGTCGAGGCGCTAATCGAGGCCGGGCGCGAGTTGCCCGCCGCGAAGGCGGAACTGGGACATGGTGAATTCCAGAAGCTGTTCGATCCCGGCGTGGTGCGCTTCGAGCAGCGCACGGCCGAGCGGCTTATGAAAGTGGCCAAAAACGAAGCCCCCGCAAAATCGACCAATTGGTCGACTTTATCAACCACTCTGCACTCGCTCAATGCACTGGCAGGCGTCGAGCCTGACGCGCTGGCCACCACCCGGTTAAGGGATTTGTTACCACGTGGCAATAAACTGGGCCTTGCTGGCCGCGAGGCCCCCGCGCGTCGGCCGATCCAAGTAAGGCCCGAGGACCGACCTGCCGCCCGGAAGGCCGCGGTTGAGCTGGCAGATGGGCATGAGGTGACCGCCCGGCATATCAAACGGGCCGTGCAGCCATTGCTGGAGCCGCTGCCGCGCGATGGCGCGCATGCGGCGGTCGAGTCGGAGATCAACCACGCACATACCACACGACCTTTGCACTTGGTCGAGGAGATCAAGGAGGCGGTCAAGCAAGACGGGGCAAAAGAGAAATTCCTGGCCCTGCTCAATAAAGTAAAACAGGCGCTCAGCCGAGGGGGGCAGGATGACGCACATTTGGCAACCGCGTAACAGCAGTTTGGAAGTAAACATAAACAAAAATACCGGAAGGAAAGCAGTGAAGAAGATAGATAAGAACAGTAACAACTCCAAAACACAACAAACCGAACACGTTGGCGACCATCAGTTTCCAACCGAAGCATTACCTCCAGTCCTTCAGGATCTGTGTGAGGACTTTGGTCGTGATTACGGTATCCACCCGTCGGTGACGGCTGCAATCGGGCTTACTTTGATGGCCGGAGCCGCTAGGGACTCGACCGTGTTAGAATGCAGCTCGAACTCGCATAGCGCAGAGCAATTCAGTGAGGCCAGGAGAAGTTGTTCGACCAGGCTGAAATCCTCCAGAATGCAGGGGCCAGAAGCTAGCCTCTTTATCGCGGATGCGGGAAAAGGCTCCCTCATTCTGGATCTTATGCTTCGTCCGTTCTACATCTACCAGCACGCGTCGTTCCTAGCCGCCAACTCGGTGGCTACAACCGACCTGAAGGCCGAGGCAGCAATAATTGAAGAGGCGCTCAAAAATGGCACGAATTGCGAATCTTTCCCTGGCGAAGCATGCCTAAGCCTGATAGAGGGCCAGCGTGATGCGTTGGATAATCTTCTTCGAAAGCAGATATTCACTGTCAATCGCAGCTCAGCGGGACTCGAACAAGCACAATTCGGCCGGACCGTTTCCCCATTGTCCATTTGGACGAAGTCAGAGCTGTTTGTGGACTGCTTCCACCACCCCGCAGACCTTGTGGGAATCGGCCGAGCACCCAAACCTGCTGCCGTTGTGCCAAGCTGCGGCGAACCCGACCTTGTCTGCCGCCTTCCATTGCGGTCAGATGGCTTGATCTGGGTGGCTTGCTGTAATCCGAAGTGCTTAGGAGACGCCCTCCTTCCAGTCGTCGAGAGTGAACCCCTACGAGTCATCCTTTGTGAGGAAACCAACAGCGCCTTACCGAACAACCCGACCGGATCAAGTGTCCTGGCGCAAGCACGATGGAACGAAAGCATTCTCAAAGTATTGGACAACCCGCACGGTCGTTGGTCTCCCTTTTGCCTGCCCCCTCGAGTCCACGGCATTCTCGTCGAACGAGCACGTGGCATCTCGGAAAGCTCGAAGGGGGCCCCACGGAGCTTGAGTGTGCATAAGATCCTGGACGCATGCTGTCATATGACTCTGGTCCTGCACCTGCTCGGGCACTGGCGACGACCCGATGTTTGCGTCCAGACAGCAGAGGACGCAGTCGTCTTAGTCCGTTGGTTCCTGAGAGAACGCGCTCGCATTGTGCAGACGCTGGCTAATGGGCGAACGGAGATCTCAGCACGGCGTCAAACACGCATGAAAGTATGAAGACTGAGGAAATAAGCCTCTCGACCGCAGACCCCGACGAGATGGCGTTTACCGTGGCCGAGTTCTATCGAGCCTTTGGCTTTTTGCCTGCGTTAATACCGATCCCCCGTGAAAAGGGCGACAGTGCCATCCAGACGCACAGCCCGATCCCTCGCGACCAGACCCAGTCACATGATTACTTGCACGCCCTGGAGGGCCAGCGCATTGCGGTCGCTTGCGGCGCTGTCAGCAAGAATCTCTGTGCGGCTGTCTTTTTCGACGCTGATGAACTGGCCCGCTTCCTTCAGGATAATCCGGTCTGTCGTGGCACAAGCACGGTCGTGCTGCCCAGCGGTGGGGTAGCCCTTTGGTTCAAGCTTACTCACTCCTATCCGCCTACACAGCAGCAGGGCAAAGCTCATTGGGTCGCCAACGGGTCCTGTGTCGTGGTTTCTGGTGATGGCTATATGTAACGTTGCGCGCTTTTCCGTGGGCTGGTTCTCAAATTGAGTCGTGGTGGAAGCTCCGTGGTTTGCGGGCTGGTTCGTAGGTTTGGCCTGGGGCTGATGGTGGCCATGGCTAACGGAGGGT
>Ga0181517_10001235_pt1 | contig 29380 bp, 25 predicted proteins | sample PEATcosm2014_Bin_31_FD_119748 | JGI IMG/M metagenome (GOLD analysis project Ga0181517, IMG submission 119748) | Peatland microbial communities from MTU Mesocosm Facility, Houghton, MI, USA - PEATcosm2014_Bin01_30_metaG | ecosystem: Environmental > Terrestrial > Soil > Wetlands > Peat | place... | reverse complement strand
GGAAATTGCGGAGGCTATTTCGGCCAGACCGAGAAAAGCTGACGTGGATTATTTCGTCGGCAAGGTCCTTCAAACCGAAGCGGGCGACGTCCAGGTGACACCGGCAATGGCCAAAGCGATCACTCGTTACCTGATCAAGAATGACTACACGGACAACGACGACAAGATCACAACTGGGTATCACGATGCCAAGTCGGCGGGAACGATCGCGCCACTTCCGCCGGAATTGGCTGCCTACTCGGTGCAGATCCTGAAGCTAATTGACTCCGTGTTTAGCGATGCGCAGATCCCGTTACCCGAGGATGACCGCAAGACGAAACGCAATCATCTGAATTCCAACTTTCACAAAACCGAGTTCCAGGCTCTCTGGAACCGCATCCACCAGAAGGCGGTTTACGCCGTTCAGTTCGATTCCGGGGAGTTAACTGGGAAGTGTACCGCGGTGCTGGATGCGGAATTGAGGGTGGCTCCGCTGCAATATGTAGTCCAGCGCGGCGAGCAATTGACAGACGTGACCTACGATCGGTTGCAGGCCGGCGACGGTTTTGAGCTGCAAGAGACGCAGACTGCCAGCCTGAAATCCTCGGTACATTCGGCGGTCAAGTATGACCTGATCGGGAAACTCGCGGATGAGACCGCGCTAACTAGGGACACTATTGGGCGTATCCTAGGGGGAATTAAGCCGTCGGTATTCGCCAATTACCAGATCAATCCGGAGGACTTCTTGCGGAATGCCGCCCGCTTAATCAACGAACAGAAGGCGACTGTAGTGGTCGAACACCTGACCTACAGCGCAGTCGATGAAGCGTACGGCGTGGATATTTTCACGGAAGAAAAGCTGCCAACGGACTCCGGCCGCGCGGTAAAGACGAGCCACCATATCTTCGATTACGTGTTCACCGACTCGAAGAACGAGCGGGAATTCGTCGCCTTGCTCGACAGTGGGACGGAGATTGAGGTGTACGCCAAACTGCCAAAGGCGTTCTCAATCCCGACCCCGGTTGGCGGATATACCCCCGACTGGGCGATCGCTTTCAAGCAGGGCGCCGTCAGGCACATCTACTTCGTCGCTGAAACTAAGGGCTCAATGTCATCAATGGAGTTCCGGAAAATAGAGGAGACAAAGATCGAGTGCGCGCGGAAATTCTTCAGCAGGATCACTTCCGACCAAGTGAAGTATGGGGTAGTGAACAGCTACGCCAAGCTCATGGAGTTGGTCCAGTAACAGCCAATTGCGCTGGCGATTTGGATCGGATGGTGCGTCATAGGTGCTGATGAGCGGAGAATCTCAAGAAAACTGGCCCATATTTTGCCCGTAGACGCGTTTCTACAGGCTGTCCGATAGTCCGGGTATCCCCTTTTGTACTCAATTTCAGGCCCGCGCAAGCGCATGAGCCGCCATTCTTGGGCCCTTTGAGCCATTTCTACGTAGTCTCTGTTTCTGACCATGTTGGACGTTCCTTCTAATTTGAACGGGGTTCATCGCTGTAAACTATTCAAAATTAAGGAAAATTGAAAACTCAAGCAGTAAAATTGATGACGCACTCCCGGGGCATTCTCTCCTAAATCGTCAAAAACACTGCCGAAATCGAAATTTGGGGTCGAGCCAAAAACCGGCGACGAGGCGATGCATTTCGGCGGATTGGGCTTGAATTGGCCGTGGCCGGGATCGCGATCAACGTCGAGCTATCCGTCGCAATGGGTTCGTTTGGCCCGCGGACCGCAAGCGGGCGCCGAACCTACGGATATTGCTCGATGAATCCCCGACCGATTCCTCCTTTGATTGCTTAGCCTGCGTTCAGTCGCGCCCTTGAATACGCCAGATCATCGGGGATCATCCACCTAATTTGACGTGGGTGGACAGAGGGATCGATGCTCTTCGTGCATCACTGGCCTCAGCGAAACGCCTCCCTCCGGCGTCGAACCTAGCAATTGAGTTCGATGAGAGCGCTGTAATCCATCCCGGTGGCATCCGGGTTCGGCGGGATGCCGGCCGACGTCGTGCACGAAAGGTTGCACGATTACACAACAAGTCAGGCGCACATTCAGAACGCGAGCGAGGCAACGCTTTATTGGATCAGCTCTCACCGGTGACGCTCCGAGCGGAAATGTGATGGATTTCCCAAAAACGGATCCAGCGAAATATGGGAATTGTGAAACACAATTTCTCATCGATCAACGCCCTAATGTCGCTCAGCTGCCTTATTCTGGGTGGCGAATCAGACGACAACAGATGCGCCTTTGGGCCTCGGGTTGTGCGCGTCCTGAAAGCCCAGACTGCAAATGCGCACGAGGAAGATACGTTGACTACCACGACCGGGACTGTCGGGCAAATTGATCACAACTCTCCGGAGAACAGTCCCTACCACCGCTCCTTGCGCGCCGCTGTGCGGAATGCTGATCAGAATGAGGATGTGCTGCGCGACATTCTGTGGCTATTGAACGCAAGTGATTATCTGCTGGACATCCGCCGTATTGCCGGCAACCTGCTCAAGTTGCTGCCCACCCTCGGGGAGATCACTGAACAATCCTGTCATGAAGACGAACCAGAGTTCCACCTGTTTGTAGGTTGGGACACCGTCCTCGAGTGGATACGTGACGGACTTCCCGCGGACATTTGCCCGGAGACCGGCGGCTCTACGAACCCCTACTTTCGCAATTCGTTTCAGCGCAATCCCCTCTGGGTTGAACTGTGGGAGCGGGTCAACTCGACTGGTTACCGCATGCTTCAGGCGCAGTTCGTATTTGCTCATGCTCGGTATCTCAACTCGTCGAGCATCCGCGATATCGAATTCGGCCGCCTCGCATATGAGCGGTACGGAGGAGTTGAGTTGTGGCAGGCGTTGCCGAAATCGACGTATGACGCGGCCTTGAGGCTCCGGCAACTTGCAGAGCAGGAGTGGAGTTCCATGCTCGACAAGCTGCCGGAAACGCGGCCGGCGTTTACCTACCAGGAGGATATTTCTCGCACCGAGTTCGCGGCGAATGCAAAGTGGGAAGAGGGATACCGCGAGACCGTTCGGTCCTTTCTTGCGCGAGCGAACGGATTCGAGGAGTGGTCTGCGCGGGACCTGTCGGAGATGACCAGGCGCTCGCGGCGCCCACATCTGAGGACTCTAGCCACGACATGCGACACTCCAGGCGACCCCGACGACGAGTTTACGCGTGGCTGGCCAGAAGGAAGTATCGTCACCATCGCGCCTGAATTGCCGGAGGAGTTTGTTCAGGAAGTCATCGCTGCCGGATGCGACCCTGACGAATTTGCGGATGAGAAGGAAATCTACGTCGCACCTCTAGTCCTCAATGCCGGCACCCGAACCCAAACAATTTCCAATAGCGAGCCGCCGCCAGCCCATTCGTCTGACGCACAGAGGCTCGCCATTCAGCTAGCAATTGCAGTACGCGGGCAGTACAGGCACATTCAAATGCAGCACCAACTGTTGCCATTTGAGTACAACATTCCGGCTGCCCACGAGGTGCGCTTGCTTCAAGCGCGCCTTGACGTGGCATGGCGAGACCTTGGGAATTCGCTCGGGTGGGACCTCAACGATCGCCGGAAAGCCGAGATGATTACCCTCGTCAAGATCCAGTTGTGGTTTGGTGTCTCACTCAAGCGCGCGCAAGGCCTGGTCGTGATGTTCACGACAGTTGAGCAGCCAGCGCCGAACAAGGGAGTGGCCGAGGGCAACCTTATCTACGATCTGACCACCGGCGAGTGGAGTGTTCCGATCGATATGCCACCCTACAGAAGTGTGATTCTCGATCCGGCAGGGCAGGCACACCCGCAACTCAAATGGGTTCCCGTGCAGGATGTTGCCGACGTTGGGCGCCATATTAAGGCGCTCCTTGAGAATGCCCGTGAGATGAATCGCCGCATCGGTAAGGCTGCCTCTGAGCCTTCGGTGCTGTTTCCGCTTGACGAGAAATCGTATGAGCAGGCGGCCCGGGAGTTCCTGAGAGCGGATGACTCGACTCGCCGCATCACACTCAGGCGGCTTGGTGGCTTTGTGCTGAACCGGATGGTGAGCCTGACCGGAGACCTGATGGTGGGCACACTAGTCACTGGACGCCTCGGAACTCTGACTCGGACTGAGCGGTTCTACGCGTCTTACTCTGCCGATGAACTTCGAGGTTTCTACTATCAAGCAGCCTCCAAAATGCTCGAAGAGGTGATGGAGAGAGCAACCGATGAGCGTTCGCTCCTCCGCCCAGAGATCTGGAATGGTCACGCAGGTGCGCGGTTGTGCGCATTGGACAAAGAGGTGAGAGACGCGATTCGGAAGTTGCAAGAGGGGATCGTCGAAGCGAAAGACATCAAGCCCGACGGGATTCGATACCACAATCTGCTGACACTCTACTCTGTTTTGCTGTTCTGCTTTTGCACCTCTTGCCGACCCGTGCGAGCACCGTACCTCGGACTGAATCGAATCGACGAGGAGACCGGCTTCGCTTACTTGGCAGACAAAGACGATGATGCACATCATAAGCTACGGCTGATTTGGGTGCCCCAACTGTGCCGGGATCAAATGCTCAAGTACGCACAGCATTGCGCACGCATGGCTCTTCACAGTGAAGAGATCCGTGACTGGCCCGATCCCTGCTTCTTTCTGATAAAGAAAGGCTCGCCGGTGCGTGTTCGTCTCGGGACGCTACCCGATGACCTTGAGCGCTTCCTCGAACTTCAACCGAACTTCTATCGGGCGTACCTCCGGCACCGTCTCCTGAAGGCGGGCACCCCGGCCGAGGTGGTCATGGCTTGGCTCGGGCACGCATTTGCCGGCGAGGAGATTTGGAACATCCACTCGGCCATGAGCCCGACGGAATACCGCGACTGCATCTCCAGTTTCCTGATGCCCATCTTGGAGAATGACTTGAAATGGAAAGTGATGTAGAACCTTCGCAGTCCAAAACTGATAGGCCCATTTGGCTCGATGCCGACGGACTGAAACTCAAAGAACAAAGACGCGAGCAACTCACCGCGCTGATCGAGTTCCTGGAATCGCGTCAAGGCGAAACGCGGGAGTTGGCAGATTGCCTGCTCGGTCATCGCACCTCCGCGGATGAGCCGGCGACGCGCATGCAAACTCTCACAGCTCAGATCGCGTCAGAATGCTCCAAAGAACCGACGCATGCTCTCCTTCAATTGCTCGGCCGGGTTGTAGATCAGCGCAACCGATCTCATGCGTTTCAGTTGCCGCTGCCTGGTATTCCGGTCACCATGCCGAAACCAATACCGCCGTTTACTCCGGCTCGCTGGGGCGAACTGGCGAAGCATCCCGACTGGAGCAGAGCAGTTCTCGCGGACGTTGTTCGATCGGCATCCCCGGTGAAGAAGGGATTTGGAGCGACAGGCGATGAGTCAGATTGGGCGATTAATTTGGAATTGCTCGTTGGACGTATGCTCGCGAGTGCAGTGTTGTGGGGCGGGCTACTTTGCCGGAACTATCTCGAGGAATTTTATCGGTCGCTCTCGCTCTGGCCGGAGATTACTGAATATGTCCACGCGCACCAGCGAGTTTACATGGTCTGGTTCGACGAGGCGGGGAACTGCCGGCGCTGGATTCCCGACCCACTGACGGCACTGCTGCTCATGGAGTTGAAGCCACAACTCCTCGAAAGCGTCGCCGAGATCACCGCGCAACGATCAATCGATGAGGTCTTCATGGCGTATATCAGGACGGTTGTTGCCGATCCAACTCTGCGACCCGGAAGCCTTTCCAAGTTCATTGATACGAACCTTCTCCATTTTCAATTGCGTTTGCCTCCGTGCCTCACGCAATATGCCGCAGGCAAACTGCCATCCGCTTCACCCAACCCCGTCACCTGGGCAAAGATGATTCACCGAGACGTTCCGTCACCTTCATGTGACCGGAACGAGCCGGAGGAACCCGAGAGCGCGGCGAGCGAAGAAGCTGAGGAAGAGGAACTCGAGACCTTCTCTGGTGATCAAGATGACGACTGGGTTGCGGAACTTCGAGAGTTGCTCGGTTCCGGAAATGCAGAGCTGACTCCTTCGCGCGCACGGAAAGCAATTCTTGACCACTTGAAGCAGCCTGACCTTGCGCCGGAGCAGAGACTGTTTCTCGCATTCGCTGCGAACCTGCTCGAGGAACGAATCCGCGGAAAACTGGCTACAGTCCGGACCATGGTTGTGGCCCTGGCCACAAGATTGCCCGGAGTCATTGATCTCGCAAACCCGAAGGTCATCTCTCCCGACGAGTTTGCCGGCGGATATTCCACGATCCTCGATGACGCTATTAGTCCCAATCAGCACGATAAGTTTCGCCGCTACCTGCGGACCTGGCATCGCTGGCTAGTGTGTGCCGAAGGCGCGCAGGAGATTGATGAGCCGGAGGTCTTCGGAACCGCTGCCCGCGCACAGGCAGTCGATGCGACGCTTGTTATGGAGGACGAGTACCTCAAGGTACGTGATTCGCTGATCGATTCAAAGATGAATTTCAGAAAGGATTTCTCCGGAGAGAAGGAGCTTCGGCACATAGCAGGGTTGGTCCTAATCTTCGGGTACCGGTGCTTTCTCAGGAAGTACGAGATCTTGAAGGCGCCTCTCGATGCGGTTTTCATCAACCACCCTGCAGAGTTCCTGGTGCGGCCATGGTCCGAACGGCGACTCAAGACTCCGAATGCTGTACGCAAGCTACCACTCTATGCGCTGCTCGATCAGGATGAATTGCTACTGGTCCGCGCATGGCTGAAGCATCGGAGGGAACAGAACGGCCGCATTCGAAATCCATCTCCATTCCTGTTCTTCTCTCCGAAGGTCGAACGCGCTTTCATTCCGGAGGGGCGCATCTTCCCGGTGATTCACGAGGCGTTGAGATCGGTAACCGGGGACGAGGCAGTTCACTTTCACACTCTTCGAAAATCCGCAACGTTCCTCGCCTTCGCACTTCTGCGGCCTAAAGCTATTCCACTGCCAAGGTGGCTTAAGGACTGGCCAAAGCAGAAGGAGCGGATTGAGAATTCTGCGACCTTGCACACGCAGCTCTATTCGAATTCGTTCGCAACCCGGCGTCACTTGTTCACAGTAGCTCGGCTTCTTGGGCACAGTTCCCCATCAGTCAGCATCGCTAACTATCTCGAATTGCAAGGCGAGCTTTTGTCACTCTGGCTTGAGACCGTGCCGATGGCTCTGGGCTCAAAGCAAATCGAGACCATTGCGGCGGTGTCACCAAGAATGGCCACCAACATCCACAATGACAATGTTCGAATCGCGCTATGGCACGTGGTCGGCAAACGTTGGAGGAAGGCTGGTTTGCCGGAGGCCGCGTTGTTAAGAAAGATACCACCCAACTCCTCGTGCTCGGCGACAACACTCGCGCCCTTAGCCTGTCAACAATCTCCTGGCGGCACTCCACAAGAACTTCTCGATGTCGAGAGAATATTGACTGATGTCTTCGAAGGAGTTAACGAAGAAGATCTTGAATGGCGCTCCAGCTATCCTCGGTCGTTTCTCAATGCTTTGCTGCGAGCGGCCCGATCCGCGGCAATCCTCACACTGGTCGCACCAAGCGAAGAAAACCAAGGCGCCACTGGTGCACACGTTCACAGCTTTCGAAATGCCGACTCCATCGAGCGAAGAGTGTGCCCGACGCTGGTTCGGGCAAATCAGGACCACGCCGTGGTGGCCAGATTCGCACCAAGCATCTTCGCTCAGCTCCGTACACGGAGCAAGCGAAGCAAGTTTCGAGAGATCGCAAAGCACTGGCTCGAGAGCCGGCGGGACGAGCGCAACGGGCTTGAGTTTGCCTACGTCGAGCGGATGCTTGCAAAGCGATATGCTGACTTCCTTCTCGGCTTAGGGGTTGCGCCGGAGGAGTGCTCGATCCGATACTTCGGCGGCATACCGGCAGTTCAAAAATGGAAGCGATCGATTCCGACCTGTTTATGGGAGCAACGCGAACCCGCGCGGCCCGAGTCCTCGTTCAAAGCCGAGACAAATTCAATTGGAATCAAGCTGTTGCCGTTACATGCCGATACTGCAACTAACGGCGATCAGATCAGCTCCTACGGATGGAGATATCTGATGTTGCTGGCAAGCCTGTGGACTGCGGCGTGGCTGCCGCCTGCGCTGCCGCGAGGTGGGTCATCGGATCTGCAATCAGCGGACCATTCAGGCTGATAAGTATCTTGGGGGAATATCGTGGGCCCGGAGCCAAGTACAAACGAAAGCAACTTCGCCGTTGAACCGTATGCTGGGAATACAGAGCCAAGGTTGTGGTTCAAGCAGTTAGTTATCCGCCGCGGACCGGGACGAGAGGATCGCGCCATTACCTTCAACCGTGGCTTGAACATCATCTGGTCCGAACGCAAGGTTGGCGACGATAGAAGCCTCAACGCTGGAAACACTTCCTTGACGCGATTGCTCCGATACTGCCTCGGTGAAGATCACTTCGGAACGGGTGTCCATGAGCGGCGCGTTCAAGCGAAGTTCCCGCAAGGCGCAGTGGCAGCACAGTTGCGATTGGCCGAGGCCGACTGGTGGATCGTCCGCAGTCTTTCGGATCCTTCCCAACGTATTGCGGTATCGTGCGACGCGTTAGAAAATCCGTGGGTTGAATTGCGGCGGTCGAGAGACGAAAGCTTCAACGAATTCCTGAAGGGTATCCATGACGTATTCAAGCCCGCGTTCCAAGCGTACCACGGGAGCGAAGTCGCGATGGGCTTTGTTGCGCGAGACCACGAGGGCGGATTTGATAATGTCTTCCGCTGGCGAGCGGCACACAACAACTCGGGGCACAACATCCGCGAGGATCTGCGGGTCTGGGCCCTCTGCGCATTGCTAGGTTTCAAAGCCTGGAACGACCGCGCTGCGCCGGAATCATCTCAGCCTGCCAAGCCCGCCGATTCAACAGCGGGCCCGCACTGGCAAGGGGATCTCCTTCCTGAGATTGCTAAGAGATTGGGAACAACGGTAGGGCCGAATCCGGACATTACCACTCTCTTGGAACAGTCTGAAAGGAACGAAGCGCAAGCTACATCTGCTTTGGAATCGGCTCAGGAGCGGCTCCGTCAGTTGGTTGAACTTGAGGAGTTACAAGCTGACCTACTCCAACTGGATGGCAAGTTCGCGACTGTCGACCGGCTCCTGAAAGCAAAATCGAAGCTTAAGTTGCGGGCCAATGGTAAATGCGGATTGGCGAAACAGAAGGTCACCGAGCTGATTAAGGATGAAAAGTGCCTGTTGAAAAGGGTTGGGTGTTATCTCGATCAGGACGCAGAGGTGAGCAATTTACGCAAAGAAATTGGCGACATCGTTGACGAGAGGACGAAAATACAGCATCGCATCACCGAGTTAAAAGGCGAGATTGGTGCAGGGAGTGCAAAGGGAACTCAAGCAGCTATCGCCGCTCAGAAGGATGCGGTGAGCAAATGTCAGACTGCGCTCGTGGAAGCACATGGCATTGCGAACACCTTGAAGAATTTGAACCAGGTTACAAAGGCGCAAGGAGCCGACCCCGAACACCAACCAAGCCCTGAACCCCAATCAAGTCCGGAGCCAGGAGGCGCTCAGAACACGGATGTGCAGAAGAAGGAACCTGCTGACAGTTTTCCTAAGTTCGTCGAGACCTACCGGCGAGTTGTATCACAGCTGATTTCGCCTGCGACCGCGGAAGCTCTGAATGATCACCCCGGTGGCATCCACGACCTTCTCGAAGAGAATGAGCTCGGAAGCAAAGAAAGCCTGATGAGACTCTGGGCATTCGATATGGCAGCACTTCTCCGTTCGATTGAAGCGCCGATACATCTTCCCGGTCTCTTGATTCACGACTCTCCCAAACAGGAAGACTTGGCCGACGAGCAGTACTGGGGGCTCTTCCGGTTTGCACGTCTGCTCGAAAAGGGAAAACAAGACAGTGCAGTATTCCAATACATCATCACTACCTCCACACCGCCGCCCGATGAACTTCAAGATGCGGACCATGTCCGGTTGCATCTCGCCCCAGGAAGGAACACCCGGCAGAATCCTATCACCGGCGAAGAAGAGGATGACGGGTATTTGTTCAGCTATCGATTCTGACCGAACCCGATCGCCGTGTCGGGAGCCGAGCACCTTCGTGAAGTCCAATTGCCGGTGACTCGACCAACAATGGGCTCGGTCAGAGGATGAAGCGAGAAGCAAGAGGAGCGCGATGAGCAACGGCTCGGATCCAAAAATTGTCACAATCACAGTCAGGGCCATCAGGTCGCCCCAGGAACAAAGCGGACGTAAGCGCCGAAAGCACTGTCTATCGATTACCGACGGTCCCAGCCAACTCCAGGATCTGCTGCACGAACACGCAACGTTTCAAAAGGCAATCAGGGAGGCCCAGGAAGTGCTAGGCGTCCATGGAATAGATTGCATCCGAGTTATCAACGATCCCAACTACGAAGAGCAGAGCAGAATCTACGGCGTCTTCGGCAGGGAATCGGAACTGTTGTGGTGACCCGTGGTTAAGCCAGCCAGAGAAAGTCACGGTTCATCGATTTGTATGGTCAGATTCCTCCACGAGTGCCGAACCTAGCAATCTGGTGCGCGCGCAGTGCTTGCTGTCCAAGGAACGGACGGATTCACAACGATAAGCATCATTGTCTGGGCCTATTCCTTTAAAGCCCTCTAAGGAATTGCGCTTGTTCTGCCGATACAAGAGTGAGGCCTTCGTTGTCTGGACTGCGCTTGTCCCGATAGGAGGCACCGATGAGGCAGAATGGCAACGCTTCCACTGCGCGGGCGGAAGCTATGCAGTTCCGTTACTAACCATTGCCACGTACTGGCCAACCACTGATGTATCCCATACCTAAACATTTGTTCATCGGAGCAGGAGGACTGCGTGACAGAAGGCAATATCGGTATTTCATGGACCGACGAGGCGATGAACAGTCTCGTGGGCTGCAAGGAGTGTTCTCTGGGTTGCGAAAAATGCTATGCGCGAATGCGGATATATCGCTTCTCGAAGTGCAAAGTCACGAACAGCGATTACCGCTATAGCGACCTGGTCAAAATGGTTCCAAAGCTCTCTGTGCAGAGCGACGACGAGGCTGAAAAGGAACACCTGCGCTTCACTGGCCGAATCCTCTTCAATCCTGCCAAGCTGTACGCGTTCCTCAGGAACAATGCCCGCGGCAACCTCGTTTTCGTGGATGAATTCTCGGACCTGCTGCATGAGGCAGTCCCCATGGATGTCATCCTCGAGCATTTTCGTGTTTTTCGCGAAGTGCCCTGGAAACAGTTTCAAGTGCTAACGAAGCGCGCTCATCGGCTCGCGGAGCTGAACGCTGCGGTGATCAAGGAGTTCGGCGAGTGGCCTCAAAACGTGTGGATGGGTGTATCGGTCTGCACGCGAGCCAAGGTGGAACTGAACAAGATTGCGGCTCTCGGGAAAACGCAGGCACGGATCAAATGGGTGTCCTTCGAACCCTGGGTCTCCGATCCGAAAATGGCACTCGAGGAAGCATGTCCGAATCTCGCCGGCCTACTTAGCGACAGCGGGATCGCGTGGAGTGTGATCGGCGGAGAATCAGGATCGAAGAAAAAGTCCCGACTCATGACGCTCGAGGATGCCCGGTATTTGTTCTCATCGAGTAAAGATGCCGGGTGCAGTCTGCACTTCAAGCAGCTTGGCACAAAACTGGCCATGAACCTCGGGGTCTACGCAATTGGTGACCATCGCGCCAAGGGCGGAAATCTGGAACAGATCCCGCCGGATCTCAGGAAACGGGACTGGCCAGAAAACATCACGTGGGACGTTCCCGAAGGCGATCTGGACTTCGAGCCGCGTTTCGACCCGAAGAAATGGATCAAGTTCGGATAAATCTGGGCGGTTGAAGAGAGCCGCGAATTCAAGTTCTCGACCAATTGCGCAACAACCGGAAAGGACCGACACACGCGATGGCAAAATCGCCGAAGCATCATGATGGAGCTGAACTCAGATTCTTCCTTCTGACAAAGCTAAGGAACGGGCGCGTTAAAGCAGAACGCATTCGCACGGACAAAGACCCGAGGCTACGCTCGAGAACAGCGTTTGCATTGATTATGCCAAATTCGGTTCTCCCGGCAAGCGTTGAATCAAATGTCGCGAGTGCGACCGAACGTGACAGTGGTAAGGCCGCGGAGCGATTGGACGAAGGATACCTGCTGCGACCACAAATCGCTGAGTCGATCGAGAATTTTCGCGGACTGTTCCATGCACTTCGGGATGCGACAGAAGACACGACCCTTGAAATCGATCGAAAGGGTCGCCTTGGGGCCAAATGGCGCGTCTGCGCAAATCGCACCTGGGTGAATTAAAGAAACTCCGAGTATTAGGTGGAGTGTCGCATGCCGCGCTCATCCGCCTGAGCGTCTGTGCAGAGGCTTTTCTTTAGGCTTGGGTACGAGCGACAGCAGCGATCTCGGGTCGACAGCAGAAGATGACCCGAAATTGGAGAGTAGGAAGAATGACAATGCCGACAAGAATGGCAGCGAAGGTTCGTCGTATCGCTCTTGGCCGCCTGGAAAGAACATTTGGCATTTACGCGCGCACGGACGTGGATGAAAGTCCGTTTTCAGGCGACAGTGCGACAATCATCGCCACTCAAGACATTTGGAGGATTGCGATCGATATGCTTGCCGGTCGACATGTCCCGATTGCAGACGCGCCTTCACTCCTTGAGGCGGCCGACCGATTGAGAGAGCTATTGGCCGATGTGCCGAACAACCTCTCCCGGGTCCAGAAAAAGAAAGCGATTGAAGCAATCTCGTTTCTGATCGCGATGAGTTAAGCGGGGGGCGACTACAGTACCCCAGCTTGTGGTCGCTACTTGCACTCGCGCCCAAGGCGCTCTCAACTTGCTCTGCGCACTTTTGGCACACCTGCCCATCTTGAGCCCCCGATAACGGCGGGGACATCGCTCGAGATTGCTGATGCCGGATCAGTATGCAATCTGCACATCAGATCAACACTCAGTCCGGAACGTAAGCTAGGAATTCGGCGCGAATGAATAAGAGAGGACTACAAAAGAAGTGTGGCCAAGCATTCCTCCGTGGCCTGCACCAAGCTCTACTTCGATATCAGCCCCCATCATGGAATGTAAAGGTTAAGCCTTTGTACGCATCGGGAGCGGGCGGATATGGTCGAAACGATTGTCGCTTTTGTCTTTGTCGTCAACTTCCCAGGGAAGTAATAGTTCAATAGCCTCGCCTGTGCTCAGCTTCCTCTGGACCCAGCGGTGCTCGGTGCCTTGCTGCATGAGCTCAAATGAGTCGTTATTGGTTATGTCGACGCGCGTGTGAGGGAACCAGCGCATTCCATGCCGCGCGTCAATCTTAATAATCAAAAACATTCCACCGACCGATCGTTCCTCGCTTACCCGCAAGTAGTGATCGAGCGCTCGGCGAAACCAGAAGACATCCTTGTTCTCTCCGAAGCTGTCAAAGTGGATCTTGTCGCCGAGTTCAACAAGTTGCTGTTGCATCTTTCCCCCGGACCCAATCGCGATCGATCTCATCGGTTTCACGCGAACAGGGGTAAATTTCGGGGACTGTATTGCGAAGAGATGCCCTTCTCCCGAACCCTCAACGGCGATCAGATCGTTAGGAGCGTTTACCACATCGCTAAAAGTGGAAGAGAGATATTTCACCTGCCCGCGCTCCTGCGAAGCAAATGCATCGAAAACCGCCTTCGTGATGTCTGCCTTCGGAACAATGTTCAGACGGCTCGGAATAACGGACGCCACTAGGAAGGTTACCGGTTCAGGCTTTTTGAGCTTCGGGAACTCGTGTTCAAGAAACCGGGGCAGCCACTGTTCGAGTTCAACTGTTTCGAATCGCCCCTGCTGTGCTCCCTTTACTTTCAGGAGGAGTTCGCCGGCTGTTCGGATGTCGCCAGTCAATCCGACCGCGCTGTGGCTGCCGACAGGAATCAACTTCTGAAGCTCATCACGATATGTTGTTACCGTGTCGTCACAGGTAATTCGGCAATCCGCGCCGATCAGCACCCCATCGAGCAGCGACACGCCAGCGACGACGCTCATACTATGCGCCTTCCTCTTTCTCCCATTGGGTTATCGCATCTGAGATCGCTTGTTCCATAATCTTGTCGAGCGTAGCTTTTTGGGGTGCAGTCACGATGTCGGTAGTGTCTTCGATTTCGCCCGGAGTCCGAATCTCTGATTCGTGGATCTCGCCATCCACGACACTATAGGCGGCGAACCCGACAATCTGGACGACCCAGCCGCGCTGCCCGTTTATGTCTGAAAACCAATCACCGGCGATGGCGTAGCCGCTGAAGTTGCCCTTTTTGCCTTGACAGAGTTTTCCGAGCTTTCCAGTCGCAAACCCCATGCATCACCCCGATGTAATTGAGACTATCTTACGTCCCGCGACGTTCCTGCCGCAGACGGCTCGGAAGCTAATGAGATGGAAGAACGCTCGCATACGCCACAAATTCAGATTTGACCTTCATAAGGATGACAATGGCCAGCAGAGGTACCGATAATGGCCGGTGTCAAGATCGCCGTACTTCCGGTGTTCATCTCGACCCTTTACGTCGGCCATTGCCGGTTCACAATGGATGTGGAAACGAGGCACTTGCGTTCATTCCTGTGTTTCGTTTCAGCATTGAAGAACCGGGTGGTGACTGATAGTGGCAAGGCGCTTTTCTTGCGTCGAACATCTGGAGGATCAATCAGTTATCAAATCGTTCGAGGGTATGTGATTTAAGAAATGAGACCTTTCGTATAATCCCAACGCCCCGCGGTGTATCCCGGGACTGGAGGATCGCATGAACACGAATAACACAATTACGAAACCTAAGCCGAAACGCGGAAAGAAGATGTATCGAGGAAAGGGGTGGAGGCTCACCGGACCAAACGGCCGCATTTTCAAGGCGGCGCTCATCCGGCGAATGAAAATAAATGGCGCGACGATAGTGATCGTAAAAGTCCGCGAACGGCCGAAGAAAGAATAGAAAGCACATCGCGACGGCGCGATGGGATCTCTTATAAGGAGCGCCGGTGTCAAGGGTTGCGCAATCTAGAGTTCATCTCGACCCTTGACGCCGGCAATTCCTCTCGCTATTCAGTCGGCGGGAAATGGCTTTGCAATGTGCCGGGCCAAACTCTCCAGGCTTGGATAGACGATGCTGGTGTTGATCGCCGTGCGTTCGAGTTCGCGCAGTATCTGCAATCTTGCTCGTACAGGAATCATCGAAATCCAAGTGCCGGATCTGAGGTACCCCGAAGTCAAGGAGTCTTGATCCGCCGCACCGTCTTCATATCCAAATTGGCCTTGAGGGCGCTTAAATTCGTCATGCATGCCCCAAAGCGCATTCTCTCAGTGCAATGGCTCGGACCACCCGCCATCTGGCGGGAGAATTCGAAGGTCGGACACCTTCATGCCCTCTACACCCTTTGGCAGTATTTGACTCTGTTGGCCCCACACCAGATTGCCTTCGTCAGTCGGCCGGGCGCAGTCGTACGCTATTACGCGCATTTGGGCGGCAGTGTCCGCTGCAATTCCGGTGATCATGTGTGCCGAATCCACAGTAAGGAAATTTACTTCCAATAGTGCCATCTTCGCATCGACCTCTGACGGAAGGATTGCGACGTTGTCAGCCAGGGCCGAGGTCGCAATCGATGGATAAATGATTCCGGACAGCATTTCGAGGTCTTTTGGAGCAGGTTGACCAATCGGCCACAACGCAGCATCCTTAAGCGCGATGGGGAGCCTGTATAGGTGCTCCCGTCCGGCCGGCACCCGCTGTGTAAAAACTCTCGCCTGCCACTGCCGAATCAGCCAATTGCGATCAGAGCCACTCTCTGGATTCGAGAAAAACGGTAGTTCTCGAAGCGCATTGAATCTGGTCAACGTTTCGGCGCTGTAACCCAGGTGGTTAAATACCATTTGCGCAGTTGTCAGCCATGCTGAAAGTGCAAACATATCGCCAGGTTGCCATGAGAGTTCCTGGATGCAAGAAACAAACTGGCTGAATGCGCCGTAGAACATCACTTCGCCCACTCTGTTACAGCGACCGAGGACCCTGGCAGCTTCAGGTGGAGGATAACTGATCCTTTGTTTGCTGACCGGACGTTGCGTCACCTTGACAGCGCGAAAGATCAGCGTTTCGGCTGGAACAATAGGAGCTTGAATGCTTAAGCCCTCGTGAATTTGCTTAATTCTTTCGCGGAGATCATCATCGCTAAGGGCTTCAAAAGACCCGCCCTCAAGAGCATCGAGTTCTCGTCTGAGTATCTCAAGAGAAATTCTTGCCACGTCGGCCTTTCGTTCTGCGTGCAGGTTTTGCGCGGTTGAGATCCGGTCACCTGGCGGCGATCTCCATAGGCCCTGCGACAACTTCATCGCTGTTATTAAGGCCGATAACAAAGGTGGCCTTTCGCAGCCCGATCCCTTCAGTCCCAAGGAATCGAAATACCTTCTCAGCTCCACTCTTCAATACAATTTCATCGGGGTTCTCGGTGTCACTCTTTGTCAGGTACTGGGCGACCGACCCGGCAACGACATCTGCGATACTGAGCAAATCATTCATCTCAACGCTTGGCGGGTCAAACGGGCGAGCGCCTCCGATCAGCGGATAATCAACACCGGGGCGCGTGTATATCCTGAGAACTTGATCAAAGATCGCCATCATCGAGCCATGCTTCCCCTCGTTGGGGCAAATCGAATCATGGTCGCTCATCCAGAAGATCTTCTGGTCATCAGCGGCGAGGAGAGCGGCGAGATACGCGGCCATGTGAACGACCCGCATGAGCTTTTCCACCACCGCCACATCCCAATCTCCCAATCCCTCAGAAAGAAGCCCGTCCTTCAAACGGCGAAACACGGTTCGGTCGTTGTGTGGGCCGAAGAGCGTCACGATTCTGCGGTCAACGGCAATCGTGCATAGAAATCCTGGAAGTTCGTTTGCGGCAGCGAGATAGTCGGGCAGCGCTGCGCGAAGCTTTCCTCTGCGGAACTCCTTGAATGCGATTTCCGTCTCCCCAAGCTGATACTTTGTGCGAATTCGGGCCATTTTGTCGTGAAACACGCTGGTATAGCCGTAGCCGCACACGAGGACAGAATAAGTGAAGTAGTTGCTCGAACCCGCGCCCTCTCCGGAATAGTCGGAGAAAATCCCGAGCGAGTTATTCGCAAATGCGCTCAGGTCGGGCAAAATGAGCTTGCCCTGCTCGTCCCCCTGCTGCAGCAGAGATTCGAAAAGCTGGGCGAAGTATGGATATTGGTCCTTCGGATGGTCTTGAAGCAGTTTGACGACAGGATTCTTCAGGATCAACCTGTCGAGGTACTCGGCTCGCTCTCGTTGAAACTCCTCTGGATCCATTGCTCTCTGCCTATTCCATTTTATTGCGGAACAAGGCTTGCCTCGATACGGTGATTTCGCGGGTTCTGGCCCGATGGGAACGCCGCCATAATACGACGCCGTTCCCGTCAGAGTTAGACCCGCTCGAGAGCGCTAACTGCGGACAACTTAGCAAGACGCAGATGGTGCTCGACGTTCAGGTGTGCAATGCGCCGAATAAGCGAATTCCGGCACGCTCCCGGCAAGATGCGGTCTGCGCGAACGCAGAGCAAATCGAGCTGGCGGTTGATGCGATAGAGGTCAAAATCCATCTGGTTTTCCCCTTGGAGTCCCCTTCAGGGGCCTCTACAAGAGGCCCTCGAAGTCGAGAAACTCGTTCATTATCGATTTTCCGTTCGATGTTGGCCTCTACCCCAGTTCCCATAGTCGAAATTATTCTGCAATTTCGTCCCTTGCCTCGGCTGAAACTGGGCGCGAACAATCAGATTGGCGGACTGGGCATTCCGCCGGAATCGGGGTTTTCCCCCTTGGCCTTGTCCCTACCATGGCCAAGCTCTTCGGGCTGTACTCTCCGAAGACAGTTCGATGCGGTCGCCTGAAACAGGCTGGGAACTGAAGGCCTTGAGCTCAAAGGAAAAGGGCCTCCCGCATGCGGGAGGCCCAATTGGGAAGGGGTGTTGTGCCAAACATATTGGGCCAAAGCCCTCAGAGTGGGACGTACCCCTTTAGATCTCGGACTTTCGTCCTGCTACGATATTAGCCGTTATGCTCAAGGCCGTCAACCCACACGACCCCATCACCGCCGCCCGGCTAGTCGAGCTTCTCGGCCCGACCACCCCATGGAATCGGTCTCTCTGGAGCCTCAACACCGTCCTGACGCTGGGAGAGGTCTTGGAGGCGGCTGAAGCTAACCGCGCCGGGATCCTTGGCGAGGATTCTCTCAAAAGACTTGGTTCTCTTGCGATACGACTGGTCGGGAAGGACCCGGGGGTCCTCGACGAGGAAAAGCGGGTTCTAAACGACGCCCTTCGCACCTCTCCGCGATACGACGGTCTGGCCTACCATACCGTTGCTCAATTGGTGGAGCGGATCGATTCTGAGTACGCTCTGCGATGGGCTACGGCCCTATCCGCCAATCCACCTCCCGAACCGGAGCGGACCGCAAGGAGTATCGCAGCCTATCTCCTGGACCGGGGCTTGTCCGGGGAGTTGCTTCATTCCTGGTGGACCAAATGGCTGTATCAAGGCGCGACGGAGTTAACCCTGGTCGAAATCCTTCAGCTGGCGCAACAGGAGCTGGTTGCACGTCCTCTGGTCGAATTTGAAGTCCTCGTCGCGTTCAAGAACTCGCCGAAATCGGCATCGGGATTCCCCAAGGGCTGGCTAAGATCGAACGAGTTTTCGCGTTGGCTGAGGGAGAATCACTTTGCGGTTCAGAATGTCCGAGTGAGTGGCGGGTTGATTCTCACGATTCGAGCACGCGATGCCAACGGCGCCGCCCAACTGGCGGCCTCACGGATCGATCATTTCGTCGCCCGATCTTCGGTCGCAACCAACGAGCCGCTCGAACCCTGGCCGGTGATCTGGGTGCGTGGAGAAGCCGTCACCTTTCCTTTCGGCCCTCGTCCGCGAGGCGTGCGAGTCAAGGCTCTCTACCGAGAAGACCAGTTGTTCACTGAATCGGATACCACAGTCGACGCAGCCATCGAATTACTGGCTCATCTCGAAAGCAGTTCGGCGAGCGCCGCCATTGCGGGCGGCTGGGCAGCCATCGAAGCGCTTCTGGCAGAACCCCATGATCGATCGGGTGCAGCCGACAGCCTGGCTTCCATCGTGGCGTGCTCATTTCCCCGAGCGGAGCTGACTGCTCTTTCCTATATTGCACAACGGACCTGTCCCGATCTTCAGGTAGCACTGCAGGGATGTAATGAGAATCGAGAACGGGCAGGAGTGATCGCGCGCGCCATTGTGGGTGGTCACACGCTGAATCTTCGGCGTCACAGCGATCAAGCCGCCCTACTGCGAATGCAGAAACTCCTCCGCTCCCCCTCTAAAGTGCTCTCCGATATTCAAACTCATTTGGCTGATGCGTTCTATCGCATTTACCGACAGCGCAACCTCATCCTCCACGGAGGGAAAACCAATAGCGTAGCCCTGGGAGGAAGCCTTCGCACGGCGTCGAAACTGGTTGGTGCCGGGATGGACCGGATCACACATGCCTGGTACGTCAAAAACGTCCGTCCGATCGAACTGGCTGCTCGATCGAAATCCGCAATCCTTCTGGTTCCCGAGAACGACCCCCTTGCTACAGTCAATTTGCTCGGCATGTGATTGGGGCGGGATTGAGCCTTTTCGAATACCTCGAACCTCTTCGTCCATTGACCAACGCCATGGAAGCCGCGGATCGTCACCCAACCGCAGGTTTTACATTGCTCTGCTTCGATGACTTTTTACGTGTAACTTTCAGAATGTCTCTGAGGATGTGAGGAGTGCCGCGGACGTTCAGTGGATGCAAATGGTCAACATATTCTGAGGCCAAGATCGCCCAATTCTCCAGCATTCTGCGAAGGAAAGAGTCTTCAAGCGGTGTGGGAATGGAGTCCGGACCGAAGGTCAAGCCGCAGAAATTGACTGGGCCCTCGATCGTTAGCACCTGCAGCTTGAAATCGCCGCTGGAGTTCCGGATCGACCCTCTCACTGGCCACCCGGCGCGGAGCTTGCGAAATCCAAGCGGTCTCACACCAACTGAAGTCTGGCGCTCAGCTCGAAAATGATGAAGCAGACGCTTGCCAATGTTACCCGCTTCTCCGACATAGCACGGGGTATGCGCACTATCGCCATCGCGGGCCTCACGGAATATAAACCGATACACGCCCGGATATGCAAGTTCAGCTAACAGACCCCGAGGAACCTGCCGACTGTTCACCCAATTCAGGAGAACCTCCGGAGAGAGCAGTTCCCGCCAACGCAGATTACAAGTCACCGGAAAGGTCCTTGTCATGGCATCCACTCCTTATAGATGGGAAATTAAAAACGCCCTTCAAAACTCTGCAACTCTGCTCCCACGTCCCAACAGACCTTGGAACAAAGCCCATGTTCTATCCTGGGCTTCGTTCCATATTAGAGAAGACAAATGCCATCCTGGCGCTCGAGCCGCTAGTCACCAATCAGTAGCCACTGCTGTCCGGTGCATTGCAGGGCCGGAGCAGCCCCGCAGAAGTGGGAGCGAACGACGCGTGTTTTTCGGGCGACTGCAGCGAGGGAGCAGGCTTCCTCCCTCAAAGGATGAAAGACCCTAAGAATATCGAGCGAACTATTCCCACCCGCTAGAATGCACTGGAGAGCCCCTTGCCTGCTCTCCCCTCAAGGATGATTTATAGACAGTCGGAGCAGGCAGTTTGTGCCGAATTCCCGTCTTCGAAGAACCGCTGGTATGGACTGGTCGGCGCCCTTCAAAATAGTCCCAAACGCCCGACAATGGGAACGTATAGGAAATCTTCCGGCAAACCCAAATGCTTAAACAGCACAAGCAACAAGAGTGCTTTGATGCGTCGATTCAGGTTGTACATTTCGACCGAATCTTCGAGGACCGACGGTTTTTTCCCCTCGTAATGGGTCAGGTAATTCCTGATGTTCACAAGCTTTCGGATAAACTTCTGAGGACTGTCGGTACCGGACAGATTATCGAAGTGTTCGCGCCGAACCCCTTCAAAGAGCTCTTCGAGTCGGCTCTTCAACGATAGTTCGTTCCCATATTTGAGCATCGATTCCAACTTGACAGAAAGTTTCTTGTCTATATCAGCCGGAATGGCATCGACCAAAGCCTTTCGAATCCCGGAATATTCTTGCTCGGGGAGGTACTTCCCTTCATAGACTTTCCGATGAAAGCTCTCAAGCGCCTGCGCGAGCGATAGGAAGGTGCTCTGGACGTAGCGGCCAGGGTTGTACACCGTGCTTAGAAGCAGGTCGTAGACGGGACGCAGGGCCAGCTCATATTGAAACCAGTTCTTGAAGAGAGTTTCAGCGGTCTTTGATTGTTGCAAGTCGTCGAAGGGTATAAGCATCTCAAATTCGTTCTTTTTCTTCGGCGGCACGGCACGGGGAGGTATGGCGTAGTTTGCGCATACATCAGCCCCGGCCGGCTCACTTTGTATCGATAGACGGATACTCGTCGGCTGGACAGGGTCGTCGATCAGCAGGGAGAGAAGGTTTGCCAGGGATCGCACCGATTCAGTGACAGTCTGGAGCGTGGCTGGATTACGGAACACCAGCGTGAACCGGTTATGATTCGTCAGCTTCGTTTCAACAGGGCTGTGTGAGACTTCGAGATCTGTGGAAAGGGCAAGCCTCTTCAGATCCGGCAACTCCGTGACCTCAAGATTTGGACCCAGGTCCTTGGCGACGACAAAACCGGCGATTGAATCCTCGCTCCCGGTGGACTGTCGAACTAGCCGGCAGGCTGCCCACTCTTCCAGATTCGTGAATCCAACCACGGCCTGCCGGACAACAGCGCCTGTCGGATCCAGATGTGCACCTACGATGACTTCATTTGCCAGTAAGTCTATTTCCCTTCCACTTGAATCCAGGTAATAGGTTTTGAGAACGGTAACGGGTGAGGAATCATTGGCGCAACCGTGAATCACAGGAATCTTGACGCCGCCTACGCGATAGGCCGTACTGAGCGCTGGAGTGAGCGCGCGGTCCAGTTGCAGCTTGATTCGATCGACAGAGTATGAGAGCGTGCCATAGGCGGCGCCGTCCTTATGAGAAGGCAGCCACCAACTGCCGTTCAGAGTAAAGTTCCTGAACATTTGCTCGCCTGCGTACCGCATGTATATCTCTCCGGACTGTCCGCGCCTTTCGACGTATAGAGTTCCCTCAATCGATCTGGATTCTTAAGCGCGTATTCTTGTTTTCAGCTCAAATTCTATCCCGACAATTCCGGCTCGGGCGATTTCCGAGATTCTTGGTGCCATCTTCGCTCGAACAGCCGCCTCAACAATCTGGCTCTCCTGAGTTGTGGACACCCATGCAGCGACCCGACATTTGGCGTGGCCCCGATCCATTCCGGCCCTCGTTTCCAGCCCCCACGAATCCTGAACAAAGACGCGAACGCGGTGCACTATAAAACGTCACAGGCATTCCTTGAGTTGCTGGCGAATTCTGGCTCGTACTACTTTCTTTGCCGTCTTTCTCGCTGCCTTTTTGGAAACCCTCTTCACAGGCTTATTAGCTCCCTTCTTCGCTGCTTTCTTCGCAGGCTATTTAGGTTCCTTTTTGGCTGCGACCTTCTCTGCCGGCGGAGTGGGAGGTTTCTCCGGTGCATCCGATCCGGGAAGATCCTTCTGACCAAGTCCGGGCGAATGCAGTGGCGTCCGGGATTGCTTATCTTCGTAGATTTTGATAATCGCCTGTTTGTCCATGAAAGCCACTGCCGGCAGTGGCGACTCCCCGGCCGCCATTTGTGCGCATCCAGCCGAATTGGAAGCAGATAATAGCTAAGAGCCTCACGCCCATAAGAAGGGACGGCGTAAATCGACGAGATGCCGATACAGCAATATTCCACTTCGAAAGACGCGCTTGACGCGATTTCTGCCAAGCTTCGGTCGAGCCATCGTCCATTTGCAGGCGCCCAGTTTCGCCTGGCGTCTGTTGAGAGCCCCGATGGTCTGTCATTCATTACAGGAACCGCTGTATTCGCGGAAAGCGAACTCGCCAGCAGGAATGAGGCGGTCTATCAAAGCCTGCACCTCGTTGAAACATGGATCGGCGGCCAGGACGCGGCCATGGACTCGATTGCAAGAATTTTCCTGGGGCAGGAAACACTGCAAGGTCACAAGATCTCGAATACCTTCGGTCACGCAATTCTCCAACACTCCGCCGAAGAAGAGCTGGCCTCGGGATGGCCGTGCTGGGTCTTTGCCAGCAGCGTAGATTCTGCGGCCGATCGTCAGCGCCTGTTTCTGCCGCCCGAACCTACCGTCAATAAAGGTCTCGAACCATTCTGCTCTCCTGCGGATGCGATTCGCAGCTGGATCTTCAATTCGCCAGGATCAATCAACTCGATCGGCGAAATTCCGAACCAGGAACGGTTTCTCACGGTTGTCCCGGACACGCGCGCCTGCTTTGAAAGCGGCAGGTGGGAGCCAGGGCGGCTCACCCTTCAGTTATCGCTGAACATCGCACCCCGGGAACTTGAGCTACAGATTATCCACGTCGGCGCGTTAAGGAGATGTGCAATTCATCCCGTCGTAGAAGGGACTGTGACTATTGACGTACCCGAGGACGCGCAACAGCTAATCCTCCATCTAGTCCACCAGGACGGCGATCTGATCTGTCACAAGCCGCTCTATGCCGTCTACCGCTCCTTTGGGTATTCCGGGCAACAAGTCGAAGAAGCAGATTTTGCCGGCGATTTGAGCAACGGCGAAAATGAGACCCGCGAGTTCAAGCCATTCATTGCGCCGAATCACGAGAAGCAGTTAGAGCTGGTCAGATCCGTCGTTGCGTTCGCCAACACAGCAGGCGGCCGATTGTTTATTGGAGTCAATGATGAGGGCACGCCGCTTGGTCTGCCGGCAGCGCAAAGAGTATTCAGACAGAATGATTCGCCAGTTGAGGCGCAACTGGCCTGGGTCAGGAAATTGATTGCCGACAACACGAAGCCGGTTCCGAATGTGGTTTATCGCATCGCAGAGGTCCGCGGCAATCCGGTCATTGTCGCCGAAGTCAGCAAGCTTTCGCGCATTTGCTCGACTCGAGAGAATCTTATCTACATCAGAAAGGGCGCCACCAACCGTCTCGCGGACCCGCTGACCGAGATTCCATCGATGCTGTCGCCAGAGAATTGGATCCAGGGGCAGAGCTACTGAGTCACGGCCCTTTTCATCCCGGGCATCGTCGATTCCACCCAGCAATTGGGGCTTGGCGCAGAAACCCGGTTTAGAGATTTAGTACCATCAGGCGCAGAGTACTGCCGGACGCTTCCAGGAAAACCCCACTAGAATCGCTACAGTCACTCTTTGGGAATGGCCACATCATGAGCATCCGCCGATCAGACATCGAAAAAGCACTGGATGAGCTCACCTCCAACTTCGAGGGGATCCGGTTTCAACGTCTCGCTGTGATGCTCGCAAAGCAGCGGTTTCCCGATCTGGTCGCAAGCGAGCCAATGCAGGATCTTGGCGCCGACGCCGTGGGCTCCGGAAAAGTTCTTATTTGCTCCTTGACAGCCACACTGTCGAAACTGCGAAGCGATGCGGCAAAGATCCATCAGTCATTCGAAGGGATTGCGAGACTGATATTTGCGACTCCTCGAACGGTTTCAAACCGTCTGATGCGCGAGTGGACGAATGCAGTCAGAGACGAATTCGGTTATGAACTGGAGCTATTGGGAAGAGAGGACATTGTAGCGTCGTTGACCGACCCCTCCAACCTTGCGCTCTGTCACACTTACCTCGGTTTGCCTGGTCGAGATGAGACGCCAGCAAATGAGCTGACGAGCGCGATTCACCGGGCAGTGTGCGATTTGGCGGAAGGATGGTCGGCTCCCCTCCCCGGTATGCCGCTGATCGAACTACGCTCGATGAGGATCGGCAAAGAAAACCGGGAGCGGGAGATATTCGGACTGGCGGGCATATCCGATTTGCTACGCCAGGGCAGACGAGTTACTCTTGAGGCCCCTCCTGGCGGAGGAAAGACTACGACGCTGATCCAGGTTGCCAGATCGCTTGGCGCCGCGGGCTGCATTCCATTTCTGATCGACCTGCCTTCCTGGATCGGCTCCGGCCTTGAGCTACTCGATTACATCGCTTCCAGGCAAGCGTTTCAGGCCCGCGAACTGAGCGCAGCCAAGATCGCCCGGCTCCACAACGATCTTGAATTTCAGTTTCTATTGAATGGATGGAATGAAATCGGTGATGGTGACGCTGCCAAGGCGGTGCGCTTGGTGAGAGATCTCGATCACAACTTCCCGAAAGCGGGAATCGCCGTTGCGACCAGGGCCCATTACCTGTTCCCTCCTCTGAGAGACGCGATCCGGCTCGAGATCCTGGGCGTGAGCGGAGACGCGCGAGCGCGCTACCTCGCAGAGCGTCTCGGAGAGCGTGGGCCCTTGCTCCGGTCGATGTTGGACAACAACGGAGTCTTAGATGAACTGACAAAGACGCCCTTGATTCTTTCCGAGGTGACGGCTTTGTTCGATGCCGGGATCGCAATCCCGGACACTAAAATGGGGGTTCTGGATGCGGCCGTCAGGCTTCACGAGAAAACCGAGCAACATGCCAGCTTCCTCGAAGCACCTCCCCTCTCAGGCCGTGCATCGGTTTATCTGGCGGCGCTTGCGGAAGCCATGACATGGAAGGGCGGAACATCACTTTCGGACGACGATGCCCGTGAGGTTGCCGGCACTACGCTCGACGATCTCAAGTCGGCGAAGCAGGTCCGTGCGGATACCGAACCGTCGACCATTTTGCATACGCTCAGCGGACATCACCTTCTCGTCCCCGGCGACGACAAGCCCGTTTCCTACCGGTTTGTTCACCAACAATTCCAGGAATTTTACGTTGCCGCGACTCTGAAGCAACGGCTCCTCGCACTGACTGAGTCGGAAGACCCGCAGCGAATCCTTCTGTTCACGAAGCGCTATGTTAACGATCTGCGCTGGGATGAACCGCTCCGGATGTTGGCGGCATTCATTGGCAAAGACCGGAACCAGGATCCCCACCTCATTCAATCCGGTGCAGCTCTGGTCGAAATGGCTCTTCGCTGCGATCTGGTCTTTGCTGCCGAGCTCGCGTATCTTTGCGGTCCCCAAGTCTGGAAGCAAGCCGGGCGGGCGGTTGCGGATCAGCTTCGTCTTCTTTACAGCGCTCCCGAGAAACATGATCGCGAACGTGCATTCGCCGGGATGCTCGCGAGCGGCTCTGCGGATTTCAGGGAAATCGTTCTCGCCGCATTGACCAGTCAGGATCAACAGGTGAGGCTGACCTCTTACCGAGGTTGGCGGGAGTTTCATCTCTCCTCGCTCGGAGAAGACTGGCAGGAAGTCGTGCGGCGCTGGACGGTTGCAGCCAGGGCAGAATTCATGTCCGAACTCATTCATTTCGGGAAAGCGGCTCGATCGCTAATTCCTTTTGCGCTGGCGGACGCTTCGATCGAAGTGCGGGTGGCGGCCTTCTCGGCGTTTGCCTGGGTCGCTCCGCCCGAAGAAGTCGCCTCAAAATTGGCCGAAGTCGATGACCAGACCTTTGACGCGGTGATGTCTGACTTTCCGGCTGAATGGGTACACGCTTCCATTCGGGCTCGAGCCCTCAAAGCCTATTGGAGGTCATACAGAAAGTCCTCTGACCCGGTCCGAATGCTGAAACTTCTGATGGAGGTTACCGAGCTTGGCGCCGCTCCGATAGACGAGTTGAAAGCGACGCTAAACCAGCTCGAACCTGACAAGCTTCGTGATCTTGGCCATTTCGTGATCAAGCCGGTCGTGGAGGTGATTCGCAAAACGGACGCGGCCTGGGTCAGCGAATGGATTGCACGTCATATCTTCGATCAACGCTTGAGCGCTGAAAACTGGCTGGATTATGTCTGCGACGCGCCAAGCAGCCTCAATGAAGAGTTCTTCGACAGCCTGCAGACGACAAATCGAGGATCGGCTCATTTGCCTGGCAGCGTGCCGATGTTGGTGAAATTTGCAGATCCTGCTCTGGTTGAGCGCTTATTCAAAAAGCTCTGCCAGTTGCGCGACGCTCTCGCGAACACCCCTTCCTTTGGGCATGAGCAGGAATTCGCAGTTGAGCGGCAGCTCGAGGGGGTCTTCTCTCAATTGCCTATGGAATTGATCATAAGAGGGATTTCGCCGCATCTCGTTGGAGAGACCAACGCCAATGAACTCGCTGTCGTCATCCGGCGGCTCAGCCGGGTTGGGCAGCATGGTCCCGATGATCTGCGCGGCAGTTTGAAAGAGGATGCTCGACAATTGTTGCGAGCCTATCTCACTAGGGCAGTCTTTGTGGTTCTCGAATGGCCCGACGATTCAGGAACACATATGGCACAACTTGCATCTGCCCTGTCTCGCGTTGGCGAACCGGATGACATCGGTCTCCTCAAGAAGTTGATCAGTCGGGACATCGAGCGGATGAAGGCGCAGCGTGCGTCTTTTCCCGTTTCAAGACGCCGCGCACCCGGAACGAGGATTGCGGAATGATGAGCTATTCGAACTGGAATGTTCGCGCTATTGCTTCTCTTGATCCGGAGGGGGCGGATCTCCTCTTGGCCGAGCTGTTGAAGGAGCCGGAGTATGCCGTCGATGCCGTTGGGACCCTTGTCAGCCTGGCTTGCAAGCTGGAGATCAGAATCGGATTTGGCGGGAAGAGAGACTTTGAAGGGATATGGAACGCAAGAAACGGGGGCCGGCTCTGTGACCTCAATGAGACACGCCGGAGCCGGTACGCGGCAGCAATCAAGGACGCAATCGAGGCGTTAACCGAAGAGGGGCAGCGTATCGGCCAGTCTTACGAGATGCAGTTACGAGAACTGGCGAAGGGTCTCGCAGTCATCGACGGCCTTCACAGTCAGGATATCGTTCTGAGGATTATTATTCAGCCTGGCCGATCTCATAGCTGGCGTACAGCTGATGCGCTTGAGATGCTCGTGTTTGACGGAATCATCCTGTCTAAGGCCTGGATGTTTCAGCTTCTCGATGAAATAGTAGCCGGCCTCAGCCCGCATGGCTTCGCGGACGACGAATTCGGACCTTTGTTCAATCTGCTTCGTTTGCTCCCGTTCATCGACGAACCCTCCGCGGGTATTGAGAAGATACGAGAAGTGCTGGGGGGGCTGCGGATCAGACCATATCAAACAGGGGGAATCGCAACCGCACTGGGTCATTGCCGGTTTCCGGACGCGCTATCGTTGCTCGTTGAACTCGCAGTCGATCAGTCGCATTTACATGCAATAGAAGCGTCATGGATTAAAGCTGTCGCGCAACTTGATCATCCGGACGCCCGGGAAGTTCTGGTGAATTTTGTGAACCCCTCTGCGACTGGCTTTCCGTTTGGATCGAGGTTGGAGAGGGAGGACATCCTTGCTGCGAGACTTCGGGAGTGTGCTGACAAACACCCGGAGATTCAGCAGCGCCTCTTCGATTTCTGTCCTGGGCAGCTTGATCCAGTGAAACGCGCTCGCCTGGCTGGAATCTTACGATTCATGGGTACTCAACAGGCAGCGCTGGCGGGATTGAATCTGATCGATGACCACCTGATTCCCGCGATCCCTTACGAGATCGGGCAGCTGATCGAAGAAATCTTCATCGAGCATGTATCTGACGGAGACAACTCGAATTCCTACAGGCTGGTTCCACGGAGTGCAAATGAATTGAGAGCTCAATTGTTTGAGATGTCGAAATCCGATGATCGCCGAAAGAAATCGGCGTCATCGCTGCTTGGGCAGCTTGAATTGTGGCGGCTCGAACATGGAAGACCGTTGGATGAGCCGAGGAGCATCGCAGTCCTTCAACAGTCCTCTTTGCCGATGGTGCCCGTGAGCCGGCTTCGTCCCGAAGTTTAGGCCGGCATCGTGAACTGCCATCGTGGGCCAAGATCGAAGCTTGACCTGGCCACGCGCAGCGAACCGCGATTGTTATTGCGAGTCTGAAATCAGAATTTGGTCGACATCAGGTCCAGTTACCCTCAGGTATTTTCCGTCACCGTCATAGAATATGAATCTTCCCTGGCTTAGCCGGAGGGGCAACTTGTCCTGCCGCGACCATCCGAAATTGCCTTGAAGCCCCGCTCTTCGCGGAAAATCGAAGTCAACGGATTTGCCCAGACCGTACTCTCCGCCGGGACCACTCGCAGGTTTTTCCGCACAAATCTCCCAGACTTGGCGAGTGGAGATCCATTGAAGTCTGCCCGTCAGCTCGACAAGAGCCGGACCAGTCGCGCCGAAGGAATGGTATTTTTCGACCTCGGTGATCACCTTAAATCCGGCCACTTGTGGTCACTTCAAAACCGGCCACTCTGGATGGCCTGAGACGTGATTGTTTTACCTTGCTGCGAGGTACATTTGCAAGGTGCAGTTTCAGTCGT
>Ga0181517_10001230_pt1 | contig 29485 bp, 20 predicted proteins | sample PEATcosm2014_Bin_31_FD_119748 | JGI IMG/M metagenome (GOLD analysis project Ga0181517, IMG submission 119748) | Peatland microbial communities from MTU Mesocosm Facility, Houghton, MI, USA - PEATcosm2014_Bin01_30_metaG | ecosystem: Environmental > Terrestrial > Soil > Wetlands > Peat | place... | reverse complement strand
AGTGAAGAGCCTGAATGAGCTTTAGCAGGGGCTAAAGCCCCGCTCATTTGATTGGCTTTATCGGCACGGCTAAAGCCATGCCCTGTTACGAAGCGATCCTGAATCGAGTCTTCCCGCAGCATGTAAAGCCGCGTTGATGTTATGGCACTTGCGCCGCGACTAAAGTCGTGCCCTGACGCTTCTTGCCTTTCCCATCGAGTTTTCCCGCAGCCTATGAAGCCGCGCCCTTTCAAAACAGGGGGTAAGCGGAATTTCCCCATAGCTTTTCAAAGCATGGCCGTTGCGCCGGAGGCCGGTCCTCGCCGTTTATGCGGGATTCGAGGAGCCGTCACCGCACATGTAGCGCGCTTCGATGGCCATCACTTTCTTGAAGCGGCGCATGAAGCGCTCTTCGTTGGCGCTGAATTGGGCTTTCAGAAACGAGTCAACTACCTCAAACGCCAACGCCGAGCCGATAATGCGCGCGCCCAGCACCACCACGTTCATGTCGTCGTGCTCAACGCCCTGATGCGCGGAGTAGGTATCGTGGCACATTCCGGCGCGAATGCCGGGAATCTTGTTGGCGGCGATGCAAACGCCCACGCCCGACCCGCAGATGAGAATGCCGCGCGGAGCGTCGCCGCGCTTGATTGCCAGACCAACCTTCTCGGCGAAGTCCGGATAATCCGAAGGTTCGGCGTTATAGGCGCCCAGATCGACCACCTCGTGGCCGGCCTTGGAAAGATGGGCGCGGACCTCCTCCTTCAGCGGAAACCCGGCATGATCCGAACTGATGACCAGCTTCACGATGATCCTTTCAAAGCGGGGAATTTTGAATCAACCAACAAAATGGAACAGGGAACAGAAAGCAGCGGCGGGCAAGCAAAAGTCTCATTGCCTGGTGTGCCGATTGCCATCTGTCCCCGGCCTTCGTGCTTCTTTTATTACAGCAGCTTCTTCGCTCTTGCCGCGACGTTCTCGCCGGTGAATCCGAGTTCAGCCATCACCTGCGGTCCGGGAGCGGAAGCGCCAAAGCGGTCCAGGCCCACCACATCTCCGTTCGAGCCAACATACTTCCACCAGCCCAGCGTTGCGCCTGCTTCGACGGCCAGCTTCGGCACCCCGGCGGGAAGAACGCTTGCCTTGTACTCCGGTGCTTGTTCGTCGAAGAGCTTGCAGCTGGGGAAACTGACCACCCGCGCGCGGATTCCTTCAGCCGCCAGCAGCTTGGCGGCGTCGACCGCCGGCCACAGCTCGGAACCGGAGCCAAGCAGAATCACCTGCGGGTTCTCGGCGTCCTCGTAAATGTATGCGCCCTTGCTCACGCCGGCATAGACGTCGTGCTGGGCAGTGTCGATCACGGGCAGATTCTGGCGGGTAAGGGCCAGGAAGGCGGGCTTCTTGCGCTCCAGGGCCAAGCGCCACACCGCAGCGGTTTCGTTGGCGTCGGCCGGGCGGAAGTCCGTGATGCCGGGAATCGCGCGCAATCCAACCAGCTGCTCAATCGGCTCGTGGGTCGGACCGTCTTCGCCCACCGCGATGGAGTCGTGCGTATAGACGAAGAGCGAGTGCGTCTGCATTAACGCGGCGATGCGCATGGCGGGCTTCGCGTAGTCGGAGAAGACGAAGAAGGTCGATCCGAATGGAATCAGGCCGCCGTGCGCCGCCATGCCGTTGACCGCCGCGCTCATGCCGAATTCGCGCACGCCGAAGAAGATATTGCGGCCGCTCGCGTCCAGACGGAAGTCTGCGCCCGGCTTGAAGATGGTTTTGGTAGAGGAGGTGAGGTCGGCGGCTCCGCCGATCAGCTCCGGCACCGCCGCGGCAATCGCGTTCATCACCGCGCCGCCGGCATTGCGGGTGGCCTCGGCCTTGCCCGCCGGGAAGACGGGGAGCGACTTCTCCCAGCCGGCCTTGAGCTCGCCCTTCTGGGTGCGCTCGAACTCCTCGGCCAGTTCGGGATGAGCTGCCTTGTAGCCAGCAAAAAGCGCCTTCCAGCCGGCTTGCCTCACTTCTCCGCGCTGAACGGCGCTGCGCCAGTTGGCCAATGCGTCCTCAGGCAGATAGAAACTCTGATCTTCGGGGAAGCCAAAAAACTTCTTGGTGGCGGCCACATCGGCCGCGCCCAGCGGCTCGCCGTGCGACTTGTTGCTGCCCGCCTTGGGGCTGCCATATCCGATTACGGTGCGCACCGCGATCAGCGAAGGCTTGCCGGTTTCCGCTTTGGCCGCCGCGATGGCCGCTTCAAGACCGGCAAGGTCGTTGCCGTCGGCAATGCGCTGCACATGCCAGCCATAGGCCTCAAAGCGCTTCAGTGCGTCGTCGGTATAGCTCAGGCTGGTGGGCCCGTCCAGCGAAATCAGATTGTCGTCGTAAAGCGCGATCAGCTTGCCGAGACCGAGCGTGCCAGCCAGTGCGCTTGCTTCGTGGCTCACGCCCTCCATCAGGTCGCCGTCGCCCAGCAGGGTGAAGGTGGTGTGATCGACAACGTCGAAGCCGGGGCGGTTATAGACGCCCGCCAGGTGGCGTTCCGCGATCGCCATGCCGACCGCCATCGCCAATCCCTGGCCCAGCGGACCTGTGGTTGCTTCCACGCCGTCGGTGTGGCCGAATTCGGGATGCCCAGGCGTGCGCGAACCCCACTGCCGGAAGCTCTTCAGGTCGTCCAGCGTCACTTTGTAGCCGGCCAGAAACAGGGTCGAATACAGCAGCGAAGAGGCGTGGCCGTTGGAAAGCACGAAACGGTCGCGGTCAGCCCACTTGGAGTCGGCGGGGTTGTGCTTCATCAGCCTGTTGAAGAGCAGGTAGGCGATGGGCGCACAGCCGAGGGGCGCGCCGGGATGGCCGCTATTTGCCTTTTGCACCGTATCGACGGCAAGCAGACGCAAGGTGTCGATGGAGAGTTGCTCGAGAGAAAGTTCTGCGGGGCTGGTCGTCATAACGGTTTCCGAAGTGTCCTTTCGTGCACCGCCGTCGGCCAAATAAAGGCGAGTAAATCGATTTCCTAGCCTCTATTCCGTCTTCCGGCGCGTTTCGGCGGTGCCTTCTTCCACATTGTACCGAAAGCTGTTGTTCCGCTCTGAAATTAATGGCCAAGCACGGGGATTGCCTGCTCCGGGGAAGGCCGGAATCGAATGGCTTCTTCGCGGTTGGTCTGCCTACCCGCAGACGCACATCGGGTTGGGAACCCGCCTTGTTTCAGGAGGTGGGATGAGGTTGCAAAAGTTTCCCGCACCCTGCCCCCACCCTGCTGCATCCATCTCAACAGACAGCTCTTAGGCTGATTCGACGATTCTGTTTCCACTTCCGGCGTACAAGCCCTGTTTCTGTTCGCTAATAACCTCTACAACCGGCACACCGCATTGTGAATCAAGGAGATCCATTCAATGGCTTACGAACTTGCACCGCTTCCCTACGACTACGCCGCCCTCGAACCGCACATCGACGCTGAAACCATGCATCTGCACCACGACAAGCACCACCAGACTTACGTCAACAACCTGAACGGTCTGGTTGCCAACCACCCCGATCTGGCGGCCAAGCCGGTCGACGACCTGCTGCGCGATCTGACCCAGGTTCCCGAAGAGATTCGCACCGGCGTTCGCAACCAGGCGGGCGGCGTGGCCAACCACAATGCTTTCTGGCACTTGATGGGGCCGGTGGGCTCCGCGGGTGTGGGCGGCGCGCCCACCGGACCGATTGCCGAGCAGATCGTCAAGGACTTCGGCGACTTTGAGGCGTTCAAGAAGCAGTTCAACGAGACCACCGCCAAGCAGTTCGGATCCGGGTGGGGCTGGGTGATCTTCGTCGACGGCAAGCTGAAGATCGTCACCACCGCCAACCAGGATTCGCCCCTCTCCCAGGGCCACTACCCCATTCTTTTCAACGATGTGTGGGAGCACGCCTATTACCTGAGATATCAGAACCGCCGCCCCGACTATCTGGCCGCCTGGTGGAACGTGATCAGCTGGACGGAAGTCAATCGCCGCTTCGCGGTGGCCAAGGGCTAAACTGCATTTCTGACAGACGGCGCGGTAGAGCGAAACCAGAGTTCCTGTGGCCCGGGAGGTCCTCAGGCACTCCGGCCGGGAGGCGCTACAACTTCATCCTCTTTGGCGGCGACGCTGGCGGGGGACTGGGAAGAATGAGCGTGGACCGGGAGGTCCACGCTACAGCCGGCCAGGAGGCCGGCGGTACAACTGCAGGCGACATCGGTGGTGGACTAAAAGGGCTTTACCTGGGCGGGCTGGTCGAGGGTGACACGGCCGGTTTCGATGGCGGCGACGTAGAAGTTTTCACCGCGGGTGGGGCATCCGGCAAGGCGGCGCAACATGGCCAACTGACCGACATGGGTGAGCGCATCGGCGATGGGTCCCTGGATGAGGCGGTCAACAGGGGCTTGGAGTGTTTCATCAGCGGCGAGGAAGGTATCGAAGGCGGCCAGCGCGGCGAAGAAGCGGCTGCACTCTTCGGCCCACGGCAGCGGAGTTGAATTATGCCAGCGCGGGGAGCCTTGCACCATGCTGAGCCCCCAGTCGAAAAGGTCTCCCATGTGGGCGAGGATCTGGACGGGGCGACGGCCGGCGGCGTCGAAATCGGCGAAAGCTGGAGTTGCGCCATCGACGGCGCGAGCGGCGCGGTAGGCAACGGTGGCCACGGTGTGACGCAGGAGGGCGCGTTGGGGGTTGGCGACGGGCGGGTTCTGGGTTTGCGACTGGGGCATCGATGTTGTCTCCGGAGGAATGTGGGTCTGAATCGCTTCTAAAGCAATATACGCCAAGCGGAAATGGGCGGGCGATTAGGCAGATGGATCAATTCTCTGATAAACTGGGATTTCTGAGTTCAAGAGCAGGAAACGACTATGTCCATTCATCCCGTAATGCAGCGCTTGGCGGATAAGCTCAAGCGTACCGACCTCCCAGAGTTCGTCCCCGGCGACCAGATTCGCGTCCAAGTCAAGATCAAGGAAGGCGATAAGGAGCGCTTGCAGGCGTTTGAAGGTCTGGTCATCGCCATCAACCGTGGCCCTCAGGGCACTTTTACCGTGCGCAAGATGAGCTTTGGGCAGGGCGTGGAGCGTATCTTCCCGTTCAACTCGAAGGTTGTCGACAAGATTGAGAAGATTCGCAGCTTCCGCGTGCGCCGCGCCAAGCTGTTCTACATCCGTGGACTGCGCGGCAAGGCCGCCCGTCTGAAGGAAGTGGGACGCGTGACGGCCAAGGCCTAGCGCTCTTCAAGTTTCATACAACAACCCCGGCTCCGGCCGGGGTTGTTGTGTTTGGCGGCATTTGAAGTTCATGGATGGTTCAAGCATCGAACCGCAGGCCCCCTTCGACTTCGCTCAGGGCAGGCTTTCGACTCCGCTGCGCTTCGCTCCCTATGAACAAAGAACATGGTCTTATAGAATCAGCAGGTTAGCCGCGGCTTCGCCGCGATGGCAAGTTGGCGGTCTTTGCGAGATCCAGCAATTGTTCATTTCCGCCGTAACTCGATGCGGTGAGTCAAGCTGCTCAGGATGACAAATCTGGAGCCAACGCTCAGGATGACAGCGGTGTGGGTGCGAGATTCATATACTGGTAATGATGAGCATGATTTCAAGCTGCGGATGGACGCTGGAAGAGGCTGCGCGCAAGCGCGGCGCGCTTCGCATTGCCGGGGTGGATGAGGTGGGCCGCGGGCCGCTGTTTGGGCCGGTGGTGGCAGCGGCGGTGATTCTGGCTCCGGGTTGCAGACTGCAGGGGCTGGACGACAGCAAGAAGCTATCCGAGAAGAAGCGGGAACTGCTGGACGTGGAGATCCGCGCCAACGCGGTGGCGTGGGCGATTGCGTCGGTGGACGCGGAGACGATCGACCGCATTAACATCCGGCAGGCTTCAAGACTGGCGATGCGGCGGGCGGTGGAACAGCTGGCGCTGAGCCCGGATTTTCTGCTCATCGACGGGCGCGACACCATCGACTGGGATTGCCCGCAGGAGCCGGTGATTCACGGCGACGCGACCAGCGTTTCGATTGCGGCGGCGAGCATTCTGGCCAAGGTGTTCAGGGACCGTCTGATCGTGGAGCTGGACCGGGAGTATCCCGGCTATGGGCTGGCGCAGCACAAGGGGTATCCCTGCCCGGCGCACAAACAAGCGCTGGAGCGGCTGGGACCGACGCCGCTGCACCGGAAGAGCTATCAGCCGGTGGTGCAGGCGCAGTTGTTGTTCGAGTAGGGCATGGCGATCCTGATTTCCGCAGGGAATAAAGCAATCCAGTTGAAGTTGGTCTTGGAAGCCCTTTTCCGGGCCTGAAGGCCGCGGTAATTTTGCCCAATTTCAGGGGGCTAAAACCCCCTGCTCCCTCCGCAGGGACTGCCTACGACTCCAGGATAAAGCGATCTTGATTTTGCGGCATTTATGTACGGTATTTTTGATTCGAACAATCGAGGCAGGAAAAACTAGCGGGCGAGGGGTTCGCCGGTGGTGAGGAAGGCTACGCCTGTGAGCTGGCCGCCAGAGGCGAGAACGTTGCGGAGGCGCTCGGGATTGGGACCACTGCGCTGCTCGGCGGCCTGCACCAGCGCCAGCGCGTCGGCCGGGGTCTTGCCGGCGGGAAGGCGGAAGATCCAGGGGACGTTGGTGGAGGTGAGCGTCTTGTCGTCGCTGAGGGCGACGACGGGGACGAATGCCTTGAGAGCAAGCTGCATGGAGAGATGACTGGAGGCGCGGTCAAGCGCCACGATGGCCAGGGCGTGCTCGTCCATGAGGGCATGGACGAGCTGGGTGGAAGCTGCGCCCCAGTTCTGATCGCTGGCGACGGGGATGAGCTTCCATTGGCTGGCGTTGGGGCCAAGCGCGGCTGCAAGCTCGGGAGATTGCGCCAGCTGGACGGCGTTGGGACCGAAGACGACAACGCTCATGGGACCGCCGGGCAGATCCGGCTGATGGGGGCCGGAGAAGCTGACGCCATCTTCGCCGACGCGGGCATAGGGCTGGGCGGGCGTTGGCGTGGCTGAGCTTGCGGCTGGTGCGGGAGCGGGGGCTGGGGATTCCTTCGTCATTCTGGCAATGCGGTAGGTGATTGCGCCGTTGTGGACCGTACCCAGGTACATGGGCGCGACGTTCTTGAGGTTGGGATCGAAGACCATGGGTCCGGTGACGCCGTCGTACTCTTCGGTTTCCATCAGCGCGTCGTGGATGCGGGCGCGATTGAGTCCGGCCTTGCAGATGGAGTTGAGCAGGTTGTTCATGGCGTCGTAGGCCAAGGATGCGAACTGCTCGGGCTTCTCGTTGAAGCGGGCTTCAAAGCGCTTGTTGAAGTCGAGCCACTTGGGATCGTTGCGGGTGGGGTCGTAGGGGAATACGGCTTCGAATCCCTCGGCGGCGGGACCGGCCTGGGCGAGCAGCTCGGGGCCCAGAGTGCGATAGGCGCCGAAGACGCGCTGCTTCATTCCGGCGGCGCGCATTTGCTTGAGGATTCCGGCGGCCTGCGCCTGATCGGCCCAGAGCACGATGGCGTCGGCTCGCGAGGAGCGGATGACGTTGAGCTGCTTGGTGTAGTCGGTGTCGCCGGGCATGTATTTCTGCTCGATGACGATGGGATGGCCCAAACGGCGAGAAGCATCGCGCAGCTTGGCGACCCCGAAGCGGCCGTAACGGCTGTTGACGCGCAGGATGGCTACACGCTTGAGGCCCAGTTCGGTAAACATGCGGCGCGCCAGGGTGAGGCACTGGACGCGGTCGTCCTGCAGGTCGGTGAAGTACCAGGGGATGTAGGTTTCCGGGATGGTGGGATCTGTGGAAGCGGAGTTGACGATGGGAATCTCGGCGCGCAGGGCGACGCGGAGAGCGATGTGGGTGGACTCGGAGCTGATGGAGCCGAAGATGGCCCAGTCCTGATCGTCGTAGACCATTTTGACGGCTTCGTTGGAGGCCGAGCCCCAGATGGTGGGGTCGGTGGGACGGTCTTCGCCGTAGACGGTCTTGGCCTGCCAGTTGTCGTAGTCGTTGTGGAGCATGAGCTTGTAGGGCTTGCCGTTGTAGCCGCCGCGGGCGTTGGCCTCTTCAAGGGCGAGCTGCGCGCCGTGCAACATGCGGAGGCCGAAGACCTGCTCGGGATTGTGGTCGATGGGCCCGAAGAAGCCGATGCGCACTTCCTTCACATCTTTCGGCTCGGGAATGTCGCGGCCCGCGCCGGCGTAAATGTTGGGATGGGTGTAGTTGAGGTCGTAGGGCGCGGCGAATTTGGAGTAGGGGCTGAGATCGGACGGCTCTCCGGCATAGGGCGCGACCACGCGATCGTGCGGCAGCGGGAGCGGGCGGGTGGCGCACGGACAGGGCTTGGGGCCGACCGGCGAGGTGATCTCGGTGGGGGCCTGGCTGGGCTGCGGATATGTGTATCCGGCCTGGGCCATTGCCGCGAGCGGCATTGCGACCGCGGTGACGGAACAGGCGGCAGAGAGCATCCATCGCGTGTACATTGGTACTCCTTCTTTGCTTCCCGGCCTGGGGAGGTTCGTGCTTTCCCAGGTCCCCAAATGCGGGGGGACCTGGGAAACCCAATGTTTCAGGGCACAGCAAAGAACTACTTGGCGGGGACCTTTTCCGTCTTGAACATGGCCATCGCTTCGATTTCGATGAGCAGCTCGGGACGGCAGAGGTGCGCCTGAATGCCGATGGACGCGGGCACGGGATCGAGACCCTGCTCCTTGTAGAAAGCGGTGCGGAGCTGGTTGAAGACGTCGTAGTCGCGGTCGATGTCGCGCAGATAGCAGCAGGTCTTGACGACATCCTTCCAGGTGCAGCCTTCGCTCTCGAGCAGGCCGGTGATGTTGTCGAAGGTGCGCTTCAGCTGGGCCGGGAAATCGCCGATGTGCACGCTGACGCCGTTCTCGTCGATGGAGGCGGTGCCGGAGATGATGAGCAGTGTGACGCCGTTCAGGTCGATGCGCATTCCGCGCGAGAACGAGCTCGGCTTGGCGTAGTGGAAGGCTTCATTCAAAACGCCCAGGTTGGTCATGGCACGCTTTTCAATCGGGCCCTTGGCAATGGTCTCCAGAACTTCCGCAATTCCATTCATGGTGAAACTCCTCTTTCAACTTTGGTTAAGTCTTTCGTATCTGTTTTGTACCCAGACTGCCGATTTCGTCAGACGGCCATCGTGCTCAGGCCGCCAGGTTGCTTATTGCCGAATCGCATGGCTAAGGCCCTTGGCGGTCGCCACCCAGAGGTCGTTGCCCTGGAAGTCGATGCCGAGGATATAGTTATGCGCCGGAGCGGTGGTGACGGAGACGGGCGTAACCTTGCCCGCCGCGTCGCGCACGGTCATCTCCGGCTTGCCGTCCTTGAGCGACGAACGGTAGACGGCCCAGTTGACGCCGTCGTAATAGGCCAGTCCCTTGTCGGTTCCGAACCAGCAGCGGTTTGCGTCCACTCCCTTGAGCGTGTTGGTGAAGTTCGAGGGAAGCCCGCTGTCCTTGGTCAGGAAGTTGTGCCAGTAACGGCCGTCGTAACGGCTGTCACCGAAGTACGTCGCCGCCCAGACAATATTGTCTACGTAACTGACGGAGGTGACAATCTCGTGGATCAACCCCTGATCCTTGAAGAGGACAATTTCATTTTCGCCGTCGGGATCGTTGTAGTTGTCCCAGCGGCCGGTTTTCTGGGTGTACTCCAGCAGGCCGCTTCCCCAGACCGCGTAGTAGACCTTGTCGGGCGCAGCCGAGACGCCGTAGACCCAGATCTCCTGCATCGGGGTGTTGCGCTCGTTGTAGAGGGACCATTGGGCGGTGCGGGTGTTGAACATGCAGCCGCCAGCGGCGGTGGCGACCCAGACGTGTTCGCCCTCGATGGAAACGCCGTAAACCACATCGTTGCTGAGGCCGGAGTTCAATTGCGTAAAGGTGTCGATGCGCGAGCCGGAGATACGGCTGAGCCCGCCCATGGTTCCGGCCCAGACATCGCCGGTGCGCTTGTCGAGAGCGAGGGAAAGCACGGCGCGATGGGCGAGTCCGTCTTTGGTGTTGAAGGACTTCCAGGTGTGGTTCTCGTAGAGCGCCAGGCCGTTGTCGGTGCCAGCCCAGATGCGGTCGCCATCCACCAGCACGGAGTAGACATGATTGTCGGGCAGCCCGTTGGCAGTGGTGAAGTTCTCAAATTTAAAACGAGGCAGCACCTGTGTTGCGGCGGACGCCGCTTGCGCGGCACGAGACTTGTGCGGTGTCTGGGCGGCGAGGGGCAGGAGCGCTACGGGAAGGGCCAGCAATAACACCGCGATCTTGCTGAGTCGGCCCTTGGACAGCATGATCGCTTTCCCACCCTTTCCGCAAAAGGCGCGGAAAGGATGGGGCACGGAAAGCCTGTGTTGATGGGCCGGATCAGTGAACATGCCGATTGCAGAATTCGTCATCGCGTCCTCAGGTACTCGATCAAGTCGTTGAGCTCGTCTTTGGTGAGATCGTTGGTGCGGCCGTGCTTGTCGTCAGGGTTATATACGGTCCAGATCTCTTCGAGGGTGTGCGCCGATCCATCGTGCAGATAGGGCGCGGTGAGGGCAATGTTGGTGAGCTGCGGCGTGTCGAGCAGGCCGGAGCGGTCGGTGGGCTTCCCGGTACCGACGTCAAAGGATTTCTGGCTGGTTCCCTTGGGCCCGCTGTGGCAATAGGAACAGCGATTGAGCACTGGAATGGGCTTGCCGAACTTGTCGATGCTGCGCGAAAACAACGCCGCGCCGCGTTCCTGCGCGGGAGTCATCTCCATGCCGTGGAGCTTCCAGCGATTGGGGCGCGGCGGCAGGCCGAGGATGTACATGGAGAGATCGGCGAGCGTGAGGTCGTCGTAATTCTCGGCGCGCCAGAAGTACTTTTCGGTGCGGATGCCGCACTCCACGGGAACGCTGGGATTGCCGCCGTTCCACTTGAAGGGCTCGGTGCCACGCAGGTCTTCGATGAGGCGGTTGTCTACGATGTCGACGCCGAGGCCGTCGGGCTCCAGATCCCACGTGAGCCCGTCGAAGGTGGAATCGATGTGGCAGGTGGCGCAGCCGATCTGTCCCTGGAAGGACTGGCGCGCGGTGTAAAAGGTCTGCTCGCCGCGGCGGCGGGGGGAAACGCCATGCGGCCCGTCGAGTTGGATGGTCGAGAGCAAGCGGCTGGTATGCACATCGATGACGCTGATGGTGTCTTCCAGGCGGTTGGCGACGAAGAGCTTGGCGCCGTCGCGGCTGATGGTCATGCCGCGCGGATCGTGGCCGACATTGATGCGGGCCACGACGTAATTCGAGCTTGCGCCGAGGTCGCGGGCGTTGGAGCCGGGGTGCGCATGGGCGTAAGTCAGCAGATGCCGCACGTCGATGGCGAGCACCGCTTCAGAGCCGCCGCAACTGACGAAGAGGCGCGATTTGTCGGGTGAGATGACCACGCCGAAGGGGCGGGATGCATAACGCTCCAGCTCGTCGAGCGGGACTTCGACCGGGGCTTTGCCCACATCCGCGCCGAAGAGGGTGAGCGTGAAGGCGAATGCGCCGCCGTGCTCCAGATGGGCGAGCGGAACGGTGTTCTTGGGATGATAGTCGGCCACGACGCCGAGCTTGCCGTCGGCGGAGATGGCGGTGTGGAAGACTCCGGCGATTTTGTGCAGCGGGATGCGGTCGGCTACAACGGCGCGCGCCGCATCGATGACGGTGATTTCGGATTCGGGCGCGAGGCGGTCGTCCATAGCGGTGGGCACGCGGCGCGGGTTGGGATAGACGTGGGTGGCGTAGATGCGGCTGCCGTCGGGCGAGAGGGTGAGGAAACTGGAACCGCGGCCGGCAAGCAGACGTTTTTCTTCCTCACCGGTTTCGGCGTTGAGCACGGCTACGTCGTCGGAGATGCGATTGGCGACGAAGAGATGCTTGCCCTCGCGATCGAGAACCACGCCGGAAGGCTCCGCGCCGACGGGCCAGGTGTTGACGATTTCGAGCTTCGCGGTGTCGATGACGGAGAGCGTGTCGTCCCAGGTGTTGGTGACGTAGAGGCGCTGGCCGTTCGGGGTGAGAAAGATTCCGCGGGGGACGCGGCCGACGGGGATCTTCTTCACTAGGGTGTAGGTTGCGCCGTCGAGAACGCGAATTTCTTCGCTTTGCTGGCAGAGGACGTAGAGGCGCGCGCCGTCGGGCGAGAAGACGAGTTCGAGAGGCGATGCGTAGTTATCGTCGAAGGTTTGCCCGGCTCGCACGGGACGGCCGTTCCACAGCGCGACGGCCAGCAAGGAGACGCCCGCCGTCGCAAGCGCCGCGGCACAGAGCGTTCTGTTGAACCGGCTCTTGAACAGGGTGATCGCTTTCCCACCTTTACCGCAAAAAGCGCGGTAAAGATGGGGCACCCGGCTCCGGTGCTTACGCGCCGAGTCAATAAGTCGCTGATTGAGACGGGGCGTTCTCACTTGCCGGCTCCTGCTTCGGACGCAACAGCTTTGGAGTCGTCTGTTGCGGGTTCGTCGACGGTGACGACGCGGTCGACGCCGAGATTGGTCAGGGTCTGCTGGCGGCCGCTGGGCCAGCGGACGATGAGCTTGTCAACGGTGGTTGCCGCGCCCAGGCCGAAGTGCATGCGGTCGTCGTCCTGCGAGAGATAGCCGGTTCCGGCGACGTGCTCGGCGGTGTGGCGCTTGCCGCCTGCAATCACTTCAACGCGCGCGCCGATGCCGTCGCGATTGCTGCCGCCGTGATGCGCGGGATCTCCCTTGCGCATCGAGCCTTGGAGCTTGACGGCGATCCAGTGGCCGGTGTTGGTGGAGACGTTGTGCACCAGGGTGCCGCGTCCGCCCAGATTTACTTCGAATGCGTCGACCTTGCCGTCGTTGTCGTAGTCGGCAAAACATGCGCCGCGGGCGGTGGTGCGGTCGCTGAGCACTTGGCCGGCATTCTGCGAGACGTCGGCGAACTTGCCGTCGCCGATGCCGCGGAAGAGGGTGTGTTCCTGCGGGATGAGGTGAATCAAGCCGCCGTGGAAGATGAGGATGTCGAGCAGGCCGTCGTTGTCGAAGTCGTAAACGCCGGTGCCCCAACTGACGTATTGGGCGTTGACCTGGGAGACGCCGGTTTCCGCGCCGATGTCTTCAAAGGTTGTCTTCGAGTCGGCTACGGTGTTGTGCAGCAGGCGGTTGTAGTGGCCGTCGGTGACCCAGAGATCGAGCGCGCCACGGCCTTCGAGATCGGCGAAGACAGGGCCCATGGACGAGGTGGATTCGCCGTTCTGTCCGAAGGCGGTGCCGGTGTCGTTGGCTACTTCCTCGAAGGTTCCATCGTGCTTGTTGCGGAAGAGAAAGTTCTCGGTGCGATCGTTGGCGACGTAGATATCGTCCCAGCCGTCGTTATCAAAATCCCCTGAAGTCACGCCCATGGTGCGGCCGACAAAAGCGCCGATGCCGGACTTGTCAGAGACGTCGGTGAAGGTGCCGTCGCAGTTGTTGTGGTAAAGCTTGTTGGTTTCGCCTTCGTAGTCGAGCGGGCCGGGATAGTTGTCGGCGGCATAGTAGGCGCGATACTTGGGATCGAATTTGACGTAGCGGCCGATGAAGAGGTCGACGCAACCATCGCGGTCGTAGTCGAGCCAGGTGGAACTGATGGCCCAGCCGTCGACTTTGATTCCGGCTTTGGCGGTGACGTCGGTGAAGTGGCCGTTGCCATCGTTGTGGTAGAGGATGGTTTTGCCGTAGCCGGTGACGAGGAGATCGACGAAGCCGTCGTTGTCGAAGTCGGCGGCGGCGACAGCTACGGAGTACATATCGGGATTGAGGCCGGACTGCTCGGTGACGTCGGTGAAGTGGCCGTTGCCATCGTTGCGATAGAGATGGTTGTGGGGCAGCGGGTCCGGCTTGACCTTGAGCGGATAGGGATGCATGGAGTCGTCGAGCGGACGGCCGTTGACGACGTAGAGCGAAGGACGGCCCGAGTGGTTGTAGTCGAACCAGACGCAGCCCGCGCCGGTGCCTTCAAGCAGGGAACCGAGCTGGCGCGATCCGAAGCTGTGCTCGAAGTTGATGCCCGACTTGGCGGTGGCGTCTTCAAAACGGATACTGGGAGCCTGCGGCACCTGCGATGCGGGCACCTGCGGTGCGGCCACCGGCGCTTGCGACACCTGCGGTGCGGCAGCTGGCGCTTGCGCGCCTGTAGGTTCATTCGACGGATCTGCGCAGGGCGCGGCGGAGGCAAGGTGCGCGGCAGCCATGCAGACAGCGCTGAATACAAAAAGATTGCGGAGCAAAATCCTGCTTGCCATTGCTACTTGCCTCCCGGCGTTTTTTGCGCGTGTGCTTTGGCTGTTTCGGTCAGATCGACGGGGGTGGTGGAGCGCAACAGCACGGCAGGCACGGTGTTTTCAGAAGCGCGCTCGGGGCCTGCGTGGCATCCGACGCAATAACGCTGCTCGCCGGCGGCGATCCAGAACCATCCATGCTCCTGACGAACCACAGAACCTTTTTCATCGAGCAGAGAAAAGCGAATGGGCTGATTGCCGGGCACCTGGACGAAGAAAGAGCCATCCGGCTCGATGGGCGCTGTGCCGGTGACGACGGCATGGCCGGCGGCGTCGAGGGTTTCAAGGCGGACAGACTTCGGCGTTGTCTTTAGATTGCCCAGGCGCGATTCGCGGGCGTCGAGGGCAAGCAGATTGGCGTAGCTCCAGGGATGCAGGGCCGTCGGGTGCTGGTTGGGACGCGCATGTTCGGCAACGACGACCGGCTCGACCAGGTCGGCATCTGCGGAAGAGAACACGGCCTGCAATGCGGGAGAACCGGACTTCCACAATTTGAGTGAGAAGTGCGCGGTGGGCACGGTGCGCGCGCTGAGGAGCCATGCGTCCTCTGTGGTTTCGGCGAGGGAACCGGCGTAGTCGGCATGGGGAGCATTGATGCGCTCTTCGTGGGCCAGCGGCGAGGTGAAACGCGCCAACGAGGAACCGTGCGTGAAGACGACATCGCCGGAAGCGAGCTGCGTGCCGCCCCAACGGGGAGTGACGTGATCGCAGCGGTAGGATTCAACACCGGAGCCGTCGGAGTAGACGAGGTAAAGCTCCGGGGATGTGCCGGCGCCGAGCGGATAAGCGGCCTCGAAGAGGATGCGGCCATCGGCGAGGACTGCGGCGGGCAGCGTGCTGGCGGGCAGCCAGGTGATGCGGACCACGTCGGAAACAGGAATATTGGAAGCGGGGCCCTGGTAGCCGGGCAGGGCGGCGGTTTCCAGATAGAAGCCCTGCGGCCCGCGACGGGCGTAGACGAGGCGGCCATAAGGCAGGTAAAAAGGCCGGATGAGATCGGCGGGTGCGGAAACGACTTTGTGCACCGAGCGGTCGGCGAGCTTAAGTTCCCAGATCTGCCAAGAATCAGCGGGGTTCTGTTTGCCGGCGAAGAGGACGCATTTGCCGTCGAAGGAGACCTGGGCATCGGCTGTAGCAGCGAATCCATTCACCAGCGGCTGGGCCTTGCCAGCGTGGATCAACTGCAACTGCGCGCCCTTGGGAAAGCGGTCTCCGCTATGGCCTGCGGAGCCGAACGGCGCAAGCGGGAGATAGGAGGGCGCAGATGTGACAATCACATCCGCTGACGGGAGCTTCGGTGTTTCCGAAGCGAGTCCAAAAGCCGGGAGCAACGAAAGAGCGAGGGCGGGCACGGCCAGCACCTGAGCTGGTGACTTCATCCAACCGCCTCCATCGCTTCGAGTTCGACCGAATCATTCCTTACCAAATGCAACTCTCTTTGGGCGAGGTTACGGAGCGCGATGTAGGGGTCGAGCGAGGCCATCATGTCGTCGAAGGCGGAGAAGGGGAGCGACTGCTCGCCATCGCTCCAGGCCTTGGCGGGATTGGGATGGACTTCGACGATAATTCCGTCGGCTCCGGCTGTGACGGCGATGCGCGCCAGCGCGGGAACCAGTTCGCTGTGCCCGGCCGCGTGGCTGGGGTCGGCGATGACGGGAAGATGGGAGATCTGCTTGAGCAGGGCGATGGCGGAGACGTCGAAGGTGTTGCGGGTAGCGGTTTCGAAGGTGCGAATGCCGCGCTCGCAGAGGATGACGTTGGGGTTGCCGCAATCGAGGATCAACTGGGCGGAGCGCAGCCAATCGGCCACGGTGGCCATCAGGCCGCGCTTGAGCAGAATGGGGCGGCCGGTGAGCGCGGCGGCTTCCAGCAGCGCGAAGTTCTCCATGTTGCGCGCGCCGACTTGCAGGATGTCGGCGTATTCGGCAACGAGGGGTACGAAATCTTCGGACATGACCTCGGTAACGATGGCCAGACCGGTCAGCTGGCGGGCGCGAGCAAGCATTTTGAGACCGGCTTCGCCATGGCCCTGAAAGGCGTAAGGCGAGCTGCGCGGCTTGAATGCGCCGCCGCGCAGGATGCTGGCGCCTGCGGCGCGAACCCGTTCCGCTGTGGCGAGGAGCTGGAACTCGGTCTCTACCGAGCAGGGCCCTGCCATGGTGACAAAATCGCTGCCGCCAATTTCGAGATCGAGGACCGGCACGATGGTCCTATCGCAAGCGGCACTCTTCAAAACGCCTGGTGTGTCGGCAAACATTTCATTCCAGTTCTTGCACATGCCGCTCCACTCCAATCAGGGAAGCTTCAGAGTATCGCTGGGTTTCGCGGGGGTCCTCAACCGAAAGGTGGAAGCCGGGAAACAGGTGTGATGGCCGACACATGGCCTTGATTCTGTGCGGTTTGTATGCCAAAAAATGAGGTGAAAAGGGCGTGATTGAACTGTGGTTCTCGCATGCGCCAGATATTCATGGGCTGGGGAAGTGGCGGAGGACCGGGAGGTCCTCCGTACCGCCGGCCGGGAGGCCGGCGGTACTCTTTCGCTGCTCGGGAGAGATGCGGGGTGAGCGGTCAGTAGACGAGCGGCGGCGGGCGGTATCCGAAGGCGCGATCGAGGACGGCGGCGACGCCCAGAACCGCCTCGTCGTGGAAGGGACGAGCGGCGATTTGTACGCCAATCGGGAGGCCTTCGGGCGACTGGCCGACCGGGACGACAGCCGCCGGAGCAGCGAGGGCGTTGAACCACTGGGTGTGGCGCACGGCATCGAGGTATTCGACCAGCTTATCGCCAATGACCCAGGCGCGCGCGCCATGTTTGAAGGCGGGCACGCTGGCCACGGGGCACAGCAGGATGGGGTGCTGCTTCATCTCTTCGAGGGTCTTGCCGCGCATCAGGTCGAGCTCGGCCCAGGCGTCCAGGAGTTGCGTGGAAGTGAGCGGAGGGACGGCTTCGCTGAAGCTGAGGAATTCCGTGAAAATGCCGCTCAACTGGTGCTCGCGGCCGCGGATTTCGGGAGCGTAGAACATTGCGCCGCACTGGACAAAGAACTTCCACCAGAGCTGGCGGAGGAGTTCGAGGGTGCGGGGCTTGAAGGGCTCGACCTGGAATCCGGCTTCGCGGAGTGCGGCGACGGCGGATTGGACGGCGGCGCTGGTTTCGGGAGTGACGCCGACCAGGCCGTCATCTTCAAAAAATGAGATGGGCTGGGCGCGGAGTTCGTCGAGGGAGAGGGCTTGGTATGCGACAGGCGGGCTGACCGGATCTTCACTGTCCTGTCCGGAGAGGGTGCGGAACATCAGGGCTACATCCTCTATGGTGCGGGCCAGGGGGCCGATTGCGCCGAGGACGGAGAACGGTCCGACGCAGGGGGGCAGATGGCCGCGGCCGGGAATGCGGCCGGGGGTGGGCTTGAGCGAGCAGATTCCGGTGAAGTGGGCGGGGACGCGCACCGAGCCGCCGCTGTCGCTGCCCAGTCCGGCGGCGGAAAGGCCCGCAGCAATGGCGGCCGACTCACCGCCGCTGGAGCCGCCGGGGGTGCGGTCGAGATCCCACGGGTTGAGGGTGCGGCCGTGGAGATCGTTGTCGGTCTCGTAGGCCATGAGGAACTCGGGGCAGTTGGTGGTGCCGAGAATCAGCGCACCGGCGGCGCGGAGACGGGCGACGACTTCGGCGTCCTGGCGGGGAACGCTGCCCTGATGGAGCAGACTGCCAATTTCGCACTTGTAACCGACCGTCGCGATGGAGGACTTGACCGTGACAGGCAGGCCGAAGAGCGGGCCGCGCTGGTGGAGCGGGACGGCGTCCATCTGACGAGCTTGCACGCGGACCCGCTCGGCGTCGAAATCGACGAGCGCGTTGAGGACCGGGTTGAACTGGTCTATTTGGCGAATGTGGGCTTCGGCCAGCTCGGCGACAGAGATTTCCTCTGTGCCGAGCAATTCAAGCTGCCGGACGGCGGGCATGAGGACCAGATCGTAGCCGCCTTCGGTCATTTTTGCTTCGGTCATTTCTGGCCCTCTTTGGCCTGGCCCGCCTGAGGTGCGTCGTCGGCCGGGGTGGTGGGTAACTGCCGGAAATCGAAGCGATAGGAGCGGACCGGCTCGCCGGAATCGAAACGGCTGTTCCAGTTCAACTGGTAATCGAGCGTATCGGCGTCGTCGGGGAATTTTTCGCCGGCGGGATAGGGGTAGGCGCTCATTTCGTGGAAGGGCAGCTCGGCCACGGTGAAGGGCAGGGCGTCCCACCAGTCCATGTCTTTGACGTAGCCGTTGGCATAGAAGAAGTAATCGCGCTTCCAGTGCGCGGGCAGGGCGGGCAGGGTGGCAGCGTCGTACTCGGCGGCAATCTCTTCGCCGCTGCCGAAGATGACGTAGCGGTTGTCGATGGCCTTGAGCAGCGGGGTCACGTCGCCCATGCGGGTGTAGCTGCCTCTGTGGTGCTGGAAGGGGCCGGTGAGGCTGACCCGGTCGTAGTCGTAATCGAGATCGCCGGGGCTCTTGAGATCGATCTGGGTGGGATAGCCGCGGAAGTGCAGAGCAGCCATGGAGAGCGGCAGCTCGGCGGTGCGGAACGGGGCGTCGCTGGACTGGTCAATGAGGACCTGGTCCCAGAAGATCTCCAGATTGCTGACCAGGCGGATGTGGGAGACGCCGGCGGGAATCTTACCGGTGAGGTCCACCACGATGGTGCGCTCCAGGCCGGCGGGGAATCCCAAGTCTCCGGAAATGCGCTTCCAAGTGCCGTCCTGCAACTGCGCTTCGGCGTAGGGCGAGATCGGCTTGATGCCCGCTTGCCATGCGGCATAGAGCGAGGTGGCGCTGAAGTAGTTGACGTAGCCGGTCATGAGCAGCCTGACCGGGGCCTGGGCATCCACTGCGCCGAGGTCGAGGGTCAGGGTGTGCAGGTTGGCGAAGCCGTCGTAGGGGGTGGGGGTGAATCCGCTGGCGAACTGGTGATCGCGGCGGCTGAGCTGATCGAGGACGTCGTTGCCCTCGCCGTCCCATGCGCCACGGGGCAGGCGGGTGTTCTGGGAGGCGATGACTTTACCCGAAGCAAAAGGCGGATCGTCGAGGAAGCGCTCGTCGGGATTGACTTCGACGTTTTCCGGATGGTCGACGGCGACGAGGCGCAGCTGGTCGATGTAGTTGACCTCTTCCATGGGCTCCATGAAGCGGAGGCTGAGCTTGCCGTTGACGGGCGCGATCTGCGAGCCCTCGACCTTGATCCACTCGCCGGGGTTGGGGATGTTCTTGCGGGTGGGGGTGAACCAGTGGCCGACGACGCCCGCGCCGATCACATCGGTGACCATGCGGTACTTGTGGCCATCCCAGGTGAAGAGGACGGGGCAGGAGCTGCCGCGGCGGTCGGCCTCTTTCATGGCGATGACGGGCTGGTGATTTAGGTCGATCTCGTCCTGGAGGATGCCGGTGGGCCACAACATGCGGAGCAGGTCGATGCCCTGGGCATCGCCGAGGCCGACGAGGATCTGGGGCGGCCCCTGGGTCATGTAGCCGGATGCGCCGGCCAGCTCCCACTTCTGCCAGTGGCCGTTGACGAAGATTTCCACCTTGGTGCCGATGGCGGTCTTGTTGTCGGCGTAGCCGGAGAGGTCGAGGCGGACGGAGTGGTTCTTGTTGCCGCCGATGTTGCGCAGCAGCACCGGCGGTGCGTTGAGCTGGGTCACAATCAAATCGGATGCCCCGTCGCCGTCGATGTCCACGGCGATGAGGCCGCGCGGGGCCTTGAGCTTGAGGGCGTCGAGGCCGAGGGTGTGGCTGACGTCTTCAAAGCTGCCATCGCCCTTGTTGCGCAGGATGCGGAGCTGGGGGCCGGATTTGGTTTCGACGAGGGCGGCGAGGTCGATCCAGCCATCGTTATCGAAATCAATGGGAGTGAGGCCCCAACCGCGCATTGCGCCATCGAGGGGGAGTTTGACACGTTCGAAGGCACGGCCGGCGTGGTTGGGGGCTTCGATGTTCTTCCAGAGGGTGAGGCCGGGCGCGCCGTCGTGGGTGACGGCGATGTCCATCCAGCCGTCCTTGTTGTAGTCGAGGACGGCGATGCCGGTGGTGGCGGGAAGCTTGGCGTCGTAGAGAGGCTGAGTGGGGTATTTGCCTTCTCTGGGGTTGACGTAGAGCAGCGGCGAAGGGTCGTCGCCGGTGACGGCGATATCGACGGCGCGGTCGTTGTTGAAGTCGGTGAGGATGGCGGCTTGGGTTTTGCCTGTGCCTTCGAAACCAACCGGCGCGGTCCACTCGGTGAAGGCGCCGTTGCCGTTGTTGCGCCAGAGGACGTTGGAAGCTCCGCCCGGCTGCGCCGGAGATCCGGTAAGGAAGAGGTCGAGATCGCCGTCGTGGTCGTAATCGACAAATGTGATGCCGGTGGGGTGGTTTTTGGCGGTAAGGCCGGCCTTGGCGGTGACGTTTTCGAACTTGCCCTTGCCCAGGTTTTTGAAGAGCAGCAGGGCGTCGTCGGTGGCTACGGCCAGATCGTTCAGGTTGTCGGCGTCGAAGTCGCCCACGGCGCAGGCCACGGCATGGCCCTTGACGACCAGACCGGCGGCTACGGCATCGGCCTCGGCGAAGCTGCCATCGCCCTTGTTGCGGAGCAGGCGAATGGCTTGATCGCCGGACTGCATGAGGACGAGATCCATGCGGCCGTCGCCGGTGGCGTCGATCATGCAGGCTCCGCCGGTGGTGGTCCAAGTGGCGGCGGGGAGCACGGGATGCGCCTCGAAGTGGACCGGGATCATGGGCTTGATTCCGCTTTCGGGCTCTTCGACCGGGGTGACGGTCGAGTAGCGGCCCTGCTCGCCATAGGCCAGGCCGATGGGCGCGGAGATCTTGGTGCTGGTCATGTGCTGGAAGAGCTTGAAGTGCTCCTTGGCGTCGTTGATGCGGCCGGAGCGCTGCAGGTCGCGGGCCATGGCGAACTCGGCGGAGGCGTGCAGATGGTTGAGGCTGGTGGCCTGCTGCAGGATCTCGATGGCCTTGTCGAACTGCTTCATCTCCCCGTAGCAGACGCCCTCGAAGTAATAGGAGTCGACGTCGCGGGGATCGAGCTTGACGGCCTGCTGGAAGCTGACCAGGGCGGGGTCGAGTTCGTTGGCGGCGTGCTCGGCGAGTCCCTTGTTGTACCAGGCCTGGGGGTTGCCGGGATCGAGGGCGATGGCGGCGGCGAGGTACTTTTTGGCTTCGTCGAGCTTTTGCAGGGTGAGCAGGGCGATGCCTTCGTTGATGGCCGCCTGGGCGAGCTTGGGATCCTGCCGGAAGGCTTCGGCGAAGTCGGCCGCGGCTTTCTCGGTGAACTGCTGGCCCATTTCGGCCACGCCACGATTGTTGATCCGCACCGCCTCGGCGCTGAAGCGCGTTTGCGCCGTTGCCGTTACCGTCGTTGCCGCACACACCACCAGGGCCAAAGCCCGACACATCCGCATGAATCTCTTCCTCAAGGTTGTCCCGGCGGCATGGAGAGCCGGCCGGTCCGGAATGTTTCCAGACCTTCCAGTGTATGCGAGGGAGGGAACGGGTGGCAGGTTGACTGTGCGCGGCACAAGCGGAGAAAGGGATGGAAGTGGGGATTGAATAGCTGGCGCTTTCCGATCCTGGTGAGTTGAGTCAGAAGTTCATCGAGGAACAACCGCGGGTTCTTCGACTCACCACCCCCGAACTGAAAGACGTTCGGGGCCCCGTTCGCTCAGAATGACAGCCCATTTTGTATTGCGTATTTCAGACTCAGGACGCTATCCGCAAAACAAAGGCGCGGCGAAGGTGGAGCACCCAGCGAGTGGATGATTGACGAGGGGTTTATAGATCCGGCAATTAATTAATCTGTTTGCTCTCCCACCCTTTCCCGCAAAATACGCGGGAAAGGATGGGGCACCCACACAGTTGGGGTCAATTTATACTTGTCGGGTGACCCAGTCCATGGAGAGATTCGATTGGAGCCGTTTTCTGGCGCGGCCCCGGCTGCCTTCGCCTTCGCCGGAGGTTTTTGACGCTCTGTACCGCCAGCCGATGCTGATTACCGGCGCGGGCGGCTCGATCGGGTCGGCGCTGGCGCTGCGGCTGGCAGGCATCGGGCCAAGCAGACTCGTGCTGCTGGAGGCTTCGGAGAGCAATCTCTATGCGCTGAAGCGGCGCTGGGCGGCTTTGGGCGCTGCCTCTGATTTTGGCGGGGCCGGCGGCTCGGGACCGGCGGTGCCGATGACTCCGCTGCTGGGCAGCATCGACAACGAACCGCTGCTGGAACATCTGTTTACCCGCCACGCGCCCAAGCTGGTGTTTCATGCGGCCGCATTCAAGCATGTGCCGCTGATGGAAGAACATCCGCTGGCGGCGATCGGCAATAACATCTTCGGCACCGAGACGCTGACCCGGGTGGCCGCGGCGCACGGAGCGCGGGTGGTGCTGCTGTCGACCGACAAGGCGGTTGAGCCGACCTCGGTGATGGGCGCGACCAAGAGGGTTGCGGAAGAGATTGTGCTGGGCGCGGGCGGGATCGTGCTGCGCCTGGGCAACGTGCTGGGGACCCGCGACAGCGTGGTGAAAATCTTTGCCAACCAGATTGCGCGGGGCGGGCCGATTACGGTGACGGACCCGGCGGCGCGGCGGTATTTCATCACCCTGGACGAGGCGGTGAACCTGCTGCTGATTGCGGCGGCGCAGCGGGAGGCGGGATCGGTGCTGGCGCCGGTGCTGCAGTCCACGCACTTTGTTTCGGATCTAGCGCACTTCATGGCGGATACTCTGGCTCCGGGGCGCGAGATCGCGATCGATTTCACCGGGGCGCGCGCAGGCGACAAGGATACCGAAGTGCTGTGGAGCGCCGGGAACGGGACTCGTCCGGTGGAGAAACGATTCGGGCAGGGCGCGTTTGTGTACGTGGATGCGGACCGGCTGCCTGCCGAACAACTGGGCGCGGGACTGGCGAATCTTCATGCGGCGGCCAATTCCTATGATTTGGCCGGGGCGCTGGCGCATTTGCGCTGGCTGGTGGGGGATTACAGGCCGAGCCAGGCGGTGCAGGAACTGGCACGGAAGATCACGCTGCCGGTTTCGCTTTAAGAGGCTGGGGATTTGGGTAAGGGTGATTGCAGCCCACCCTAGCGACAAAAACAAAAGCGTCGCGAGGGTGGGGCACCCGCGTTTTTTTCGACTTCGCTGCGCTCAGGATGACATGGTTTTTTTGTTGAGCGAGCTTTAAATACAAGACGCTGGAAAGGTTGCAGATGAGCCGACGCCGCATTGCCGTGGTGACTACTTCACGGGCTGACTACAGCCATCTTTACTGGCCGCTGCGCGAGTTGGAGGAGCACCCGGAGGTGGAGTTGGGTGTGTTCACACTGGGCGCGCACCATTCGCCGGAGTTCGGCAATACCATTCGGGAGATCGAGCGGGACGGCTTTCCCATTCAATCTCGAATTGAATGCCTGCTCAGCTCGGACTCGGACACGGGGATGGCCAAGACCATCGGGCTGGCGATTCTGGGGCTGGCCGACGCGCTGACGGCGTGGCGTCCGGACCTGCTGCTGCTGATCGCCGACCGCTACGAGATGCTGGCCCCGGCTTCGGTGGCGCTGGCGCTGCGGATTCCGATGGCGCATATTGAGGGCGGCGAAATCAGCCAGGGCGCGATCGACGACCAGGTGCGCAACGCACTGACCAAGATGGCGCATGTGCACTTCACCTCCAACGACAACGCGCGGCGGCGGGTGATCGCGATGGGCGAAGAACCGTGGAGAGTCACTACGGCAGGCGCGCCGTCGCTGGACCATTTGAAGCGTTCGAACCTGCTGGACCGGGCGAGCCTGGAAGCGAAGCTGGGGTTGCGGCTGACGCAGCCGACGATTCTGGCGGCCTACCATCCGGTGACCATCCTTCAGGACACAACCACCGAGGCGGAGTCTCTGTTTGCGGCGCTTGCCGAAGCGCCGGGCCAGCTGGTGTTTGTTTATCCGAACTCGGACGCCGGCAGCTATGGGCTGATCGAGCGGACCAAAGTGTTGGCGGGAACGCGGCCGGAGACGCGGATCTTTGTGAATCTCGATGCGGTGACCTACTGGAGCCTGCTGGGGCAGGTGGACGCGATGGTAGGGAACTCGTCGAGCGGGATCATGGAGGCGGCTTCGTTCGCGCTGCCGGTGGTGAACGTGGGGATGCGGCAACAAGGGCGCGAACGGGCTCGGAATACGCTGGACGCGCCGGCGGAGACTGCGGCTATCGCGGCGGCGCTGCGCAAGGCGCTGGATCCGGAGTTCCGGAGTGGGCTGCGCGGCATGGTGAATCCCTACGGCAACGGGACGGCGGCCGAGACGATTGCGCGGGTGTTGACGACCGTGAAGCTGGAGGGACTGCTGGTGAAGCAGCCGCTGGCGGATGGGGCTGGCAATGAACTCTGAACAGAGTGGGGAGAAGCGCGGTCCGCAGATTCCTCTTTCGAGTCCCGATATCACCGAGGCGGAGATTGCCGCGGTAACGGCTGTGCTGAGAACGCCGCAGCTGAGCCTGGGGCCGGAACTGGAAGGGTTTGAGGCGGCGCTGGCGGAGTTTCACGGGGTTCGCGACGCCGTGGCTGTGAGCAGCGGTACGGCGGGGCTGCACCTGGCGCTGCTGACGCTGGGCATCGGACCGGGCGACGAGGTGATTGTGCCGTCGTTCACCTTTATTGCCGTGGCCAACGCGGTTCTGCAGGTGGGCGCAACGCCGGTGTTCGCGGAGATCGACCCGGTGACGCTGAACCTGGATGCGGCGAGCGTGGAGCGGGCGGTGACGGGGCGGACGCGAGCCATGGTGGTGGTGCACACCTTTGGCGTGCCGGCGGATATGGACGCGCTGCGGGAAGTGGCGCGGCGGCGCGGGCTGCTGGTGATCGAAGACGCGTGCGAGGCAATCGGGGCGGAGTTCGGCGGGCCGGATTCAGACGGGACGGCGCGGCGGGTGGGGAGCTTTGGAGATCTGGCGGTCTTCGGGTTTTATCCCAACAAGCAGATCACCACCGGCGAGGGCGGAGCAGTGCTGGCGCGCGACCCCGCACAGGCGGCACGGCTGCGGCTGCTGCGGAACCAGGGGCGGCAAGCGGGAGCTGGCTGGCTGGACCATGCGGAGCCGGGATTCAACTACCGGCTGTCGGAGCTGGCCTGCGCGCTGGGACGGGTGCAGTTGGGGCGCATCGGCGAGATCCTGGCTCTGCGGCGAGCGGCGGCCGGGCGCTACGACGAGCTGCTGCGAGGGATTCCGGGGCTGGAGTTGCCCCCGATCAAGCTGCCGGGCGGCTCGATCAGCTGGTTCGTCTACGTGGTGCGGCTGCCGGAAGGGGCGGACCGGGATGGTGTGCAGGCTGCTCTTGCCGGGCAGGGAATTGCCACGGGGCGCTACTTTCCGCCGATTCACTTGCAGTCGGCCTGGGAGAAGCATCCCAGCGCGGCGGTCCGGCTGCCGGTAACGGAGAGCGTGGCGAGGCGGACGCTAGCTCTGCCCTTCTTCAACCGGATTGGCGCAGATCAGCAGGCGCGGGTGGCGGAGGCTTTGGGGAGCGCATTGGCGGGCGTGATTTTTTGATGTCGCCAACGAGTTGACGGTAGGTAATACAGGACGCCGGGAGCCGCGCAGGCAGGCTGCCGCCGGGAAGCGGAGAGGCGCGGGCTGGGGCGCTTGAAGCATGGCCGGAAAATCGCCCTGGAATTACCGTATGATACGGTAGCGCCGACGCGGGCAGCGATTGTTTGACGAAGAATTAAGTTAGCGTGAATCTCCTGCTTTCATGGGTGTTTTGTCGGGATTTGCCTCAAGAGAAGTCACTCTTTGGAGCTAGTTTCCCCAGCACGGGATGGCGGGGATGAAGTTGGTAAAGAGATCGGAAAAGAGATGCTGGAAAGCGTCTTGACACTGTGGAAAAATTAGTTCAATATCGACCCGAAAAGGTGCCCCGCTTGGTGTGATCCAAACAAGAGATTCGAACCAAGAATTTCGCCCACCAGATGCGGATTCATGAATCCCTGCTCCCTAGACTGACCTCATTCGACGTTGAGAAGTAGGTACGTATGGTGGTCAAAACGCAGAGCAAGGCGCGTGGCGTGACCGGACTGAACGTGGGTGCCAGTAACGTCCGTCGCTATTTTCCCAAGCACATATCCGTCATCGAGTTGCAGCTGGATCATTTGCAGATCCAGTGTGGATTGAGCCCCGAGTTCTGGCAGGGAAATCCGGAGATCTTCGATCCCAGGCTTTGCGCCTGGCTCGAGTCCCGGCTGCAAAGGAATTCGGATCGGAGTCCTATTCCGCTGGCGATGATTCCAGCGGGAAAGAACTCCTTCCGTCTGCAACCGGTCTCGCACAACGGCCAGGCGAGAACAACGCTGGCCCATCAGTCCGCGGCCTGATCGGAGGCCGCGTTCACGAATTCAATTCAGCCCTCCCCCCAAGCGCGGAGCATGCGATTTCGCTGCTCCGCGCTTTTTGTTGAATCTGTTTCCGACTGGGCTTCCTGCTTGCAGTCAGATCTGTTTTGTATGAAGGTCGGCGGCTCCAGGAAGAGACAGAATTGCGGGTTCAGTAAAACAGAGCTTGAGAGGAAAAAGTCCCGGGCCTGAAGGCCACCCCCATCTGGCCTCAGCATTCATGGGCCTAAAGGCCCATGCTCCCTCCTCAAATGCGAAACATGCAATTGCATTTCATCCTCCGCGGGTCGACAACGCCGACGGGGATGCAGGAAGAAACAGCTTGGACAGGGAGGCCGGCGCTGCTATCGCCGCAGGAGCGAAATGCGGACCTGAACGGGCGGCGCTTGCTACACTCGATTTGCCATGTCGAACAACCAATTACAGAAATCCGTTGAGCGGTATTTTGCCGCCGGGCCGTCGGCGCTCGGAGATCCACATGCAAGCGCGACATTTTCCTCGCTGCGCGCCGCCCTGGAAGCGGGCGAAGTGCGCGCGGCCTCTCCCGATCCGTCGTCGCCTACGGGCTGGCGGGTGAATGCGTGGGTCAAGCAGGGGATACTGCTCGGCTTCCGTTTGGGTCACCTGGAGGAGATGCCGGCGGGCGGGCTTTCGTTCGTGGACAAGCACACCTACCCGGCGCGCCACTTTGGCCCGGCGGACGGGGTGCGGATCGTTCCCGGCGGGTCGTCGATCCGGGCCGGCGCCTACGTGGCGAAGGGCGTGGTGTGCATGCCTCCGATGTACATCAACGCCGGAGCGTGGGTGGACGAAGGGACGATGGTGGATTCTCATGCGCTGGTGGGCAGCTGCGCGCAGATCGGCAAGCGGGTTCACCTGAGCGCCGCGGCGCAGATCGGCGGCGTTCTGGAGCCGGTGAACGCGAGCCCGGTGGTGATTGAGGACGATGTGCTGGTGGGCGGGAATACGGGCGTCTACGAAGGCACGATTGTGCGCCAGGGCGCGGTGCTGGCGGCGGGGACGATTCTGACCCGGGGAACGCCGGTGTACGACCTGGTGACGGGCGAGGTGCTGCGCGCTACGGCCGAAAAGCCGTTAATCATTCCGGCGAATGCGGTGGTTGTACCCGGCTCGCGGGCGGTGAGCAAGGGCAAAGGCCAGGAGTGGGGCCTGAGCGTCTACGCGCCGGTGATTGTGAAGTACCGCGACGAGAGGACGGATTTGAGCACGGCGCTGGAAGATCTGCTGCGGTAATTTGGCACGGAATTGGGGGCGTTGGCCTCCCACCCTAGCCGCAAAAACAAAGGCGCGGCGAGGGTGGGGCACCCAGCACCCCGGCCGGTTGAGGCGCAGACGTTCCCGGATTCCACACGGGATTCGAATTCGGTTTGCCTCCGAAGGGCTTGAGCGGCTCTGGAAAAAGGCCCGAATCCGAGTTAAGAGCTGGAATGAGCTTTAGCAGGGGCTAAAGCCCGGCTCATTTGATTGGCTTTATCGGCACGGCTGAAGCCATGCCCTGTTACAAAGCCACCCTGAATCGAGTTTTTCTGCAGCCTGTAAAGCCATGCCCTGTTACACAGCCATTCTGAATCGAGTTTTTCCGCAGCCTGTTGAGCGGCTCTGGAGCAGCAAAGCATGGGTCGGGAGACCCACGCTGCAGCCGGCCAGGAGGCCAGCGCTACTCGTTTGCGGGCCGGTACTGAAGGCGGGAAACCGCGTCAGTGCAGGTGGTGGTAGCATCAAACTGACAGATGCAAACCAAAAAACTGAAGATCATTCCCCTGGGCGGCCTGGGCGAGTTCGGTATGAACTGCCTGGCGCTGCGATGGGAAGACGACATTATCGTGATCGACGCGGGCCTGATGTTTCCTGAGTCGGAATTGCTCGGCGTGGATATCGTAGTCCCCGATATCTCCTACCTGATTGAAAACAAGGCTCATGTTCGGGCCATCCTGCTGACGCACGGTCACGAAGACCACATCGGCGGCCTGCCCTGGATCCTTTCCGAGATCAAGGTCCCGGTCTACGCGACCGAGTTCACGCTGGCCTACGTCGAGGGCAAGCTGGAAGAGCACCGGCTGCTGGACGATATCGAGCTGATCGAGATCAGACCCAAGCAGAAGTTCAGCATCGGTCCGTTCACGATTGAGCCGATCCACGTGACGCACTCGATTGTGGAGGCGGTTTCGTATGCGATCGACACGCCGGTGGGCGTGGTGATTCATACGGGCGACTTCAAGATCGACCTGGCTCCGCTGGACGGGAAGGCCTTCGACCTGCACACCTTTGCCGAGTATGGCAAGCGGGGCGTGCTGGCACTGCTGCAGGACTCGACCAACGTGGAGCGGCGGGGCTATACGCCGAGCGAGTCGGCGGTGATTCCGCGGCTGGACGAGATCTTCTCGCAAGCCAAGAAGAAGCTCTTCTTCGCCTGCTTCTCGTCGTCGATCTTCCGCATCCGTATTGCGCTGGAACTGGCGCGCAAGCACGGGCGCAAGGTGGCGATTGTGGGGCGCTCCATGATGGAGAGCTCTGAGATTGCGCAGGACCTGGGCTACATCGACATTCCGAATGGATTGGTGATCAACCCCGGCCAGATGCGCGATTACAACCCGGAGCAGTTGCTGGTGATGATCAGCGGCACGCAGGGCGAACCGATGAGCGCGCTGAGCCGGGCCGCGGTGGACAACCACAAGCACGCGCGCATCGAAGCGGGCGACACGGTTCTGCTGAGTTCGCGCATCATTCCGGGGAACGAAAAGGGCATCTTCCGGGTGATCGACCATTTGTACCGGCGCGACGCCAACGTGATCTACGACGACGGGCATAGCGGCCT
>Ga0181517_10001227_pt1 | contig 29497 bp, 29 predicted proteins | sample PEATcosm2014_Bin_31_FD_119748 | JGI IMG/M metagenome (GOLD analysis project Ga0181517, IMG submission 119748) | Peatland microbial communities from MTU Mesocosm Facility, Houghton, MI, USA - PEATcosm2014_Bin01_30_metaG | ecosystem: Environmental > Terrestrial > Soil > Wetlands > Peat | place... | reverse complement strand
TTCCGCCAAAGTCCAGCTGAATGTTCACGCTCTTCGGGTTCTTGTCGTCGACTACCGGCGCGGCAGGGCGTTCAATCTTCGGAGCAGCGATCGCGGCGTCTTCCATCGCCGCCCACTGGCGCAGTCCCTTCCAGGCATTCTCGCTATACGGCTCGGCTACCACCGCGTCAATGAACTTCTGCTTCGCTCCCGCGGGATCGCCACCCACCCGCAGCAGGGCGTCGCCCCATAAGCGATAAGCCGTCTCGCGGTCTGGATCGATGCTAATCGCGCGCTCGAACCAGGACGCCGCGCCCTTCGCGTCTTTCAGGGAGTAGGCTGAATCGCCAGCATTCAGCGCGGCCTCGTAGCTCTTTGGGTCGGCCTGCGCAGCGGCGGAATACTTTGCCAGCGCTGTCTGGTAGTCGTTCGCAGCTGCCGCTTTATCGCCCTCCTGCATCAGCGCCGCGCCGTATCCAGCGGTTGCCGCGACCCCTCGTTCGCCTTGTCCCGTAGCGGTCTGCGCCCCGGGACTGCCCTGCGGCGTTTGCGCCACTGCCCAACCCGCCATCAACACGGCCGCCGCTCCTGCAAAGACAAGGCACAGAGTCGATTTCCGCATTGCCGTTTTCCTCTCCTGTTCCTGACTCGCGAAGGACGCAACCGCCTTCGGCGAAGTAGCCGCCAGCCAGCCAACTCGCGATCCCCGCGTCAGCGGGGGCAAACTCGCCAAATCGTCCCCAATGCACTATCTTCGCTTGTAATCAAATACTTGAGGAACAATCGACTCTCGTTTCTTACCAGAAAATCCGGGGGCAGGGATCATCACATCCCGCGATTCTGCGCGCCTTTCGAGTTGAGACCCAGTTTACCGCGATTTCCAAAACCCATCCTCATTGCTTCCGCCGCGCCAAAACAGAAAAGGCGCGGTTTGATCCGCGCCTTTTCTGTTCTGGCCTCCGCCTGTCCCTTATGGGTAGATGCGGTGCAGCGTGCGCGCAAAAGGAATGGTCTCGCGGACGTGGTCCAGTCCGCAAATCCACGCCACCGCGCGCTCGATGCCCATACCGAAGCCGGAGTGCGGAACCGAACCGTAGCGGCGCAGATCCAGGTACCACTGGAAAGCTTCCATGGGCAGATTGTGGTGCTCGATGCGGCTCTTCAACAGCTCATAGCTCGAAACGCGCTGCGAACCGCCAATGATCTCGCCATAGCCTTCCGGCGCCAGCACATCCACACACATGGCGAAGCGGTTGTCCGCCGGGTCCGGCTCCATGTAGAAGGCCTTCACGTCGGCGGGGTAGCGATGCACCATGACCGGCTTGTCGAACTGCGAGCTGAGCCAGGTCTCGTCCGGCGAGCCAAAGTCGTTGCCATACTCGAAGGGATTCTCGAGCGCGCCGTCCTTGTGCGCCTGGTTCAGCATCTCTGCGGCCACGTCGTAGCGCAGGCGCGGGAAGGGCGGGCAGATCGCCTCCAGCTTCGCCGGGTCGCGGCCAATCACAGCCAGTTCGGAAGACCGGTTCTTCAAGACGCTTTGCACAATGTGCGAAAGAAAGTTCTCCGCCAATTCCAGCAGGCCGTCCAGATCGCAGTAAGCCACTTCCGGCTCGATCATCCAGAACTCGGTCAGATGGCGGCGCGTCTTCGACTTTTCCGCGCGGAAGGTGGGCCCGAAGCTGTACACCTTGCCCAGCGCCAGCGCCGTGGACTCGATGTAGAGCTGGCCAGACTGGGTCAGAAACGCCGGGTCGCCAAAGTAATCCACCGGAAACAGCGTCGAAGTCCCTTCGCAGGCTGCCGGGGTCAGAATCGGAGGATCGGTGCGGATGAAGCCGTTGCTATCGAAATACTCGGCTGCCGCGCGCATGATCTCGGCGCGAATCCGCAAAATGGCGGACTGCCGGGGCGACCGGATCCACAAATGTCGATGCTCCATCAGAAAGTCGACGCCGTGCTCCTTGAGGCTGATCGGGTACGGATCGCTCTCCGGAACGCGCTGAATCACTTCGATCTCCTGCACATCCAGCTCGAAGCCGCCTTTCGCTCTCTGGTCGGCGCGCACCTTGCCGGTGACAATGACGCTGGACTCCTGGGTCAGACCCTTCAGGGCCTCAAACACCTCGGCGGAGACGCCGGATTTGTGGGCTACACCCTGGACCGTGCCGGTGCCGTCGCGGAAGATTGGAAATACGAGCTTGCCGCTCTCGCGCATGTTGTAGAGCCATCCGCGCAGAGTGACGGACTGGCCTTCAAACTGCCCCAGTGTGGCGACAGTGGCCAGGGGGCTTGCAGGAATGGCGGCAGTTTCAGTGGAATTGATTTCTTCAGACATGGGTATCCTTGGCGGCCGGTGCGGCCGCGGCTCATGGGATGGCCGCTTCCCGGCCGTTTCCCAATCGTTTCTAGAATAACGCCGGCCGGTGAACAGGGGCTGTGAGCGAGCACGCGCAGAAGGGCATTCGCATGAAGTTCGTGAACAGCCCGCAACAATGACTTTGAAAGACGCGACTTTAGTCGTACGCGAAATCGTAGCGCTGGCCTCCCGGCCGGCTGTAGCGTGGACCTCCCGGTCCACGCTTGTACCCATTGAGCTTCTATCCGGCGAGTCCCCGCCAAGTCAGATTTTGCAGGGTGCGAATTTATTTTGATGTGGACAATATTTTCCCGGCCGATGCATTCTGATTGCAGGCCCCTGTGTGCGGCGATCGGATAAAGCCATAACGGCCCCGGAGTTGAAATGAGCGATTTGGTAACGGTGCAAAATGAACCCGCCCACAGCGAATCGACGCAAATGACCCAGGTCGATCCGGAAACCGCCGAACGCTTCATCGCCGAGAAGAACATCGGGGAGCGAATCAAGCGGCTGCGCCTGAAAAAATCGATGGGGCTGGTGGAACTGGGCAGGCACACCGGCCTTTCCGCCAGCTTTCTCTCCCAGTTGGAAACAGGCCGGGTGATTCCCACCTTGCGGAATCTGGCCCGCATCGCCATGGTATTTTCCAAAGATCTTTCCTATTTTTTCGAGTCCGAACCGCACTCGGCCTTCAGGATTCACCGGCAGAAGGATCGCGTTCGAATGCCGCAGACCGGGGTAGAGAATCCCAGCTACTTCTTTGAGAGCCTCGGCTACATGATTCCTGACCGGGCAATGGACCCCTATCTGGCCGAGTTTGTGCCCCAGGAGAAAGGCGTAGAGCCCCGCGCGCACCTTCATCCGGGATTCGAGTTCCTCTATGTTCTGCATGGAGAACTGGCTCTGCACCACGCAGGCGTCCGGCACGTTCTGGAAGCCGGGGACGCCGCCTACTTCGACTCGAATACTGCGCACAGCTATCAGTGCGCCGGAAAAAGGCCGGCCAGCGCGATTATCGTCACCATGCACCAGGCGCCCCAGGCTGCATCCGCCGTGGTGCGCGCCCCAGCCGTGCCGGCAAAACCCGCCGCCGGATGAGGATTCCTGTTTGCGGGGTGCGCCTTTTCTCGCAGGAAGCGCAACGGGCGTCCGGTTACACGGGACGCCCGTTTTTCAGCCTTTATACCCACCGCTCTAGCTCAATGCGCGGAAGATCCAATAGAGTACGCCCGAAAGCAATGCCGCGGCGGGCAGAGTGAAGACCCAGCCGGCGGCAATGTTGCGCACCGTTGTAAAGCGGATCCCGCTGCCGTTGGCGGTCATGGTTCCGGCTACGCCCGAACTGAGGATATGCGTGGTGGATACCGGCAAGCTCCAGGAATTCGCGGCAAAGATCGTGCCCATCGCGACGATGCCCGCGCTGGCGCCCTGCGCGTAGGTCAAATGCTCCTTGCCGATGCGCTCGCCGACCGTGATCACTACCCGCTTCCAGCCCACCATCGTTCCCAGGCCCAGCGCCAGGGCGACGGCCACCTTCACCCAGTCAGGGATGAATTTCGTGGCCTTGTCTACCTTGGCCTTGTAGCCCTTCAAAATGGCGTTCTCGGCAACGGTAAAGTTTGGATTGCCGTTCTTCTGCATCAGGCGGATGGCTTCGCTGGCGACGTACATGTCGTTGCGGACATTCGCCTGGTCCTGCGCCGGAACTGACTTGAAGGCCTTGTAGAGGACCACTTCGTGGTTCACGTCCTTCACCAGTTCGCGGAGCGCGAGAATCGTGTCGGGCCGCAGTTGCTGGGTGCGAATGTAATCCGTCACCACAGTGCGCGGATTGTTGCCAGCAACGCCGGCAGGGTCCACATGTCCATCGAGGACCCGGCTGGCATCCTCCGAGGAAACCATGAACGCCTGCATGTCGCTGCCTGAAACCGTGTGGTTCAAAGCATAAGCTGTCGGAACCGTGCCAATCAGGATGAGCATGATCAGGCCCATCCCCTTTTGACCGTCGTTGGAGCCGTGGAAGTAGCTGACCCCGGTGCAGGTGAGCACCATCAGGGCGCGGATCGGGAAGGGCGGAGGCTCAACATTCTTCGGCGCTTCGAAGAGCGGGGTGCCCTTGAGAAGATTGGCCAGCAGAATCAGCAGGCTCGCGCATACCAGCCCCACGAACAGCGCAACCACCAGGTGGACGCTTAGCGGGGTCCGCTCCCAGTCCGGGCCAATTGCGCTTCCCGGGGCAAGCATCAAACCGACCGTCGCGATAGCTCCCGTGATCGAACCGACAGCATTCGTATACTTCAGCAGCAGCTTGAATAGCAGCAGCAGCAGTGCGGCAACCGTGAAACCGACCAGCGGCGAAAAGACAAGAGCCTTCAAAACCTTGGTAGCCTGCTCCCAGTCCACGCCCGAGGTGCCGCTGCGGCCATTCAGCAGCTGGTTCGCAATGCCGACGCCAATGATGGAACCGACCATCGTGTGCGAGCTGGAGGCCGGCAGCCCGAGCCACCAGGTGCCCAGGTTCCACAGGATGGCCGCGATCAGCAGCGCGAAGACCATCGAGAAACCGGCTCCGGAGCTGACCTGCAGAATCAACTCGACCGGCAACAGCGAAATGATGGCGAAAGCCACCGTTCCGGTGGAGGTAAGCACACCGGCAAGGTTGCACAATCCTGACCATACAACTGCGGTGTTGGGTTGAAGCGAATGCGTATAGATAACCGTCGCAACCGCATTGGCCGTGTCGTGGAAGCCGTTGACGAACTCGAAACCCAGGGCAATCAGCAGCGCCAGACCAAGCAGGAAATACGGCCCTGCAGTCGGGATGGACACCTTGTCCAGATCCCTGGCCACGTGAAAGACAATGTAGCCCGCGCTCCCCGCCAGCCCCAACAGAAAAAGAGCCAGCCCGGTGCGGCCATTGGACTTCTTCATCCTGCCTTCGAGCAAAGAGGGGGAACCATGGCGCGAGGTGCTCGCGGGCATGGATTCAACAATGGTTGCAAGATCGGCCATCAGAGGTTTCCAAGGCGACCGAAATCTTTCCCGGTGCGCCAGGACCTCTTTGGGGCTAACTGAAAAGGGGTGTGAAATAGAAAATAGGATAGAGACAGCTTGGAAGAGCGGTCTGTGTAGCCAGATTTGCTGACGTCCATAAATCCCCAACAACCATATAAGTTCACGGTTGTTTGCCCGGCGAGGAAAAGTTTGAGCCGGGATACCATCTGATTTTACACCGGATTTACCAAGGTTTTACACCACTTTAACGACTGAGCATGATTACCAGCGGGGGGAAACACCAGTCCAGTTCGGCCAAATAGCGGGGCCGGATCAGCTTAGCCCCCTTCGCCGTGGGGCATCTGCACCGGCTCTTGTGCAGTCATCGCCAGTCGTCCTGCGCCCGGGCTAGCCCTTCGTTGACCACATCGTCGAAGGCGGTGTGCTTCTTGATGAAGATCTCGCTGAAAGCGCTGTCCTGGCGCAGCAGAACCGCCTGCATGCGCACCAGTTCCAGCAGCGCCAGAAAAGTCGCCACTAGCGCGCGTTCCGAGCGAGTGTTGCGCAGAAGCTTGTGCAGCGCCACCGGCCGGTCTTCCATTACCAGGCAGCGGGTCAAAAAGTGGATCATCTGCCCCACCGTCACCGTGTCGTCCTTCAGATTGAACGACGGCCGCTTGCGGGCCCGCTCCATGATGTCCCGGAACACGCGCACCAGGTCGACGCTGTCCGCCGCGATCTCCGGCTCGGTGCCTTCGGCGTTCTTGAATTCCTGAAAGCCCGGATTCGACCAGGTGGCTGCCTCGAGCATCTGCTTCTGCGCCAGCATCTGGGCGGCATTCTTGAACCGCTCGTGCTCCAGCAAGCGTTCCACCAGTTCCCGGCGGGGATCTTCGGCCGCATCTTCCGGCCCCGTCGCGGCGCGCGGCAGCAGCATCTTGCTCTTGATGTGAATCAGCAGCGAGGCGGTATAGATAAACTCCCCAGCCACATCCACATCGCCCGATTTGAGCTGGTTCACATAGGCCAGAAACTGCGCCGTGATCTTCGCAATCGGAATGTCGTAGATGTCGATGTCCTGCTTGCGGATCAGATCCAGCAGCAGGTCGAGCGGGCCGTCATACACCTGGCCCACAAAGACCGAAAACGGCGACTGCTCGGCCTCTTCGTCGCGGGCCTTCTGCTTTGCGGCGGCTTTATCGGCAGCCTTGTCCGCGGCTTTCTTCTCAGCGGCCTTGGGCTCGGGAACCGGCTTCGAGGTAAGCACCAGGTGCGGACCCTGTGCTTCGCGCACTGCGAATGCACCTTCGGCGGAAAGCCCCTGCTCGGCAGAAGTTGCTGTCTCGGCAACAGGCTCGGCAGTCACAACAGGCTGCTCGGTCGCGCCTTCCGGGTTTTGCTGCAAATCCGTCAAGATACTCATTCCTTACTGCAATGGAGTGTAATTGCTGCGCAGGTCGGTCACGTCGACAGCCTCGCTGTTATGGATGCTCAGCAGGAAGCGCTCGCCGTCGCGCCGCAACGTCACCGGAATCTTCTCGTCCTTTTTCAACGACTTCTTCGCCTGTGCGAACGGCTGCGAAAACACCTTCTGCGGCAAGATGAAGTCCTCGAGCCACAGGTTCCGGTCCCAGCCCAGCAGCGTCCACACCTCGTAGGATTTGGCCGGAATCAAAAACTCCCAGGCCTCATCCGCCTCTACCGCCGCACTCACGAAAACGCGCTTTTTCTTCGCGGTAAGCAGCGGTTCTTCAAGTTCCCGTTCAAGGGTGGCGAAGGTGAGCTGGCCCTCCTGGGTCAGGGAAACATCGCGGGGAACCAGGTTGCTGCGCCAGATCTCGCGCAGTTCCTTTGCCTGTTCATCCCGCGGCAGCTCCCGCAGTTCTGCCCGCTCGCTCAGGTCGCGGGCATTCTGCAGTTCCTCCGCCGCGGCCCCGAAATAGCGCTTCACCGCCCCCAGCTCGTGCGACAGGTCGAAGATTTCCCGCACTTCCACCATGGTTTGCTCGGCCCGCTTGGCTGCCTTGGCCGACTGCGCCAGCAGCATCTCCCAGGTCTGCTCGATGTTGGCTTCCATCTCCATGCGCTTCTCATAGATGGGCTGGATCACCGCAACCAGGGACTCGGTAGCTTTGGCTTTGCAACTCTCGCAGCGAATCGAAGCGGCCTTGCAGCCCTTCTGGATCTCCGCGAATTGCCCCGCTGCGCCAAAAACCGTGTGCAAGTCGCCTACCGGGCAAAGTTCCGCATCGCCGCCGTCGCTCTGGCGAATGCGCTGGCCGCCGGTAGACATGGCCGCGATTTTGGCGATGATCGAGGACGGCGCTTCGGTCAGGCCAATCGTATTCCCATAGCTCTTCGACATCTTGCGCCCGTCGGTGCCGGTGAGCTTGGCCGTCGGGGTCAGCAGCGCTTCCGGCTCCGGAAACACTCGTGTCTTGTACATCGAATTGAAGCGCCGGGCCACCTCGCGCGTAAGTTCCACGTGTGCCGTCTGGTCCGCCCCAACCGGAACGTGCTGCGGCTGATAGAGCAGGATGTCGGAAGACATTAGCAGCGGATAGCCGAGGAAACCGTAGGTCGTCAGATCCTTGCCCTTGAGGTTTTCCTGCTGTTCCTTGTAAGTCGGAACCCGCTCAAGCCAGCCCAGCGGGGTCAGCATTCCGAGCAGCAGGTTGAGTTCGGCGTGCTGGGGTACATGGCTTTGGATGAAAATGGTGGATTTCTCGGGATCGAGACCGGCGGCAAGATATTCCAGGGCCACGTCCACCGTGTTCAGCTTGATGCGGCTGGGGTTGGCGTAGTCGGTGGTCAGCGCGTGCCAGTCGGCAACGAAGAAATAGCACTCGTAGGCGTCCTGCAGCTTGACCCAGTTGGCCAGGGCTCCCATGTAGTTGCCCAGGTGGAGCTTGCCGGTGGGGCGCATGCCGCTGAGGACACGAGGACGGATAGAGGCGTTTTCTGGCATTGGCTGATCGCTTCCGGAAAAAATGCAAAAGAATGCGGCCGCGCTTCAGCGAAACCGCAAGCTCGGCCTGTCCCATTGTAGCGGGAACCGCTCTAAACCCTGATTTGAGCCCTTGAACCACAGCGAAATCAGAGTTGGAGCAACACGAAAGCACTGCACCAAAGTCGACGCGACCATCAGCACCGGGGTCCCCACGGACTGGTCTTCGTCCGTGGGGTGGAGCGAGCGGCGGCCTTGAACGAAGCTGGCCGGGGCTCAGAAGCTCTGGTTTCGCTTTTAGGCGTGGAGGTGATTCAAAGCCACATTCACCAGCCCCAGCGCCGGCCCCATCAGGAACCGCACAATCGGCCCGCCCAGAAAGAGCATCAGCATATAGCTGAACATGCCCATGTTGTCGAAGGCATGAAGAGCTCCGTAGGGCAGCCAGTGGCGCACGATGCGGCTGCCATCCAACGGCGGAATCGGCAGCAGATTGAAAAAGAAGAGCGCCAGGTTCACGCGCAGGGCCAGATCGCACAGCAACTGCAGCCCACCCAGGTTGATTGCCGTGCTCTCGCTGATCTGCAGCGCGCCGTGTGCCATGTGATTCTGAAAAACAATCAGGACGGCCATGCCGATAAAGGCGATCAAGCCAAGCAGAAGATTCGAAGCCGGCCCGGCCAGCGTCACCAACGAGTCGTCGCGCACCAGCTTGCGGAAGTTCCGCGTGATCACCGGCGTAGGCTTTGCCCAGCCAATCAGGAAGCCGCCCAGCGCTCCGCCGCTGAACAGCGGCCCGAAGATCATCAACGCCGGAAACAGCAGTGTGCCAATCGGATCAACGTGGTACATCGGGTTGAGCGTGACACGACCCTGCAAGCGAGCCGTCTGGTCGCCCAGGCGCGAGGCCATCCAGGCGTGAGCGCACTCATGCACGCTGAGCGAAAAGATCAGCAACACAAATTCAAAAAGGGCGATGACGAAGCGGTCAGGCTGCAAAACTTCTCTCCAGGGTCCAGAAATCTCAGGTTAGCATCTTGCGGTACAGCGGTTCATTCCCGGCGCGCACCCGTTACGCAAAGATCGGCGGAAACGGCTGCGAACGAGAATCCGCCCGCCTGTATCTCTTTGACGTTCATCTCTGGTCAATCGCCGCAATCCGCATCGTTTAGAACTCGATTCCCATCCAACGGACGTAGGTATTTTTCCCCTGGAGGCGTAGCAATGACCCTTTCCGCAGCGGAAGTAAATCAACTGAAGCAGGCTCCGGCCCTCGATGGCCTTCTGCCCGCCGTGCTCGGCCGCTGGAGCCCCCGTTCCTTTTCCGCCCGCGCGGTTAGCGCCGAGGATCTGCTGCGGGTTTTTGAGGCTGCGCGGTGGGCGGCATCCTCCAGCAACGAGCAGCCCTGGCAATATCTGGTCGGCGTGCGCGACGCTTCCAACCCGAATTCAGCCCATAACCTTGTGTACGACAAGATCTTCACCACTCTGGTCGGCTTCAACAGGCAATGGGCAGGATCCGCGCCGGTGCTGATCCTCGGCTTGGCGCGCAACACCTTTGCCCACAATGGGGCTGCCAATGCCTATGCCCCTTACGACCTGGGTGCGGCCACCTCTTATCTCACCCTGCAAGCTGTGGCTCTCGGCTTGTCGACCCATCAGATGGCGGGCTTCGACCATGACCTCGCCCGCGAGATCTTCGCGATTCCTGCGGATTACCATCTCGGTTCGGTGATTGCCCTCGGCTACCAGGAGGAACCGGCAGCCTTGCGGAACGACGAACTGATCGCGCGCGAAGTTGCGCCACGCAGCCGCAAACCGTTGCAGGATTTCGTCTTTTCCTCTCTCGGCGAGACGGCTGCTTTCCTGGGCTAAGGGTGCCCCGCCCTTTCCCACGTATTTTGCGGGAAAGGGTGGGAAACAATGACTCCCATTTCATGCCGGATCAGCAAACAGTTTCCCCATCCCGTGCGCCTTGTCTCGCCAGCTCTTCTAAACTGAAAGTGAAGTTTCGTTTTTTGGAGAATCGTGCAACATGGCTTTCACAGCTGATGAAGTTCATAGTCTGAAACAGGCCCCTCCGGTCGAGGGCGTACTACCAGTTGTCCTGAACCGCTGGAGTTCCCGCTCTTTTGCCGACCGCGACGTGAGCCCCCAGGATCTGGCCACCATCTTTGAAGCCGCCCGCTGGACCGCCTCTGCCTACAACGAGCAGCCATGGAAGTTCATCGTCGGCATACGCGGCTCGGAGACGTACAAAATGCTCTGCGAATCCCTCACGGGCTTCAACAAGAGTTGGGCGGCCAAGGCCCCGGTTCTGATTCTTGGCGTCGCCAGCACCCACTTCCAACACAACGGAAGCGATAATTCCTATGCTCTCTACGATCTGGGGGCTGCAGGCGCTGTCATCACTCTGCAGGCGGCGGAACAGGGGATGACGACCCACACCCTGGCCGGTTTTGACCAGGCCGCAGCGCGCAAGGCGTTCGGCATCCCCGAAGAATTCGCGCTGGGAACGGTGATTGCCCTCGGCTATCAGGGCGAGCCGTCCGCGCTGGAGCACGACAAGCTGATCGCGCTCGAAACCACCCCACGCACCCGCAAGCCATTGAATGAACTGGTCTTCTCTGCCTGGGAGAAGCCTTTCAATCTGGATTGATTTGCCGCTGGCCTCTCCCCGGCCTTCAAGATACATTGAAGGCTGAAGCGGTTCCAGGAATGATGTACCCCGATGGCACTCCCCTTAAGTCGACGCGAGCACCGGCGAGTGGCGACCTTGAACGAAATCTAGATGGGGATACTTTCCTGGAACCGCTCTGGAGGAGATTCACTTGACCGCTTCTGCACGCCCAAGGCAGTTACGCCGCCAGGTTTCTGGCCGGCGCAGCGTTCACCGGCCCGCTTCCAGGGCGCGGTCCCGCTTCTCCTTTCGAACCCGGGTCATACTTCTGGCTGCCGCGATCATCATGCTATCCCTGGGTGCGGCCGCCATCGCCCGCCAGCTGGCCCCCCGCTCGAACACCTCCGCCAACCGTTTTGACGCGATCATTATTCTTGGCGCCAAAGTCGACAGCGACGGAAATCCTACGCCCGACCTCCTTGCTCGCATCACAGAGGGCGTGCGCGAGTACGAACGCGGTGTAGCTCCCCGCCTGATCCTCACCGGCGGAGAAACACGCAGTCCTTTTGTCGAGGCCACCGTGATGGCCCGTGCCGTCCAGGCCCAGGGAGTGCCGGCAGCCGCGATCCTCCTCGAACCGAAAGCCCTCGACACCATTCAGAACGCCTGCTTTTCCAGCCGCATCCTCCACCAACACGGCTGGCGCTCGGCCGAAGTGGTTTCAACCAGCGCCCACCTGCCCCGCGCGGGTTTGATCTTCAATCGGCTCTCCCTGGACTGGTCAACCCACGCCGCCCCGCCGCTCCAACCCGAATCCGTGGCTTACCAACAGGCCAGGTCAGCCGTCGAAACGGTAAAGACTTTGCGCTACCTGATCTGGGCACGCTGGGTTGAAACCTGCGAGCCTTGAAGCGGCTTTTTAACCCGCCAGCTCTTGCCGGCAGTGTGCGATACCAGCCTTTTCTCCCCGGAGAAAGCGCCCTCTCGCCCCATTTCTGCAGAACTCAAAGGGACGAAGCCCCTCTCACCGCTACAAATACCCTCCGGCCCGCGTTGTCCCCCTTTGGCGCGGTCCTGTAAGCTGGATAGTGATGCGTCCTTCCGTACGTTTTATCGCCTCTCTCCTTGCCGTGGCTCCTTTAGCCTTCGGCGCCGGAATCTGCGCCAAGGCTCAGAGCACCGCTGCCAGCACCGCCGGCAACGGCACATATATCGCTGTCGATCCGCTGGCCCTTGTCCGCTACGACAACCGCTACGATCTTTCCGGCAGCTTTGCCTATCAGCACATCAAAGCCGGCCCGAATATCCTGCAGGGCGCCAATCTGGGCGGCATTGACCTTTCCGGTTCCTATTGGCTGACCAGGCACTGGGCTGTGGAAGCCACCGGCCGTGGCTTGCTGGGAACCAGCGGCGCCTCTCCCAACAAGGAAAGCATCAACGGGCCCTTCGTCAGCGAGTACGTCTTTGCTGCCGGCCCGGAATGGCTCGGACCGCACAACAAGCACGGCGCGTTGCTCGCCCATGTCCTCGTTGGCGGAGCCTATGGCAAGTTCGAGCAGGATCTGCGCGGCAATTCGCCCTCGGTGGTCGATTTCTACAACGACCAGCTCGCCCCGGCGATGATTGTCGGCGGGCACATCGATTTGAACCGCTCGGCGCACTGGGTCTTCCGGATCACTCCCGACGCCTTGTTCACCGACTACGGCATTAACTACGGGCCCAAGACAAAGCAGGTCGACGTCAATTTCGGCATGTCGGTCGGCGTCGAGTACAAGTTCAAGAAGAAGCGCTGAATTCGCCGCCCGCGGGTGCGGTCATTCATCCCTCTGTTTTAAGACCGGAGTTTCTGGTGGTGCAGTCGCATCGCTGGAAACTCCGGTCTTGTTTTGGCCCCGCCAGCCGACAAACTTCCGCACTTTCTCCCCAAACTGAATGGATGATCTGCATCTTCATCTCCATGTGATATTCTCCATCGTTCGGTGACCATTTTCAGGCAGTGTCACTGGATGAGACTCGATGTCGGGCCGCGAGATTTTCTCGTTCGCGGAGCATGAAAGATTCAGGGTTCCGGGCTGATCCGGCTTTCGTTCAGGGTGTTTTTTGTTCTCTGGACGGGCAATCTGCACATTTTCATTGACAGCACCGCGACTCTGGATATGCTCTAGAATTCTGCACAGTCAAGGACATAAAGGCAGGGTTAATCGGCTATGAGAGACACACTTGGAGTTTTGCTTGCGGGTGGCGCCGGAGAACGGCTCTTTCCGCTTACCCGTGATCGCGCCAAACCCGCAGTTCCCTTTGGCGGGCATTACCGCATTATCGATATCACCCTTTCCAACTGCATCAACTCCGGGCTGCGCAAGGTCTACGTCCTGACCCAGTACAAGGCGCTGTCGCTCAACCGGCACATCCGCGAAGGCTGGTCGGGCATTGTGGCTCAGGAGCTGGGCGAGTTCTTTGAACTGCTGCCGCCCACGCAGCGGACAGGCACGAACTGGTACATGGGCACGGCCGATGCCGTCTACCAGAACATTTATTCCATTGGCAGCGAGCAGCCCAAGTACATCATCGTGCTCGGCGGCGACCACATCTACAAGATGGACTACAGCCGCATGCTGGAATACCACAAGGAAACCGGGGCCGAAGTCACCGTCGCCACGCTGCCTGTTGCTCCCGAGGAATCGCGGCAATTCGGCGTTGTCGAAGTGGCCCGCAGCGGCGAAATCGAAGGCTTTCTTGAAAAGCCCGTGACCACCACCTTCCGTTCGCCAGTCAATCCCAGCGCGGTAGACGCCTCGATGGGGATTTACATCTTCAATACCGAAGTGCTCTTGAAGGCTTTGATTGCCGACGCCGAAGACCCCGCCTCCAAGCACGATTTTGGCCACAACATCCTGCCCAACATGCTGGGCAAGAAGAAGATGATGGCCTACAGCTTCGTCGACGAAAACAAGCAGCAGGCGCTCTACTGGCGCGATGTGGGCACCCTGGACGCCTACTACGACGCCAACATGGACCTGTGTTCGGTTTCGCCCATCTTCAACCTCTACGACAAGGGCTGGCCGGTGCGCACTCGTGTCCGCCAGTATCCGCCCGCCAAATTCGTATTCGGCGAGCCGGGCCGCAGCGGCATGGCCATCAACTCGGTGATCACCGCCGGCGTCATCATCTCCGGCGCATCGGTATCCAACTCGGTGGTTTCGCAGGATGTGCGCGTCAACAGCTACTCCGACGTGGACGCCAGCATCATCTTTTCCCATGTGAACATTGGCCGCCACTGCCGCATCCGGCGAGCCATCATAGATCGCGATGTGCAGATTCCCGAAGGCACCGTGATCGGCTACGACCCGGTCGAAGACAAGCGCCGCTACTTCGTCACCCCTTCCGGACTGACGATCGTCACCCGCGACGCCTCTCTCTTCGAGAATCCGGTCGAACCCGAATTCCTGCAAAGGTATTAAGCAGCGCCGGCCTCCTGGCCGGCTGTAGCGTGGACCTCCCGGTCCACGCTCACTCCAGCCCACCAGAAGATCCGCCTTCGTCCCGGTCCACGCGGCTCCAAACAAGAAAAGCGGCCTTCTCGCAGAGAGAAGGCCGCTTTTCTTTACAACAACTGAATTCTCAGCCTGTCCGGCTGAAGCCGCCGGGTTGATGGTGACCGTGAAACGCCTCCCGGCGTTCTATTGCTTGACGATAAGGTCGTCTACATCGCAAGCGTGGTCGTGAATGTGGTGATCCTTCAGGAAGCCGTCGAACTGAAATCCCGTCATCCCCAGTAGCTCGCTCGCCTGGAAGTGTGAAAGTGTGCCGGCCCTGTATCCCTCCATCGCCAGATACTCTTGGGCCTCGCGCCCCTGAAATGCTTCCGGGGCAAGAACAGTGGAAAGATGCACCGTGGTCTCCATGGCCTGAAAGTACCAAGTCAATTACTGGTTTTTCTACCTGAATCTTCGATATTCACCGGAATTTATCCCAATTCGGAAATCCCCCGCCGATAGTTCCCTATCTGCCTTTGTACTCCCGAAACAACTCTGGAAACTGCTGCTTCAACGCCTCGATCTTGGGTCGATCGCACACCTGAATATACGGCTCGTCAGGATGGTGCAAAGCGTAATCCTGATGGTAGGACTCGGCCTCGTAAAACTTGTCGAGCGGCGTGACCTGGGTGACGATCCGGGCCGGAAAGACGCCTGCCGCATCCAGCTGAGAAATATAGGCAAGGCTGATCCGGCGCTGCTCTTCGCTGGTGTAAAAGATTGCCGACCGATACGAAGGCCCTACATCCGGACCCTGCCGGTTCAGTTGCGTCGGGTCGTGGGCAACCGAGAAGAAGACCCGTAGCAACTGCCCATAAGTGATCTTCGATGGGTCGTAAACCACTTGCACCGATTCCGCATGTCCGGTGGTTTCGGTGGTCACGTCGCGGTATGTCGCTCGACCCGCTACCCCGCCCGCATAGCCTGCCTTGGTGGCGATCACACCCTTGACGCGCTCGAAAACGGATTGCGTTCCCCAGAAGCAGCCACCGGCAAAAACCGCGGTCTGTTTTCCCGGCGATTGCGCCAGCGCGGCGTCTTCCGCTGCGGGCGGGATTGGACCGGTTGCGGCATGGCAGCCAACTGCAAGAGCCAGGGCAATCAGCAGAGAAGAGATGGCACAACGCAGGGTATGAGTTCTGGGCATGGAATCCTCCCGGGCCGCACCATTCGGACCCTCGCCCTTCAGATGCCCAGTTCCCGAAAAGGTTACGGGACCCGCTCTGTACCGGCGCCCAGAGTGGATTCACCTCTGCAGCCCGTGCGCCCGGATCTGCTTGCTGATGCCCAGATCGTATTCCAGGTCGTCAGCCTCGTAGGCCTCCACAATCACCTGCTTGTCCTTGAGAAAGCTCTCGAATTCGAGGCGGCTGAGTCCCAGCATCTGGCTGCAAAGAAAGTGCGAGAGCGCGCCCGTCCGATAGCCTTCAATCACCAATCGCTCCAGCGCCTCGCGCCCCGGATCAGGGCAGTTGGAAAGGTCGTCGGGAAGCTGAACTGTGATCTGCATGGGACGAGCCTATCAGGGTCTCGGATTTCTTCCAAGAAGCGCATTTCGCCATATATCTGAACCGCACAATTGCCTTTTGTGCCAAATGCTGCCTCGACCCGATCTGTTCGTTTGTAACCATGGAACCAATTGTGAAAAACCTGCGTAATACAGAACCATGGAATGCGTGGGTACATTAAGCTGGAGCGGGATGGGAATGGCGGCCTTGGCTGGGCCTGCGCGGCAAAGCCGCGAGATTCAGCCGGTCAGCCCCAGAACCGTCTCGTGGCCACCCGCGGCCGGCCAGGATGCCGGGGCGCCTCCGCCCAGTGTCCGCACGACGCGTGTGGAGGTGAACCCTCTGGAGATCGACTGGTCCCAAAACGTCCGTCGCTGCATGGACGGGGATTCCGCTGCCTGGGCCGAGCTGGTCCGCACGCACCATCGCCGCGTCTATGGACTCTGCTACCGGTTCACCGGCAACCCGGCCGACGCCGAAGACCTGACCCAGGACGTGTTTCTCAAAATTTATTCGAATCTTGCCAGCTTCGACACCGGGCGCGGCAGCCTGCAGGTGTGGATCACCACCATGACCCGCAATCTGCTGGTAGATAACTTCCGCCGCACCCGCAACCAGCGGGCGACCGGCTCTCTGGACGAGGGCTGGGATTCGGTGGATGATCTCAAGCCCATCGACCGGCTCACGGCCAAGGGACCTTCCCCGCATGAATCGGCGGCTCAAAAAGAGCTCGCCAAAATGGTGCAGAACGCCCTCGCCCGCGTCTCGGTCGAGCTGCGCGAAGCGGTCATTCTAAGGGATTTGCAGGATATGGACTACAAGGAAATTGCCCAGGTGCTGGGTATCCCCGAAGGGACGGTAAAGTCCCGCATCAGCAGAGGACGCGCGGAACTGGCGCGCCTGCTGGAACGTAATAAACGGGAGGTGATGTGATGACAGAGCGCACAAACATTCCGGCTTCCCCGGCCTGCGGGCTCTGGGAAACACTTTTGGCCGACGCGCTCGACGGGCTGCTGACTCCTGCCGACGAGGCGACCTTCAACGCCCACATGGAAACCTGTTCAGCTTGCGCGGCCCTCTACGAGGAATCCCGCCGCGGCCGCGAGTGGTTGGAGTTCCTCTCCCCGGAGCCCGAGGTTCCGGCCGGGTTGCTTGACAAGATCCTCGCCCAGACTGGCCCCGGGCAGGCGGCCGGCTACGGTCTGGTAGCCGACAGCGGCGACGTGGTTTCGATTCTTCCCCACTCGATTCCTGCCTGGCAGCGTCCCGGCATGATGGGGCACGTGCGGCGCTTTGCCGAGCCCCGCCTGCTGATGACGGCGGCCATGGCGTTCTTCTCCATCGCCCTGACGCTGAATCTGACCGGCATCAAGCTCTCCAGCCTGCGCCTGGCCGATCTCCGGCCCAGCGCCATCCGTTCCATCATGGAGCGGCGGCTCAACATGGCCTCCACTCCGATCATTCGCTACTACGATCACCTCCGCTTCGTGTACGAAGTGGAATCCCGGATGCGCGAGCTTCGCCAATCATCGCGCGGCGAAGCAGAGGGAGGCGAAAACCAGCAGAAGCCCAAGGACGCAGCACCCAGCCGCACAAATACACCCGGAGCGCCGGGCGAATCTCAAAAAACCACCACACCCAGGGATGGCGGTTCGCGGATGGACCCTCCGCAGCAGTCGGGAAACCCAGGAAAAGCGCCGGCGGCTAGTCCGGCAAACTTTGGTTCTTCTGAAATTCTTGAATCTACCCTGAAGCTTCAGGAACGGCCCGCGCATTCCGGCGGCTCCGCTCATGCAGTACGGGAAAGGAGCACAATATGGACTGCGTCAATCACAGTGGCGTAACTGCAACCGCCTATTGCCAATCTTGCGGAAAGGCGCTCTGCGCCAGTTGCGTTTGCACCGCGGCGGGAGGGCAGATTCTCTGCCTCAACTGCGTCGCCGCGTGGCAAAGCTATCAGGCGCCCTTCACCCCTGTCCGGTCCAGCGGCCCCAACCCCTCCGCAGCCGCGGTCCTGGGTCTGATCCCTGGCGTTGGCGCCATGTACAACGGCCAGTTTTTCAAGGGCCTGATTCATGTGGTGATCTTTGCTGTTCTCATCAGCATCGCCGACCACTATGGAATCTTCGGGATCTTCATTGCCGCGTGGGTGCTTTATCAGTCCTTCGAGGCGTATCACACCGCGGTCGCCCGCCGTGACGGACAGCCGCTGCCCGACCCGCTGGGGCTCAACGAAGTGGGCAACTGGCTGAACCTCGGCACTCGCCCGCAAGGCAACTTCGGCCAACCCGGCCCTGCGCAATCCGCACCCGGCCAGCAGCCCGGCCCTTCAGGATCTGGCCCGAATCCCTCGTATTCCGCCGGCCCGGCCGCCCAGACGCCGTATTCAGCCCCTTACCAGCAGCCCCCGCTCGCACAGAACCCCTATGCGCCGCCCGGCTACCCCGACCCCATCCCGCCCCCTCCGCCCATGCGCTGGCGGCGTAGCGAGCCCATCGGCGCAATTGTGCTGATCGGCTTGGGCATGTTGTTCCTGCTCGGGCAGTTGGATATCTTCCACGGGCGTCTGCTGGAATTTACCTGGCCCCTGGTGCTGATTGGTTTGGGAGTTTGGCTGATGGTCAGTCGTCTTGGAAACACGCAAGGAGGGTCCAAATGAGCCGTTATATTCTGATTCGCCGCCTGCGCGGTCCTGCGTTCCTGTTGCTGGTCGGCACCCTTGCGCTGCTCAATCAGGCAGACATTCTCAGCTGGGGCAAGAGCTGGCCTTTCTTTCTGATCCTGTGGGGAGTGATGGCGCTGGCTGAGCGCGCCGCAATCGCTTCGGAAGGCGGCCTTCCGCCTGCCCCCTATCCAGCCGGATTCCAGGGACAATACCCGGGCGCTCCTTATCCAGGCGCGCAGTATCCGGCCGCTGCCGTCCCCGCCGATCCGAATGCCCCGCAGGCACCCGGCACGTCCATCGTGCCCGCATCTTCGCAAGCTTTGACCAAAGAGTCGAACGGTTCTGAAGGAGGCCAATCATGAGCACCATCCCTCCCAACATGCCTCCGGGCGGCGGGCATCCCCCGTTTCCGCCCTACGACCCCAAGACCCAGTGGCGCATCCACCGCGAACAGCAGCGGGCTGCCTGGCGCGCCCAGCGTGAAGCCTGGAAGGCCCAGCGCAACGCCATGAAGGCCAGCTACGGAGTCTATGGGCCTCGCGTGCCGTCCGTTGTCGGACCGATCATCCTCATCGGCATCGGCGTTGTCGCGCTGCTGATCGTCACCGGGCACGTCGCCGCCAGTGAGTTCTGGACCTGGTACGGGCACTGGTGGCCGGTATTGTTGATCGGCGCCGGCCTTGCCCTGCTGGGCGAGTGGGCCATCGACGTCAAGCGCGAAATACCGGTGCGCCGCGGCGGCAGCTTTGTCGGCATTCTCGTCCTGCTCGCGATCATCGGCTTTGGCGCTGCGGGATGGAACAACTTCCTGGGCCCGCTGCACGCGGAATGGGGCGACCACGGCGACGACTTCTTCAACGTCTTCGGCCTGCCCGAGCACGACAACGACCACCAGGTGCTGAACACCTCGATCCCCGCCAATGCCGCCATCGAGATTCAGAATCCCCGCGGCGACATCAGCATTACCGCCGGAGACGGCTCGACCATGCAGGTCGAAGCGCACGAAGTGGCTTATGCCAACTCCGAATCCGACGCCAAGAAAATCTTCGACGCCGAAGCGCCCAATGTGAAGGTCAGCGGCAATGCGGTGCTCGTCAAATCCGACAGCAACTCCAGCGGCCGCCTCAACCTGACCGTCACCGTGCCCAAATCCGCGCACGTAACCGTCAACGCAGGCCATGGAGACATCACCGCCGCCGGGCTTGGCGCCGGGCTGCATATCGACTCTCATGGCGATGTGCACTTGAGTTCCATCACCGGTTCAGTGGAGGCTCATTTCTCCGGCGGGAAGCACGATTTCTCAGCGCATGACGTGCAGGGCGACCTGACCACCGAAGGCGATTGCAACGACCTGACCCTCTCCGAGATCAAGGGCAAGGTCACCCAGAACGGCGAAATCCTCGGCGATGTGCACATGGAGGACGTATCCAACAACATCCATCTGCACACTTCTGTTACCGACCTCCAGATTGGCGCGCTGCCCGGCGATATGACCCTGAACTCCGACGACCTGCGGGTTACCGAAGCCAAGGGCCAGGTGCGCGTCACCACCCACGCCAAGGACATCGACCTCAGCCAGATTTCCGGCGATACGGTGGTTGAAGACCGGGACGGCCGCATCTCCATCGAACCTACCGGATCTTTCGCCATCGATGCCCGGAACACCAAGGGCGACGTGGAAGTCACTCTACCGCCCAACGCCTCGGCATCCGTGGAAGTGCACACCCGCAACGGCGATATCGTCAACGAATTCGGCAACTCCGGCGACCAGGGCGACAACACCGTCAAGGCAGTCTCATTCCATGTCGGTTCCGGCGGCGGGCCCAGGATCGTGCTCAGTGCCGAAAATGGCGATGTCCGCGTCAAGAAAGGCTCCAGCCTCGCGCCTCCGATGCCCCCGGCTCCAGCGGCCGCGCCCAAAGCCCCGAGTGCGCCCCAAGCTCCGGCTCCTCACCTGAAAGCGCCCAAATCGGCTCCGAAAGCGCCCGTCTCCCAATAGCTCCAAAAGCTTCGAACACGCCGGCGCGGGGGATCTCCTCCGCGCCGGTGCTGTTTTCTGCCCTCTCGCCAGGCAAACATAAGCAGACCCTCCAGTTCATTCACTTCCTTACACCTCCGCAGGCCAGATCCCGCTCCGTTGTTCGAGTTGCGCTTTTCTCTCTTTCAAAACCACATCGGATCGATGTATTCTCCAATCCCCGGGAGGTCCTCGATATGAATTCCCCCGTTCGAGTGGTTACCGTCGAGCGCGAGTTCGGATCGCACGGCGCTGAGTTCGCCCACAACCTCGCCGCTCATCTCGGTTGGCGGCTGCTGGATTCCGAACTGGTTGCGGCCGCAGCCCGCCGGGCCGGGGTCACACCGGAGTTCGCGGCCAAGTTAGATGAACAGTTGGACCCCTGGTATTACCGCTACGGCAAGGTCTTTTGGCATGATTCCATCTACACCGCCACGGGAATCACGGACGACCAGATCTTCGATTCGCAGCGCATGTTGGAACTGATTCGGCAGGAGATTCTGCAGGCCGCAAAAGAGGGCAACTGCGTCATCGTGGGGCGTGGAGCCGCCTGTGCGCTGGCCGGCCAGCCGGGCTGTTTCCACCTGTTCGTTTACGCAACTTCGAAGGCCAAACGCGAATGGTTCAGCCGCACCTTCCCGCAGAAGGCCCAAAACGCCGATCAGCATCTGGCCGCCTTCGACAAAGGCCGCGCCGCGGCCATCCGCAAGTTCTATCAGCAGGACTGGTGTGCGCGCTGCCTTTATCACATGCAAATCAACTCCGCCATCGGCATGGAGGCGATGATCGCCGCCGTGAAGAGCGCGGCGGCCCTTCATGGCGCACCGGAAGAGACCCCTGCTTAGAGCATTTTCTGTTGGGGTAGAGCGATTCTCTGCTGGCCTGAAGCAAACGGGGCCTGGCAAGAACGGGTAGCGCTGGCCTCCTGGCCGGCTGGAGCGTGGACCTCCAGGTCCACGCTCATTCTCAGGAGAACTGCTTTAGACTTCGATCCGGCGCACCCGCCCCCCGATCCGCGTAAAGACCTCCCACGGAATGGTGCCCGTTGCTTCCGCATGATCGAAAGCGGTGATGCACTCCCCGCCCTGCGTGCCCAGAAGGACGACTTCGTCCCCCACTTCAACACCGGGAATGCCGGTTACATCCAGAACCGTCTGGTCCATGCTGACGCGTCCTGCCAGCGGTGCGCGCTGGCCGCGAACCAGCAGGCTGAAGCGGTTGCCCAGCCGGCGGTCCAGCCCGTCGGCGTACCCGGCGGCGATCAGCGCCAGGTGCATCGGCTCTGTTGCCACAAAAGTTCCGTTATAGCCCACCACCGCTCCTGCGGGAACGGTACGCAGGCTCACCACGCGCGTCTTCCAGCTCAGCACCGGCTTCAGGTTTTTTTGGGATGCAGTCACGGACAGCGGAATAGACTCAAATCCCGGATCGAATGCGGGCGTCAGCCCATAGAGAGCAAAGCCCGGCCGCAGCATCGCCCTCATGCCGTGCCGATTGGCGAGGTCGGCAATGGTCTGCGCCTGACCGGCCACCAGTGCGGCGGAATTCCCCACGTTGAGCCACTCCGGCAGCAACCCTGAGGCTCCCACCCGCGCAAGCACCTCGTCCAGCCGCGCCAACTGGGTTTCGGTTACGCGTCCGTCGGCCTCATCCGCCGCAAACAGATGCGTCATTATGCCTTCCAGCTTGAGCGGTGAGCCTGGCCGGAACCGCGACAGCGCCAGCCCCAGCCCCTCGGCGTCCACTCCCTGCCGGCTCATGCCGGTGTCGATCTCCAGATGCACCGGCACAGAACCTGGCTTTGCGTGCAGCGCGCGCGCAGCCGATTCCAGCTCGTCGAGCTGCCACGACTCCCACACCACGGCGGTCAGCGCGTTCCGCACCAACTCTTCCCCTTGCCCTGGGAAGGCGCCTCCGATGACCAGGATGCGCGCTTCCGGGCAAACCGCCCGCGCGGCCACACCCTCTTCCACGCAGGTCACTCCCAGCCAGCGCGCTCCGGCCCTTACCGCGGCTGGAGCGCACAGCGAAAGTCCATGCCCGTAGGCATCGGCCTTCACAACAGCCAGCAGTTCGGCGTAAGGAGCGGCGAGGCTCGCCAAAAACCAGAAGTTCTCTTCAAAGTGATTGCTGCGGATTTCTACCCAGCAGGGGCGCATTTCCATTCGGCTTTCCACCCCCTGATTCTATCGCTCACCTTCAGGAAACGGTCCCACCAGCGCGAACGCCACCACCGTTTCTGCATGTGCGCCCATCTCGTCCAGCAGGCGGGCTTCCCGTTCATGCGGAACCTGCATCTCGCATGCGGCGATCACCGTTTCGTCCGCGCCCACAAAACACAGTTCGCAGCAGCCCAGTCCGCTTTCCTCGTCCTGCTCCATGCGCACCGGAGGCCCAAACACACGGCAGGTCATCGGCCGCCACGCATACACATCGCAGAACCCAGTCTGCGGATTCAGCGCCGGACAAGCCGCATCGTTGGCAAACTCTTCAAACCGCTCACGCTCCTCTTCCGATTCGCCGATCACTCCCGTCGCGAGGTCTCCGGGAAACTCCGCGCCATATTCCCCGATCCAGGCCTTTGCCCGCTGCGCGATTTCTCCAGCCAGCTCCGGCTTCTCGATCCGCAAAGTTTCCATCCCGGCGCGCAGCCGCGCCACGTCCAGCGCGTGAATGGCGAAAGCCCCATGACAGCATTGTGTGCAGCCGGGCTTGCAGGCAAGCCATTTGCCCGCCCGTTGCGCAGCATCGGCCAGCGCCGCATCCATGATCTGAATCAGTTCAGAATCGCCTTCGGGTAAACGCATTGAGGCCAGCATAGCCGATTTTGCCCCGCCCGTTTTTTCGTCGATTTGCAATTGCCCGCCAGCCGCTTCTCCGTTACTCTTTCCGCGGAGGTTCCCCATGATTTCCGCGCCGCGTCCTGCTTTCCCCAGCACCGTCATCCCCGGATTTCGCTATCGCGATGCGCCGGCGGCCATTGAGTGGCTCTGCAACGTCTTTGGATTTGAACGCCATGCGGTTTACGAGGGCGAAAACGGCGTCATCGCACACGCCGAACTCGTACTCGGCAGCGGCATGATCATGCTCGGCACCGGCAAAGACGACGAGTACAGCCGCGGTTTCAAGCCGCCCGCCGAAATCGGCGGAATCGAGACCGCCAGCACCTATATCGTCGTACCCGACGCCGACGCGGCCAATGCCCGCGCCATCGCGTCTGGCGCAGTCATCGTTCGCCCGCTGCAGGACACGCCCTACCACAGCCGCGAATTTACCGTGAAAGACCCCGAGGGGCGCAGCTGGACAGCCGGCACCTACAACCCCTGGACGAAGGAAGCATAGGACCCGGTCGCTCCCTTGAAAAAGTGAGCAAACTGGGTGCCCCACCCTCGCCGCGTCTTTGTTGTTGCGGCTAGGGTGGGAAGGAACAACACTTTTTTGCGCCGGAAAAACAGAGGTGGTTCTAAAGCGGTGGCTCTTGCAGTTCTCTGGGCGCAAAGCCCTTAACCGATCTCCCTGTTCCAGTTTTCCAGTGTGTTTTGCAGTTCGCGCATGAACTTCCCGGCGTCGGCTCCGTCGATGATCCGGTGATCGAAGCCCAGGCAGAAATACTGCATCGACCGAATCGCAATCGTGTCGTTGCCTTCCTTGTCGGTCAGCACCACCGGCTCTTTCTTCAGCCCGCCGATGGCCAGAATCGCCGATTCCGGCTGGTTGATGATCGGGGTGCCATACTCTCCGCCAAAGACCCCCGCATTGGTCAGCGTAAAGGTCGAGCCAGAAATCTCGTCGGGCATCAGTTTCTTGTTGCGGGCGCGGTCGGCCAGCTCGGCAATGGACTGCGCAAGGCCGAGAAAGCTCCGCGTCTCTGCCTGCCGGATTACCGGCACAATCAGGCCCCACTCCAGCGCGACGGCGATACCCAGGTGGATCTGCGGATGGTAATGAATCGCCCCGTTCACCAGCGAAGCATTCACGATGGGGAACTTCCGCAGCGTCTCCACCACAGCCGCGGCAATGAACGGCATGTAGGTCAGCTTGACTCCGTTGCGCTTCTCGTACGCTCCCTTTTCGCGCTCCCGCAGCCGCACGATGCGCGTCATGTCCACCTTGTACACGGTGTGGGCATGAGGACTGATCTGCTTGCTCTCCAGCATGCGCTGGGCAATGATCGCCCGCATCTTGGTCATCGGCACCGCCCCGTCCGGCAGCGGAGCCTGCGGTGTGGAAGTTTGCGTTGTCACCGGCGTCCTGGGCGCTGGGGCAGCAGCAACCTTGATTTCGCTCCCCGGACCTTTTTTGCTTAGATGCAGCAGAATGTCTTCTTTGGTAACGCGCCCCGCCGAGCCGGTTCCGGCAACCCGCGCCAGGTTGACGTTCTGTTCCCGCGCAATGCGCCGCACCAGTGGCGAAGACCGCAACCGCCGGTTGGCGTCGATCGCCGCCTCTTCTTCAGCCTCAATGGAAGCAGCCGAAGCTGGCCTCGCGGCAACCGCAGCTACCGGCGCACTCACCGCGACGCTCTGAGCCGCCCCTCCCGCAACGCCGCCGATGATCGCGACCACCACGTTCACCTGCACGGTTTCACCCGCGGGCACCCGGATCTCGCTCAGCACTCCCGCCACCGGCGCAGGAATCTCCGCGTCCACCTTGTCGGTCGAAATCTCGAACAGCGGCTCGTCTTTCGCCACCGTATCGCCGGCTTTCTTGAGCCATTTGGTGATGGTGCCCTCAAAGATCGATTCACCCATCTGCGGCATCACAACCTCGACGCCGCCCGCTGGCGAACGCTGGGGCTCAGCCTGTGCCAGACTTGCGGACACCTCCGGCACAGGAAGAGTCCCCAGTCCCTCAGTCCCTGTCTCCTTAGTCCCCAGTCCCTCAGTCCCTAGTCCCTCAGTCCCTGTCTCCTTAGTCCCAAGTCCCTCAGTCCCCGGTTTCCGTCCTTCTCCAGCCTCTGACACCACAGCCACCACGGCGTTCACTTGCACGGTCTCGCCCTCGGGCACCCGGATCTCGCTCAGAATCCCTGCCACCGGCGACGGAATCTCAGCATCCACCTTGTCGGTAGAAATCTCGAACAGCGGCTCGTCCTTCAGCACCGGATCGCCGGCTCTCTTGAGCCACTTGGTGATGGTGCCTTCAAAGATCGACTCGCCCATCTGCGGCATGATGACGTCAGTTGCCATGGATCGTTTTCTCCGGGGAATAGAGGATGAAAGCGGATGTCCGTCTTCTGCCGGATTATAAATTGCGGCGCATACGCCGGCAGCACACTCTCAGCAATCAACCGCGCGTTTGGCGGCGCCGGTGATTCGCTCCAGTTCGGCAGGGATGCGCAGCGGCGTATCTTCAGCCGGAAATGCCTGCCGCGCCGCCGCCTGCGCCCGCAGCGCATCGACGCTCTCAACCGCCAACACCTTTTCGCCCAGCACGATTCCGAACTGCCGCGCCGCCTGGTGCGCCACCGTCTCCAGCGTGGGCAACTCCGCTGGGCGCTCCATTTCCTTGTCAAGGCTGGTCACCGCGTGGTCGGCAATCCCGCAGGGCACAATCAGTTCGAAGTCCCGCAGATCGGTGCTCACATTGAAGGCAAACCCGTGCGAAGTGATCCCGCGCGAAACATGAATCCCGATCGCCGCAATCTTCCGCTCCGGTCCGCCATGTCGATGACCGGCCTCTAGTCCCTCAGTCCCAAGTCCCTTGGTCCCTAGTCCCTCAGTCCCTGGTCCCTTAGTCCCTAGTCCCTCAGTCCCAAGTCCCTTAGTCCCGTGTCCCTCGTCCCCCCCGCACCACACGCCGGTCAGGCCCTTGATCCGCCCCGCGCGCACGCCGAATCCGCCGCAGACCCGTATCAGCGCCTCTTCCATCTGGCGCACAAAGTCCACCGGGCCCATGCGGCCGCCGCTCTCGTTCTTCAGGCTGCGCAAGTCGAAGATCGGATACCCCACCAGTTGTCCTGGCCCGTGATACGTCACGTCGCCGCCGCGGTTGATCTCGTGGACGCTCACCCCGCGCCGCGTCAGCAACTCGGCTGAAGCCAGCACGTTGGCGTGGTTGGCATTCCGCCCCAGCGTCAGCACCGGCGGATGCTCCAGCAGCAGCAATACATTCTCGACCAGGCCCTGGTAGCGCAGTTCGGCGATCTCCGCCTGCAAGCGCAGACCCTCGTCGTACCCCACTCGTCCGAGATAGAGATATTGGATCATTCTTCCTGATTGTATCCAGCAGCCCCGCGCCTTGGCCGGGCAACCATTACTCCTCAAGCCGCGCCGCAAACAGCTTTGCAAACACGATCCGATGCTGCCAGGCAACCAGTGCCCACATCAATGTCGCAAACGCTCCCATGCCGACACCGCTCGGGTTCAGCAACAGGTGATACGTAAGGATGTTGAACAGCACTGGGCCCAGCAGCGTCAGCCCCAACCCGACAAACCGGTTCGCCAGCAGCAGAATGCCTGAGATCGTCATGACCGCTCCCACCACGTAGAAGTAGTGCGCGGCAAACAGGGCAACCGTAAACTGCCCGGCCAGCCCGGTCGGCATCGGCCCCATGGGAATGAAATTCAGAAACATGTTGGAACCGAAAACCAGAAACATTAGGCCGAGCAGATAGCGGGAAACCGTCGAGACAATCTTCATGGTGTTCTCCTTGGTTCGCAATTTTTATTCGCGATGTGGATTCGAGATCTGCGAATTTGTTTGAATCCGGGATGACCGGAGCCGGGGCGGATTCGCGGCTTCGGCCGAACGGAACTCTCTGCTGAGAATGGATGGTCTTGTATCCTCTGTCGATTCAGAGGATTTTCCTGCCGGCTCATCACGTTGGCGGTAAACTGTCAGCAGTTGAGGGAAAGCAGCCATGCGCCCGTCCGAGGTATTGCCAGAGCATCGGGAAACGATTCGCCAGCTTGTACAGGAAGCCGGAATGGCCAACCCGCGCATTTTTGGTTCGGTGCTGCATGGAGACGATCAGGACGGCAGCGACCTCGACCTGCTGGTAGATCCCGCCCCCAGAACGAGTCTTTTGGACCTGGCTGGCCTGCAAATCGAAATCGAGGCGCGTACGGGAGTCAAGGTCGACCTCTTGACGCCAATGTCTCTCCCCCTGAAGTTTCGGCAAAAGGTTCTGGACGAGGCCCTGCCGGTATGAGACCTCATCCCGAGCGCGCCGAGGATTACCTGGAGCACATACTCAAAGCTCTGGAACGAATCCAGCGATACACCGCCGGCAAAACCAAGGCCGAATTTATGGACAGCACGCTACTCCAGGATGGTGTTCTTCGCAACCTCGGCATCATCGGCGAAGCGGCGCACAGACTCTTGGCTGACGCTCCGGATTTCGTCGCCACGCATCCGGAGATTCCGTTAGCCAGGATCTACGCAACACGCAATCGGATCACTCACGCGTATGAAGAAGTGGATCTGGACATCGTTTGGAATCTGGTCTTGAACGACGCCCCTGCTCTTGCACGAGCGATCTTCGCGGCTTGGAACGAGTTTCAGGAAAAGGAATAGCCAAGGGATCAATGTGGTGATTCATCAGGATGGATTTGATACATTGGCACTACACGGAGTGCCGCTGCGCGAACTTGTCTAACTCGCCCTCTCATACACTGCCTCACTGGCCGGAGCCGGTTGGGGCATGTCTCTTCCTGAACCCGGTGAGAGGATTACATCCGTGGATCTGAGACAATTTGGATGGAACAGCTTCTTTGAGAACCAGCTCAGCGGCGGGATCGCCGGCCGCGTGGCTTCGTCGAATCATGGCCGTTTTCTGGTGTGGACCGAGGCCGGAGACGTCGACACCAGCGTCAGCGGCCAGTTGAGGCAAGGTGGGGAACTGTGGCCGGCGGTGGGCGACTGGGTGGTGTTGCGCGACGACGCCGAGGTGATCGTCAAGGTCCTCGACAGGCAAACGAAACTGAGCCGCAAGCAGCCCGAGCGCGAAGTCCGCGAGCAGGTGCTGGCCGCCAACATCGATGTGCTGTTCATTGTGAGCGGCCTGGACCGGGACTACAACGAGCGGCGCATCGAGCGCTTCCTGGTGATGGCGAAAGAGAGCAACGCGCGAACAGTTGTGTTGCTCAACAAGTCCGACCTGGCGGAGGAGCTTGGTCTGGATTTGCCGGAGATTCTGCAGCGAACGCAGCAGTTGAGCCCCGGAATCACCGTGGTGCCGCTCTGTGCACGCTCGGGAAATGGACTCGAAGCCGTGCCAGCGCAACTGAAAGCAGGGCAGACCGCCGCATTGATCGGCTCCTCGGGCGCGGGAAAATCGACAATTCTGAACCGCTTGCTTGGCGACGAGCGGCAGCGGACGGCCGCCGTTCGCAAAGGGGACAGCCGCGGCAGGCACACCACCACCAGCCGCCAGTTGTTTGTGATGCCCGGCGGATGGTTGCTGATGGATCTGCCGGGGCTGCGCGAGGTGCAGCTCTGGGCATCGGCGGAGAAGCTGGAAGACAGCTTTGAAGATATCCAGGCGCTGGCTCAAACCTGCCGGTTCCGCGACTGCACCCACTCGGCCGAGCCGGGATGCGCTGTGTCGGCAGCAGGCCTGGACCCCGCGCGGGTAGCCAACTACCTGAAGATGGGGCGGGAAGTGACTCAGCTGGACCTCAAGAAAGACCCGCGCCTGGTGCGGGAGACGAAATCCAAACGGAAGCCGATGGGGAAGTCGGCCCGCCAACACCCTCAGCACGAAGACTAGCGTCAAAAGTGCCCCGCAATCCCAACTGCGCTAGACTAACAACTGGCAGGAGGACCGGGCGGTCGCTGCCGGGCTCGGGCGCAAGCCTGTTGTCCGGGGGAGGAAAGTCCGAACTCCGCAGGGCAGTGTGCCGGATAACGTCCGGGACGTGGGCTTCAAGGC
>Ga0181517_10001226_pt1 | contig 29501 bp, 19 predicted proteins | sample PEATcosm2014_Bin_31_FD_119748 | JGI IMG/M metagenome (GOLD analysis project Ga0181517, IMG submission 119748) | Peatland microbial communities from MTU Mesocosm Facility, Houghton, MI, USA - PEATcosm2014_Bin01_30_metaG | ecosystem: Environmental > Terrestrial > Soil > Wetlands > Peat | place... | reverse complement strand
TGAACGCCGGGAGCCAGCGTGACATCGTCGCCGATCTCGATGTGCCACGCATGCGAGGGGTCAATGATCACACCTTCAAGAATTGCCACGCGCTCGCCAATTGATGCTCCCGCGCGGCGATGCCTTTCAACGGCATCGAGCGGAAACAGAACATTCCTGATTCGTCGTAACATCGTGAGAGCAATCACCATCAACACCTTTTCCTGTCCGGCAAATCTCAATGAAATGACAGTTATTTTGCTTCAGCCTTCTTAAGAGAAACCGAGCTGTCGTCCGGCGATCTGAGCTTCCGCCGGGATAGCAGTTTGTCATAAATCTCCATCTGACGCTCAATGGCTATCTCCAAACTCAGGGATTCCCGGGCGTGCCGCGCGGCCGCGTCGCCAAAGGCGCGCCGCCGTTGTTCGTTTCCGATCATGACCAGAAGCTGTGTACTCAGATCCTCGGCGTTGCCGCTTTCAAACAACAGGCCACGCTCGTTTTCTCCAATCAGCTCTGGCGTGCCGCCCACGCGCGATCCGATGACCGCGCATCCGCACGCCATGGCCTCAAGTAGCGCATTGGAAAAGGCCTCGGAATAAGAGGGCAACACGAAAATATCGATTGCCCGCATCCAGCGGGCCGCATCGGCAGAAGCGGGCACATATACAGTCGCGTCTGCGATTCCCAGCCGGACGCCATTGTCTTGAAGTCGCTGGAGTTCGTCCCCGCTGCCCACGAACAGCAATTTCATTCCTGGTAGTCGTCCGCGGACTTTCGCGAAGGCCTCCTGCAATAGCGACAAATTCTTCTCCGGTCTCAGGGCACAGAGCGAGCCCACCACGAGACTGGCTCCGGCGACCGCATCCGGCTTAGGCTCCAGGGCCGGATAGAAGACCCCGGTGTCCACGCCGTTGTAACAGAGTTCCAATCGACCGGCAGGCACATGTTCATCGGATTCCATATGCCGAGCCATGGCCATGCAGTTCACTTGAATCGCATTGGTCAGCCGATCTGACATTCGCACCAGGCAGGCGGTGCGCCGGTCGTAGGAGCCACTTGCATCGCGAATTTCCCGATGCCCGAGTTGGCTGGTCAAGACTCTTGGCACTCCCGCAAGGCGCGCGACCGCCGCGCCAAAAAATGCCGACGTATCAAACGTGTGCACCAGACGGATCTTGTGCTTCCGCATATAGCGACCAAGCCGCCAAGCCAACGTCAACGCGGAGAGGGAAATGATGGAGCCGACCGGAATAAATAACAAAGGAATTCCGGCGGCGCGGAGTTCATCCAGGCGCAAGCCGTAATCAAAATAGGTAGCAACGTGCGGATCAAAGCGGGAGCGGTCCAAACCGAGCGCAATCTTGGTCAGATCGCGCTCAATTCCACCCTGATCCAGGTGGCGCGCCATCAGCAGAATGGGAACCGGTTGGGCCGTTATGGAAGAGAACATCATAGGCGCTCCGGACACGATTCGATGCCCGCCTCCAGCTCGTCTTCACACAAGCGCCGCTCGAATATTCCTGCCAGGCGCGCAATATTCAGCGGCAAATTGTAGCTCTTCAAAACTGTTTGCCTTCCCGCCTGGCCAAGTCGTGCGGCATACGCCGGATCATCCATTAGGACGGTCAGCGCGTGGGCCAGCGATTCCGCATCCGACGCCGGGACTAAAATCCCGTCCATGCCAGAAGTAATCAACTCGTAGATTCCGCCTACAGGGGTCGTGATGCATGGAATTTCCATCGACATAGCTTCCATCAGCGCCACGGGTACGCCCTCGGCAAAGCTTGGGAGCACAAATGCATTGGCCTGGCGCAGCAACTCGCGAATGTGATCCTGGTTGACGGATCCGTGAAATGTGACATGACTGGCTATACCGTATTGGGCGACGCGACGCTCGACAGCCGCACGATCTCCGCCATCGCCGATCAGATTCAGGTGGACGCGCCGCCCTTGAAGAAACAACGCGGCAACCGCATCCACCAGGATAGGCGCTCCCTTGACTGCGGTGAGGCGGCCCACATGGGCGATTTCGAATTCCTCGCCAACGGGAGACTTTCGCGGCAGAAAGTGATCCGGATCGACACCGAGACGGCATACCTCGAATTTGTGCCACTCCTCCATCGGCGAGGCTTTCATCAACTGGCTGCGGCAAAAATGACTGATGCAGCGCAGGAATTTCGCGCCGGCAATTTTCTCTCGAAGCCGATAAAACCGTTCGCCATAAAACTCATCGTATCCATGAACAGTAACGGAAAACTGTACGGGATAGATTTGTGAAGTGATCAGGGCCACCGTCGAAACGGCGTTGGCAAAATGCACGTGGAGGTGCTTGCATTCGTTACGGCGACTCCACTCACCCACGACAACCGCCTCGGCGAAATAAGCAAGATAGTGCGCCAGGTTCCCCAAATCCCCCCGATTGAGCCCCAGGGTAAACAGGAGGCCATGCAGGTAGCCAAGTGGCCGCGTAAAAAACGCTCGCGCGTGGTCGCCCAGGATACGGTGCAAGCCGCGCGCCTGCACGTAGAACGTACTTGCAATTTCCGCTTTCTCGATCTCGGTATAACCATCCGCGCAACTTTCCGGTGACTGAATCGAAATCGTGCGCATGGTGAAACCGGCATGCCGCAGTTGCGCGACTTCACGCAGCAGGAATGTATGCGTTACCGCTGGATAACGACTGAGCAGATAGGCCAACTCGGGTTTGTGAGAGCTCATAAGACTGTCTATCCTTGATCACAGTTAAATGCCTTGGCCTGTTGCGGCCCCAGGCAAGGCCCAATCCGTTGTTCGCTGCGTGTCAAACTTTCGGGAAGTTCCATTTTGTCTGCGGGCGGTCATCGAGCGCGGCGGGCGACTTGAGCAGAGGTTCCAGGAAAATGCGGCCGCGCTGCGCGAACCAACCGGAGAGGGGGTTTGCAGCAAGCCTTCCGGTGAAGGAATACGGCCAATTCCACACTCCGGGAGTAGAGAATTTAGCCATCAAATCAGCCGCGCTTCGCCAGTCGCCCCACAGGCCACGCACGGTCGCGGTTCTGCTGGCGCGTATGGCAAGAAACCCATCCAGCACTCTGCCAAGTTCGGGTGGGCATTCCTCTTTGAGAATTCCAGGGTCCGTAAGGAACGGCTCGAGTGGCCGCACCGACCTGAAGTTTGCGCTCAGTTGAGATCCTTCGCGATGAAATTCCGAAAGCGGATCGAAATGAAAATAGACAGGCTCGTTCAACAGGACCTTGAGCCAAAAAGCCGCGTCTTCCGCATAGCGGCATTTGTCCGCCTCGTAAAATCCTCCCCAACGCCGGGCCGATTCCGTGCGCACAATCGTACTGCACGGGGACATGAAGGCGAGCATGCTCACGAGTGCGGCGGCATCAAGCTGGGGCCCGACCGGCTGAATTCCTTCTTTGAGCCCACGCTTCTTCCACACTTCCCGCGGCACGTAATTGCGCGGGAACTCCGTATATCCGCCGGAGACCGCGGAGACGCAATGGCGCTCCAGAAGCGCGACGCCGCGGGCCAGATACTCGGGCAGCCAGACGTCGTCTGCATCCAAAAAAGCCAGTGTTTCCCCGCGCGCTTCCCGAATGCCGCGGTTGCGCGCGGCGCCCGGCCCGGCGTTGGCCTGCCGGATTAGCCGAATGCGCGGATCCCGCGAGGTTTCCACGATGGCACTGCCGCCGTCCGTCGATCCATCGTCGACAACAAGGACCTCGAACTCGGTGAAGGTCTGGGCCAGGATGGAGTCCAGCGTCCGCTGAATGAACTGCTCTTTATTGAAGAGAGGCACAATAACAGAGATCATCGCCGTGCCCCCTCTCCCTGTATTCCCACATCGCTGAAACGCGGAAAATTGCCGAAGCTCCAAAGTGTTTTGTAAAGCGGAGCAACGGATCCTTGGACGTTCATGCAAAGAGCAGTCCGAACCAAGGCCAAGCCCGCGATCCGTGGCGGCTCCGCAACTAATTCACTCGCTGCCACGTTCCCTCCTTGGCCGTTCCCAGCGAGCGCGCAAAGCCGATAAGAAAAGCCAGGTTCATGGCGAACAGGAAATATCCGAGCAGCGCGAAACGCACGTTGCGCAACCGGTCGCGGCCCAGGTAGCCGATGGCGGCCCAGCAAAGAAACGCCAACTGCGCGGCAAACAAAATGGCATAGACACGGTACTGCAGAAGAAACAGGCTGCTCAACAGCATGATCAATGCGAAATGACCGACCAGCCAGCGCAACACTTTATGGGAGACAAAAGCAAACATCGTGAAGGGGGGCAGGCGCAATCGGAAAATCTGACCGAGGGCCCGGAAACTGCCACGGGCAATGCGCACGCGGCGGCGAAATTCCCCTCCCACGGAAGCCGCAGCCACGTCGGTCGCGATGGCCTCGGGATCATACACAACGCTCAAGCCGGCATCGCGGACGTTCATAGGGGCGATGAGGTCTTCAATCAGAGTCCCGGGAGCGAAAGGCTTGAAGGCGATGCGGCGCATCGCGTAAAGGGCGCCGCTGGCAGTCAGTGTGGCGCCCAGCCGCGCCTCCATCAGGCGCAACATGCCTTCGTATTTCCAGTAGACGCCTTCAGTTTGCCGCGACTCCGTATTGGCTTCGAATCGCAAGGCGCCACAGACAGCGCCCACCTTGGGGTCGGCAAAATGCCGCACCAGTTGGCGGAGGGCGTCGGGTGCAAAGAGCGTCGCTGCATCGGAAAGAATCAGGATGTCGTTGGAGGCCGCGGCCACGCCCACATTCAAAGCAGCCGGCTTTCCGGAGCGTGCTGGCTGGATAATCAGCCGGACCTCGGGACACGATGCCAGGATTTGGTTTGTTCCGTCGTCCGACGCATCGGAGACGAACAAAATCTCCAACTTCTGCCGAGGATAGTCGAGAGCCGCAAGATTCCGCAGTTTGGCAGGAAGCACGGCCTCCTCGTTATAAGCCGCGATCACAAAAGTCACGGCGGGAAACTCGTCTTCGGGGAGATCACGCACACGGCGTTCGCGACGCCCAGTCAAGAAACGCAGATCGCGCCGTAGCTGCGCCCAAACATAGCAAAGCAGCAACACGACCGGATACCCGAAATAGGTATAGGTCATGGCGGCAAGCGATATCCAGAAAAATGCAGCGGCTATGCCCTGGACATTGGTCATCGCCCCCCCCGCCCCAGCAACAGAATCTTGAAGGTCTTGAACAGAATCAACACGTCCAGGCCAAGCGACATGTGTTTGATGTAAAAAAGGTCGTATGCCAGTTTCTCGGTGTTATCAGCGATGGTGGTACAGTAATCCCGATTCACCTGCGCCCATCCGGTCGCTCCGGACCGGATGCTCCAGCGTTGCTTGTAAAAGGGAATATGGAGCACGCACTCTTCTTCCTGATTGGGCACGCAGGGCCGGGGGCCAACAAAATACATATGGCCCAGGATGATATTGAACAGCTGTGGCAGCTCATCGAGGCGGCTGCCGCGGAGGATTTTCCCCACGCGGGTGACGCGAGGATCCGATACTGTGGCGGCCTTAAAATTGCCATCGCTATCGACGCCGTGGTACATCGAACGAAATTTGAACAGGGTGAAAACACTGCCATGCAAGCCAACGCGCTTCTGCCTGAAGATCACCGGGCCAGGAGATTCCAAACGGATGGCGAGCGCCACCAACGGCATGATCGGCAATGCAATCACGAGGCAGATCAAAGACAAGCACAGCGAGAAGATGCGCTTGTAGAACAGCAGCATTCGCGAGGGTTGAAATCCGGGCGAAAAAAGCAACCAACTCAAGCGCAGCGAGCCAGGGAGGATTTTTCCGCTAAGAGTCTCGTATACCTCAACTCCGTCCTGCACGGCGATGCCCTTGGTCTTGAGGGACAGCAACTCCTCCACGGGTAGAGTTCCACGGCGCTCATCCAGGGCAACGATGATTCGTGTTACGGAATGTTCCGCAATAATGCTATCGAGTTGACTTGGATCGGACTTACTCGGAAAGCCTTCGTCCAAAGGGGATCTAAGGGCACTGTTTACGATACGAATGCCAAGCTCTGGACGGCTGCCGATTTCCGCGATCAGCGTTTGCACCAATCTGCCGTTTCCCAGGATCAAGCAGCGTTCGGAGAACCTCTCCATTCTGTTGACGAAATGAAAGGCATAACGCCAAAACAAAAAGGAAATCAACGCCAGTGCGGCGCCTGAGATAAATACAATTCCTCCGATGTCGAAATAGGGAAAGAAGTAGTAAAGGGCTCCAAATAAACAGCACAGAATTGCCATTGCTTGAAACATGCGCGTGACGACCTCGCGCTGGTTGCGAAGGATCATGGAGTCATACATGTCGCAGAAATACATGCAGAGGAGCAAGGTGAATACGATCAAAGCGATCTTTGCAAAGCCATACTCGTAACTCAAGCTGATCGAAGCGTTGAGCGGCCCCAAAAAGATCAAGGTCGCGGCTCCAAAAGCGAGCGCCGCCAGTATGGCTTCCGACAAGACAAGAACCACGGTGCGCGTTGGAAAGTACGCATTGAATAGCTTAATCAAAATCTCCCCCGCTTCTCCTATTCCGCGCTTCCCTTAATCTGGAAACCAATGAAAACCCCAGCATCCGCATCCCATTGTTCAATTAACTCACCGTCGAGACCCGGAAACAGTCTCTTGCTCCCCGTAGTAGTAGTAGTACGATCCCGAACGCGGATTGCTTGTAACCGCGTTGAGCACATAGCCGAGAATGCGCGACCGGCTGAAGGCTTCGATAGAGCGCTGCGCGACGTCGTAGGGCGTGTTCGCTTCGCGCGCCACCAGCAGCACTCCATCCGCGGCGCGGGCAAGCTCCACCGCGTCGGTGACCGCCAGTACCGGCGGCGAGTCGATCAAGATCCAGTCAAACTGTGGCGAAAGAGCATCAACCAATTCTTCGATGCGATGATTTGCCGCAAGTTCTGACGAGTTATCGCTGCAAGTGCCGGCAGGAATGAAAGTGAGATTAGAGATGACGCGCGCAGTAGAGCCCTGCTGCGATAGCGGAGTGCCGTCTCGCTGCATGATCTCGCTCAAGTTCGCTGTCCCCGACAGATACTCCGAAAGTCCTGGAGTGTTGGGGGCGCCCAGCAAGTTGTGCAGGGTCGGGCGGCGCAGATCACCGTCGATCAGCAGAATATTCTTAGCGGTGTTGCGGGCCAGGCTCATGGCCAAATTGGCCGTGACGAAACTCTTGCCCTCTTCCGGCATGCCGCTCGAGACAAGAATAGTCTTCAACGGAGCCTCGTCGCGCGCCAGATAGACGCGTGTGCGCAGGCTGCGAAACTGTTCGACGCCAGTACCACGCTCCGCGAGCGTCGGAAAAGACGGCAAGAGTAGTTTCCATGGGTGCTGTGCAATGGAGACTTGAGAAGTCTCGGCTCGTTTCGGAGCCAACTTCTCAATAGTTGCACCCAACACCTGGTCACCGACATAGACGTCCTTTGCCGGCTCGACGGCAGCGGTATCCGACAGTGCGCTAGCAACATCCGGATCCGAATGCGGCGTAGTATCCTGACCAACTTGAGATCCTTGCGCGGCCTTCCGCTCCAGATCCGCTCTTTGAAGCGCTTCGTATATGCGGCTCATCTCTCTCGTTCCTTCAGGGAGTCAATGCTGTTTACTGCAGGTTTGATGGAATTGAACATGGTTGTCGGAGCGGTATTCTCTTTCACTCCCGACAGTGCCATAGGGGAAATCAGAAAAGGCTGGTCATCCAAATCAAGTTCCGTACTGACCGACTGAATGATGCGCGCAGAGATGGGCTTAACCTGTTCCACATACGCGCTGATCATGGCATGTTCGCAAATCAGATTGATGACGCGAGGAATGCCCTTCGAATGGAGATAGACAAGTTGTATCGCTTCGGGCAAAAACAACGTTTTGGTTACGCCAGCGATACGGATCCTTTCGGTTATGTAAGCCTTCGTCTCTTCGCAGGTCAGCGGCCGCGTCTTGCACCACAGTGAAACGCGTTGGCGGAGCTGGCGAACTGAAGGATCGCGAAGCTTCTCTTCGAGTTCGGGCTGCCCGGAAAGGACTATCTGCACCAGCTTCTCCGCGGAGGTTTCGAGGTTGGTCAGCAAGCGAATCTCCTCGAGAAGTTCCCAGGAGAGGTTCTGGGCTTCGTCGACCACAATCGCACACAAGGCCTGGCTGCGAAAGCGGTCGATGAGCCAACTGTTCAGCTGCAGCAACATGCCCGATTTGGTTCGCGCTTTGGGCGGTATGCCAAAGTCCGCGAGCACGAACTCCAGAAAGTCGAGCACTTCGAGGCGCGGATTAAATACGAAAGCGGTGGAAAAGCGATCTCTGGCAAAGGTACTGAGAACGGTCTTCAGCAGCGTCGTTTTGCCTGTTCCAACTTCACCCGTTATGACTACAAAGCCCTTGCGCGAGGCGATTCCGTACTGCAGGCAAGCGAGCGCCTCCCGGATCTGCGGCATCTTATAAAGAAACCGCGGATCTGGACTGGCTCCGAAAGGAAGGTCGCGAAGACCGAAAAAGGATCTGTACATGGTTATCCAGCAGCGCTTTCAGTAGGTTTATCGCCGCGCGAGAAGAGTCCCCTGAGTCCGCCACGTTTAACCGGCCGAGGTAGCACGTCGATGTAAGAAATCAGAGCCAGAGTTGGCAGGTTGGTAAAAGCAAAGATGTCGCGCTCATTCCGCAAGGTTGTATCGCGATATTCAAGCAGAATCGTCAGGAATAAACCAAGAACCAAGCCGGCAGCGAATCCACCGCCCACAAACATGAGCGGATTGGGGAATGTCGGCTGGTCGGGCAAATTCGCAGCATCAAGCACCTGAAATTGTTCGCCCTGCTGGCGGCGCTCCAGGTCGGTTGCCATGGACGAGTCGCTCATCTTTGCCAGAAGGGAATTGTAAAACTGCAGAGCAGTCTCATGCTCGCGCGTGACCTGCTTGAATTCGGCATTGATCGTGGGGCTGGTTTCAATCCTTGCCTGGTAGGAACGAATAGCCTGTGCGATTCGGGTCTGTTCTTGTTTTTGGCTAACAATCGATTGCTCGATGGAGCGAAGCTGCGCTTTCGACTGCACAAGCTGCGCCGACTCCTTCCGGGGTGCGTTACCGGTGGATTCTTGCGGCGCCGGCTTAGTGGACGCTTCCGTGATTTGTTTTTGCAGTTCCTCTATCTTGCGCGCCGCCGCCAATACATCTGGATGATCGGGAGTGTAAAGCGCATCCAACTCCTGCTTCTGCGCCGTCAACGCGGTAAGTTGCTTCTGTAAGGATTCGAGCGAGGTTCCACTCCCGGGGTCTGCCTGCTGGCTATCGCTCGTCATCGCCGCAACCATTGCGGAAAGCATGGTCTGTTCTTGTTGCAGGCGATTCAATTCCTGCGTCGAAGCGTCAAGCTGGGTGGTAAGCGACTGGAGCGCGCTCAGGTTTGACTGCTCCTGTTCGGGCAGTCTGCCAAGATTCTTCTGCTGAAAAACCGCCAGCTTCGCATCTTGCTCGTCCAATGCCCGCTTGGCCTCTGCTACTTGCTGCGTAAGGAACGATGTTGTGCCTTCTGCGGACTGCTCACGCGAACTGATGCTCTCGCTGACAAATAGCGAGGTAATCTCAGCGCAAACCTGCTGTGCCACACGCGCATTGCGCCCTTTGAAGGAAATGTAAAAACCAGGGACCTGTTTGTTTCCGTTAGAAAGGGCCCCGATTTCCTCGACAGGTTTGATGTCGATGGCCTTTCGCGTCATTTCCACACGATCGTCCATACTGCCTCCCTGGCTGGCGAACAGATCGTAGCGTGTGATGATAGGTTCCAGACGGGAACGGCTGAGAATCTCTCCGCTCATGGATGCCAGCCGCTCGTTCAGGTCTTCGGTTACGACGGGCTTGACATAGTTTTGCGGAACCTTTTGCTGTTGGACAATTACCAGGGTCCTGGAAAGATACTGCGCAGGGATTACGAACGTGAGGCCAAAGCCCACTGCCAGCAGAGAAAGCGAGCACAAAAGAATCAGCCAAAATCGCCGCTTTAGAATCCCGGAGTAATCCTCCATGGTCAATTCGCGATGTCCTAACATAAAACTCCTTGGTTAATCAATGAGCGGAAAAATTATCAGCGCCCCGTGAATATGTGAACCCGAAACTGGTATTTGAAAGCAAGCGAGTTTGCACATTCGACGGAAGGGTGGTATTCGCATTCTGGCTGAAACCTGTGTAATTCGCGAAAACACTCAAATATCTGCCGCACTTAACGTTCGCTTGCACTGCACCGTATTCTCCATCGATGACGTGATTCGAAGAGAGCTCTGTCTGGCGCCGATATCCACCGTCGAGTCCAAGCGTGATCCGGCCTCTCACGAATGGCTTGGAAAACGAGGCGCCAGCCGTGTCTGACTTGGCTCCAAGAAAGTACCCGGAGCCTCCGGAAGTTCCCCGGGTGTAGTTGGCGGCCGCGGTACCAACGCGCATTTTGTAGCTTAGGTTTGCCTGCGCGGTCAGCATGGATTGTGAAGAGGAAGACCGGCTCAAAGTAGAATCGATCCATTCATATCCAGCGGTTGCAGTTGTGCTCAGCGCGCGATTCCATAAACGAGTGTAGCCAGCCTGCAAAGAATTTGTGTTAAAGGAATAGCTATAACCCTGATACGTATATCGGGCATAGCCATATTGAAACGGCACCGAGTTTCGAGCGTCAATACGCCTGGTGATGGTCGCATTCGCCATTTGACCATCGATATTGATACCATTCCCATCCGGGAAGCGCATCAGATACGAATTCGCAGATCCGGAAAAGGACAGGGCGTGATTGACGATGTGGGTTATGCTGCCTCCGACACTGTTGTCCACCACGTGGGCGTTCAGCGTAAAGATTGTTTGGCTCGACGGAGACGAATTCGAACCACTGCCGCCAATTGATTCCCCGCTTCCGGCAATTCCTGAAAAGCCTGTGATGGGAGCCTGCGGGCGATAGCTCACGTCATCGTTGAGAGTAATCTGGTTCTTGCTTGAGATGAAGGTCTGGGACAAGAGAAGACGGTCGAAAAAGCCCACGTTGTACGTTGGGCCATTAATGACCGCATTGTACCCGCCACTAAATTCAAGGCTCAGAGGACGCCTCTCGCTAGCGCTGATGTATTTCAGAGAGGCGGAGGGCGAAATTGTTTGCCAAGTTCCGAGCGATTCTCCAGTTGCTGCGCTTTGCGCGTAGTGAAGGACATAGGACAAGCTTGCTCCTCCGGTTTGAGCAGACGGCACTACTTGCGCCGCAGACACACAGGTTAGAGCGAGTAAGACGACCGAAACTCCGAGAAATATACGCATGTCATTAACCTTAGGGAACAACAATCGTATCGCCGGGCTGAAGTGTCAGGTTTTCTGCGCCATCGCCTTTTAGAGCCAGCTTGTAGTGCAATGGAATCGATGTTTGCTTTCCTCCCACCATGCGGAGGATGTACATCTTCTTGGTATTGGCGAAATCGGTCATTCCGCCAGCGCTGGAAACGGCTTGAAGAAGGGTCATCCCCGCAGTCATTTCCACCGGTCCTTTCTTCATAACCTCTCCAAGAAGGTAGATCACCTTGCTATGGATCTGGCTGATGAGCACCGTAACATTCGGATCTTGCATGAATTTCTTCAGTTTGATCGCGATCTGGTTTCCCAGTTGTGTCGCTGTCAGTCCAGAGGCTTGAATGTCGCCGACAAGCGGGATAGAGATCATTCCATCAGGGCGGACCAGGTAGGTTCCGGAAAAGCTTGCTTCCTTCCAGACGGTTACGACCAGTTGATCGGAGGGGCCGATCACGTAATCGTCCGCGGTACCCTCTTTTGGGCTCGGCTGCGAAGTCGCCACCGGGCCAACTGGAGCAGAAGAAGGCAATGTCTTCGGTGCGTCCGGGACGCTGGCGGCTGGTTGACTGTTTTGCGCCAACAGGCAAACCGGAGTAAGAAGGAGCAAGACAAAAAGGATTTTCGTACGGTTCATTGTGTGACTCCAATGCTATTGAACGGCGTTTGACCTTCAAGGCCTGTCTGCTTGAGCTTGTAGAGCAAGGCCTTATAGCTGATGCCCAGTTCATCGGCGGCGCGCTTGCGATTGCCGCCAGTCGTAACCAAAACCTCGGAAATCAACTTGCGTTCGATCTCCTTGGACGCGGCCCGGGTTGCTTCTTTCAACGACAGATGCATGCGATGCCCATTGGATTTGACCATGGGCGCCGCGGCCTTGAGCGCGGCAAGAGAGATCGACTGATCGCCGATGGCTACGAATGTTTTAATCGCGGTTTGAAGCTCAATCAAGTTGTCGGGCCAACTGTGCTCCATCAGGTATCCAATGATCTCCTCTCGCAGAACCGGCTTGGGACGATCGAATTGTTTGGAATACTGCGTTAAAAGATCGTTGGCGATGGAGAGGATCTCACCCTTTCTGCAGCGCAAGGGGGGGATGCGGAGCGAAACGGCCGAGATCAGATAGTAGAAGTCTTCTCTCATGCGCCAGGCGTTCACCTCATCCAAGAGCTCGCACGGACTGCCGCACACGAGGCGGCAGCCTTGTGCCTGTGCATCGCGAACATAGGAGTCAACGATTAGCCCTTGCAAGGCAAGACTCAGTTCGCCGACTTCCGAAAGATAGAGCGTCCCCTTGGTGGAAAGGGCCGAACGAATTGCTGCGGCATCGGCATTTTTGCTGTCAATCTCGGTATATGTGCCGCGCGAGCGATGAGAGAGAGCGTGGATCTGGCTAGCCATAAAGCGCTTGCCGACCCCATGCTCCCCGACGATCAGGACCGCGCAATCGCACTCCGCTATGCGGGTCACGGCGCGCTGCAGTTGTGCCCCAATGGGGGGCAGCGATTTCGCCGGATGTTTCTCCGCGTGGGCGGTTATCCCGCCCGCTATGAGGATTTCTGAGTTCACACCGTTGCATTAGCAATACGGGTTCCAAACCTGGAGCGATCGGCCGAATGGTAGTGTTGAGCGCTGTTTTGGCGGTTGAGCCTACTGTCGATAGACACATTTGGTCGCCGGCAAGAGGAAAAGATTTACCCATTTCAACGGCAAGTTTTTGGCCTATTCTTTCTCATCCAGTGGAAAAAGATTTCCACTCCAAATAGAAAACCGGTTCCCAATCCAGAAATATTGGGTCGAATGCCCGTGGAATCCGCTGGTCTAGATTCGGCACTCCAATTGCTAGAGCGTGTAGCGGATACCAATCCTACTGTTTCTGCGACGGAGCCTATGTCTCAAGACATTCACGCGCCGGCAATTGCCCGGCCCCGCTGGTCGATGCAAAATCTTCATTCTGCGTGGAGTTTCCTACTCATTGGGGCGCTGGTGGCGGCGGTTTACTACCGTGTGCTGGCGAAGTTGGTGACCGATTGGTGGACGATTCCGGATTTCTCACATGGTTTCCTAGTGCCGATCTTTGCGGCGTACCTGGTTTGGGCAAAGAGAAAGACCCTTCTCGAAGCAAAGATTGTGCCTACCTGGAGCGGGATCGTCATTGTCGCTCTGGGGCTGGCGGTACTGCTGGCGGGGATTTACGGCGCAGAGTTGTTCCTCTCCAGGTTTTCACTGGTGATTCTTCTGGCCGGGCTGGTGCTTAGTTTCTGGGGCTGGGACATGCTCAAAGAGTTGCGTTTTGCTTTGTTGGTCCTGCTCTTGGCGATCCCGATCCCTGCAATTGTTTTCAATGAGCTGACATTCCCGCTGCAGATGCTTGCTTCAAAGCTGGCCAGCGGGTTGTTACCTCTTTTCGGCGTCCCAGTGCTTCGCGAGGGAAATGTCATCGAACTCCCCGCCATGAAGCTGGAAGTGGCGGAAGCTTGCAGCGGCATTCGCTCGCTTATGAGCCTGTTTACTCTCGCGGTCTTCTATGGATACTTTCTTGAGAAGTCGTGGGTGCGCCGGGTGATTCTGGTTTTGGCCAGCATTCCGATCGCGATTGCCGCCAATGCGGTGCGCATTTTCGGCACTGGGTTATGCGTTCAATACTGGGATGCCGATAAGGCCACGGGATTCTTCCATGAGTTTTCGGGGTGGATCATGTTCCTGGTTTCGTTAGGGTGTCTCTTCATCGTCCACAACATCGTACGGCTGGTCGCGGGCAAATGGAGGCAGGCATGAGAAATCCCCGTTATTGGGTGGTTGCCTTGTTGCTGGCTCTAACTCTGCTGCTGCTAACGACGCGCGGTAATTCCGACATGATTCCGGCGCGCGAGCCGCTGTCGCAGTTCCCCCTTGTGATTGCCGGCGAGACCGGTATCGACCAGAAGATCAACCAGGAGACGCTCGATGTGCTGGGGGCCGGCGACTTCCTCTCTCGCATTTATACTCAGCCGGGAAGCCTGCCGGTCGGTCTCTTTATCGGCTACTTTCCTACGCAGAGGACCGGGGTGACCATACACTCTCCCAAGAACTGCCTGCCGGGCTCAGGTTGGTCTTTTGAATCCTCGCAGTATGTCGATTTGAAGGATGCTAACGGAAGGATTCATCCGGTAGGGGAATATATCATCGACAACGCTGGGGAGAAACAGTTCGTCATCTATTGGTATGAGGCGCACGGGCGCAGCGTGGCCAACGAATACCTGGCGAAGTTCTATTTGGTTGCGGACGCGATGAGGTTGAACCGTACCGATGGCGCGCTTGTCCGGGTGATAACGCCCATCGGAAGGGACGAAGCCACGTCGGCTGCCAGGGCGCGAGCAGAGGCATATACCGCGCAGCTGGCTCCCATGCTGCCGCGTTTTATTCCGAACTAGACGTGCCCTCGCGCAAAGCGCGAAGAGCGAACAGGAAACAGAAGTCCGGCGCAGTTGGCACGTAAGACAGCCTATAAGGATGGATGACGTGAAAGAGTGGTCGAAAGCAGTTCAAGTGATTTTCGAGAGCGGGTGGAAAGCAATGAATCGGCAAAGATATTTCGGTATGGCGATGGTTTTGGTGGTGCTCGTTCTGTTTGCCGGATGTCACCTTGATCCGAATGTGCGCAAGCAGAAATATCTGGAGAGTGGGAAGCGGTATAGCTCCCAGGCCAAGTACCGTGAGGCGGCTATCCAGTTCTCCAACGCGATCAAGATCGACAAGAATTTCTCCGATGCTCACTATGAGCTGGCGCAGGCCTACGAGCACCTGGGGCAGCTGGGTGCGGCGTATTCGGAACTGCAGCGCACCGTGAATCTGCAACCGACCAACTACAAAGCGCGGATCGACTTGGGGAATTTGCTGCTGGCCGGGGGGAAAACCGACGATGCGCAGAATCAGGCCAATGCCGTCATGGCGGCGCAGCCCAACAACCCCGATCTTCACGCCATGCTCTCCGCGATTGCGATCCGGCGAGGACAAAAGGAGCAGGCTTTGACCGAGATGCACCGCGCGCTGGATCTCGATCCCAACCGGGCCATTTTCCATGAGGATATCGCCCTTCTAGAAGGCTCCGATCCGACCCAGATTGCGGCTGTGGAAGAAGAACTGAAGAAGGCGGTCGCACTGGACCCGAAAGCATTGAACCCCAAGCTTCTGTTGGCGGGTTTTTATATGAAGAACAACCGCTGGCCGGAGGCCGAGCAAACCGCTCGGGCGGCGGTTGCCACCGATCCCAAGAGTCTGCAAGCGCGAACCAGTCTGGCCCAGGTTTTCCTGAGGCAGGGCAATCAGGTTCAGGCGGAGGAAGTGCTGCGCCAAGGCTCGAAAGATTTGGCCGACAATACCCAGGGACTGCTGCTGCTGGCCGATTACTATTTAGCTTCTGGACAGATCGATAAAGCCAAGACGGAATTTGCGAGCCAGGCGGCCAAATATCCGAAAAACCTGGCGGTGCAGAAGGAATACGTTCGGGTACTGTTCGAAGCCAAAGACTTTGTGACCGCGCAAAACGTGCTTGCTGGGTTGATGAAGAAAAATGGCAAGGATCCCGAGATCGAAGGCCTCAACGGAATCGAGTTGCTCAGTACCGGCAAAACGAATGACGCGGTCAATGCTTTGGAAGATGCAGTCAAGAATAACTCAAAGGATGCATTCGACCAGTATTGGCTAGGCAGGGCAGCGCTGGCGAACGGTGATAGCTCTCTCGCTGAAAAGAGTTTTCGTCAGTCTGCGGAGCTGAAGCCCGCTAACGTGAAGGCGCAGGAAGAGTTGGCACGGATTGCGGCCCAACGCGGCGACATGAATACTCTGCTCGAAGTGGCCAACAAGACGATTGCGGCCGCACCCCGGTTTCCGAGCGGTTATGTGTGGCGGGCGATGGTGGAGATGAATCGGAACGCGGCCGACAAGGCGGAAGCCGATCTCAAAATGGCCATCGATGTCGCTCCACAAAATCCGCAGACCTATCTTCAACTCGGTAAACTTCGTTTTGCGGAGAGGCGTTTTCCCGAAGGAATCTCGATGTTGCAGCAAGTCTTGCAGATTGCTCCCGGATCGGTAGAGGCTCTGCGCCTGATCGTGGCCTATGACCTGAGCCAGAAACATGCGGACAAAGCTCTGGAACTTGTGAACACACAAATTGCCAAGAGTCCCGGCAATAGCGGTTTATACGATCTGCTGGCGCAACTGCAGGCCCAAAACAAGAACCTGGACCTGGCATCCGCGGCGGCCCAGAAGGCCATGCAAATGAACCCGGACGACGGCCAGGCGGTAACGATTTTCGCGCAGCTGCAGGCGCAGCGCGGACAAGTTCCAAGCGCCGTCGGCGTCTGGGAGAAGTGGCTGAATGCGCATCCGAACGATGCCAACGCATCGACAATTCTTGGAGTTCTCGAGGAATCGCTTGGCGATCAAGGCAAGGCTGAGGCCTACTACAAGAGGTCTTTGCAGATCAAACCGAAGCAGGCTATGGCATCGAATAACCTGGCGTACCTGATGTTGGAAAAAGGCGAAAATGTCGATGTCGCCTTGACGCTGGCGCAAACTGCCCGGCAGGCCATGCCGTATTCGCCCAGTACTGCGGACACGATGGCCTGGGCCTATTACCACAAGGGCAACTACGACTTTGCTCGCGACCTGCTCATTGAGGCCGTGAAGGATGAACCGACCAATGCCACCATGGAATACCATCTGGGATTGGTATACAGCAAACTGCGCGACAAGAGCAGCGCGTCAACTCATCTTAAGAAAGCAGTGTCTCTGGCGCCGAACACGCCCACAGCCAAGGATGCTCAAGCGGCACTGCAAGGACTTGGTTAGCTAGCTGCCGGTATGTTGTAACTCTTGCGCCCAGTCATTCGGCAGAATGACTGGGCGTGATGAATTTTTGGATGTATTTAAGAGCCCACCTGCACTGGGCTGGTGCGGACACGTCAGGAACCGCAACGCGAGTGAACTCCCGGTGCAAGCGACAACCAAGCCTTGCAGGACACTCTACGAGCACGCCACTGCGAGCATAGGAGTCATGTCACCGGGCGATCGAAAGTAGATCCGGGACTGGGCAACGGGAACCAGAATCGTAAGTCAGAGATACGCTGGCTCTGCGGCATGGTCCAACAACCATGGACCAGGAGGTGAAGCCTTGACAATGACCTCCATGTCGCGCCGCTCCTTTGCGAAGGGGGCCGCGGCATTTACTATAGGCAGCCCACCTGGATCCTGCCTTTTGACAGCGTCATCGTCAATTTTGCCGCCTCCGCCCTTCAGCTTCGAAAACGCGATCGGGTCGAGCGGAATATCCTTCGTTCTCGACAACTCATGGTCTCCCCGGAGATACCAGGCGGAGACCATGGCGGGCGGAGTGGCGCTGTTCGACTACAACAACGACGGCCTTCTCGACATCTATTTCACAAACGGAGCGCTCTTGCCCACGCTCGACAAGAGCGCTCCGCGATTCCACAACAGACTGTACAGAAACAATGGAAATGGGACCTTTACGGATGTCACCGCGGAGGCAGGCGTTCAGGGCGCGTTTTATTCGATTGGCGTGGCTGCGGCCGATTACGACAATGACGGCAATCAAGACCTGTTCGTTACCGGTGCAAACGGATTTCAGTTGTTTCACAACAACGGGAACGGGACCTTTACCGATGTAACCGCTGAGGCCGGACTGCGGCGTGTGCATCCCAAGCTGGCCAATCTTTTCTCGGCGGCGGCCGGGTGGTTCGATTATGACAACGACGGGTTCCTTGACCTGGTTGTGATCAATTACCTCAAATGGTCGCCAGAGACCGACGTCATCTGCATGAACAGTGGCGTGAGTGCCTATTGCAATCCAAATGACTTTGAAGGTGCGCCCAACCTTCTCTTTCACAACAACGGAGACGGCACCTTCACCGATGTTTCGGAATCGTCGGGACTTATCAAGCACATTGGCAAAGGCATGGGCGTGGCCTTCGCGGACTACGACGGAGACGGCTTCGTCGATATGTTCGTCTCGAACGATACGTTGCGGAATTTTCTATTTCACAACAATGGCGACGGCACGTTCACAGAGGTGGGCGTGCTCAGCGGCGTTTCATACAACCAAGAGGGCAAGAGCATTGCCGGAATGGGCGCCGACTTTCGCGATATCGACAACGACGGTCAGCCGGATATCTTCGAGACGGATATGTTCGGCGACAGCTTTCTTCTCTTCCGGAATCTGGGTAAGGGCTTTTTCGATGACATCTCTTTATCGTCTCGTATCACCAGCGCGTCGATGAAGCTGACTGGTTGGGGAACCGGCATCTACGATTTCGACAATGACGGATGGAAGGACATCTTCACCTCGAACGGCGCCATTCTCGATAACTCGGATCTTCTGTATCATCTTCCCTACAAACTGCAGAACAGCCTGTTGCGCAACAACCGCAACCTGACCTTCAGCGAAGTCTCAAGCCAAGCGGGCGAAGGGTTCCGCTCGCGCGCGGCGCATCGTGGGGCAGCGTTTGGAGACCTTGACAACGACGGCCGCATCGACATCGTCGTCAACTGCCTGAACGACAAACCGGAGCTGCTGATGAACCGCACCGGCGGCGGTCGAAACTGGATACTGCTGGACCTGGTGGGGACCCGCAGCAACCGGGACGGTCTGGGCGCGCGCGTGACCGTGACAAGTGCAAGCGGCATTCAACACAACCACGCCACTACCAGCGTGGGCTACGCATCTTCCAGCGACAAGCGGGTGCATTTCGGCCTCGGCGGAGACAGCAAGATCGACAAGATCGACATTCGATGGCCGAGTGGAATTCGTCAGACCCTTGGAACCGCGGCAGTGAACCAGATTCTAAAGGTACGTGAGCCGAGCAGGACGGTGGCCTGAAGGGTTATTCCGCCAACACCGCTCACGCTCGCCGCGCAGGAATCAAGGGCGTTGTCGATTCCCAGATCTCTCAAGGGTAGCCGTCTTGGCAACTGCCTTCTACTTGGATACGAGCCAGGGTGATTGGCTGGAGTCATCGATCCTGTCAGCCAGTGTGCAGGACACCGCCGAGGGTGCAACGAAGCTTTCCGCTTGGCAGTAGTGCATTCGCACTCATTGATTCTCGGGCTAAACGGTCCGTTGAATGGGATATTTTTGCCACTGCCATGTGCAACAATTTGCACACTCCATCAGATATGAACCATAAGCTGTTTGCTGCCCATGCTTTATGCGGCCAAACATTGGTGCATGAATTGCCAGTGAGGTTATCACCAGAATGATTGTTGCCTGGTGTGAAGCCCAAATCCATACGGTCAGAAACCTGGCGCAAGCGGAACTCCCTCCAGTGACACTATGGGAGGCTGGGGAATCGAAAGCAGAAGGTACAACCGTGATCAATTGACGAGGTCTTCAGTGCGCGGAATATTGATGTTTTACGCAACGAATCTTGTGAGAGTGCAACTGCTGGTCTGCGCCGGACTGCTGGCGGCACAGGTCACCAACTCATCCATTTCCGGGCACGTGTACGACCCTGCCGGTAGAGTGATCTCGGATGCACATGTTGTAATCGTCAATCGACAGAACGGAATGGAACGAACAACGACAACGAACGAAAACGGGAGTTACGCATTCATTGGTCTTTCTCCGTCAGAGTATTCAATTGCCGTAAACTCGCAAGGATTTTTGGAGATGACTCGATCCTCTCTGCCGCTGGCGGTAGATACGGCATATAATCTTGACTTCCGTTTGGCGGTGGGCGGGCCGAAAACGCATATTGAAGTCACCGCTCTGGTTCCTTCTCTTCAGACGGAATCGGCTGCTGTTGGCGCCGGACTTGATCAGGTTTTGATCGAGACGCTTCCTTTGAACAAGCGTGACTTTTTACAACTTGCACTGTTGGCGCCAGGGGCCTTTCCACCCGTTGAAGGATCGCAATTGTCGTCAAATGGAAGCTATTCGATGGAAGTGAACGGAGGGCGTGAGGAATTCAATAACTTCCTGCTCGATGGCGTAGATAACAACGACCCCTATGTCAACGGCTATGTGGTTGAGCCTGCTGTGGACAGCGTGCAGGAATTCAAGATGGTAACCAGCAGCTACGATGCAGAGTATGGTCGCAGTGCAGCAGGGCAGGTCAACATTATTACGCGGAGTGGAACGAACTCCTTTCAGGGCGCGGCCTACGAATATCTCAGAAACCAGGTGCTGGACGGCCGCAATTACTTTGATGGAGCGGGCTTTATCAAGCCTCCGTATATTCGCAATCAGTTCGGAGTCGCAGGGGGCGGTCCCATTCGAAGAGACAAGACGTTCTTTTTCGCAAATACCGATTACTACAGAGAACGTCAGGGTCTGAGCCAACAATCCTTAGTTCCTACAGACGATGAACGAGCGGGGAAACTGAATGCCTACCTCAGCGCCACAGACAATACGCTCGTCAATCCTCTGACAGGAATGCCGTTCCAAGACAATACGATTCCTTCCGGCAATATATCTCCCATTGCAACCGACATACTCAAGCTGTTTCCCGATCCCACTTCCAATCTTTCAGGATCGGTGAATAACTACTTGGGGCAACCGGTTCAGCCCACGAATCACATGGAGAACACTTTCCGGGGAGACCATCAACTTGCGCCCAACGACGATCTGACCTTGAGATATTCCATGGGCACTGTTAATGAATTTCAACCTTACCCACAGGGCGTGCCAGAGGCAGCGCCAGGTTTCGGAGATTACATTAACGATCACACTCATAATGCGATGATTCGGGAACAGCACGGCTTTGGATCGAACGCGCTCAACTCAATCTCTCTTGGTTACAACCGCTTTTCCCGCGACTTCCTTCCCCAGAATTACACGACAAACGTGGGATCCTTGTGGAACGTAAGCTGGTTGAATCTTCCGTCGCGAGACTTCGGGTATCCAATAATCAATGTGACGGGTTTTTCGCAGATTGGAGATAATAGTGCATTCCCCAACCTCAGGCATACTAATACCTATCAGTTGGACGATACTTTTACCATTGTTTCTGGAAAGAACACTTTCAAGGCCGGCATGGATTTGCGCCGGTTGCAATTGAATGGACGATTGGATGAGCTTGCGAGAGGATCTATTTCGTTTACTGGAGCAATATCAGGCTCGCCCCTTGGCGATCTCTTGCTTGGCTACCCAACCTTCGGCCTGCAGGCACAGGTTGACAACCCTATTCATCTGCGCTCGACGAGTTATGATGCCTATTTTCAGGATGAGTGGAAGGTGCTTCATAATCTGGACCTGATGCTGGGGGCACGTTATGAGTTCAACTCTCCGGCGACCGACCCCGCAAATGCGATGTCGGATCTGAATTTGCAGACAGGCCAAATTGTTCAAGTGGGCACCAATGGAATAACTGCCTCCGGAATATTCCCTGACTACAAGAACGTTGCTCCCCGCGCTGGAATCACCTGGCAGGTGGTTCCGAACGTCGTTCTTCGTGCCGGCTATGGTGTTTACTATGATGCCGGGATGTTCATCATCGGTTCGGCGGCCTACTTTAACCCGCCGCAATTCACGTTGAACGTATATTTCCCCTCGTCTGCAGGATTGCTGACCTTGCAAGACCCATTTCCCACAAATGCAGGGTATACCCCCCCTGCGTCTTTGAGCGTACTGAATCCGAGCATTATCACGCCCTACATGCAGCAATGGAATGTTACAACCGAAGCAAACGTTGGAAAAAGAGGCGCATTGACTTTGAGCTACGTCGGCTCTTCGGGTTCTCGCTTGATAAGGGAACGCGACCTCAACCAGCCGTTGCTCTCAGCTACGGGAAGTCAGGATAACCTGCAGTCGCGCCGACCGTACCCGCAATATAGCAGTATCTTCTATGTTGAAACCGAGGGCTCTTCAAACTTCAATGCACTGGAAGCGCGCTTTAATGGTCGAGTGGCCCCAGGAATATCGCTTTGGGGCGCCTACACTTATTCCCATTCGATAGACGATGCATCAGCGTTTCTAGGCGACACGGCCGATCCCAATTTTCCCCAGAACAGCCATAATCTGCCTGCCGAACGGGGACCTTCGAGTTTCGATGTGAGACAGCGGTTTGTGGGCGCTTATGTTATCGCATTGCCCCACGGCAACCGCTGGACCAGAAACATGGAATTTCAAGGGATTACAACCGTAGAGACCGGCCAACCATTTACGCCCACTCTCTCGGTGGGAAATGATAACAGCAATACTGGAAATTCCGGACAACAAAGCGGATCCGACCGGCCGAACCTCGTCGGCAATCCGCGGGCCAAGGTTAACCAGGTTACCGGCGCTCCAACGCACACTGCAGACCAGTGGTTCAACACCGCTGCCTTTGCCGTAGCCCCACCTAATACCTACGGCAACGCCGGCCGTAATTCGCTTCTTGGGCCGGGATACACGTCTTTCGATGTATCGCTCTTGCGCCATTTCTCGTTACCGGAACGAGCGACGTGTACCATCGAGGCACAGTCCTTCAATTTATTGAATCATCCAAACCTGTCGCTGCCGGCTACATTCGCGGACCAAGCGAGCTTTGGCGTAATATCTTCGGCAAATGATCCGCGGGAGTTGCAATTGTCGATGCGAATTTCGTTTTAGTCATTTTACTTGCCGGGTGAGGTCAAGAAACGGCTTCGATCCTTTGCGGGGATTTGACAGGCTTGTTTCAGGAGCGAAGGCCTTTTCCCTCCTCGATCGTGTGATACCGATTGATTGAAACATTTTGGAATCGCTCGATCTTTCCAGAGGGTTGGGGCCATTGCAGTTCAAGGAAGTCGAGCCTGGTTGCATCGCCGATTCCGAGGATCTCCCTAGGATCGTGGCTCGACAGGAAGCTGCCGCCGGCTGTCTTAAGGCGTGCGTGCTGCTTGCCGTTGACACCCCAGCGAATCCACGCTCCGACTGCACCGATATTGCATTTCCTTCCAATAAGGGATAAACCAACCCAGTTGTTTCGACCCCCTACCTCATTATGAAGCAGTAATGGCGGCCCACCATTGTTGTTGATCAGCACATCGAGAGCGCCATCGTTATCGAAATCGCCGACTGCCAAGCCTCGCGCCGACCACAGTTGCTTGAATGCCTGGCCGGCCTTGTTGCTCACATTCTCAAAACCGCCGCTGCCATTGCCATGAAACAGGAGCAGCGGTTCTCGATATGTTACTCCGGGCGAATCAATTTCAACCATTTCATCCGGGTGGCCGTTCGATAGGATCAAATCGACATTCCCATCGTTATCGTAATCGAAAAACTTCAGACCCCATCCACTGTAGAGGTGCGTTGCGCGAGAAATACCCGTTTCCAATCCGGCATCTGTGAAACTTTCGCCACCCTCGTTGTGGTATATCGAAAACTGCTCGTGATCTATGTTGGCAACAAACAAGTCGAGTTTGCCGTCGTTGTCGTAGTCGGCTGAATCCACGCCCATACTCGAGCGCGCGCGCCCATTGTCGCTGTATGAAACGCCCGCATGGAATCCGATTTCTTCAAAGGCGCCACCGCCGCGATTCGCGAAAAGAAAGTTGGACTCAGTATCGTTTGACACAAACAAATCCATCCATCCGTCATTGTTGATGTCGGTCGCAACGACGCCATGCGCCTTGCCCAATTTCTTGCCTATTACGGTATTCTGGCCAACCTCAGTGAACGTTCCATCCCCGTTGTTGTGGTAGAGTTTGCTTGGCCGTCCCGGAAAAATGCGCGGAATGCAGTAGTAATGCTTTCCGGCGACATTGTTGCCACACAGGTTTGTGGAGCGTCCGTCGTATTCGCAGAAGTTGCAGACGAACAGATCGAGTTTGCCGTCATTATCGTAATCGAACCACACCGCCGAAGTTGACCAATTGGGATCTTGCAGGCCGGCCTTCTCTGTCACGTCGGTGAAGGTGCCGTCGCCGTTGTTGTGATAAAGCGTATTGCGGCCATAGGCCGTCACATAGAGATCCGTAAAGCCGTCGCCGTCATAGTCTCCAGCGGCCACGCCCATGCCAAACGCCACTCCTTCCAACTGTGCTCTTGCCGTAACATCCGTAAACGTGCCGTCGCGGTTGTTGTGATAGAGGGCATTGCGCGGACGCCGGTGCGCGGGGGGCTTGAAAAAATCGCACGGTCCCGTGTTTACCAGGAAGATGTCCATCCAACCATCGTTGTCGTAATCGAAGAAAGCGCATCCAGAGGCCATCGATTCGGGAAGATAGTGCTCTTCGGAAGCGGCATTGTCATGTGCCCATGTAATGTGGCTTTCGGCCGCGGGGACAGTTCTGAAAAATGCACCTTCTTCGGCCAAGGCTCTTTGCGGCGCGAGCCATTGCCACAGACTGTCTGTTCCTGTTGGCCATCCTCGTGCGAATGCAGTTCCGCCCAATCCGAGAGTTCTCAGCAAGTTGCGGCGAGAGATATTCCCGTGCTCGTACATGGCTAGTCTCTTTCTGCAAAGAAAGCTATAGGAGGTGAAAACTATTTCAATCGCGCCGCATCAGCCTCAGGTTGCGCCAGGAAGAGTTTGTGCGCCTGTCTTTGCTCGTATACGGCTTACTAACCAAACGCGCGTACTCTTCATTGCCGTGCCTGACAAGAGTGCTCTTACCCCGCTTCGTGAATACGCGAGACGATGCATGTTGTACCGATTTGCTTGTTAGTGTAGCGCAACGGATATCTGAGCGGCAGGAACGGGAGGGCTCGAGCCCGGTGGCAGTCCGAGTTGCGGATATTGGCGCCAATGAAGGTTGCGTTTGTTGTGCGGGAACGCTGGGACCCGGTGCAGGAAGAACGGTCGTTTTTGCGATTTCACCCGGAGCGAGGTTTCAAAAAAGGAAAATCTTCTCCACTTCCCTACGCAAAAATCTGCAGGTGCAGAAACGATTGATGCAATAAGTCGCTGATTGTACGGGGGAACAAATTTCCAAAACGCGGTCATCGAATTGCTGGGTAATCGGCAAGGCTATGGCCTGCTCACTCTTCCCCGGTGGGTGATGCTACTGGTGAAAAGCGGGCCAAACCAGGCGGAGTCCGAAGGCTGTGGGGGGTCTACAGCCGAGGACGAAAACAAGGGGTAGCCCAATTTTAACCGCAGCTCGAAGAGGCGCGTCCATTCTTCCCATTTCTCCGTCAATTGATGCCAGTAGACACTCTTGATTCGTCGCTCCTCGATCTGAGCAAAAGTAGCTCCAGTCGTCACCCGCGAGAGCAGTGTGAGCAGGCCCTAGCGTGGTGAGTCTGAAGTTCTTTGAAGAACAACCGCAGGTCTTTCGACGCAGTCTGTCGCAAAAGGCGCGGCAGACTTCGCTCTCGATGACAATCCTGATTGATGCGAACTTTAGACTCGGGACACTGACTATTTGTCCGAGTCTCAAGGCTCCGGCAGATAGAGGAGAGAACTCATGAGGAACGAGCAACAATTTGTGAAGTATGCGTTTGTGGGCTTGCTGGCTCTTCTGGCGCTGAGCCGGGTGGCAGCGGCGGGTCCCACGACAGTATTGAATGACTGGTGCGTTAATGTGAACGGTGATATCGCCACGGCCTGCAATGGGGCAGGGGGGGGCGGAAGCACCGGTCTTGCCAGTGTCAACATGGCGGGTTTCGACACGACACTTGCCCCGGCGGGAAACAACCTTGGCAACATCGCCATCACGCTCAACCCGGGCTTCAGCGGGTACGCTTCGTTCTACGCTGACTACGACCTGGATTTTGCAAGTTTTGGATCCTTCGACGATTCCGCCAAGACCGTCAACGGCTTGCCGGCGAACTGGAGCTATGAGGTGGACGATCCCAACGTGAGCACCATCTTTAGCGATTTCTCCGCTAACACGCTGACGAATGCGAACAACGTCGGGGTCGCATCGGGCCCGCCCAACCAGTGCTGCGATGTTTCCTTCGCTCTCTCGATTGGCAATATCAGCGTGGGTACCCAACCTGAGACTCTGACGTTCCTGGTCTCCAAGAATGCCCCAGCGAGCGGATTTTACATCCAGCAGACCAACACCGACTTGGGGGATTCGATTTACCTGAGCGCCAGTTTGGTCAATTCGGGCCCATCGCCAGTCCCCGAGCCTTCGACTCTGGTTCTGGCTGCGCTCGGCGGCCTGAGTATGCTGATGTGGAGGCGCTTGTGCGCTGCTAGATAACCAACCGCGCGGGGCTTATCCAAAGGTTCCAACGCATGCACAGCAAGGGAGATTGGCACAAATGAAAATGAATAAGATCTCGTCTCGCCTGCGAATTGCGGCGGCGGTGGCTCTACCCGCTCTGCTGCAAGCTGGGCTCTATGCTATCACTCCGCCACCGATTGCGATGACGGTACCATTTCAGGCTGCTACCCCCACCGCCCCGCACACCAGTTGGAGCGGTAACCAAGTCACATTGAAGGGCACCATCACGGGACCAGAGGTCGGCGTCGACGCCATTAATTACGACTGGGACCCTGGCGATGGCGGAGCACACTGCACCGGCGCTGTCACCGCGGCGACTCAGTACGACATTGAGTGCCAGCACACTTATAGCGGCGGTGTGGGTACTGTTTTCGTGGCGGTACTGAACGCGACCGATACGAGCAACGGGACGGTCGCTCCGGTCTCCAACTGCCCGCTCTCGATCACTAAGGGTGCCTGCTACTACACCTCACTCAATAACCCTCCGCCCAACCTCGCCGTTGAGGTAAACAACGCCATCGACAATGGCCTGTGGTATCTGCACAAGTTTATGGTCCGCACGACATCCAGCTATGGCGCGCCCATCGGCAACTGGTACAGGTGCGATGGCTCCGAGGCCGACTCGTGCACGGCGGGCGGTACGGGCGTGGATGCGCAAGATTGCGCGGCCTTTGAGAACAGCGGTTTCCTCGAGACCAACAGTCCGCCCAATCCTTATTCGGCGGACGTGGCGCTCTGTTTGGCGGGCGTCTTTGATCAAACCACGAGCTTTGCCATCCCTTCGTCAGTCGTCGATGCGGCCTTTGGCACGTTTGACCCCGATTCAAACGGCAACGGCATCGCAGTCGAACACAACGGCGGTTACGAGAACTATCAGACCGGCATGCAGATGGACGCCATCGTGGCCTCTGGTGAGATGGCCACGGCGGTCCCGGCAGGCACGACGCTCGGCAATCAGGTCACTGGAATGGGATTGGGATCGGGTCCGGGCGGCCTTTACACTTATCAGGACTCCGTCAAGGATATGGCGGACGCTTACGCTTACTGTCAGGCGCCCAGCTACGAGGAATACGACAATGGTTGGGTTTACGGGGGCGGCGGCGGCTGGCACTACACTTGCCAGGAGGAAACTGGCGACAACTCCGTCAGCCAGTGGGCGGCCATCGGTCTCATCCCTGCTCGCCGGAAGTTCAGCGCTACGATTCCTAGCGAGACCCTGACCGCGGACCAGGCATGGCTCGACAGGTCTTTTACCGAGAACACTCCAGCACCAACTCCCAACGGCTACTTCGGTTATACGAGCAACTCTCCGCTTTGGGGCCCGTACGCCGACACTCCCTCAGGGCTGGTGCAGTTGGCGCTGAACGGATTGGGACGCGGCACGACGTCGCCCGGAGGTAACGCGCTCTGGGACAGCGCGGAGACTTACCTTCGCGACGATTTCGGCACGCCCGCCAGCGACGGCGCCGGCTCGGCGATCAAGGGTTACTACTACGGGTTGTTCTCTTTCACCAAAGCGATGCTGCTGCACGACAACAGCGTCCCCCCGCCAGGGACACAGCCCGGCCTGGGTAATACTCCAATCACGCTTCTGCGGTCCCTGGACGATCCCGGCACCTGCGCTCAGCCGGTGCCAATCGGCACGCCGGGCACCGGAACAGGCCCGTGCTATCCGGCGATCGATTGGTACGGAGCCCAGACCTCCGGATATGGAGGGACCGATCCTACCAACGGCGTAGCGCGCACCCTGGTGTCTACGCAGAACGCCGATGGCTCCTGGTTCGGTCACAACTATACGGGCGCCCAGTATTATCTCGAAACCGGCGTCGCAATCACGATGCTCAACAAGACCGTCTTCAACGCGGTTCCAGTGGCATGCTTCACCAGCAACCCGAGCCACGTGGCCTCGGGTGGACCGGTGAAGCTTGACGGTGGTTGTTCGGTCGATCAGAATCCGGCCAACCATCTGGTGAGCTGGGAATGGGATGTAGATGGTTCGGGCGGCACCACATTCACGATCGAGCCCGGCAACCCCGCGTGCCTCAACCCGGCCTGCTCCATCATCATCTCGAACTTCACGCTGCCCACCGGCCAGAGCTTGCCGTACAACTACCCGGTGCGCTTGCGGGTGACCGATAGTGGAGCTCTGACGGCAGATGTGATCGGCGACGTCGTCATTTCGAACCCGCCGAATCCACCCAACGCCAACGCCGGCGGACCGTATAACTTCTGCCCGAATACAACGGTAGCGGGCGCGGTGATCTACAAACCGTTCCTTCTCGACGGATCCAAGTCCACCAACCCCGATCAGGGCAAAACCGATGGCTCGCAGGGCGCACCGCCGAGCACCATCATTTCCTATAACTGGGACTACGCCTGCGCCGGGATGTTCAACAGTGCCTCCGGAGCCCAGGTGGACGCCACGACAGCCTTTGACAACATGGTTGACTTCGGGAAGAGCTTCAATGTCTGCCTGCAGGTCACCAACAACGATAACCTAGCCTTCCCGACCTCCGGTTTGACGGCCGGCCTGTCGAGCGTAGCCGCGGCGCAGGTTACCATTCACCAGCCCACCGACGAGGTCTGCACGCACTGCGTCAGCAGTCTCGGAGCGAATGCCAAGGCTCCAGCGCCGGGAGTGCCGGGCAGCATCCAGCTCTACTGGATCGACACCAACACCTCAACCCAGTTCAAGATCGACCACTACAACATCTACCGGAGCACGAGTTCGACCTTCACTCCGTTCATACAGATCGCAGGGGCGGCTTCCAATCCGTTCGTCCCGGCTGTCCAGGTCTCCAACCCGGCGGGCGGAAAGTTGTTCTTCCTAGACCCCAATGTCGTGGGAGGAACGACTTACTACTATCGGATCGCACCGGCGACAGCCAGCGATGCCGAAACCTGCCAGGGTAACGTGGCACTGAAGGTAGCCTTGGCGAAAGGCCGTTAAAGGCGAATTGTGAGTGGCACGCTCCGGCGCTGGTGGAGTTCCGGAGCGTGCCGCACAGTCGAGGATCTCATCGAATAAGGAGCTGAGGAATGAAAAAGCTGATCGTGCTATTGCT